>Ga0335074_10001357_pt1 | contig 33202 bp, 26 predicted proteins | sample Lox_Sample_23_FD_206715 | JGI IMG/M metagenome (GOLD analysis project Ga0335074, IMG submission 206715) | Soil microbial communities from Loxahatchee National Wildlife Refuge, Florida, United States - Lox_Sample_2.3 | ecosystem: Environmental > Terrestrial > Soil > Wetlands | place: USA... | reverse complement strand
CCGTAGCTCAGTAGCGGCAGAGGCACTCCGGTGATCGGCATGATGCCGATCGTCATGCCCGCGTTGACGAATACCTGAAACATCAGCATCGCCAGCACGCCCCCGGCGACCAGCGTCCCGTACAGGTTCTTGGACATGGTCAGGACCCGCAGCGCGCGCCAGATCAACAGCGCATAGAGCGACAGCACCACCGCCGCGCCCACGAATCCATACGTCTCCCCCACCACGGCGAAGATGAAGTCGGTGTCCGGCGCCGGCAGGAAGTGCAGGTTGACCTGGCTGGCCCCCTGCACGCCGAGGCCGGTCTTGCCCCCCGAGCCGATCGCCGTCAGCGACTCGGTGATGTTGTACGTCTGGTTCTGCGGATCGTGCGAGGGATGCAGGAAGCCGGTGAGCCGCTGCATCTGGTAGGGCTTGAGCAGGTGGTGCCCGGTGGCGGGCGCCACCACGAGCACCAGCACGATCGCGGCCACGAACAGGGCCGCCAGCGCGACCAGCTGCTTCCACGACGTACCGGCGAAGAACAGAACCGCGAACCCGACCGCGATGTAGACCAGCGCGGTCCCGAGGTCCGGCTGCGGGATCACGATCATCGCCGGCACGATCGCCAGCAGCATGATCCGGGCCGTGGTCCGGCGCTCGTGCAGCCGGCGCGAGCGGTCGACGACGAACGCCGACAGCGAGCAGATCAGCAGCACCTTGCCGAACTCCGAGGGCTGCAGCTGGAAGAACGGCAACGGGATCCACCGGGCCGCCCCCTGCACCTTGGGCATCCCGAGCACGACCAGGTTCAGCGCGATCATCACGCCGTACAGGCCGTACTTGTACTCGCGCAACCGCGAGTAGTCGACGTGCGCCAGGATCAGCACCAGCACCAGCCCGATCCCGAAATAGATGCCCTGCCGCTCGGCGAAGTACATCGGGTGCCCCGGATCGAGCGACTGCCCCTCACCCTTGAGCATGACGATCGAGCACGCGGCGAGCCCGAGCGCGGCCAGCAGCATGAGCGGGTCCATCCGCAGCCACACCCGCGGGCGTGGTGCCGTCGCCACCTCGTCGGCCGGCCGGATTGCGCTGGCGCCGACCGCGCTCACAGCGTCTGAGACGTCCCGGGCACGTAGGAGCCCTTGTTGCCGAAGAACCATTGCGACAGGATCTGGCGGGCCACCGGCGCGGCACCGACGGCTCCGAACCCGCCCTTCTCGACGGTGACGACGACCACAATCGGCTTGCTCGTCGCGCTGGATGGGACAAAGCAGGCGTACCAGGCGTAGTCCTGCTCGCCGGTGGTCGGCGAGATGTACTGGGCGGTGCCGGTCTTGCCGTACACCTGCTCGGGGAAGTTCCCGAACACGGCGTCCGAGGTTCCGCCCGGCTGCGAGGCGCCGGCGCGCAGGCCGGCGAGGATCGTGTCCCGGTACAGCGGGTCGATGTTGATGTGCCGCTTGGGCGCGGGGTTGAACGAGCGCAGCACGAACCCGTCGGCGGTCTGCACGTCCATCCCGAGGTGCGGCGTGACGATCGTCCCGTCGTTGGCGAGCGCCGAGTAGACCACCGCGAGCTGCAGCGGCGTGACCTGCACGTCGCCCTGGCCAACCGCCAGGTTTTCGTTATCGCCCGCTGACCATGGCCGGTCGGTGCCGTCGGCGATCCCGCAGCCGCCGGGGGGATGCGTGGAGCTCCGGTGCCAGCCCTTCAGCTTCTTCGGCCCAGTATCCGTGCCGTTCGTGTACCGGAACGGGCCGGTGGCACTGTCGCATTCCGCCTCGAGGTTGTTGCGATTCGCGCGCCACGCCGCGTCGGGGAGCGTCCCGGAGACCTCATCGGGCAGGTCGATCCCGGTCTTCTGACCGATCCCATACAGGCTCGCCCAATGCTGGAGCGCGCCGCCGTTCGGGGCCGGCGAGTTGGTCAGCACGCCTAGGTTGTAGAAGAAGTCGTCCGAGGAGACCTTGATCGCGTTGACCAGATCCAGGGAGCCGTCGACGGCATCGCCCGCGTTGTGCCGGCATTGGCCGCTGAAGCAGTACTGGCCGGTGTCGTCGAAGATCGAGCCGACGCTCCACACCCCGCTCTCGAGCGCCGCGGTGGCGGTGATCGGCTTGAACGTGGAGCCGGTCGGCCCCGCGCTCTGGTAGGCGCGGTTGACCTGCGGGTCACCCGAGTTGGGCCCGAACAGGGCGTTGTAGGTCGAGTAGGGGACCGGCTTAGTGAACACGTTGGCGTCGTAGGTGGGCAGCGAGCCCATCGCGTAAACCTCGCCGTTGTCCGGGTTCATGGCCACGAACGCGCCGCCGTCGGCCGGGTAGTTGGTGTCGATCGACTCCTGGAGCGCTTGTTGACCGATCTCCTCGAGCTTGGAGTTGAGCGACAGCTTCAGGTTGTCGCCCGCGATCGGGGCCGTCTCGGACTGGACGCCGACAAAGTTGCCGAACGCGTCGACCTTCACCTTCTCCGCGCCGTCGACGCCGCGCAGATAGCGGTCGTACGAGGCCTCCAGACCCGACTGGCCGACCGAGTCGTTCGGCGACACCCCCGCGTAATAGGGCTGGCCCACCTCGGTCGAGGTGATCCGGCTGACGATCCCCAGCACCTGCGAGGCGACCGTGCCAAGCGGATAGGTTCGCTGGTAGATCTGCTGGACGCTCACGCCCGGGAACGACGCCTGACGCTCCGAGATGTACCAGAGCTGCTGATCGGAGATGTCGCTGGCCACCGTGGCCTCGCCGTAGGACAGCTGCACGTAACCCTGCACGACGCGGCAGGCGATCTCCGACATGCGCAGCAGCCCATGGCCGTTCACCGCACAGGGCTGGCGGTTGGTCGGCAGCCCGAGCACACGCGAAAGCCGCACGTACAGTGCGGCATCGGCCTGGGGCGGATGAGCGAGGTTCTGGTCGGTGATCGGGACGGGAAGGTCGGGGGGCGAGATCTCCACCGCGTAGGCGCGCCGGCTGGAGGCCAAGATGGTGCCGCTCGAGTCGAGGATGTTGCCCCGGGGCGCCGGAATTTCGACGTCGCGGACGAAGTTGACGCTCGCGGCCTTCGCGTACTGATTGGTCGAGAGCACCTGCAGGAACCAGAGACGGAAGAACAGGATCGCGAACAGGCCGAGGGCGAGCGTCCCGATGATCGCCGTACGCCGAGCCAGCTGAGGGCTCATCGGCGATCGCTCCTCCTGCTTGACGAAGCGCAGCTGCTTGTCTTCCGGTAACGGGGCCATCAGGTCTGGAGACGGGAGATCCCGCCGCGGCGGGCGGCGCCTTGCTGGAGCGGGCTGAGGCCGCCGGTGGTGTACGCGCGGCGGCGACGGCGGCGCGGATCCTCGGGCAGGACCGGCCGCAGGATGCGTCGGACGAGGGCGTGGATGGGGAGCGCAATCAGCGTGTTGACGAGCACGAAGACGAAGATCTGCTGCAACAACAGCAGGCTGACCGGCGCGTCGACTCCGAGCAGGAACTGGATGATCGCCATCCCGAGGCCGGCGAAGGCCGAGGCCAGCGCTCCGGCCGCCACCGGAATGAGCTCGTGTGAGGGGTCGCGGAGCTCGTGCAGCCGGCCCGCCCAGTAGCCGATCGCGATGTACAGAAGCGAGGTGACTCCGAGCGTCTGGACAAGCACGAGATCGATCAGCAGGCCGGTCGCGAAGCCGAAGATCGCTCCGGTCAACGAGCCGCACATCAGGCCGACCGACATCACCACGAGCGGCGTGATGTCGGCGCTGACCCCGAAGATCGAGATCTGGGAGATCGCCGACTCTTGCACGAGCACGGCGAAGAACCCCAGCAGGACCAGGCGCAGCGGAAGCTTGATCGAGTTCGGGATCTCGCTCACGGCAGCTGCGCTCGCACGTTCCCGGGTTGGGCCTGGGTCAGCACCTGGACCACGTCGAAGTGCCGCAGATCGGCGGCTGGGGTGACCGGAACCTGGCCGTTATTGAGCAGACTGTTCTCGTCGAACGAGGGGATCCAGCCGATCGGGATGTTGGCCGGGAAGTACGACTCGAGCGTGTTGGAGCGGAAGCCCGCCGTCACGACCAGCTGCCCCTGTTGTGGCCCGTTCTGCACCTGACCCGGGTTCGGGGCCTGAAGGTATTCGAGCACGAGCTGGTTGGGGCTGCCCACGGCCGGGACGAGCTCGCCGGTATCCCCGTTCGCGTCCGTGACCCGCGCGGTGACCGACACGGTGTGGTCGGTGATGAGCGACACGACCGAGGCGTTGGCCGCCACCTCTGAGACCTCGCCCACCAGGGCCCCGTCGGCCACCACTGGATCGTGCAGGCCGACGCCGTCGTCGGAGCCCTTGTCGATATTGACGGTCTGGTACCAGAGGGTCGGATCGCGCAGGATCACCTGAGCGGTCACCGGGTGGTAGGCGTCGATCCCGATGCTGTCGTCGAGCCCGACCTCCTTGCGCAGCTGCTGGTTCTGGATCTGGGCGCCCTTCGCGGTGGCCAGCTCACCGGTGAGTGCCTGCACCTGGTGTTGCAGGCTGGCGACCTGCGACTTGGCGTGGAAGGTGCTCGAGAACCAGCTGGTCACGGAGCGCACCGGCGAGAGGATCTTGCTGGCTCCCTGCTCGATCGGCGAGAACACCTCCACCACCCCCCGCTGGACGTTGTGCAGAGGACTGTTGGGCGTCTCGCCGAAGTAGGCGGTGAGAAGAATCAGGGAGACCGCCACGAGCAATCCGAGAACCGCTCGTCGCCGTCGAACTTGCTTGTCATGCACGTGCTTGCCGTCTCAAAGTGATTTTTGGGACCCACCCACCCGCCGGTACCGGCCCCGATCCTGCCAGACGCCACGCCGGGTACCGGTTGGAAACTAGTACCGACGGCGCCGGTTGCGTGAATTCTTGCTCGAACGGTGGATCGCTTCGAATTCCTCCAACGACCTCCCCGAGCCAACTGCCACGCAGGTCAGCGGCGACTCGGCCAGATGCGCGGGCATCTGCGTCTCGTGACGCAGGCGCTCGTCGAGCCCCTGTAGCAACGACCCTCCTCCTGCCAGCATGATGCCACGATCCATAATGTCGGAGGCGAGCTCGGGCGGCGTGCGGTCGAGCGTCTCCTTGACCGCGTCGATGATCTGCGTGACCGGCTCCTCGAGCGCCCCGCGGATCTCCTCGCTGGTCAACACCACGGTCTTGGGCAGGCCGGAGACCATGTCGCGGCCGCGGATCTCGGCCTGGACCTCCTCGCCCAGAGGGTAGGCCGAGCCGATCTCGAGCTTGACCTCCTCAGCCGTCTGCTGGCCGATCAGCAGTTTGTACTCGCGCTTGACGTAGTTCATGATCGACTCGTCGAGCTCGTCGCCACCCACGCGGATCGACTGGGAGACGACGATCCCGCCGAGCGAGATGACCGCGACCTCGCTGGTGCCGCCGCCGATGTCGACCACCATCGATCCGGTCGGCTCGCCCACCGGGAGCCCGGCGCCGATGGCGGCCGCCATCGGCTCCTCGATCAGGTACGCCTGCCGGGCGCCAGCGCTCAGACAGGCCTCCTCGACGGCCCGCTTCTCGACGCCCGTGACCCCAGAAGGTACGCAGACGACGACCCGGGGGTGGGCCCAGCGGTTCTGGTGGACCTTCTGTATGAAGTGCCGGAGCATCTCCTCCGTCACCTCGAAGTCAGCGATCACGCCGTCCTTCAGGGGGCGGATGGCCTGAATCGTGCCCGGAGTTCGCCCGAGCATCCGCTTGGCCTCGATCCCGACCGCGTGCACCTCGCCCGTCCGCGAGTCGACCGCGACCACGCTCGGCTCAGAGAGCACGATGCCGCGGCCGCGGACGTAGACGAGGGTATTCGCGGTGCCCAAGTCGACCGCCATGTCGCGACCACCGAAACCGGTCAGGTACGTAAAAAAGCCCATAGACAACAGAGGTAGGGGTGAGCAGCGGACGGTGAGGTGAGCGCCGGGGGCCACGCCACGCTGCCAGCGCCATCCGGGGACGATTGTACGGGCTCGCTCCCGTTTAGGCCGGTCCGCTTCCCAATGAATGCGATACTGCCGATCGAGGCGTGCGCCTCGATCGGGCTAACGATGCCGCCGTTCGCGGCTGCCGCCTCGATCGGGCCAGTCACCCGATCAACAAGTCCGGCGCCAGCTCCAGGAGCGTAGCTGCGGGCAGGCCGACCACGTTGAGGAAGTCCCCCTCGATGCCCGCCACGAGCGCCGCGCCGCGTCCCTGGATCGCGTAACCACCCGCGCGCTCGCGCCATTCGTCGCTGCCCAGGTACCAGTCGATGAGCGCCTCATCCAGCGCGCGGAACTGGACCCAGGTCTGCGCGGCGGCGCTGCGCACCCGCCCGTCCTCGATCAGGCAGACGCCGCTGATGACCGCGTGGCGCCGTCCAGCCAGCGCGCTCAGCGTGGCGCGGGCCTGCTCGGCGTCGGCGGGCTTGCCGTACAGCCGCGTGCCCAGCGAGACGACCGTATCGACGCCGAGAACGAGCTCCCCGTCCCCCGGGGCGATCGCTGATGCCTTGCGGAACGCGTTCTCGAGCGCCACCTCGTGCGGCGGCCCGGATTCGAGCTCCTCGATGTCGGCCACCTGCACCGAGAACTCGATGCCCAGCTGCTCGAGGATGGCGCGCCGCTGGGGCGAGCGCGACGCGAGCACCAGCCGGTTCATCGGAAACCGATCAAAGATCGGGGAAGAACAACCCGACCTCGCGCGCGGCCGATTCGGGCGAGTCCGAGCCATGGACCATGTTCTGGCCGACCTCGATCGCGAAGTCGCCGCGGATCGATCCTGTCATCGCCTCGAGCGGGTTCGTGGCGCCGATCACCTGGCGGGCCGCCACCACCGCCGACTCGCCCTCGAGCACCATCGCCACAAGCGGACCGGATGTGATGAACGTCACGAGCTCCTCGTAGAAGCCCTTGCCCTCGTGCTCCAGATAGTGCTGCGCCGCCAGATCGCGGTCCATCGTCATGTGCTTCAGGGCGACGATCCGCAGGCCCTTGCGCTCGAACCGGGCGATGATCTCGCCGGACAGGTTCCGTTCGAAGGCGTCGGGCTTGATCAGGATCAGCGTTCGTTCCATGGGTCTCCTTTGCGTCGCGTGGGCGGCGCGAGACTCTAAAGGGAACGCGGATCGGTCAGCTGCTCACGTCCGCTGCGCGGCTCGGCAGGCGCCGGCGCGGGAGCCGACGAGCTGGCGCGCTCCGCGCGCACGGTGGCGCCCGCCACTGGCTGCTCGGAGGTTGAGTCGCGGCGTCGGCGGGTCCGCCGTGGCGAGGCCGCGACGCTGCCGATCTCCGCCTCGCAGAACGGGCAGATCTTCCACATCGGATCCAACGGCTTGCCGCAGTTGCTGCACGGGTCCTTGAGCTTGCGCATGCAGTTCGGACAGCGCAGGAAGTCCTTCTCGACCTCGAAGTCGCAGTACGGGCAGACCTGGTAGCCGAGCTCGGCCAGCCGGGCCTCGGCGGCTTGGATCTCCAGCTCCCGCTCGCGCACGTCGTCGAGATACTCGGGGGGGCGGACGATCATGTAGACGATCGTCCCCACGAATGGGAACAGGGAGGCGGCGGTGGCGCATCCGACGAGCAACGGGTCGGCGATCCGCCGACGGGCGTCCGCATACGTCCAGTACACCAGCGCGAGCCAGATGACCACCAGGAACAGGATGATCAGCTCGACCGCGGCGTTGATCGTCCCGTTCTTGATGCCGAAGACGGCTAGGGCGAGCATTAAGGGAGCGAGTGTAGTGGTAGGTGATGGGCGAACGTTGCAGCGGGCATGAAGCTTCGTGTGGATCCTCACATGCAGGTGGGGGCTCCGGACCGACTTTCCACTGATTGGCGGTCTAAGCCTCAGATCCTTCTGTCAGTTCACAGATAAGCCCGTCCGAACAGGTATCCGATACCGAAGAACACGAGGATCACGACGGCGACGACGAGGGCCACGAGCCCCATCATGGCCAGCAACCGCGGCTGCTTCTCCTGCTCGTTCAAAGCATCGAGGCGCGGCCGGCGCCTGCCGGACGTAGCAGATCGGCGACGAGGTAGATCGAACCGGTCGCGAGCACGAGGCCCTCGGGTCCGGCGATCTCGCGAGCGCGCCCGAGCGCGCCCCGCGGGTCCCTGATCACCTCGGCCGGCGGCCCGCCGAGCTGACCCGCGAGCGACTCGAGCGTGGGCGGGGGCAGCGCGCGCGGATTCTGGCTCGCGGTCAGGACCAGCGCGTCGCACTTGGGTATGAGCGCGGCCAGCATGCTCGCCGCATCCTTGTCGTCGAGGATCGAGACGACTGCCACCACTGGCCTGCGCCCGGCTGCGAACGGGTCCTCCAGCGCCTCGGCGAGCGCCGCCATTCCCTCGGGATTGTGGGCACCGTCGAGCAGCGTGAGCGGGTCGTGGTCGATTACCTGCAGGCGCCCCGGCACGAGGATCTCGGCCGCCGCCGTGGCCACGGCATTCGGGTCGAGCTTGCCCAGGTAGGCCTCGGCGGCCGCCCGGGCCAGCGCGAAGTTGCGCCGCTGATACGGGCCAAGCGCGGTCAGCGGCACGCCCGGATCGGCGCCGGCACGCACGATCGTCGCTCCGCGCTCGGCGGCGACTTGCTCGGCGACGGCGACCGCGTCGGGGTGCAGGCCGTGGTGGGATGGGGGTGGCCCCGTGGGGGGTAACACGAGGGTGGCGCCCGGCCGTACGACGTCGAGCTTCTCGGTGGCGATCGCCGTGATCGTCGGCCCCAGCCACCGGGTGTGCTCCAAACCCACGCTGGTCAGCACCTGAACGCGCGACGGGATCACGTTGGTCGCGTCATAGCGGCCACCCAGGCCCGCCTCGATCACCGCCACCTCGACGCCCTCACGCGCCAGCTCGGAGTAGGCGGCCGCGGTCAGCAGCTCGAACTGCGTGACCCGGTCGTCGGGGCCGAGCGAGCGGTCGACCAGTTCGGCGGCGTGGGCGGCGCGCTGAATCGCGCCGGCGAACTCGGCCGGTTCGAGGTCCTCGTCCTCGATCCGGATCCGCTCGGCGAATGACACCAGATGTGGCGACAGGTAGGCGCCGGTGCGCAGCCCGTGGCGGCGGAGGATGGCCGCGGTCATGCGGACCGTCGAGGACTTGCCGTTCGTACCCACCACGTGGATCGACTGAAAGCGCAGCTGCGGATTGCCCATCGCGGTCATCAGCCGCCGCATGCGGTCCAGGCCGAACCGCATCCCGAACAGCTCGCGGGACAGGATGTAGCGCTCGGCTTCTTCCGGGTTCATCTGCCCTCCGAGATCGCCCTCTGGGCGATCTCGCTAGTGAATGACGAAGTCATTCGCCTAGTTCAGCTCGGAGCCGCTGCAGCTTGTCGCGTTCCGCCTGCACCACGTCGGGGGGCGCCTTCGCCACGAAGCGCTCATTCGCAAGCTTCTTCTCGGCGCGCTCGATCTCGGACTGGAGCTTGGCTCGCTGCTCAGCCAGCCGCCGCTGCGCACCCTCCAGGTCGACGTCCTCGCTGGGCAGGATCTCGATCGCCCCGCCCGGCACCGGGACGCTCGCCACGGGATCGCCGCCGTCGGCGGTGAACGACACCCGGCCCAGGCGCTCCAGGTGCTCCTCGGTCTCCTCATAACCGTTGGCGGCCAGACGGGCCGGCACGGTCGCCGCCGCCTTGACCCCGGCGAAGTCGCGCCAGCCGCGGAGCGCCTGAATGGCCTCGATGACACGGCCCACGCTGGCCTCGGCGGCCTCGTCCACCGGCGCGGCCGCCCCTTCCGGGAGACCGGCGGCGAGCAGGCCGGAAGCGCCCGGCACGTAGCGGTAGATCTCCTCGGTCACGAACGGGATCATCGGGTGGGCGATGGCCAGGGTCTGGGTCAGGACGTACAACAGGGTGCCGCTGAGCTCGGCCTCGCCCGCCCGCAGGCGCGGCTTGACCAGCTCCAGGTACCAGTCGCACAGCTCACCGTAGACGAATTCGTACAGGGCGAGCGCGGCGTGCGCGAAGTCATAGCCCTCGATCCGCCGGTTGATCTCGGTCCGGGCCCGCTCGAGCCGCGAGAGGATCCACCGATCCTCGACCGTGGTCGGCTGAGCGCTCCACCCGGGATTCGGCTCTGCCGAATCCGGCAAGGGACTCGACGAAGTCGATTCCCCCACACCAAGGAGGATCAGGCGGGCGGCGTTGAACAGCTTGTTGGTCAGCTGCTGGCCCTGGGCGAGCCGCTCCTCGCTGAAGCGCACGTCCTGGGCCGAGGACATCACGTACAGGCCCCACCGCACCGCGTCGGCGCCATATGCCGGGAAATCCCCGCCCTCCTCGAACACCGGTGGCCGGGGCCCGCCCTCGATCAGGTCGATCGGGTCGACCCCGGTGCCGAGCGACTTCGACATGCGCCGGCCGTCGGGGGCCTGGATGATCGAGTGGACGTACACGTCCGAGAACGGGATCTGGCCGCGGAACTCGATCCCGAGCATGATCATCCGCGCCACCCACAGGAAGATGATGTCCCGGCCGGTGGCGAGCACGTCGGTCGGGTAGAACGCGCGCAGCGCGGGTGTGTCCTCTGGCCACCCCAGCGCCGCGAACGGGAACAGGCCCGAGCTGAACCAGGTGTCGAGCACGTCCGGGTCGCGGACCCAGCCCTCTCCCTCGGGCTCGGACATTCCGACGTAAACCTCGTCGCCGCGGTACCAGACCGGGATGCGGTGGCCCCACCACAGCTGGCGGGAGATCACCCACGGCCGGATGTTCTCCATCCAGTTCATGTAGACCCGGGTGTAGTTCTCGGGCCAGAACCGAACCTGGCCCGAGCGCACCACCTCGATCGCCGGCTTGACCAGTTCGTCCATGCGCATGAACCACTGGAGCGAGATCAGCGGCTCGATCCGCTCGCCCGAGCGCTGCGAGAACGGCACCTCGTGGGTGTAGGGCTCGGTGCGCGCGATCAGACCCTGCTCGCGCAGCTCGGACACGACGGCGTCGCGCGCCTCCTCGACGGTGAGACCGCGGAAGCGTTCGGGCGCCTCGTCGGTGAGGCGCGCGTCCTCGCCGATCACGCTGATCTGCGCCAGGCCGTGGCGGCGACCGATCTCGAAGTCGTTGGGGTCGTGACCGGGGGTGATCTTGAGCGCACCGGTCCCGAAGTCGGGCTTGACGTAGTCGTCGGCGATGATCCTGAGCTTGCGCCCGACCAGGGGCAGGATCGCCTTCTCGCCGACCAATCGCCGGTAGCGATCGTCGTCGGGATGCACGGCGATCGCGACGTCGGCGAGCATCGTCTCCGGGCGCACCGTGGCCACGGTCACCGATCCCGAGCCGGCGGCCAGCGGATAGTCGATGTAGTAGAGCGTGTCGGTGACCTCGTGGTCCTCCACCTCCAGGTCGGAGATCGCCGAGCGCTCCCCCGGGTCCCAGTTGACCATGTACCGATCGCGGTAGATGTACCCCTTCTCGTAGAGGTCGACGAACACCGTCTGGACGGCGACCGCGTAGGCCTCGTCCAGGGTGAAGCGCTCGTCCTCGTAGTCCAGCGAGGCGCCGAGGCGCTTGAGCTGGGAGATGATCTCGCCGCCGTAGTCGGCGCGCCAGCGCCACACGCGCTCCACGAACGCCTCGCGTCCGAGCTGCTCGCGGCTCGAGCCCTCGGCCACCACTGCTCGCTCCACCTGGATCTGGGTCGCGATGCCGGCGTGGTCGGTCCCGAGAATCCACTTTGTATTGAGCCCCCGCATTCTGTGGTAGCGGATCAGGCAGTCCTGGATCGAGTTGTTCAGGGCGTGCCCCATGTGGAGCACGCCGGTCACGTTCGGCAGGGGGATCGCGATCGAGTAGTTCTCGCTGGGGTCGCCGGCCGGCTCGGGGTGGAACAGCCCGCTGGCCAGCCAGGCGTCAGCGATCCGCGGCTCGACCTCGGACGGGTCGTAGCGGGTCCTGTCTTGGAGCTCAGAGCGGTCAGCCATGGCGACCGCTCAGTCTAGGGAGGCCTACGCTGCTTCTTCTTCCGGGATCGGGACAGTCACGAGCGTCGGCGAGGTGCCCTTCTCGATCGTGTCCCGGGTTACTACGCACTTGCGCACGTCCCGTCGCGAGGGAAGCTCGAACTGGACCTCGAGCAGGACCTCCTCGATGATCGAGCGCAGGCCGCGGGCGCCGGTCTCCCGCTCGAGCGCCTTGTCGGCGATCGAGTGCAGGGCCTCTTCCCCGAACACCAGCTCGATCCCGTCGAACTGGAAGAAGCGTTGGAACTGCTTGACCAGTGCGTTGCGCGGCTCGGTGAGAATCTGCATGAGCTCGTCACGGCTGAGCTGGTGGATGGCGCTCATGACCGGGAGGCGGCCGATGAACTCCGGGATCAGGCCGTACTGGATGAGGTCCTCGGGCAGGCAGTGCTCGAAGATCTCGCCGGTGTCGCGCTGGTCCTTGGACTGGATCGCCGCGCCGAACCCAACCCCCTGGTGGCCGATCCGCCGCTCGATCACCTTGTCCAGGTTCGCGAACGCGCCGCCGCAGATGAACAGCACGTTGGTCGTGTCGATCGAGAGGAACTCCTGGTGGGGATGCTTGCGGCCGCCCTGGGGCGGTACCGAGGCGGTCGTGCCCTCGAGAATCTTCAGCAACGCCTGCTGGACCCCCTCCCCGCTCACGTCGCGCGTGATCGACGGGTTGTCGGCCTTGCGGGCGATCTTGTCGACCTCGTCGATGTAGATGATCCCGGTCTCGGCCTTCTTGACGTCGTAGTCAGCCGCCTGGATCAGCTTGAGCAGGATGTTCTCGACGTCCTCGCCGACATAGCCGGCCTCGGTCAGCGCCGTCGCGTCGGCGATCGCGAACGGGACGTTGAGGATCTTGGCCAGGGTCTGCGCCAGCAGCGTCTTGCCGCAGCCGGTCGGCCCCAGCAGCAGGATGTTCGACTTCTGCAGCTCGATGTCGTTCTCATCGGACTGCATCATCTGCACGCGCTTGTAATGGTTGTAGACGGCCACCGACAGGCTCCGCTTGGCCTGTTCCTGGCCGACGACGTACTCGTTGAGAACGTCGTAGATCTCGCGCGGCTTGGGAAGGTTCTCGATGTCGAAGCTCGGCGGTGCGGTGAGCTCCTCGTCGATGATCTCGTTGCAGAGATCGATGCACTCGTCGCAGATATAGACGCCTGGACCGGCGATCAGCTTCTTGACCTGCCTCTGGGACTTCCCGCAGAAGCTGCACAGCAGCTGTTCGTTGGAATCGGTCGGACGCGCCATATTTGATTGCCCTCTCCCGGAGTTGCCTCGTGCCGCCTTATCCGAGCCCTAAGGGTAGACCCTCAGTGCTGCGAGATGACGCGGTCGATGATTCCGTAGTCCTTGGCTTCCTCAGAGCTCATGAAGTAGTCACGTTCGGTATCGGCCCTAACTTTCTCAAGGGCCTGACCGGTGTGATGGGCGATGATCTCGTCGAGCCGCCGCCGGATGTCGATGATCTCCCTGGCGTGGATCTCGATATCGGTCGCCTGGCCCTGGAAGGCCGAGGAGACCTGGTGAATCAGGATCTTGGCGTTGGGCAGCGCCATCCGCTTGCCGTGCGCCCCCCCGGCCAGGAGCAGCGCCCCCATCGACATCGCGATGCCGACGCAGATCGTCTGCACGTCGGGCTTGATGAACTGCATCGTGTCGTAGATCGCCAGCCCGGCGTAGACCGACCCGCCCGGCGAGTTGATGTAGAGCGAGATGTCCTTGTCGGGGTCTTCTGATTCCAGGTGCAGCAACTGGGCCACGATGAGGTTCGCGATCTGATCGTCCACGGGGGTCCCGAGGAAGATGATCCGCTCGTTGAGTAGACGGCTGTATATGTCGAAGGCGCGCTCCCCCCGGGAGGTCTGCTCGACAACCATCGGTACGAGTGGGCTCATGTCCTCGCTTCTTTCGCTTCCTCGGCCGGAATCCTGCCGACTGTAGCAACCGGCCGGGCCCCGCTGGGAAGGCAGGGTCGTACTTACGTCCAGTCTTGGCCGGGCCTCGGATCATGGGAACCCACCCACCCACCCACTCACCCACCCACCCACCCGGGGGCTAGCTTCCGGGCGTCCAGAGCTGGCCAGAACCCTGCCGGGCGGGGTCGGCGGAGGGGTCCGCGGGATCCTGTTTTCCCGGCGTCCAGAGCTTCTGTCGGGCCTTGGCCTGCTCGACGGTGATCGGCTTGGCCTCGGCCACCAGCATCTCGATCGCCTGGCGGATCGCCACCTCGTGGCGGAGCCGGTCGAGGCGTCCAGTCGAGCGCAGCCGCTCGAACAGCTTCTCGACCTTGGTGCCCTGGCGCTCGGCGGTCGGCTCGAGTGCTTCGCGGACCTGATCGTCGCTCGGCTCGATGTTCTCCGCCTCGACGATCGCGGCCAGGACGGCCTCGCGCTTGAGCGCGGCGGCCGCCTCGGGCTCGGCCTCGTGAGCGAGCGACTCCTCGTCCCGGTCGGAGATCCGCAGGTAAGCCTCCTTGGAGATGCCCTGGCGAGCCAGCGCCGCAAAGGTGTCCTCGAGCAACTCGTGCGCGCGCGCGTGAACCAGTCTGTCGGGGACCTCCACCTTGGCCTCGGCCACCGCGGCCTCGACCACGGCGTCCTCGAACTCGCGCTCGATCGTCCGCTCGTCGAACTTGCCCAGCCGCTCGGAGATGTCCTCGCGAAGCTCGGCGAGAGTGTCGAACCCGGCCGCCTCGGAGGCGAACTCGTCGTCGAGCTCGGGCAGGCGCTTCTCCTTGACCTCGTTGACGGTGACCGCGAACTGCGCCTCCTGGCCCGCCAGCTCGGTGGCCGGATAGTCCTCTGGGAAGGTGACGTTCACGGTCCGCTCATCGCCGGCGCTCGCCCCGACCAGCTGCTCCTCGAAACCTGGGATGAGCCGGCCGGAGCCAAGCTCGAGCAGCTGATCGCGGCCGGTCCCGCCTTCGAACTCGGTGGCGTCGACCGACCCCACGTAATCGATCACGACGTGGTCCCCGTTCTCGGCGGCGCGCTCGACCGTCTCCAGCGTGGCCAGGCGGTCGCGCAGCCGCTCGATCTCCTCGTCGATCTGTGACCCCTCCACGTGGGGTTCGCGCCGGCCCACCTCGAGTCCCTTGTACTCGCCGAGCTTGGCCTCCGGGCGGACGCCGATCTCGATCGAGAACTGAAGTGGCTGTCCCTCCGCGGGAAGCTCGCTTGGAACATCCAGGTCGGGCTCGCCCACGGGCGCGATCCCCGCCCGGTCGATGGCATCGGTGTACCACGCGCCCAGCGAGCTGCGCAGAGCCTCGTCGAGCACGGCCTCACGGCCCACCCGGCGGATGACGACCGTCGCCGGCACCTTGCCCTTGCGGAAGCCGGGCACGCGCATCTGGCGGCCCAGTTCACGCGCGGCCTCCTGGACGCGGCGCTCGACCTCCTCGGGCGCGACCTGCGCCTGCACGCGGACGCGCGATTCGGGGAGCTCAGTGACGGTGGTGGTGACGGACTCGGCCATTGTGATTTGCGAGACGATAGCTTGACAGCGTGGTTTCCCGGGTCTCAGGGCGGCTGGTGACGGGCCCGCTGGCGTTCTTCCTCGCCGGCGTGGTCGACGTCGGCCTGCTCCTGGTCGCCTACGCGCGTTGGCGGGCGACTCAGCGGGTCACTCGGCCATCGTGACCGACCCGACGGGACCGCCCGTGCGGCTCGTCCCGCGCAGCAGCGAGCGGATCTCGCGCAGCGCCACCGGCAGCGTGGTGTTGTCGTAGATGCGTGAGGCGCGGATCTCGGCGACCATCCCGAGTGCCCGCTCGAGCGTCTCGGCGTTGTTCTGTGACCACGCCTCGATCGCCGTCTGGGCATCGATTGCCTCCCCGGGGTGGGCCCGATCCACATCGCCGGCGTCGAGCACCTTGCGGGTCAGCTCCCGGTAGAGGTTGAACAGGTCGTCCCGGAGCGAGGCCCGGGCCAGCGCCTGCCAGCGGTTGGCCCGCGGGAGTTCGATGATCCGGTCGCGCAGCCAGTTGAGCTCCAGGCGCGAGCCTACGCGGAAGTAGACCTCGAGCACGTCGGCCGGGTCGCGCTCGGTCGTCGTCGCCACCTCGACGATGTCGAACAGCGCGAGCATCGACGGCATCCCGGCCGCGCGACGGGCGAGCCCGGCCGGGACGCCGGCGTGCTGGAGCTCGGCCGCCTTGCTCTCGAAGGCTTCGCGATCCGCGCCCTCGAGGGCGTCGGGCAGCGCCGCCGCCAGCATCTCCGCCCCGGCTTGAAAGCGCCGGATCGTCTGCGCGATGCTCACCTGGTAGGGGTTGGCCCGCACCAGCCAGCGGGTGGCGCGCTCAACCAGCCGCCGGGCATCGACCAGCATCTCGAGCTGGGTCTCGGCCGCGACCCGGTTATCGAGCGACTCGACCTGCTCCCAGAACGAGCGCATGTCGAGCACCTCGCGCGCCGTCGCGTAGGCTCGGGCCAGGACCGCCGGCAGCGCCCCCGTCTCCTCGAGCAGACGGAAGGCGAACGTGGTGCCGGCCCGGTCGACCAGCTGGTTGGCCACCACGGTGGCGATGATCTCGCGCTTCAGGCGGTGACTGCCCATCTGCTCGGCGTAGCGTTCGGGCAGCGGGGGCGGGAAGTACCGCTCGAGGTCGTGGGCGAGGTAGCCGTCCTCGGGCAGGTCGGAGTCGAGCAGCTGTTTGTAAAGGTGGATCTTGATGTAGGCCATCACCACCGCGAGCTCGGGTGCGACCAGCCCCTGGTGGGCTGCCTTTCGCTCCTCGATCGTGTCGTCCGAGGGCAGGAACTCGATCTTGCGGTTCAGGCCGGCGTTCTGCTCGAGGAAGCGGATCAGGCGCGCATGGACGTCGACCATCGGCGGCGCCTGGAGCAGCGCCAGGCTGATCGCCTGGGTCTGCGTGTAGCTGCCGTACAGGACCTGCTCGCCGACCGCGTCGGTCATCTCGTGCAGCAGCTCGTTGCGCTGCTTGAAGGTCATGTCGCCGTCGGCGACGAGGCCGTCGAGCAGGATCTTGATGTTGACCTCGTGGTCGGAGGTGTTGACCCCGGCGGCGTTGTCGATCGCATCCGTGTTGATCCGGCCTGGGTGGGTGGGGTTCCCATCCTTCGGACCACCGATTAGCGCGTACTCGATCCGGGCGCGCTGGGTGAACCCGAGGTTGCCTCCCTCCCCCACCACCCGGCAGCGCAGCTCGCGCGCGTCCACGCGCAGCGCATCGTTGGCCTTGTCGCCCACGTCGCCCTGCGACTCGGTGGACGCCTTGACGTAGGTGCCGATGCCGCCGTTGTAGAGCAGGTCAACCGGGGCCTTCAGGATCGCCTGGATGAGCTCGTTGGGTGCCAGCTTCTCGGCCTCGATCGCGAGCGCCTCCTGAACCTGGGGCGAGAGCTTGATCGACTTGGCCTGGCGCGAGTAGACGCCGCCGCCCTCGGAGATCAACGACTCGTCGTAGTCGCTCCAGCTCGATCGCTGCAGGTCGAATAGCCGCTTTCGCTCTCGGTAGCTGGTGTCCGGGTCCGGGTCGGGATCGAGGAACACGTGGACGTGGTTGAACGCGGCGATCAACCGGGTGTGGCGCGAGCACAGCATGCCGTTGCCGAACACGTCGCCGGACATGTCACCGATGCCGACCGTCGTGAACTCGGTGGTCTGGACGTCGACGCCCAGTTCGCGGAAGTGGCGCTTGACCGACTCCCACGCGCCCCGCGCGGTGATGCCCATCTGCTTGTGGTCGTAACCCTGTGACCCGCCGGACGCGAATGCATCGCCCAGCCAGAAGTTGTAATCGGCCGAGACCCCATTGGCGATGTCGGAGAAGGTCGCGGTCCCCTTGTCGGCCGCCACGACCAGATAAGGATCATCGTCGTCGTAGCGGACCACGCGCCTGGGCGGGACGACCTCGCCACCGACGATGTTGTCGGTGATGTCGAGCAGCCCCGACAGGAACGTCTTGTAACAGCCGATCGCCTCGTTCTGCAGGGCCTCACGGCCGCCGTCCGCCGGAGGCCGCTTGAGCACGAAGCCCCCCTTGGCGCCGACCGGCACGATCAGGGCGTTCTTGACCATCTGGGCCTTCATCAGCCCGAGGACCTCGGTCCGGAAGTCCTCGCGACGGTCTGACCAGCGGATGCCACCGCGGGACACCTTGCCGCCGCGCAGATGGACCCCCTCGACTCGCGGCGAGTAGACGAAGATCTCGAACTGCGGCCGCGGCAGCGGCAGGAGCGGAATCTGCTCGGAGTCGAGCTTGAACGACAGGTACAGGTGGGGCCTGCCGTCCGAGTCAGTCTGAAAGGCGTTGGTGCGGAGGATGGCGCGCACGACGCTCAGGAACGCGCGGAGAATCCGGTCCTCGTCGAGGCTCGGGACCGCGTCGAGCGCCTCCTCGATCTCGGTTGCGATCCGCTCGGCCAGCTCGGTCTCGGCGTTGTCCGGATCCAGCCGCGCGTTGAAGAGCTCGACCAGGAGCCGGGCGATGTCGGGATGCCCGGTCAGGGTGCGCTCCATGTAGGCGTCGGAGAAGCCGATGCCGGCCTGGCGCAGGTACTTGGCGATCGCGCGGATGATCGACACCTGGCGTCCGGTGAGCGTGGCCTTGAGGACCAGCCCGTTGAGGCCGTCGTCCTCGAGTTCGCCGCGCCACACCCCGACGAACGCGTCGTGAAGGAGGTCGCGGACGCGCTCGGTGTTCTCGGGATCGGCCTGGAGGCCGAAGTCGTAGATCCACGCTGGCCCACCCTCGGCCGGCGTGACCTCGTACGGCCGCTCGTCGGCCACCTTCGCTCCGAGGTGCTCGAGGGTGGGCAGGACATCGGACAGCAGCACACCGTCGGCGCTGAACAGCTTCAGGCGCACGATCCCCTCGGGAGCCTCCAGGGGCCGGTACAGGCTCGTGATCGGCTCGTCCGTGCTGACGAGCTCCTCGATCCGGGCGATGTCGGCGACGGCCGAGCGCGCCACCCAGTCGGCCTGGTAGCCGGGCGGGAAGGCCCGTTCGTAGCGCCGGAACAGCCGGGTGCCTTCCTCCTCGCCTTGCTCCTCGAGCAGCGCTTCGCGCAGGTCGTCGGTCCACGCCCGGACCGCCTGCACGAGCCGCGCTTCGATCGTGGCCACGTCGTAGTCGCTCGGGGGCTCCTCGGCGCAGCGGATGATGTAGTGCACGCGCGCGATGCGCGACTCGCTCAGTTGCAGATTCCAGTCGAGCGCGATCCCGTGCAGAGCATCGAGGAGGATCCGGCCCACGCGCTCCCGGTTCTCGGTGTTGAAGCGATCGCGCGGGATGCACACCAGGCACTCCACGAATCGATCGAGCGGGTCGCGCCACATGAACAGGCGCAGGCGCTGGCGCTCCCCCAGGCCGAGGATCCCGATCGCCACGTGGAAGAGCTCCTCCGTCTCCATCTGGAAGAGAGAGTCGCGGGGATAGGACTCCAGGATCTCGAGCAGGGCCTTGCGGTCGTGACTGGCCGGCGGAAATCCGGCGTGCTGCAGCACGCCCTCGACCTTGTCGCGGATGATCGGGATCGAGCGCGGGCTGGCCTTGTACGCCCGGGTGGTGTACAGCCCGAGAAAGCGGCGCTCGCCGACCACTCGTCCTTCGTCGTCGTAGCGCTTGACGCCGATGTAATCGAGGTAGGCGGGCCGGTGGACGGGCGAGGCCGAATTGGCCTTGGTCAGCAGCAGGATCTTCGGCCCGCGGCCGAACGCCGCCGCCTTGGGGCTAAGCCGCTTGGGCGGCTTTCCCGAGCTGCCGCGCAGGATTCCCAGGCCTGAGCCGTCCACCGCGGTCAGGACCGCTTCGTGCCCGTCTTCGGTGAGGTTGTAATCCCGATAGCCGAGGAACGTGAAGTTGTCGTCGGCCAGCCAGGTCAGGAAGGCCTTGGTCTGCTCGACGACCGCGGCGTCGATGCCCGCGGGCGGGTTCTCGTCGAGCTCGTCGGTGAGGGCCTGGGCGCGGCCGCGCATCTGCTGCCAGTCCTCGACCGCGGCGCGGACTTGGTCGAGGACCCGCTCGACGCTCCGGCGCAGCTCATCGAGCTTGCCCGGGTCGTGCTCGCGGTCCACCTCGGCGTGCAGAATCGACTCGGCAACCGCGTCATCGCTCTCGGCGTCGGGCTCGAGCACCTCGATGACGTGGCCGGAGGCATCGCGCCGGATCCGCATCACCGGGTGAATGACCAGGTGAATGCCGTAGCCCTTGCGGTTGAGATCCATCGTCACCGAATCGACGATGAACGGCATGTCGTCGGAGACGATCTCGATCAGCGTGTGCGGCGACTGCCACCCGTGCTGTTCGAACACCGGGTTGTACACCCTGACCTTGGCCTCACCCGGGGCGCGCTGCTGGGCCAGGTTCCAGTGCGCCACCGCGGCGCCGTAGAGGTCAAGTGGATTGCGATCCGCCAGATCCTCGGCCGGAACCCACTGGTAGTACTGGCGGACGAACGCCTCACACGGCGTCGCCTGGTCCGAAGGGAGCCGCTCCCGCACCCGTTCGCAGACTGTGTCGATCAGCTCAGACTCGAGCTCAGCCCCCTTTACCGCCATTTCGAGACCTCCTCGCTTATGCGCACCTCATCCCAGAATCCCGCCTCTTGACTGAGCGTACTCCGGGCCGGACGACCGTGCACGCGGTGAATCCTGGCTGTCGTCGTTGCGTCCATCCGAGCATTAGACGAACATACGTTCGCATGACCAGCGACGGCAATCCCTACGCGCGCTTCCGCCGGGCCCTTCAGACCGGCAACGAGACGCTCGTGGTGGCAGCCGCCCGCGAGCTGCCACAGGTGGCGTTGCACGACGCGCTGCGGATCTGCCTCGTTTTGCGGGGCGGGGACCCAGCGCGCTACGAGCGGGCCGCCGTCCGGTGGCTCGGCCGCTTCGCCCTGGAGGGGCGGGGCGTGACGATCGAGGACCTCCGACTCGCGGCCGACGCGCTCGACGCCCTACCCGAGGCCGCCGCCGAGGCGATGGAGCGGCTGCAGCGGCTGTGCCTGGCGCGGGGGGTGGCGTAGATGCGACGAAGTGGGCCGCGCGGCGACGATCTGACCTGCAAAACCGCGCGCTCCTCGCCGTCCCCCTGCCGGACGCGCGGAAATGCAGCTGCCAGATGCGTTTGCGCGCACCCCCCGGCACGGATGCGCCGGCTGCGCGGTTTTGCAGGTCACGCCAGCACCTAATCTCAGCGCACCGGCCGTGCCGGCCCCTAATCTCAGCGCACCGGCCGGTGCCGGCACCTAATCTCAGCGCGCCGGCCGTGCCGGCACCCAATCTCAGCGCACCGGCCGTGCCGGCACCTAATCTCAGCGCGCCCCGGGCAGGTAGCTTGAACGCGTGCTCCCTGCCTGGCCCGCCGGCACGGTAACGATCCTCGCCACCGCCGGCGACGCACCCCACGCGATACCGGTGTCCGCCGCGGTCCGAGCCGGCCCGCGCCACGTGTTGCTTGCCCTGGCCGGCGGACGGCGCTCGCTCGCGCGACTGCGCGCCGACCCGCGGGTGGCGCTCACCGTCGTCGCCGCCGACGTCGCCGTGACCGCGCACGGACGGGCACGCGTGCTCGCCGAGCCGCTCCTTGAGGGCGTCGCCGCCGTCGAGGTCGAGGTCGACGACGTCCAGGACCACGACCGGCCGACATTCGCGATCGAGTCCGGCGTTCGCTGGCGCTGGACCGAGCCCGAGGCCGAGCAGCGCGACGCCGAGGTGCACGCGGCGCTGGCTCGCCTCGTGCGCTCGTGGCCGACATCACAGTGACTGTCCGGTCAGTCGGGAAGGAGCGGCACCACCACCCCCGGATCGCGACCAACCAGCACCCCGCGCGTGATCGCGGCCGATCCGAACCGATCGCGCACGCGGTCGACGACCGTGTCCAGATCGCGCGCGCGGTCGAACGGCAGCACGAGCTGGACCGCGCCGGCGTCCGACAGATTGGCCAGCGCGATCCCGAGGAGAGTCAGGCCGCGCCGCTCGATCATCGTCCGCGAGGCCCGGAGCAACCCGTTGGCGGCGTGCAGCAGCGTCGGCGTCTGGTCGGTCGCCTCCGGCATCGTGTAGGACCGGGTAGCGCGCGAGAAGTCCTCGAAGCGCATCCGCAGCACCACCGTCCGGCATACCCGCTTCGCCGCCCGCAGCCTCCGGGCCGTGCGGTCGACCAGGGCGATCAGCACGCCGGCCAGCTCCTCGGGCGAGCGCCGGCGGCGACCGAGGGCGCGCTGGGCGCCGATCGACCGGCGGCGCTGGCGTCTCTGCACGGGACGCGGGTCGTAGTTGTTGGCCAGCGCGTGAAGGTGACGGCCCGACGCCCGGCCGAGCATCAACACCAGCTCGCGCTCGGCCAGCATCGCCACCTGGCCGACGGTGGTGATGCCTCGCTCGTGCAGCTTGGCGCCGGTGACCCGTCCGACACCCCACAGCGCCTCGACGGGCAGCGGGTGCAGGAAGTCGAGCTCGCGATACGGCTCGACGACCAGCAGCCCGTCCGGCTTGGCCACCGCACTCGCCACCTTGGCCAGGAACTTGGTCCGCGCGACGCCGACGGTGATCGGCAGACCGACCTCCTCGCGCACGCGCCGGCGCAGCCGGGCGGCGATCTCGACCGGCGTCCCGGAGATGTGGTCGAGGCCGCGAACGTCGAGGAACGCCTCGTCGATCGACAGGCCCTCAACCACCGGCGCGGTGTCCTCGAAGACGGCGAACACCGCCCTGCTCGCCTCCGAGTAGACCGACATCCTGGGCGAGACCACGACCGCGTCAGGACACAGGCGGCGCGCCGACGCGCCTCCCATCGCCGTGCGAACCCCGCGCGCCTTGGCCTCGTAGCTCGCGGCCAGCACGACGCCGGCCCCGACGATCACGGGCCGGCCGCGCAGCCGCGGGTCGTCGCGTTGCTCGACCGACGCGTAGAACGAGTCGAGGTCAGCGTGGAGAATCGTCGCCGCTCCTGACACGAACACATGTTCGCGTCAGGAGCGGACGGACAGATTCAGTTAGCGAGCGTTATCGCCCCAGCCCAAGCCCCAGTCCCCGCCGGTGGACGTGCCCGGAGTGAACGAGATGCCGCGAAGCACCTCGCCGAAATGGGCCGTCTTGAGCGTGCGGAAGTGCTCAGTGCCCGGGTTCGTGGCGTTCAGCCAGTCGGTGACCTCCACGAGCTTGTTCGGGTCGGCACCCTGGTCACCGCCACCGCTGACGGTGGAGGTGGTCGCCCAGATCGTCACTGTGCCGTTCGGGTTCACCCGCCCAGTCAGCTGACGCAGACCGTCCGTGGCGGGGGCCCAGGGCAATCCGGTGCCGGCGTTGATCCCGGTCGGGTAGCCCGGCACCGTGTACGGCTGGCCGAGGTCGAGTCCGTTCTGAATCGTGTAGGCGAGGGTCCACTGCCCGTTCTGCAACACCCACTTCTCCAGGCCGGCATCCGGCTCGTTACTCGCCGTCGCGTCCGTGTACTCGCCGTTCGCGTACGGGTTATCACCGCTGCCCTCGTCGGCAACGTACAGCGTGTGCGAGTTGGCGAACCAGATCCCGAACGGGAACTTCTGGGTCGACGGGTAGGTGTTGGTCCCCGGGACGAGGTTGGTCGGGAAGCCCTTGAGGATGCACATGTTGGTCGGCTCGAGGGCGTAGTTGGTCTTGCTCGCCGTACCGAGGTTCTGGACCGAGAACGCCGGCGCAGACGTCGGCAGCTGAGCCCCGGGCTGCGGCAAGCCGACACCGGTGCCCGGGCACGCCTTGCCCGTGGTGTCAACGAAGTACACCGTGTCAACGCCGTTGCCGCCGCTGCCCTTCGTGTAGTAGATGACGTTGTTGTTGATCGCGATCCCGCGGTAGTTGTTGTCCTTGGTGGACTTGTCGAGCGGGTCGCCGAGCTGGCTGATGTTGAAGCTCCCCAGCGGCGTCGGCGCGGCCGGGGTCTGGTCGGCCTCGGGCAGCAACGAGGGCGTCATGAACTGCGCGCCCGTCGAGGCGACGACGTTGGCCGGGGGACGACTGCTCTGGCCGGCGTTGCCCGCCGTGTAGAGCAGGTCCTGGCCATTCTCGTCGTCGGTGATCGCGGCGCGACCGTTGTCGCCGCTGTAAGCGTTCGTCTTGGTGAAGGTCCACTGGCCCCACCGATTGAGCTGCGCCACAACCCGGTAGTACGGGCCGACATCGCCGTTGCCCGGATCGATCACGCCAGGGGTGTTCGCGTTAGAGACGTCCACCTGGCCCGGCTGCGCGGCGTACCCCATGAACGAGAGGTACTTGCCCTCGGGGCTCAGGTTCAGCGCCAGCTCGGACTTCGACGAGAAGCTCGTCACGAGGTCGTTGTCGGGGACCGGAATCGTCCCCACGCGCTGACCCCAGGGGGTGAGCTCGTCGAGGAACACCGGCGAGGTGATGCCGAAGAACGCGTCGACGCTGTCGTTGTTGAATGAGAACGGATACGTCCCACCCGCTACCGCGGTCGCGCAGTCGGGCGGCGTGGCGATGTTGCATTCGGGCGGCAGCTGGGTGACGCCGGCCTGGATGTCGGCCGGGGCGTAGTCGCTCGTGGCGAGCAGCAGGTTCCCCGGGATGAGCGGCGCTGCGTGGTGGCCGCGGCCCCACTGTCCTGTGCCTCCCCCTGGGTGTGCGGCCGCAGGTGAAGCCGCGATGCAGAGCGCCAGCACGCAGCCTGCGCCCGCGAGCAGCGGACTGATCAGCGCGTGTCGAACGCGCCCCGGCAGAATTGACAAGGGTTCCTCCTGGTTGGGTCGACGTAGCGCGCCCCCGGCGCGGCGGCAACGCTAACCCCGCGGAGGTCACACCCCGTGACCATCCGGTTACCGGAGCGAGCCGATCCCTGAGAACTCTCACATATTCTCGGCGCATCCCCCGGGCCACGAAACCCACCTCGGCAGCGCGCGTCGAGCGCCTCAGCGCCCGAGCCCTGGGGCGCGCGACCCTCGCACGTCAGCTACTGCTCGAGCGCGCTTCGAGCCTGACGGCGCTGGAGGCGATCGAGCAGCTGGTGGGAATGCAGGGCCAAGCGCCGCACGCGCCCTACATCGGCCTGTGGACGCGGCTTGAGGACTTCCAGCCCGGGCGGCTTTCGGAGCTGATCGTCTCGCGCGAGGCGGTCCGCGCACCCCTGATGCGCGCCACCATCCACCTGGTCAGCGCCCGAGACTGCCTGAGCCTTCGCCCGGCGATCCAGCCGGTGCTCGAGCGCAGCTTCGCCGGCTCGCCCTTCGATGTCTCCGGCGCGGACACCGACGCGCTGCTCGAGGCCGGCCGAGCGCTTCTGTGCGCGCGCCCCTCCACCCGCGTCGAGCTCGGTGCCGCGCTCGCGCCGGCCTGGCCCGACGTCAACGCGGCAGCCCTGGCCCAGGCCATCACCTACCTCGTTCCGGTGGTCCAGGTCCCGCCGCGCGCGCTGTGGGGGCGAAGCGGAGCGGCGCGATGGACGACTGTCGAGGCGTGGCTCGGCCGGTCGCTCGACGCCAGCCTTTCGGCCGAGGCCGTCGTGTTGCGATACCTGGGCGCCTTCGGGCCGGCGACGGTCAGGGACGTGCAGACCTGGTCCGGGCTGACCCGGCTGGCCGAAATCGCAGAACGGCTGCGTCCGCGCCTGCGCGCCTTTCGCGACGAGCACGGCGCCGAGCTCCTGGACCTACCGGACGGTCCCCGCCCCGATCCGGACACGCCGGCTCCCCCCCGGTTCCTGCCCGAGTACGACAACCTGCTCCTCTCGCACGCCCACCGGACGCGGTTCATCGCCCGGGGCATCCGCGTCCCGCTGCCGCCCGGCCCCGGAGCGCGGTCCGGCACCCTGCTCGAGGACGGCTTCCTCAGCGCAACCTGGAAGATCACGATCACTCGCCGCGATGCCGCGCTGCTCGAGGTCGCCCCGTTGCGCTCGCTGCGCGAGCGACACGCCATCGCCGCCGAAGGCGAGCGCCTGCTTCGCTTCATCGCGCCGGACCTCGACCGGCGCGAGGTCCGGTTCGCGGCGCGCTCCTGAACGGCTACATGACGGTTTCGATGGCGCGGATCGGGCCGCACCGCACGCACCGGGCCGTCCACCCGACCGGCAGCACCTGGACGACGAGCTTGCGTCCGCACCGGGTACAGAAGCGCGGCGGATCGGTCATCCCCCGCCGGGCGAGGCACCGGTCGTGTCCGGGATCGGCGGACGGTCGGCCACACCCGTCGCAATACGGGGAGGCCTCGGACTCGCTCAGAGCGTCTCCGACAACGTCTTGATCGGCATCGAGAGCTCGGACAGGAGGTCGAGGTCGTCCTCCGGCGACCGGCCCAGAGTGGTCAGGTAGTTGCCGACGATCACCGCGTTGATCCCGCCCAGCATGCCGCCCCGGGTGCCCAGGTCTCCGAGCGTGAGCTCGCGCCCCCCGGCGAACCGCAGGACGGTGCGCGGCAGCGCGAGACGGAAGGCAGCGATCGCGCGCAACGCGTCCGGTGACTCGAGGACCGGGAGATCGGCGAACGGTGTGCCGGGTCGCGGGTCCAGGAAGTTCAGGGGAACCTCGTCGGGCGCGATCGCGCCCAGCTGGCCGGCGAACTCGGCCCGCTGCGCGAGCGTCTCGCCCATCCCGACGATGCCGCCGCAGCACACCTCCATGCCCAGCTCACGCACCAACTCGAGCGTCTCCATCCGCTCCTCCCAGGTGTGAGTGGTCACGACGGCCGGAAAGTGCGACCGCGCGGTTTCCAAGTTGTGGTTGTACCGGTGTACCCCGAGTTCCGCGAGCTCCTCGGCCTGCTCCCGGGTGAGGATGCCCAACGAGCACGCGATGTTGATCTCCACCTCGGCCTGGATCGCGGCGACGGCGTCACGCACCTGCGCCATCAGCCGCTCGTCCGGACCGCGGACCGCGGCCACCAGGCAGAACTCCGTCGCACCGGTCGCCGCCGTCTGATGGGCGGCCGTCACCAGGGCCGGGATGTCGAGACGCACCGCGCGCACCGGCGTGTGGAACCGCCCCGACTGCGAGCAGAAGTGGCAGTCTTCGGGGCAGCCGCCGGTCTTGATCGACACGATCCCTTCCACTTCCACCGCGGGCCCGCACCACCGCATCCGTACCTCGTGGGCGAGGGCCAGCGCGTCCGGAACGCGATCATCCGGCAGCTCGAGCACGGCCAGCGCCTGGGCCTCATCGAGCGGCACCCCGTCCTCTAGCACCTGCCCCCGGGCAATGCCGAGGATGTGGTTCGGACCGGTCATCGCCGCGCATTCTTACGGAGTGCGAACGCGGACGCCAGCCCGGAGCACTCGGTTGTCGGCAGGACTACGTATATGCTCCGGGCGCTCGCCGCGAGCCCAGCTCGCACGTGTGGGGCGATATCGGTGCCCGGGAGGGCGCCAGAGAGGAAGTGATATGAGGACGTTGGATTCCGTTCACCGGGGAGGTGGACGGATGTTGGCCGTGCTCGCTTCGGCGGGGACGCTCGCGCTCATAGCGCTCGGCGCTGCGATGGCTCCTGCGGCCGTGGCCGCGCCCCGGGTGGTGCCGTTTGCCCCCGGGCACATCTTGGCGGCGGGGCGGTTGGCGCAGCCGCCGACTACCGCGCAGTGTGAGTCGACCTTCGGCATTGCCTGCTACCAGGCGTTCCAGCTCCAGCGGGCCTACAACCTGGCCCCGCTGTTCTCCAGGGGGATCCAGGGTCGGGGCGAGACGATCGTGATCGTCGACGCCTTTGGCTCCCCGTCGATCGCCTCGGACCTGCAGACGTTCGACTCGGAGATGGGCCTGCCCAATCCGCCGTCGTTCCGCGTGATCACACCCGAGGGCCCGATCACGACCACACCCTCGACCTGTACGTCCACCTACAGCCCGAACGGCCCGGATGAGTGCTCGGACTACTACGGCTGGACGGACGAGACGAGCCTTGACGTCGAGTGGTCGCACACGATGGCCCCGCAGGCCAACATCCTGCTGGTCGAGACCCCGATGACGGAGACCGAGGGCATCTATGGGTTCCCGCAGATCGTGGCGGCCGAGAACTACGTGGTCGATCACCATCTCGGCGACGTGATCTCGCAGAGCTTCGGCGCGGCCGAGCCGACGTTCACCAGCCCGGGCCAGATCTTCTCGCTGCGCTCCGCCTACATCAACGCGGCCGCGCATGGCGTGACGGTTCTGGCGGCGAGCGGCGACCAGGGGTCAACCGACGACTTCTGTAGCCCGAGCTCGGGCTGCGCGGACCCGGACAACGTGTTCTGCTGCTTCTCGACCAGGGCGATCGACTGGCCATCGTCCGACCCGCTGGTCACGACAGTGGGCGGCACCCAGCTCCACCTCAACGCCCAGGGTTTCCGGACCGCTCCCGACAGCGTCTGGAACGACCTCAGCTCCACGGTCGGGGTACCGGGCCCGGTCTACACATGGGGGTCGAGCGGCGGAGGTCACTCCACGGTCTTCTCGCGCCCGTTCTTCCAGGACGGGGTGGCAGGACCGTGGGGCGGCGGCCGGAGCACGCCTGACGTCGCGATGAGCGCCGCGGTCAACGGGGCGGTCGACTTCTACGACACGACCGACCCGAGCGTCGCCGGCTGGGGAATCGTGGGCGGAACGAGCGAAGCCTCACCGCTCTTCTCCGGCGTCGTGGCTCTGGCCGACCAGGAGGCGGGGCATAGCCTCGGCTACCTGAACCCGGCCCTGTACGCGATGGACCGCAGCCCAGGGCGCGATGGCATCGTGCCGATCTCGCAGGGCAACAACACCTACACGTTCTGCCTTGCGGCTGACATCCAGAGCGACGGCTCGTGCGCCTCGAGCTCGGACCTGGTGACGGTGCCGGGCTTCAACGCCAACGGCAACTACAACGACGCGACCGGGTTGGGCACCGTGGACGCCGCCGCGTTCGTTCCGGCGCTGGCCCGCTTCGGGGGCTCCGGAAGATAGACACAGCCGGACCCGATCGGCCGTGGCCGGTCGGCGGAGGGAAGGGGCGGCCTGGTGCCGCCCCTTTTCGTGTTCAGGACGGGTCGAGCGGACCGTCGCTGCAAACCGGGTGCGAAACAATGAAGGACGGACCCAGCGGATGAGGAGAGAGCAATGTCAACCACCACAGCACCACCCGTCACGGCGGAGATGGAGCAGTGGCTGTCGCGTTTCGATGACGCCCTGACGAGCGGAGATATCGCCGCCGCCGTCGAGCTCTTCGGGCGGGACAGCTACTGGCGGGATCTCGTCGCGTTCACCTGGAATATCACGACCGCTGAGGGCCAGGCCGGGGTTCGGCACATGCTCGAGCACACGCTTTCGCGTACGCAGCCGCACGCCTGGCGGTTGGCGGAAGAGCCGGTTTCGGCGGACGGTGTGAGCGAGGCCTGGATCACGTTTGAGACGGCGGTCGGCCGCGGCCGCGGGTACCTGCGGCTGAAGGACGGCAAGGCCTGGACACTGCTGACGACGCTCGAGGAACTGCGGGGTCATGAGGAGAGCGCCGGTCCGCACAGGCCGAAGGGCGTGGAACACGGGGCCATCGCGGAGCGGCGTACGTGGTCTGAGGAGCGCAGCCGGGAGCGCGAGGAACTCGGCTACGCAACGCAGCCGTACGTCGTCATCGTCGGTGGAGGGCAGGGAGGGATCGCGCTCGGGGCGCGGCTGCGCGCGCTTCGGGTCCCGACCATCATCGTCGAGCGCAATGCGCGACCGGGCGATTCTTGGCGAAGCCGGTACAAGTCACTCTGCCTACATGACCCTGTCTGGTACGACCACCTTCCGTACATCAAATTCCCGCCGAACTGGCCGGTGTTCTCACCGAAGGACAAGATCGCCGACTGGCTCGAAATGTACTCGCGCGTGCTTGAGCTGAACTACTGGAGTTCCACCGAAGCCAAGCGTGCTCACTATGACGATGAGCGCGAGGAGTGGAGCGTGACCGTGCAACGCGAAGGATCCGAGGTCACGCTGCACCCCAAGCACCTCGTCATGGCCACGGGCATGTCCGGCCGACCTCACATGCCGCACTTTCCTGGGATGGAGGACTTCCGGGGAGATCAGCACCATTCATCTCAGCACCCGGGCCCTGACCGTTACCGGGGCAAGCGGGCAGTCGTGATCGGGTCAAACAACTCCGCCCACGACATCTGCGCGGCGCTGTGGGAGCACGCCGCCGATGTGACAATGGTGCAGCGATCCTCCACGCACGTGGTCAAGTCAGGCACCCTGATGGAGATCGCACTCGGCGCGCTCTACTCCGAGGAGGCCGTCGCGGCCGGGATGACTACGGAGAAAGCCGACCTCACGTTTGCGTCGATCCCCTATCGGATCATGGCCGACCTCCAGATTCCCGTATACGAGCAGATTCGAAAGCGCGACGCCGACTTCTACGAGCGCCTCGAACGCGCGGGCTTCCAGCATGACTGGGGCGAGGATGGGTCCGGTCTATTCATGAAGTACCTGCGGCGCGCCTCCGGCTACTACATCGACGTCGGTGCCTCAGAGCTCATAGCCAACGGAGATGTCAAGCTGCAATCCGGCCAAGTCGACCACCTCACCGAGGACGCGGTCGTGATGCAAGACGGCACCGAGCTGCCGGCTGACCTCGTCGTCTATGCGACCGGCTACGAGTCGATGAACGGCTTCGTCGCCGAGCTCGTCTCTCAGGACGTGGCGGACAAGGTGGGCAAGGTCTGGGGTCTCGGCTCAGAGACGGTCAAGGACCCTGGTCCCTGGGAGGGCGAGCAGCGCAACATGTGGAAACCGACCCAACAGCCGGGGCTGTGGTTCCACGGCGGCAACCTCCACCAAAGCCGTCACTACTCGCTGTACCTGGCGCTTCAGCTGAAGGCTCGAGCCGAGGGAATCGACACTCCGGTGTACGGGCTTCCGGAGGTGCACCACGCACACTGATTCGCGGCGAAGGCCCAGCGCGGTTCGCACAACTCGATGAAGCCAGCCGGCCGTTGACGCGTGCCGGGGTGCGATCATGCGGTGCATGCCCACCGCGCTGGTTACCGGCGCCACCGGAGGTATCGGTCTGCACATCGCCCGGCAGTTCGCCGAGCTGGGATGGATGGTCCTCGTCGGCGCCCGGGACGAAGCGCGAGGCGCGGAGGTTGCCGCCGGGTTCGGTGCTCGTCCCGTGTTGCTCGACGTCACCGACGCGGACACGATCGCCCGAGCGGCGGCGACCGTGTCCGAACTCGACGTCCTGGTCAACAACGCCGGGATCTCTCTGGACACCGGCACCCCGGTGACCGAGGCCGACCTCGATGTCCTTCGCCGCACCTACGAGACCAACGTGTTCGGCCTGATCGCCGTGACCAACGCGTTCTTGCCCGCGCTTCGGCGCTCGGCACGCCCGCGCATCGTCAACCTCTCCAGTGGAACCGGGTCGCTGACCTGGAGCACCAGCCCCAATCCGCAGTTCGACTACCGGAGAGCCTCCACCGGCCGGGGCGCCGGGTACCGCTCCTCCAAGACCGCAGTCAACGCGCTGACCGTCTTTTACGCACAGGCGCTCGCCGACGACGGCTTCAAGGTAAATGCCCTCGCGCCCGGCCTGCGCGCGACGAACCTCAATCCCCAGGCCGCGGCCGGCGGCGACCCGGCCGAAGCGGCCGCGGGTGCCATCCGACTTGCCCAGCTCCCGGACGACGCCCCCACCGGCCAGCTGTTCTCATGGGACGGGACAGTCGTGCCGTGGTGAACGTCCCGGGCGCTAGCCGGCCCACCAGTCGCGCTGGCCCTCGACGTCTTCCCGCTGAGCGTCGCCGAGACTGGGCGCGCCGATAACGAGCAGCTCGAGGCCATCCGGCCCGGCTTCGTAGCCCCGCCAGGTACCGGGCGGGACACGCACCGCATCCCATTCCTTGAGCTCGACGATCTCGTCGTCGACCTTCATCCGCCCGCTCCCGCGCACGACCACGTACACCTCCTCTTGCCTCTTGTGCGTGTGGCCGTAGGGAAAGCGATAGCCGGCCGGGACGCGCTGGTAGGTCAGACCGGATTCCTCGAGCTCGAGCGCCTTGGTCGCCGCGCGGAACTCCAGGTCCGGAGCGCCGTCGAACCTCGAGCCAAGGTCCTCCGGGTCCTCCCTGAGGTTCCTGAGCGTGAACGGCACGGCGCAATCGTATGGCACCTCCAACTGGGCCCCGACCTGCTCCGTCACATGCTCAGCTGGCAAAGGAGCGCAGATAGGCATAGGCGGCGTCGAGGGCGACGCGGAGCTGCTGCGGGTCGCGCCGGGTTTGGGTGAGCACCAGGCCGCCTTGGATCGCCGCCATGGTCACGGTCGCCAGGCGGGCCGGGTCGGCGGCGCGTCGAAGCTTGCCTTGCGTGCGCATCTTCTCGAGCCCTACGCGGAGCGGATCCTGCCAGCGATCGAAACCGCCGACCAGCTCCAGGCGGGCGACCTCGTCCGATTCCGCGAGTTGCCGGGCCAGACCACCGATCGGGCACCCGCCGACGGCCTGGCGTGCCACCTGAAACGCGACGAGGTCGTCGAACCAGGCCTGGATCGCCCTCCACGAGGATAGGTCGGCGAGGGCGGGCTGAGCATCGAGCACCTGCTGGATGGTGCGGTCGATGACGGCATGGACCAGGTCCTCCTTGTCGGCGAAGTAGTGGTAGAGCTGGCCCTTGCTGACCTTCGCCGCGGCGCGCACGTCGTCGAGGCTGGTGCCGGCGACGCCATGCTCGAACACGAGGCTGGTTGCCGCTTCGACCACGCGGTCGCGGGTCGCCCGGCCCTTGCCTGTCGCTGGTTCGCCCGCGGTCACAGCCCGAAGCATAGCGAGTTCTTTGGACCAATGAGTCCAATCTGCTAGCTCGCCGAACATGGACTAACGGGTCCAAGAAAGCTCCCGATCGTATTCACGTGCGCCCACCCAGCACAGGCCACCCCCGCGTAGCTGCTGACGCTCTTCACCCGTGCGGCTTGCGCTCGCCCCCGTGGCCCGAGCACACCCCGTGCAGGCCGCCGGCGTGAGACCACGTGTGATCAGCGCACTGCACGACCGTCCCGCCGAGCGCCATATCCCGCTTCCAGTCACCGACGCACGGATGTCCGTTGCATTCGAGGTTTCCAGCGCATCCCCCGACTGCCAGCACCGCGAGGGCCGCTGCGGCGAATCTGCGCCCGCTCATCAGGACACGAGGGAACGCCAGTCGGCTCACGCGCACAGCCTGCCACCCAAGCTGACGCACGTCACGGAGCTCCTGCGGTGTGTCGCTCGCCAGACCCGGCGGCAGCCGGGAAACCGGGCGATTTGCAGCGTCTTCCGTGAGGGTGAGCGATGGGATTCGAACCCACGACCGCCTGGACCACAACCAGGAGCTCTACCAACTGAG
>Ga0335074_10001355_pt1 | contig 33212 bp, 31 predicted proteins | sample Lox_Sample_23_FD_206715 | JGI IMG/M metagenome (GOLD analysis project Ga0335074, IMG submission 206715) | Soil microbial communities from Loxahatchee National Wildlife Refuge, Florida, United States - Lox_Sample_2.3 | ecosystem: Environmental > Terrestrial > Soil > Wetlands | place: USA... | reverse complement strand
GAGCGCATTCATCGGCGCTGGCTTCGGCATGACAGTTCCGGTCCTGCTGGCTTACTCAAGGTTCCTGCACGCCTGCGCCGAAGACGTCTCGGTGCTCGGGATCAACGCGCTGATCGCCGTCGGCGCATTGATTGCGCCAGGCGTCGCGACGATGTTCGTGGACATGGGCAGCTGGCTTGGCTTGCCCGCGTTGTCAGCAGCGTTGCTCGTCGTGCTGCTGGTGCGCAGCAAGTGCCTGCCACGGCATGTGGGAGCTCCGCAACGCCCGAGACGCCAGGCCCTTACGTGCACAGTGCAGTTCTTGCTTTATTCCGTGTTCGCGATGGCCTATGCCGTTTGTGCTGCCGTGCTTGTGATCTGGTCTGAACTCCGGGTGGCTACCCCGCCGGGCGTGCTCACACCAGCCCAGCTCACAGCTGCAATCCACATGTCGAGCACCGGGCAGGCGCTGCACGCGTCGATAGCCTTCGCGACCTTCTGGGGCGCGACGCTTGCGGCCGGCCGGGTCGCGCTGGCCATCATCGACCGCTGGCGGTCGGAGCTGGCCCGAATGGCCGGCTATCTCGTCCCGATAGTCGTGCTGGCGATAGTCATGGCGATCGGCGTTTTCACGCACCACCTTGGCATGTCCACATTCGCTGTCTTCATCCTTGCCGCCCTCGGCTGCTCGGCGCTCCTGCCCCTGACGTTCAGTTTCACCCAGCGGGACGTCACGGCCATCTCAGCTGCGCTGGCCGGCGGAGTGATCGCCTATCAGCTCGGCTACGGCCTCGTCGCCGCCGGACTTAGGCCGCACCAAGCCAGCGGGGCGGGTGCCATGGCCTTCTTCGTTGGTGCGGCCCTGATCGGCGTTATCGTGAGCGGCCTGTCATTCGTCATCGTCCGCGGCCGGCCAGGGATGCCCGACTGGGCGGCGCTGGACCGTGGCGACCGACGCTCGTTACTGCACGAGAGGGGTTCACTTACGCCGAGGTGCACCGCGTTTGCCCGGTCGCCAACTGTGTCATGGACCGCCCTGCTCGAGGCACCGGCAAAGCTCGTCGACCAGCTCACGTATTTGGTTGCGAATAGGGCGTATTCCCCGACTGTCAGCCCGGCCGGGTCAGGCAGGTTCCAGTCGAGGTAGCGCTTACCAGGGAAAACGGGGCAGGCGTCGCCGCAGCCCATCGTGATGACGACCCCGGCTGCCTGCATCTGGCCGGTTGTGAGCCGCTTTGGTATCTGATCGGAGATGTCAATGCCGATCTCGGCCATGGCCTGCACGACTGCGGGGGTTGAGCTCGTCCGCGGGCTGCGAGCAGAAACGGTCCGAGCTACCGCTCCTGGCAGACGAGTGCTGCACGACGCTGCTGCGCGAGCCGCGCTGGACGCCCTTTCAGCTGTGTTCAGCCCACAGCGCCAGGCCAAGCAGTGACGGCCGTCCGTTGTGACGCGGTGGATTAACCCCTACGCTGCGCACGTGAGACTCACCCGGACCTGGGAGGACATGAACCATGGCGGACCTGCAGGGTACGTGCGACAAGCGCTTCGAGGCGGTAAGGCGCCAACTCCAGGAGAATGTGGACTCGGGTGCCGAGCTTGGCGCTTCTATCGTCCTCGACCTTGACGGCGAGATCGCCATCGACCTGTGGGGCGGCTACGCAGAATCCGATCGCACCAGGCCGTGGGAGCGCGACACCATCACCAATGTCTGGTCCACCACCAAGACCGTGACGAGCCTGGCTGCGCTCATGCTGGTGGACCGTGGTGAGCTGGACGTTGACGCGCCGGTCGCACGGTACTGGCCGGAGTTCGCCGCCGCGGGCAAGGAGGGCGTCCTCGTCCGCCATCTGCTGTCGCACACCTCCGGAGTCTCGGGCCTTGACCAGCCCGCCGTTATCGAGGACCTGTACGACTGGGACAAGTCCACCGCCCGGTTCGCTGCGCAGGCTCCATGGTGGGTGCCAGGCACTGCGTCCGGCTATCACGCGCTCAACTTCGGGCACCTGAACGGCGAGGTGCTACGCCGGATTACCGGGAAGACGCTCAAGCAGTTCGTGGCCGAGGAGATCGCCGGGCCGCTCGGGGCGGACTTCCAGATCGGGGCTGCCGAGAGCGACTGGGACCGGATCGCGCCCGTCATCCCGCCGCCGCCGCTGCCGTTCGATCTTGAGGCGCTCGGCGTGGACAGCCCCGTCGTCAAGACCCTGACTGGGCCACCGGCCGACGCCAGCAACGCGAACACCGCTGCCTGGCGCCAGGCCGACATCGGCGCGGCGAATGGCCACGGCAACGCGCGCTCGGTCGCCCGCATCCTGTCGGTGATCTCCCGTGGCGGCGCGGTCGACGGGGTCCGGCTACTGCGGCCCGAGACCATCGAGCTGATCTTCCGCGAGCAGTCCAACGGCATCGACCTCGTGCTCGGATTGCCCTTCCGCTTCGGCATCGGCTACGGCCTGCCGGTGCCGGTAACGCTGCCCTACGTTCCCGACGAGAAGATCTGCTTCTGGGGTGGCTGGGGCGGCTCGGTCATCATCATGGACGTCGGCCGGCGCATGACGGTTTCGTACATGATGAACAGGATGGGAGCCGGCATCGTCGGTTCGGACCGCAGCGAGCAGTACGTGCGGGCGATCTACGACGCCCTGGCCGGGTAAGGGCCGGCCAGGGCGTAGATCCTCAGCGCCGGGTAAAGCGGTCGGTATCCACTCGGCCGCGCCCGAACGCGTCGATGTGCTTCCAGCGGCCGGGCAGGTCGAGCAGCTCGAGGTTGCCCATCCGCAGCGGCAGCGCGGGGTCCACGATGAGCTTGTCGCCCTGCGGCTCGAGGCCCAGTCCGGTGCGCAGCAGCATCAGCGGCGCACCGGTCGACCATGCCTGCGGGCTGCACGCTGTCGGATACTGGACCGGGTACATGGTCGAGCTTCGCTGGTAGCCGCCGAACGCCTCCGGGAGCCGGCCGTCGAAGATCTCCGCGGCCTCCATGATCCCGGCCATGATGGCCGCTGCCTCATCACGGAAGCCGTAGCGGCGCAGGCCCCAGGCGATGAAGGAGTTGTCGAAGGGCCAGACCGTGCCGACGTGATAGCCGATCGGGTTGTAGCGCGCCTCACCTTCGGCGAGTGTGCGCACCCCCCAGCCGGAGAACAGCCGCGGCCCGAGCAGATGCCGCGCGATGGACTTGGCCTTGGATTTGTCGACGATGCCGCTCCACAGCAGATGCCCGATGTTGGAGGTCAGTGAGTCGACCTGGCGCCCGTCGCAATCAATGGCGACGGCAAAGTACTCGCCGTCCTCGACCCAGAAGTCGCGGTTGAACCGGCGCTTGAGGTCAGCGGCTTCCTTCTCCAGGCGATCGGCCAGGGCCGTGTCTTTCCACACGTGCCGTGCCAGCCGGGCACCGCGGACCTTAGCGTCGTAGGCGTATCCCTGGAGCTCGCAGGTGGCCCGCGGGAATCCGGGCAGGTCACCGTTTCGGTAGGAGATCGAGTCCCAGGAGTCCTTCCAGCACTGGTTCTCTAGCCCGGTCTTGGCATTGCGGCGCTGGTAGGAGACATAGCCGTTGCCTTGCAGGTCGGCGTACTCGTCGATCCAGTTCAGCGCCGCCCTGGCCGCGCGCTCGAGGTCACGCACCAGCTTGGTGTCTCCGGTCCACCGCTCGTACTCGTCGAGGAGCACGACGTACAGGGCGGTCGCGTCCGCGTTCCCGTAGTAGGGCGAGTGCGGTCGCTCTTCGAAAGCGGTCATCTCGCCGTAGCGCATCTCGTGCAGGATGCGGCCCGGATCCTCATCCCGGAAGTCGTCGATCCGGGTGCCCTGTCGCTCCGCTAGCGCCATGAGCGTGGTCGAGGCCAGCTCCGAGGTGAACGGCAGTGCCTGCAGGCTGGTGAAGATGCTGTCCCGGCCGAAGATCGTCATGAACCAGGGCAGCCCGGCGGCCGGCAGTGCCCGGCCGGGCAAGGTGAGCGTGGAAAAGCGCAGCGCAGCCAGGTCGGTCATGCACCGGCGGTAGATGTGCTCGACAGCCTCCCAGTCGCACTCGACGCTTGGTGCCCGCCGCAGCCACTTCTCCAGTCCGCGGGCCATGTCCTGGCGAACGTGACGATGACCGTCTCCCCGGATCCCGATCGGCCCGGACGTCGATCCGTCCTCAGCGCCCGCAGATGCAACCACATCCAGCTCGGTGCTCCACTCGCCGTGCGGCGGGACGGTGATGGCAAAGGTCAGGCCGTGTTCGTCGAGCTGCGCCGGGGCGGTCGAGGAGATCCATGTCTCGCGGGTATAGCTCTCGCGCCGGTAGCTGAGCACGAGGTTCCCGTCCGCCACCTTGGTGTCGTAGCTGCCCTTCTTCTTCAGCGCGTCTTTGACCTCGAACAGGTCGGCGAAGTCGCTAGCTGCCTCGATGCGGATGGTGAGGTCGACCGGCTTGCTCTCGTGGTTCAGTATGCGCAGCTCCTCACGGAACCCGTCGGCAACATCGCGCTGCCTGATGACCGACAGTTTGGCGTCGACGTAGACCGTCCCGCTGCCGGGTACCAGGAAGAACCGGGTCTGGAAGTACTGCAGGTCGTCGGTCGACAGCGCGGTCAGTCGCTGTCCGTTCACCGTCAGCACCCAGCGGGACAGGAACCGGGTATCGAACGAGAACAGGCCGGTCGGGTCGGTGCGGGAGGCCTCGATGTCGCCGCAGTCGTTACTGACGACGAAGGTATTGCCTTCCAGGATCTGGACGAGCTGGTCGCTCACATTGGCCTCCGCTGTGCCATCACGGTCTGCGAACTTATCGGCGCGACCCGGCCGGTGGACCCGCGCGGGCCAGGCAGGCATCGCTGGAACATCATCAGCGCGGCCATGCTGCCTTCGACGGCCAGCACCTGCCGCAGCATCGCGGCCTGCGCGTTCAGCCGGCCCCTGACGATGTCCTCGAGGTGCGGGCGCTCGATCTTGACAATCGCGTCGGCCGGATCGTTGTCGCGGGTCACGGTCACATGGCCGTCGCTGATCGTCAGGTACCAGTGCTGCATCTTGCTGCCGCTGCTGACGTCGAAGCGCAACGTGGCCGACTCGCCCGCAAACGTCTCGATATAGCCGGGCGCGGCTAGGCTCGCGAAGAACTCGCTGATCGGGTCGCCGGCCGAGGTCGGTGCGGGTGGCATCGATGCGGCGGGCATGGTCGCGGTGGGTGCGGGCCGGCCACGAGTGGACCGGGCAGGAGCTGTCGGCATGGCCAGGTAGTTGTCAACTTGTGGCATAGCCAAACCAGCGCACCGGTCGCGGTCCGGTCAAGCCAGTTTGCCGTGCGGGTTAAGCCCGCCGGGCCGGCAGCGAGTGGTCCCAGTCCGACAGGAGCGTCCGGATCCCAGTAACCAGTGCGATGGGCTGGTCAAGCATGACGTGATGGCCGGCCGCCGGAATCTCGATGACCGGCGCGAGCTGGCCGAGCTTGTCATACATCAGCTCAGTCGTCTGCGGCGGGACGATGCCATGCTCGGCATGGAAGAGCGCGACGCGGCAGTCCAGGTGTCGTAGCAGGGCTGGGGAGGCCGCCGAGCGGCTGAACACAGCGGGGTCAAACTTCCAGGACCACCCCCCGTCCACGGCGCGAATCGAGCTGGCGGCGACGTGTGCCCGGACGTAGGGCAGTGTCGGTTGATCCGGCATAGGCCGGAACCGGCTGATAGCCGCCTCCCGGCTTGGATAGACGCGCAACGGCCCGAAAGCGCGTCCCTCCCTTGCCGCCTGCTGCTCGGGTGTGAGGTCCTGGACGGGGGAGTCGATCACGACGATGCCGGTCAGCTCTGTGCCATGCAGTCCTGCCGCTCGCAGCGCGACGAAGCCGCCCATGCTGTGCCCGACAATGACCGGCGGATCGCTGAACCCGGCGTACGCCGCGACGGCCATGACCTCCTCAACCCAGCCATCGAGCGTGTAGGTGTCCCTGCGGCCGCTGTCGCCGTGGCCGGACAAGTCGATGGCCACGACTCCGCGTTCGGCCGCCAGCAGCGGGGCAATGTGGTCCCACCAGCGGGCGTGCGCAGCGCCGCCGTGCACAAGGACGATCCCGCTGCTACCGCTACCGCGATCAGGACCGAACTGGCGGTAGGAAATCTCGGTCCCGGCCACACTGACGGTGCGCGTGACTTCGGGAGCGGCAAGAGCGCAGGTGAACCAGGACGGCGGCTCAGTCTCGGCTGCGGTCATGCATCCCCAGCCTCAGTCCAGGCGCGGTCCAGCACCGCCGTGATTGTTTCGGGGGGCTGCGCGCCGGATATTCCGTACTTGCGGTCGATGACGAACAGCGGGACCCCGGTGGCGCCGAGGGACTGGGCCATCTTCTCGTCGGTTTCGACATGGTCGGTATAACGGCCGCTGGCCAGCACGTCGCTAACTTCGACGGGGTCCAGGCCGGCTTCCGCGGCCAGCCGAGCTAGCGACTCATGGTCGAAGATCGATTCCCCGTCGGTGAAGTAAGCGCGCTGCAAACGCTCCATCAGCTCGTTCTGCTGCCCGGTCTCTTTCGCGAGCTGGAGTAGGCGGTGCGCATCCCTGGTATTGCCGCTGCGCAGGCCGCTCATCCGAAAGGTCAGCCCATCGGCCGCTGCCCTTTCCTCCATCTGGCGCTGAGCCTGGTGAGCCTGCTCCGGGCTCATCCCGTACTTGGCGGCCAGCATGTCGATCGTCGAGGTCGTGACTCCTGGCGGCGCCGACGGGTCTAGCTCGAACGACCGGTGCACGACCTCTACCTGGTCGCGGTGGCCAAAGTCGGCCAGGGCCCGTTCAAAGCGCCTCTTGCCCAGGTAACACCACGGGCACACGACATCGGACCAGATCTCTACCTGCATGGAGACCCACAACAAGCAGCGGCCCGTTACCCTTCCCGCGCCGATGGCGAGAATGGTCGGCAGCGTCGTCGTCCAGTCGGCCGAACGTGCCCGCCTGGCCGCCGGCCAGGACTCAGCCGTGCATGACGTCGTCGCAGCATGGAATAGGCCCGGCGATGACGGTCGGGTGGCTCATGCTTGCGGCGGCGTGCTCGGCAATCGCTCCGCCGGCGAGCAGGGAGCCGGCGGCAAATGCAGACGCAATGAGGATTCGGGCGATCTTCATCTGGAGGTTCCACCCATCTGGAGTTGGAAGCGGCGGCGGCATGCCGCCTCGGCCGCAGAGTCATGTAACTCGGTCAAACTGTTTACTACATTGCACTACAGACCTGAGCCGGACATAACCGAATCAGTCATGGCTAGCCTTGACTGAGCGCGAAGTTGCCGGATAACGTCCTAGAGGCGGCATGAGAACCGGTCGCTGTGCTCTTCTGCTGGCGACCCAGTGAGCAGGGTGAGGATGGCCACCGGATACGTCGTCCCTGAGCGGCCAGACTGGACCCAGGCAAGGCTGGCCCCGGCAGGTGACAAGTTCGCGGCCGTCCGCTGGCATGAAGGTGCCGCCAATGTGTGGATCGGTGCGGGCGGCTCGCCCATGCAACTTGCCTCCGACCTTCGTCCGTGGCGCCTGCGCGACTATCACTGGGGCCTGCATGGTGACGGTCTCGTTCTCGTGCTCGAGTTGCCCGGCGCAGAGCAGCATGTCCTGGCATGGCTCGACCTGCGCGCCCATACCCTGACCCGGCTGACGCCGGGCCTCGGTGCTGACGCGCAGTATGTCGGCCAGACCGGAGGCGACCGGCCGAGCGTCCTGATCGCCGTCAGGCATCCGTTCGCTCCCAGCTTCGTGCTGCAGGAAGTGACGCCAGCCGGTGCTCTGCTGACCGAGTGGGAGTCGCCCAGGCCAGCCAGCCGGTGGCTGGCTACCAAGACTCACGCGATCGCCGTGCAGGCTTGCGAGGGTGGGTGGGAGTGGTGGCACACTCCGCTCGCAGCGCCTTCATGGTCGCGCATCCTCATCGTCCCGGAGCGCGACGAGGACGAGTCGCGCCCGCTGGCCATCAGCGCGGACGGTGAGACACTATACGCGCTGAGCTCGGTCGGCCGGGACACGCTTGCCCTGGTAGCGATCTCTGCGCCAACCTGGACGCCGCGGATCATGAGCGCCGATGATCGGTTCGACATCACGGCGGTGCTGACGCCGCCGGACGGATCTGGCCCGGACCTGGTGACCACGACCGATCCGGTGAGCCCGCAGGTCGCACTCAGCAACGAAGCTGCGGCTGACCTCGCCCGCCTGCGGCAGGTTGCGGATGGGTCGCCAGCCACGATCATCGGCCGGAACGACAGTCACTGCCTCGCAGAAGTGTCGTTTCCGGTCGGCGGCCCCGCGTTCGTCACCATCGGCCGCCTCAGTGCGACGATGAGCAAGCCGCTGCCGAGGTTCACCAGCTTCGCGCAAGTCCCGGTGCAGCGTCGCGATCCGGTCCGCTATCCGGCCAGGGACGGGCGCCTGATCACCGCCTTCGTTACCCGGCCAGGGACTGCGCCGCCGTGGCCCGCAGTACTGACCATCCACGACGGGCCGTGGTCGCGGGACACTGCCCAGCTAGATCCGTGGGCTCAGTCGCTTGCCGCCGCGGGCCTTGCCTGCGTTCAGGTGAACTACCGCGGGTCACGCGGATTCGGCAAGGACTTCCGCGACGCGGGCGACGGCCAGTGGGCGCTGGCCATGCAGGACGACCTGGTAGACGCCCTGCTGTCGGACGAGCTAGCCGAGCTCTGCGATCGGCGCCGGGTCACGGCAATTGGCTACGGCTACGGCGGTTATGCCGCCCTGATGCTCGCAACCCAGTCTGAGGTGCCGCTTGCCGGCGTTGCCGCCGCGTCAGCACCAACTGACCTCGTGCAATACGTCAGCCGACTGGAGTCAATCGGCGGCAGGCCAGGCGCTGCCGAGGCTGCAAGGATCGGTGACTCACTAGCCGATCGGGATCGGCTGATTGCCGCGTCACCGGTTGCCAGGGCTGATGACTTCACGGTTCCGGTGCTGCTGTTTCATGGCCGCCAAGACGCGCGAGTGCCGGTGGGTCATGCCACGACGCTGGCCGAATCACTCCGGCGCGCCGGCCGAGACTGCGAGCTGACCATCTACGAGGATGAAGGCCACCGCTTCGCGCGTCCGCAGAACATCACTGACCTGCGGACCAGGACGATCCGCTTCCTGCTGCGCTGCCTCACCAGCGCAGCCGACTCGGCGGTCCACTGAACCGTGGCGCCTCAGTCGGGCACGGGCTGCGGCAGTCTCATCTGGGCACGGATAGTTGTGGTGCGGGCACCTGCATGGTCGGCTGCCTGTCGCAGCGCTGCAATTGCCTGCTCCGACTGGCCCGCGTGGAGCAGGGCTTCAGCCAGCTCGCGCCACGCCTGAGCGGCATCGAGGCGCGATCCCGCCGCGTTCAGCAGCTCGGCCGCGAATGAGACAACGGCGAAACCTTCCTCCGCCCGGCCGGACATGGTGAGGGCCAGTCCGCTGACCACGCGGGCGTGCGCCCCCTCGGGCGCGCCGTCCGCGGACCTGGCGATGGCGCGCTCAGCTATCTCGATGGCTGCGTCGTAGTTGCCGCGCAGCAACGCACACCGCGCGATCTCGGTCTCGCAGCTCGCCAGGTACGGGCTCATCGACAGCCCGGTCAGCACATCGTGCGCTCGGCTCAGCTCGGACTCGGCCTGTTCGAGCTGCGCCGGATCACAGCGCATGAGCAGCCATGCATAGGTGACGCGCATCGCTGCCAGATTGCGAGCGGGGGCCGACTCTGACAGCAGCGCGAGTGTCTTGGTCGCGAGTTCCAGGGCTAGCGTCAGCTCGCCTCGCGCCGCGGCAACCAGGGATGCGTTCCAGTACGCGTTGCCCTGCGCCTCCCGCGAGCCAAGCTTCGCGGCTCGCTCGATCACCTGACTGGCCAGCTGCTGGGCGGAAAACAGGTCGCCGCGCGCCCAGTAGCTGGCGACCAGCGAGGAGGCGAGGCGGATCTCGTCTTCGGTTCCCTCCAGGCCAATCTCATGTACGTGCCGAAGGGCGGACTCGCCCACCTCAATGCTGCGTGCGAAATCACCAGCCATCCTGTAGATGCGGCAGCGGGCGTTGGCGACGGCCAGCAGGCCGGGCGTCCCGAGCTCGCCCGCATTCGTCGCTTCGAGCAGCGCTTCGAGGTGAGTCATGGCCTCGCGCAGGTTGCCCAGGGACTCCTCAGTACGGGCCAGCCCCCACATTGCCGCATAGCGGATCTCGCCGCTGGCTACCTGCAGCAGCTCCCTGAACTGGTCGCGGGCCTCATTGAGCGAGCCATTCGCCAGGGCGATATTGGCGAACTGCTGCCGGAGCCGCTGCTCACTGATCTCCTCTGGAGCGACGCCAGACTCAAGAAACAGCGCGGAACAGCCGAGCCTGCGAGCGAGGCCCTCAAGCACCTCGCGCTCGGGCGATCGCCGGTCGGATTCGATCAGCGATACGTAGCTGGGTGATACCAGGTCCCCGGCTAGATCCGCCTGACTAAGCCCGCGCTCTATCCGAAGGGTGCGCAAGCGCTGCCCTAGCGTTGGACCCACCGGTACCTCCTACCGGGACAATTGGCATACATCGATCACTCTAAGCCGTCATGCTGTTCAGTCAACTCCGCAGAGAACGCCAGCTGACGCGCTCAGACCGGAACCGTACTCTAGTTAAGCGCATTTTCGACCGGTTGGACGCGGCCCAGGCTGCCAATACTCAGCTGCCGCCATAGATAACGGTGATGTGCCGGAAGCCGAGCGAGCTGAGCATGCTGTCCAGCATCGCGGTGGTGTTGCGCTGTGCGTCGATGCGCAGGGCACTGGCCCGCGCCGCGCTCTGGATCCGTTGCTGCGCCAGCACGTAGACCTGCTGCTGGCTGTTGGGATTGCCGGAGAAAAAGTCGCCGACCCGGTCGAGCAGGCCCTGCTGCTCTGCATAGACATAGGACTGGCTCACGTTCAGTACAGCGGGCTCGAGCTGCGCGTGCGGTAGCGTCACGGTCACGACATGACCGGCGGCGACGTGGATCGAGTTGCCCTTGAGCTGCGCGAAATCCACGTATGCGATATCGGTTCCGACGCCAATAAAGAGGGTCTGGCTGCCGGCGATGAACGACGGCAAGAACGCGGTCTGCTTGGACAGGTCGACGACCACCTGGAATTCCCCGCTGGCCGCCTCGTAGCGGCTCAGCGACGTGATCGACTTCAAGAGCGGCGGCTGGCTTCGAACCGTCGTTGTGGTGCGGAACGGATTCCGGAGCTGGGGGAGCAGATGTACTGCCGATGCCGCGATCAGCAGCGCGATGACAGCGACGACGGCAGCCACGAGGGCCGCAATTCGGCCGAGCAGTCGGCCCGATCGCCAGATCTCCATGCTTCTCCTCGGAGCCGATAGCACGGCGGCTTACGGCGCGCTGCCACTACCCAGATAGCGCCGCGTGATTCCTTCGTCCCGCCCTGGGTAGCTGCCGCCCGCCAGCGCGATGGTCGCGGGCGAAGTGGCGGGAGTGGCGATGCCGGGCAGGAACTGGCGCTTTTATCGAGGTGCGGGAGACAGACGGATGAGCAGGCCGGTCGGCTGCCTGATCTGGCTGATCGTCCTGCTCGTCTTGCTGATCATCGCCGCGCTCATGTTCGGCGGGTTTCAGAAGGGGACGAAGTACAGCGCTGAGGCCGCGTCTAACACACCGCTCGTAACGGTGAGGCTGCTCTAGCCAGTCGCCTACGTCTGAGCGACTACTGCGTGAGGCTCTCGTGCTCGTCAGGATCGCTGGCGAAAGGTAGCACTCTGCCGCGGTTGGCCCAGTTGTACCTGGCTGAGCCGCGACCGAGGATCCTGTCGACGGCGGCGCCGATGCTGCCATCCTCGGCCAGCAGCTTTCGGATGACGAAGATCATCGTGGGGATGGCCCAGAAGTCACCGCAGATCCACAAGATTCCGGCGCCGATCTGCTGGTCGGCGAACGCCGGCAGGGTCACGCCTGGGACATGGTTGTAGACCGAGTACCACGAGCTGCTGGACAGGAAGCCCATGGCCATGGCCAGCACCCACATGACAATGTTGGTAGCGAGCAGCGCTGTCGCCTGACCGATAGCCGACATCTTGATCCGGAACGGCGGCGACCCGATGAACTGCAGCCAGAACAGCACGCCGGCAACGAGGAAGGTTGACTCCATCACCCAGGTGTGCACCGCCAGGTTCCGGTCGGCAAGGTCGAACGGGCCGGGCAGGTGCCAGAAGATCATCACCAGGCTGAAAGTGATCACGCTGACCCACGGCCGGAGCATGAAGCCGCCGACGGCCCGCAGCGGTCGGGCCCAGCTGGTCAGGACTTCGCGGGTTGCCGCGCTGCCGGACCAGCCCGGCAGCGCGACCCGCAGCGGCTGCCAGGGCGCTCCGGCGACTATCAGCGTCGGCGCGGCGAACATCAGCAGCAGGTGCTGGATCATGTGCACGAACAAGTAACCGTACGACCAGTAGTCGATGGGGGACTGCACCGCGATCAGCAGCACGGCAAGGCCGGCGTAAAACAGCAGCGACCGGCGCCTGCGCTGGCTGTTTTGGTCCGCCGGGGACCGCCTGGCGAGCCTAGCCAGGCCGATCTCGTGCCAGACCGCGACGACGATCGCGATGATGAGGAACGGGCTGAAAGACCAGTGCTCAGTTAGATACGACACGCAACTTCCCTCAGCTCGACGACCCGTACGGGACGGTGACGTGAACGGTCTGCAGCAGCGTCCAGGGGCGCGGCCCGCTGGTGCCGAGCTGCCAGGCTGTGAGTGTGCCGCCGTGGACTACGAGCGCCTCCGGCTGACCGGTCGCAGTGGCCGAGAGCGTCGCCGTGTCGGTCGGCAGCTTGGGCAGCGACTGCCAGCCTGCTGCGCGCCAGCCGATGACCGCGCCGCCGCTCACCGCGTGACTGGCGGGCAGCATCAGGCTGGCCGAGCCGTCGGCGCCGAACGACACCGACGGCAGCCCTGCGATCGCCGGGCCCGTGATCAGCGGCGGCGAGATTGCCCAGCTGCTGCCGTTGTCGGCAGACCAGGCCGCTAGGACAGCCGTCGAGCGTCCTGCCCCGGCTGCGAGGATGGCGGTGATCCGGGAGCCGGCCGTATTGAGGCCGATCACGCTCACCGGCTCGCGGCGCAGGGCCGCGGGCAGCGACGGCATGGCCGCCTGCCAGGCTCCGGCGCGGAGCACGAAGATCGCAGCAGTGCCGGGGGTCCGGCAATCGCCGGCCAGCATCGGCTGCCCTGCCGGTGTCCACGCGGCCGCGGTCAGGCTGGTAACGCCGCAGCGCCGGCTGGCAGTGCTTGCCGCAACGGCCCGCGTGGTGGTGAGCCGGACCCAGCTGGCACCGCCAGCCGTTCCAGTCTCGATGTCGCCGGCGTCGGTGATCGCGAGGAGGCGGCCGCCAGGGCCGCTGGCGAGTGCGCCGGGCAGGTCGGCGAGTCCGGCATCGAGCACGTTGCTCTGCGTCCAGTTCTGGCCCCCGTCGGTGGTCGCTGCGAGCGGCGAGAAGGTCAGATCCTGGCTAGGCCGGAAGCCGGTCAGCAGCGCGTCGGGCCCGCTGGCGGTCACGACGATCCCGCCGTTACTGGCGACACCGACTGGGGTGGCGAGTTTCCAGCTCGCGCTCCCGGCAGCGCGGACGAACAGCTCCCAGAAGTTCTCGTGCTGGGCCGCTGAGCCGCCCATGTCGACCACCGCCCAACTGGCGCCGTCGGCAGCGGCTAGCGAGGAAGCCAGCCCAGGTGCGGTGATGCCACCGGGACCCTCGGCGCTGGCTGACCTGGTTGCGGCCGGAGCGGTGCCGCAGCCGGCCACTGCCCCCGCCGCAACCAGCCCAGCCAGCACGACCAGGCCAACTCTGGTCAGCGAGATCCTGCGTACCCTGCTCATGCTCCTCCCATGACCCGCTGGGCCTGCGTGGCGAGCTCGCTTGCGAACGACGACTTGCTGCTCGCGGTACCCGGTCCGGGATCGAAGTTCAGCTCGGACCTGGTGTGCCCGGCCGCGTCGACTACGTAGGCGATGTCGTTATGCGCGATCATCCCGCCTGCAGGCAGGATCTCGGCGGCGATGCCGTACTGCTTCCAGGCCTGCTGTAGCTGGTCCAGCGAGCCGGTCAGGAACAGCCAGTTCGGTAGGGCGGCCAGCTCTTCCTGGCTGTCGAAGGCCCTGGTGTAAGCGATAGAGCGGTAGACCGGGTTGGCGACGATCGCGACCAGCTCGACATGCCGTGAGCTGGCGCCAAGGACTTGGTCGGCCTCCCTGAACTCCTGAGCGATCAGCGGGCAGTCCGAGGTGCAGACCGGGTCGAGAAAGGTCAGCAGCACGACCTTGCCCCGTAGGCTGGCCAGGCTGACCTGCCTGCCGTGCTGATCGGTCAGCGTGAACGCGGGTGCACGGAAGTTCAGCGGGGCGACGTTGCCGTCGATGGACTGCGCGATGATCAGATTCGCGTTGGGGCTCGCCTGCGCCGCAGCCATCGGCCCAGCGCCGACGATGACGATGGCAACTGCCCAGAGCGCGAGTACGGCACGCAGGCTGGTCGCGCCGAAGGAGCCAGCCAGCCGCGCCAGCAGGGGCCGGCGCTGAAGTCCGGTGGTGTCCGATGCCGAGGCGGGCTCGGGGTTGGCCAGCACGGTGTTGGCCAGCACGGGGGCAGGAACGCGGACTAGGGCCAGGTAGCCGGACACGCCGATGAGCGCGACCGGGATCATGCTGTTCGGGTCGGTACCGACGCCGCCGAGGAAGCCCAGATCCTCGATGAGCACCCAGTCGGCCAGGCAGAGCACCAGAATTGCCGCCAGCGCGATACGGATGAGGCGCGGCCCCGTCAGGAAGCTGGTGCCAGCAAACACCGTGCCGCTAAGCCACGTGCCGATAAGACCCGTGCCAGCAAACACCGTGCCGATAGCCGCCAGGGCGAGCACTGCGATCAAGTTAACGAGGAAACCGTGCGCCTCATCGAAGTTTGCGAATCCGCTGACCAGAGCCGAGAGGAAGTGCGGCTGCGACGTGCTCGCCATGGATTGGGCCATGGCCGCAAGGGTGCCGGCCTGGCCGTGCAGTCTGCCCTGCCAGAAGCCGCGCCCCGGCCAGGCCTGCAGAACTGCCATCCCGACGAGGAACAGCCCGAGACCGGCCACGATCTGGCGGCCGAGCCGAGCCGAGTGCCAGCGAGCCTCCGGCAGCGCGATGAGCAATCCGGCCGCGCAGTAGAAGAGCACCGCGCCGGGCGCACCGAACAGAAAGGTCAGGCCGGGCGCGAATATCCCGCCGAATGCCTCGCCGAAGACCCACACCACCAGGCCCCAGCCGACGCTGGCCAGTCCGGCCAGCCGGGACGCCCAGCCCGATGGGGCGGCGATCAGCCAGGCACCGATCCCGATCTGGATCCACACTGCCGCCGCGCCTGCCTGGATCGGGTGGTACGACCAGGAAGTTCCGGCCCAGTTCACCAGGTGCTGGACCCAGGCGGGCGAACTAGCCGCGGTCGGCGATATGACCTGGGAGGGCAGGCCTGCCGCCATCGCGGGCTGCGCCTGGAGCAGTCCGTCGAAGATCCAGATGATGCCGAAGCCGACGCGCAGCAATCGCCTGGCAGCAGGTTCGGTCGAAGCGGCCCGCCAGCCAAACACGCCCTTCGAACGCGCCGCGGCCGTCACCGGCAGCCACTCCCGCACGCCGAACCATGCCAGCGCCAGCACGGCGAGCAGCAGCGCGATCAGCAGCCCCTGGTGCAGCAGTGCCGTCCGGAAGGCGGCCACCAGCGTGGGGTTAGTGTCACTCAGGCCGGAGTTCATCCCTGGCATCGGGCCTCATCCTTCCTGTCCGATGCTCGGTGTCCGGTCGGGCTAGTCAACTGCTCACCTGTCAGCCCGGCAGCCGCAGCGCAGACGAGCGGACGGCGAGCGTCTTGATGGCGCCGTTAACCGGGCGCACAACGAGCACCCGCTCGGCGTCCAGCTTCCGCAGCGCCGCGCTGAGCGCCGTCTCGTCCTGGCTCCTGGCCTGCGGAGTGGTAGCGGACAGCACCTGGGCTACGTCATTTTGTACCTGCTCGGCATTGGGGACTGCCCAGGCCACCAGTGCCGACACCGCGTTGACCAGGCCGAAGCTGTCCAGGGACTCGGGCACCTGGTAGTTCTCAAGGTCATCAATCTGCTCGTTGTTGGCCGGCTCACAGTTCGCCGCACCCTGCTGGGCCACGCTGATGCCATCGCTGACGTCGCTGCTATTGCCGAAGTGTTCTGCCTGGACCTGATGCAGGGCCGTCAGTGACTCGCTGACGCCGGCTGCGCACGATTCGATGTCCGACGTCACTTCCTGCAAGAAGCCGCGCATGTCGCTAGCGCGCTCGGCGGTCGATGGCTTGTGGACGAGCGCGACGGCCACGGCGGCCGCGAGGAGCGCCGCGACGGCCAGCAGGGTCCAGCGCGGCATCCGGTGGACTGGCCAGCCGTTGGGCCGGGCGTTGACGCGCGGCGGCTGCGTGGCGGGGGCGGAGGGCACCGGTCAGTCAGCCTCGTTTCTTGTCCATAAGCGCGACCCCGCGGGTCAGGTCCTTCATCGTCAGCGGCCCGAGTATGTGGGAGACGATGCGGTGCTGCGCATTCAGGAAAAAAGTTTGCGGCAGCGCGTACACGCCGTACGAGGTTGTCGTCGTCGCCGGGTACGGGTCGAACCCTACCGGGTAGCTCACACCTGTCTTGGCCAGGAAGCGGAGCGCGGCGGACCGCTGGTCGTTGGAGTCGACGCCGAGGACGGTCACCCGTCCATGCATCGAGGAGTAGAACCGGGCTAGCATCGGCGTCTCGCGCTGACATGGCGCGCACCAGGACGCGAAGAAGTTGACGATGACCGGATGCCCCGCATAGGCGGTCAGCGCGACCGTAGTGCCGGCGTGGCCAAGCTGCGCCAGGGAGAAGCTCTTGGCGAGCGGCGGTGGGCCGGCGACCTTCTTCGCCTGCCCGCCAGCCAAGCTGACGACGACCATCACAGCGGCAGCCACGACGATGACGGCGGCGACAAAAATGATCTTCCGTGGCGCGCCTGGCCGTCGCAGCCAGACGAGCCGTCCAGGCTGGGAGGCTGCTGACTCGTCATGCTGCTGAGTGATCACACGCTGCTCCCGTGCTGATTTACCGCGTTCGAGGAGATCACGTCAGGGCGTCCTGTCAGGCCGCTCGACGCGCCCCCTGGCTGGCCGAGCGCCATGGTACCCGTCTGCCCGCCCGTCACCTGCCCGCCCGTCACCTGGCCAGTCGGCACCTGACCAGCGCTCGCCTGGCCCGCCGTCAGCTGTGCGGCGGGCATGTGGCCGGCTGGCGCCTCGTCTGCCAGCGGGAGCAGTAGCTCAAACCTGCTGCCGAGCCCAGGCGTGCTCTGGGCCCGGATCTGGCCGCCGTGGCCTTCGGCGACGGCGCGGACCAGCGCCAGGCCTAGCCCGGTGCCATGGCGGCCTGGCGTCTGCGTTCCGGTCGCGAACCGATCAAAGACATGAGTGAGGTCAGCTGGCGCAATGCCGGAACCGGTGTCCTGCACGACGAGGGTCGCGTACCCGGACCGGTCATCGCGGATGGCTGACAACCTGATGAGGTCATCGGTGCTGGTGTGCTGGATGGCGTTCTCGAGCAGCGCGTCGACGGCCAGCCCGAGACGTTCCTGGTCCGCCATGGCGGTCACCTCATCGAGCTGGCCGAGCTGCCAGTGCCGGTCGGCGGTAGGCCGCCACCGCCAGAGCACGTCGGTGAGGAGCTGATCAAGCTCAACCGGCTCGGGCCGGAGGAAGTCTGGGTTCGCAGACGCCGCGATCAGCAGCAGCCGTTCGCTGAGCGTACGCAGCCGGTTGAGCTCACCGACGATCACGTTGATGTCGCGCTTGTCTTGGTTATCGGCCAGGTTGCGGGCGAGCAGCTCCGAATGGCCGAGTGCGATCGTGATCGGAGTCCGCAGCTGGTGGGAGGCGTCCTGGAGGAACCTGCGCTGGGTGGCGAGCAGGCGTTCGTTCTCTGCGCTGACAGCGGCGCGCTCGGCATTGGCGGCCACCCGGCGGCGCTCGTGCCACATCATGACCCAGAACATTGCCGCCATCAGCGGGACCTCGGTCAGCTCGTCGGCCGGCTGGACGCCCCGGCGCACATCCAGGCCAATCGCGGCGAAGGTGGTGGTGAGCATCGCTGCCAGGACCAGCACGGTCGGCCACGTGTGCCGGATCCGGAGGCTGTAGATGAGCGCAAAGGTGATCCAGATCAGGTGGAACGGGATGCTTTCCCAGTGCCTGAACACGATTCCGGCCAGCCCCAGGATCCACAGCGCCACCCAGGTCAGGTCAAGCCACCCGGTCCAGGCTCGCCGGGGAGAAGCAGCGAGTCGCCGAGACCACCTCCGCAGTGCAGCCCAGATCCGGGCAGGCCAGATCCGGCCGATCGGCTGGAGCCAGGCCGGAGCGTCGGCAGGACTAGGAAGCCAGTCGGTACCCGGCACCACGCACCGTCTCGATCAGCTCGAACCCGAGCTTTGACCGCAGCCTGCGAACACAGACGTCGACCACGTTCGAGCCGGGATCGAAGTCAATCCCCCAGACCGACGCCAGCAGCCTGCCCTTGGTGACTGATTCACCCGAGTGCTCCATGAGTTCGCGCAGCAGCAGCACCTCGAGCCGAGTTAGCGGCACAGGTCCAATGCCGGTATCTGCCTGCATGCGGCCGAGGTCCAGCAGGAGGTTTCCGGCCCGGAGCACATCATCTGCCTGATGCTCGCTGAGGTGATGCTCGCCGCGGAGCTGGACCCGGACTCGGGCCAGCAGCTCATCGAGCGAGAACGGCTTGGTCAGGTAGTCCTGCGCGCCAGAGTCCAGGCAGCCTACCTTCGTGGTTACGTCAGACAGGCAGGACAGAATGAGGATCGGCTGCTCGGGACGCGCTTTCCGGAGCTTGCTGAGGACCTCTCGGCCGTCCGCCAGCGGCATGACCAGATCAAGAATCACGAGCTGATAGTCGTTCGTCAGCGCCTTCTCGAGCCCGGCCTCGCCGTCGCCCGCATCCTCGATGAGATAACCGGCTGCCGCGAGTGCGCGGGCGACGAGGCCGCGGATATGCGGCTCGTCGTCAACAACCAGGATCCGGGGGCGGGAGGGGGGTGACCCACCTTCGTCGATGGTCATTATCCGATTTTCCTGAAAAGTCGAGTTTTTCAGTGCCAGAGCAATCGTTTGCGGCGCGTCGTTGCGCAGGCCTCGTCTGCACAGGTCAACAGCACTGGATCTACTCCACAAGGGCGCTCATGGTCAAGCCGCTCGACCAGATTGAAAGTATTCCATTGCATAACAGTGATGCCGAAACCGGAATCGAAGCGTCCAGCTTCCGCAGCTCAGCCGCTCACGGACGGACGGGCTAAACGTGACATTTTCGTCATTGAGCGCTTCCGTCCTTGCGCCCACGGGCCCCCGATCGCGACGATCAAGTCGTCAATCCGACGGGCAAGCTTGGGCGGATCGCTCGGCTATGCCACGTACTCGGTGGTCGTGCCGACAGGCGAATGAAGCGAGGTGATGGCCGGTGTCGTTGCCGGCCCGTGTCGTTACCCTGCTGGTGGCTTTCCTCGCCGTCGCAGCGGGTGCGGCATTCATTGTTGAGCATTACTTCCTTGGCGGTCCGCCGACGGTGGACTACTCGGCCGGCGTGACTGCAGACACCGGCGCAACTGTCCACGTGGTGTTGCAGGAGGACCCGCAGAACACCGTGAGCACCCACCCGGACTGGGTGTCCTACTTCATCCAGAACCCCACGACGCACGCGTGGATTCACACGACACTGTTCAAGGTGCCGGCCGGCAGCAAGATCGATATGACGATCTACGGCTATGACGGCTGCACGCCGCTGCGTAACCCGTACTTCGGCAGGGTCACCGGCACCATTGGGGGGGTCGAGTACGTCGATGGCAAGCCGGTCAAGTCCCTCAATTCCTGGTCCGGCTGCAATGTAGGGCACACGTTCTCGATTCCAGGCATCAACCTGAACGTGCCGATGGCCACGCCCTCGAACCCGAACGCGAACTTGTGCAGCACTTCGCCATGCACGTCCGGCCCGCACAAGACCGTAACTTTCAGCTTCATGACGCCGAGGACGAACGGCACCTACTTCTGGCAGTGCCGCGTCCCGTGCGGCGGCGGGTTCATTGACGGATTCGGCGGTCCCATGCAGACCATCGGTTTCATGACCGGCAACATGGAGGTGGTGTCCTGATGGCCGCGTCAGTCGCCGACGACGCCCAGGGATCGGCGTCTGCCGAACCCAACCACGGGCTGCGGATCTTCCTGATCTGGCTGCCCATCGCGGTCGCCGCCGACCTGCTGCTCTACTTCGTCTACGGCCCGCACATGCCACCGGGCCAGATGACGAATTCCGCGGCGAGCCAGCAGTTCGACATCAAGGTTATGTCTGTGCTCGCTGCGCCCGTCGTGGCGTTCGTGCTGGTCGGGATTGGCTACTCGCTGATCGTCTGGCGGCACCGAGAGGGCGACGACGACGACGGACCGCCGATCTTCGGTCACGCCAGGATCCAGGCAACCTGGATCACGGTGACCGCTGTCATCGTGCTGTTCCTGGCCAGTTTCGGGACCTACGAACTGGCGTGGCCGGGATTCGCCGGGGCCGGTGCGGGCGAGGGCCCAGCCCCGATCTGGACGCCGAAAGGCGGTGCCCCGATCCAGGTCCAGGTCATCGGCCAGCAGTGGCGGTGGACCTATCGGTACCCGCAGTTCGGCGGCTTCGAGACGACGGCGCTCGAAATACCAGCGAACGTGCCGGTCCAGTTCAATGTCACTTCGCTCGACGTCATCCACAGCTTCTGGGCCTACCAGCTCGGTGTGAAGGCAGACGCTAACCCCGGAGTCAACAACGTCGCTTACACGACCGCTAAGCAACTCGGGAAGTTCGTGGTGCGCTGCGACGAGTTGTGTGGGCTGTGGCACGGCGCGATGGTCAACTACGGCGAGGTCGTCACGCTCAGCGCGTTCAAGGCCTGGGCAGCCAAGACGAACGTCCAGCTGGCTGCGATAACCAAGGATCTGCCCCCGTATTCGACCGTGTACGACCCGACGGTTATCCCGCAGATCAACAAGGCCATGGTGAAGGCGGGCATTGCCGGCGCCAATGGCTACTACTACCCGCCGAACGACCCGGTTCAGCCATGACCCGGCCCGTTGACGCCGACACAGTAACGAAGAGGTGACCGGATGGCCATCGAGACACAGCCGGATCGGGCGCAAGGTGCCGGCGGAGGAGCGCCGCTAAGCGGCTCCGTCCCGAGGCCGTGGTGGCGGCGGCCCGCCATCCACACGGCCATCATCGGGGCGGTCATTGGCTACACCCTGGGCCACCTGCTGGGCGACTGGCTGACGGGCGCGACGGGTGCGGCGAATCAGTATCCGAACATCTCCCTGTCCGACTCCGAGGACTGGCCGATCGTCCTTGGTTACGTGCTGGCTATCGTGGGCTGGCTGGCCGGGCTCGGGGTCTTCAACGACCCGATCAAGCAGATGCTCGGCCGGCCTATCGGGTCCAACGGAAACGGTCAGCATGAGAACGGGAGTCTCGCCAAGTACTTCCGCTACTCGCTTGACCACAAGGTGGTCGGCATCCAGTACCTGGTAGGCATGATCATCTACTTCTGCACGGCCGGGCTGTTCGCCATGGCCATCAGGACCGAGCTGCTGTCGCCGGTGCACCACGTGTTCACCTCGCAGGTGTACGTGGAAATCGTGGGTGAGCACGGAACGATGATGATGATGCTGATGAGCTCAGTCATCCTCGGCCCGTTCGGCAACTACCTGATCCCGCTCATGATCGGCTCAAAGCGGGTCGCCTTCCCCCGGATTGAGGCGCTGTCCTTCTGGCTGACGCCGATGGCGTTCATCATCCTGCTGTCCGGGCTCTTGCTGGGCGGCTTCCCGTTTGGCTGGACGGGCTATGCTCCGCTGTCGATCCAGGCGACCGTCGGCGCTGACTCCTACGCGGTGGCGTTCGGGCTCATGGGTGTTTCCATGATCCTGGCCGGGTTCAACATCATTGTCACGGTCATCTGCTACCGCGCGCCGGGCATGCGCTGGAGCAGGCTGCCGGCGTTCGTCTGGGCGATGGTGACGACCTCGTTCCTCATGGTGCTGGCGGCTCCGGTGCTGGTCGGCGGCATGTACATGCTGCTGATGGACCGGACAGCGCAGACCGCCTTCTTCGAGGACTCCCTCGGCGGCAGCAGCTACCTGTACGAGAACCTGTTCTGGTTCTTCGGCCACCCGGAGGTCTACATCCTGGCCTTGCCCGGATTCGGGATCGTGTCGGAGATCATCCCTGTCATGTGCCGCAAGCCGCTGTTCGCGTACAAGGTGATGGCGGCCGGCATGATCGGAGTAGGCCTGCTGAGCTTCTTCGTCTGGCAGCATCACCTGTTTGATAGCGGGATCAACCCGGACATGCGGCCGCTGTTCATGGTCACGACCGAGCTGATCTCGATCCCGACCGGCTTCATCTACCTGGTGGCGCTAGGCACGTTCTGGAAGGCGAAGATCCGGTTCACCGTGCCGATGCTGTTCGCCCTCGCGATGTACTTCAACTTCCTCATCGGCGGGGTCTCGGGCGTCTTCCTGTCCGACGTGCCGGCCGACACCACCGAGCACGGCAGCTTCTTCGTGATGGCGCACTTCCACTACACGATCATGGGCGGGCTGATCTTCGCGTTCATGGCAGGCATCTACTACTGGCTGCCGAAGATGATGGGGATCAAGCTCAACGAGAAGCTCGGCAAGTGGCATTTCTGGATAATGTTCATCGCGTTCAACTCCACGTTCCTCCCGTTGTTCGCGGTCGGCATGGCCGGACAGCCGCGCCGGGTGTTCGAGTACGCCACCAACCTGACCGGACTCAACGACTGGGTGTCGATCTCCTCGTTCTTCCTCGGCGGGTCGATCCTGCTGTTCGTGATCAACTTCGTCTGGTCGACGGTGTTCGTGCGTGAGCGCGAGGTAGGCAACCCGTGGCAATCGCGCGGGCTAGAGTGGCAGATTGCTTCGCCGCCGCCCGCGGATAACTTCGATCAGGTCCCAGTGGTGCTGTCCGGACCGTACGACTATGGCGTGAAGGATGCGCAACCAGTTGCTGACCTGCACCCGCCGGCCGGGGTGCTCGCTGCCGCGATCGCCCAGGCCGCACCAGTACAAGCGGAGGCATGAGAGATGGCCGAGACAACTGCCCAGCCCTCACCAGAGCTGAGCGTGGCCGAGGAAGAGGCAATCTTCTACCACGAGGCGGGGCTCAACGCATCATGGACGGGTGCGAGGCTGGCCTTGGGTGCCTTGTCGTTTCTCTTTGGCGCCTTCGTGTTCGCCTTCTTCTACCTGCGATCACTCAACTCGCACCATCTGTGGTACCCGAAGGGCTTGGTCACGAACGGGGTAGCGTGGGAAGGCCCTAGCCTCGCCATGGGAACAGTCATCATGGCGTGCATTGTGGTCAGCGCGCTGGTGCAGACCCTGGCACTGCAGCGGATCAAAGCCGGACACAAGGGGACCTGGGTTCAGGGTGCGGTGCTCGCACTGCTGCTCGGCCTGGCGGCTGTCGCGCTGGAGGTATGGCAGCTGACGCATCTAGGGTTCTGGCCTGGCTCGGCTGGCTTCGCGAGCGTCTTCGTGGGCTTCAACCCGGTATTCCTGACAATCGTCTTCTGCGCGATGGTGTGGCTGGAGATCCTGATCATGCGGTGCCGCTCGATACCGCAGATCTCGTTCGTCGAGCAGCCGCCCACTTATGCGGAGGCCTTCTCGGTCCAGCGTTTCCAGGCCGCACTGAGCTCCTTTACGGTGACGTGGAACTACCTGGCAGTCGTGGCGATCATCGCTTGGATCCTGTTCTACCTGGTGCACTAGGCCGGAGCGGACGCAGACCGTGAGATTGGAAGAGGGGCCTAGTGGAAGCGGCGTTTGAGCACTGGTCGGCAAGCTGGCCAGTGCTGGTCGGTTACGTCGTCGTCGCGGCCTGCCATCTCGTCGGCTTCCGTCGGTCACAGGCCGTGGCACAGGCGGTCACACCCGAGGTCGGCACCAGCAAGGAGCGACGGCGCGAGGCCATCTTGTTCCAGCTTGGCCTGCTCCTGGTGCTCGTCTCGCTGGTGTCGCCGGTCGGGTACTACTCGACGGTGTACATCTGGGTCCGGATGATGCAAGCCCTGCTCATCGCCGTCGTCGCCCCCGGAGTTCTCGTCGTCGGCGCTCCCTGGGAGCCGTTCCGTGCAGTCCTGACCCGTCGGCATTCGCAGCCGCCGTCGGGGACGGACACAGTGCGGCGCACTCCGTGGCTGATGTCGCGCCCGGCGTTGGCGGTCACTACCGCCAACGTCGTGTGGCTCGTCTGGCAGGTCCCGGCGTTGTTCGACCCGGCTCGCTCGAATGCAGGGCTGGCTTGGATCGAGCATCTGAGCTACCTCGCTGCTGGCACAGTGTTCTGGCTCCAGCTGATCTCCTCGCGTCCGTTCAGCCAGGCGACGCCGCCGCTGCGGCGGCTCAAGCTGCTGATCGGCACGGTAGGAGCGTCCACCGTGTTTGGCATGATGTTCGTGTTCGGCTCGAGCGTCCTCTACCCGGCATACGCAAACTCAGCACATCACCTGATGACCGTGCTAGATGACCAGCAGCTGGCGGGCGCAGTCTGGTGGATGGGCATGCTGCCAGTAATGAGCGTCGGCGCGGTAGCGCTGATGATGCAGTGGCTCAGGGATGAGGAGTCCGCGGAGCTGTCAGCCGGCCTGGACCGGCTGCTGACGCCGCGCAGGCACGGCTGGCCGTCGCGGCCGATTATCAGGTGACTAGCGAATGACTTGTGGCAGGAGGCCGCAGTGCCAGGACTGATCCTCGCAGGTGTTAGCCCGGACAACACCCCGAGCGGGTACTACTGGACGTTCTTGTTCCCGATGCTGCTGTTCATCATCATCGCAGCCGTGCTGTACATGCTGTTCAGCAGGCCGCACCGGCGAGTGCCCGTCCGGCCAGTGACTTCTGCAGGTGGAAGCGTAGCTAGCGCCGAGATCGCGCAGACAGCGGCTGTCGCGGGAACTGAGAGCGCTGGTAGCGCGGACGACGCGGCCCAGGCCGGGTCGGCGGAGCACACGGAGGGTAGTGAGTGAGGCAGGCGACGGGTGCGCTGGCTGCGCACGGTTCCCCCGCCGTAGCTGGCCCTGGGCTGGACGCCGTCGGCGGAGGACGGCGCCCAGTGCGCGTTATCGCCAGGGCGCTGTTCCTGCTGACTAAGCCTCGCATCATCGAGTTGCTGCTGGTCACGACCTTGCCGACGATGTTCCTGGCCCGCCGCGGGCTGCCTAGCCTGACACTGATCGCCGTTACCCTTGTTGGCGGCGCCCTGGCGGCAGCCAGCGCCAACACGCTGAACTGCTATATCGATCGCGATATCGACGCGGTCATGAAGCGTACGGCCAGGCGCCCGCTGGTAGCCAAGACGACCCCGGCGGCGGTCAAGCCTGGCGAGGCGCTGGCGTCCGGCATCCTGCTGGGCGCCGCGTCAACGCTGCTGCTCGGTCTTGCCGCGAACTGGCTGTCGGCCGTACTGGCCGACGGTGCGATCTTGTTCTACGTCTTCGTCTACACGATGGGGCTAAAGCGCCGGACGGCCTCCAACATCGTGATCGGCGGCGCGGCCGGCTGCTTCCCGGTGCTGGTCGGCTGGGCTGCGGTGACCGGAACCGTGAGCTGGCCGGCCATCGTGCTGTTCGCCGTTATCTTCTTCTGGACGCCACCTCACTTCTGGGCGCTGGCGATGAAGTTCAAGGACGACTACGCGTCGGCTGGGGTACCGATGCTGCCGGTGGTAGCCACTCCAGCTTCGGTGGCCCGCAAGATCCTGGTGTACTCCTACGGGATGGTTGCGGTGACGCTGGCGCTCGCGCCGTATGCGGGCTGGATTTATGGCGTCAGTGCAGGCGGCCTGGGTGCCTGGTTCCTGGTCGAAGCCCATCGGCTTCGCTCCCGAGTTAGTGCCGGGGAAGCCGCAGCCCCGATGCGCCTGTTCCACCTATCGATTGCGTACTTGACCTTGCTCTTCGCTGTCATCGCCATTACCGCGCTGCTGCCCGGGGGTTAACGTATGGCTGTGACCGCCGGACATCCCAGGGCACGCTGGACGATCCTGCTGCGGCCGCGGTGGCTTGCCTGGCACGGTTTCGCTGTGGTCGCGACGGCCGGGATGCTGTACCTGGGTGATTGGCAACTTCATCGTGCCGAATCCGGGAACGAGCTGAGCTGGGCGTACACGTTCGAGTGGCCGCTGTTCGCGATATTCGGCGTGTACTTCTGGGCGAAGACGCTGCGCGACGAGCTCAGGGGTCAGGAAACCGCCGGGACCGCCGGGCAGGCTACGACGACCGAGGTGAAGCCGAACCCGGCCGACCCGTCGGCAGGTGCGATGGCGCCTGCCGCGGATGCCTATGTGGAACGCCTGAAATCCGAGGTCCGCGGCCACGGAAAGTGGCACGGCTGGCGTTAGCCTCGCTGGTCAGCGTCTGTAGGCGTCCCGGCCTCGTCCGGGTCAGCCGCTGGCCTGCCTCCGGATGGTGGTTTTAGAATCGGCTTCTATAACTGTCCGGAGCCTCTGGAGGACACCGTGGCGTGGGATTTCTCGACTGAGCCAGAGTTCCAGGAGCAGCTGGACTGGGTCGCCGACTTCTGCCAGAACGAGGTCGAGCCGCTCGACCTGGTCTTCCCGGGCGCGGCGTACTCGCGTAACCCGAAGGCCAAGGCACTGGCCGATCCGTTGAAGCAGCAGGTTAAGGACCGCGGGTTGTGGGCGCTGTTCCTCGGCCCCGACCTGGGCGGTCCTGGCTTCGGGCAGCTTAAGCTCGCCCTGCTGAACGAGATCCTGGGCAGGTACCGGTCCGCGCCGGTTGTCTTCGGCACTGCTGCGCCCGATACCGGCAACATGGAGATGCTGGCCGCCTACGGCACCCAAGAGCAGAAGCAGAAGTGGCTGTATCCCCTGATGGATCAGGAGATCTTCTCGGCCTACTCGATGACCGAGCCGCAGGGCGGCTCGGATCCGAACTTGTTCAAGACCAGCGCGGTCCGGGACGGCGATCAGTGGGTGATCAGCGGCGAGAAGTGGTTCACCAGCGCTGGCGCGCGGGCCGACATCATCTTCGTGATGTGCACGAATGGCATGTTCGTGGTGCCGCGCGAGACGCCTGGTGTCGAGATCATGGGCTTCCCGCCGCTGCACAACCACATCCGCTATAACGAAGTGCGCGTTCCCCTCGGTAATCTGCTCGGTCCGGAGGATGGCGCGAAGGTGCTGGCGCAGCGCCGCCTGGGCGGCGGCCGGATCCATCATGCGATGCGGACTGTGGCCCAGGTCAAGCTGGCTTTCGACATGATGTGCGAGCGTGCGCTCAGCCGTGAGTCGCACGGCAAGGTGATTGCGGAGCACCAGATGGTGCAGGAGGCGATTGCCGACTCCTACGCGGAGATCAACATGCTGCGCCTGCTGGTGCTGTGGACCGCGTGGACCATTGATAACTCCAGCACTCAGGCAGCCAGGACGCAGATCGCGGCCTGCAAGTACACGATGGGCAAGGTGCTGCGCGAGGTGAGCTACCGGGCGCTGCACATCATGGGATCGCTGGGCACGACGAACCTGACCCCGCTCCAGGCGATGTACGCCAGCGCGCCGACGATGTCGATTGCCGACGGCGTAGATGAGGTGCACAAGGTCACGGTGGCCAGGAATGTGCTCAAGGGGTACGAGCCGCACCCTGGTCTCTGGCCGACCGAGTACATTCCCGCTAAGCGCGATGAGGCCAGGAAGAAGTACGCCAGCCTGATCGAGTCGGACCCGGATCTCGCTGCCTGGGCGGATGCCGCCGTCCGCGCGACTGCACGGGGCTGAGACCCGACCGAAGCGGCGAAGGGCAGGACATGGAGATCACGGGCAAGGTTGCTGTCGTCACCGGAGGGGCAAGCGGGGCCGGCCGCGCGCTCGCACTCGGGCTGGCCCAGCGCGGAGCGGCGGGCGTCGCCGTCTGCGATATTGACTCAGAGGGCGCCGCGAAGGTCGCCGGCGAGATCGAGGCTGCGGGCGGCCGCGCGCTGGCGGTGCCTGCTGACCTGACTAGGGAAGCCGACGTGCAGGCGCTTGTTTCCGCGGCTACCTCAGCACTCGGCCCGATCGGGCTGTTCTTCTCCAACGCCGGGATCATCGTGGCAGGCGGCGAGGAAGCTTCGGATGACGCCTGGTCGAAGATCTGGGCGATCAACGTGCACAGTCACGTTTACGTGGCTCGCGCCGTGCTGCCCGGCATGCTGAGCCGGGGGGAAGGTTACCTGGTCGTCACCGCGTCGGCAGCCGGTTTGCTGACGCAGCTGGGCTCGGCGCCATATGCGGTGACCAAGCACGCCGCGGTGGCGTTCGCGGAATGGCTTTCTATCACCTACGGCGATCAGGGCATCCGCGTCTCCTGCCTGTGCCCGCAGGCCTTCAGTAGCAACCTGTTCGCCACCTCCCGCCGCGAGGCGGGAGCGGATGCTCTCCCGGATGCCGGCGCGGGCGGCGGGTCGGCGCAGGCCGCCGTTGACGGCGTGCTCACGTCCGAGCAGGTGGCGGCGTGCGCGCTCGACGGCATCGCCACCGAGCAATTCCTGATGCTGCCGCACCCTGAGGTTGCCACCTACGAGCGGCGGCGCGCCGACGACCGCGAGCGGTGGCTGCGGGGCATGCGCCGGATGCAGGCGAGGCTCGCAGCCGGGAGCTGAGCGGTCAGCGCTCGTCCGCAGCCGCCAGGTCGGTGCGCAGCGCGAGGTCTTCGGACCGGCGCTTAAGGAAGCGGCGCTGCGGCCCTGCGCAGGTGAGCTGCACCGCTGCGGTGTATTCGGCGGCCGCATCTGCGCTGCGGCCGAGCCTGACCAGGAACTGAGCGCGGATCGCATGCAGCATGTAGTAGCCGTCGAGCGGCAGGCCGTCAGTGATCGCGAGCCCGGCCGCGGGGCCGTGAACCTCGGCGACGGCGACGGACCGGTTGAGCGCGACGACGGGGCTGGGAGCCACGGCCTGGAGCTGATCGTAGAGTTGCAGGATCTGCCGCCAGTCGGTCTGCGCGGAGGTTGCCGCGTCGGTGTGCACCGCATTGATCGCAGCCTGGATCTGGTACGGCCCTGGCAGGCCCTGCCGCAGGCACTGGCGGACTAGGGCGTGACCCTCGTCGACCAGGCTGCGATCCCATTTGGCGCGGTCCTGGTCAGCGAGCAGAACCAGATCACCGCTGGCAGTGGTGCGTGCGGGCCGCCTGGCCTGAATTAGCAGCATTAGCGCCAGCAGCCCGGTGACCTCGGCCTCTTCCGGCATCAGCTTGGCCAGCAGCCGACCGAGCCGGATGGCCTCGGCACACAGGTCGGCCCGGATGAGATTCTCGCCAGAACTGGCGGCGTAGCCTTCGTTGAAGATCAGGTACACCACAGCCAGCACCGACCTGAGCCGGCCAGGTAGGTCGGCCTCGGTTGGCACTCGGTAGGGGATGCGGGCGGCGCGAATCTTGCCCTTCGCCCGGACCAGGCGCTGCGCCATCGTGGGCTCGGGCACCAGGAACGCATGGGCGATTTCTGCTGTGGTCAGGCCGCCGAGAAGCCGCAGCGTCAGCGCTATCTGGGCGGAGTTGCCGAGTGCCGGGTGGCAGCAGGTGAAGATCAGCCGCAGCCGGTCATCGTGCACCGGTTCGGTTTCGAGTGCCTTCGTGGCGCCAGCCACCATTGCCCCAGCCCCGGCGGCCTGGGCATGCTTGTCCGCCCGCACGGCGTCCCGGCGTGCGCGGTCGATCCCCTTGCGTCGCGCAGTGGTAATCAGCCAGCCTGCCGGGCTCGGCGGCAGGCCATCGCGCGGCCAGCGATCCAGCGCCACCTCGAACGCATCCTGGACCGCGTCTTCGGCGACGTCGAGATCGCCGAAGACGCGGACCAGCACTGACACCGTCCGGCCGTACTCCTGCCGGAAGAGCTGCCCGATCTGGTCGGCCGTTGGCGGGCTGGCGGTCGGGTCGGGCATGAAGCGCCGGCCGGGCATGAGCGCAGATTAGCCTTGGCTGGCGTCATACAGCGGCCGGATCTCGAGCGGCAGCCCGGTGATGTCGAGGAACTGCCGCGCCCAGACCAGGGCCTCGTCCAGGTCGGCCACTTCGATGACAGTGAAACCGCCCAGGTGCTCCTTGCCTTCGACGAAGGGGCCGTCGGTAATGACGACGTCGCCGCCGTCAACGCGCAACACCGTGGCTGTACTGGCTGGCGCGAGAGCACCGGTGAAAACCCAGGCACCAGCAGCCTCCAGGTCGTCCCGCCACTTGCCGACCTTGTCCATGATGGGGCCGAGCACCTCGGGCGGTGGCGCGGTATCCGCTGGCTGGTAGACGCTGAGCAGGTACTGCTTCATCGGACGAACCTCCGTGTCGGCGGGCCAGCCGTTCCCAAGGCCGGCTTGTCGCCCTCTACACGAACGGGCACCGCCCAGATCGACATCCCGACCCTCAGGAATCCGGCGACAGCACCTTCCGCGGGTGCCTGCCGTCGACGTACCCCACGAACGGCGGATAGATGTTGTACCCGAGCAGTTCCTGCAGGCGCTCGGGTAGCGTTCGGGCGAGTTCGCGTGGCACGGCTAGGCAGTGGTTCTCTTGCGGCCGCAGCCAGCCGGCTGCGTACTCCAGGATGACGCCCAGGCGTGATGCCGCGGTCTGGTTTGCGCCGCCGCCGTGCCAGAGGCTACCCAGGTAGAACATCGCCGAGCCGGGCGACATCACCGCAGTCTCGACCCGGTCGTCCTGGGCGGGTCGCCTGCCGGGCTCCCATCGGTGGCTGCCGGGAATGAACCGGGTCGCTCCGTTCTGTGCGGTGAACTCGTCCAGCGGCCACATCGTGTTGACGACCAGCGGTGGGTGCGGCTCGGGTACCGGGTAGACAGAATCGTCCCGGTGCAGGATCTGTGCCTTCTCGCCAGCGCCTATGCAGATGCCGACTGGTGCGCTGAGCTGGTAGTGCTCCAAGACCTGGTCGAGCACCCCGAGCAGCAGCGGGTCGGTGGCGGCCCGGTCGAACGTCCGGGTCTTGGCAAACAACGCGTAGATTCGTTGGGTGTCGTACCCCTCGAACGGGTTCCGGCCCGTCTTGGTGCTTTGTAGCACCCGTTCCAGGTCATCGCGTGCAGCTTGCACGTCAGCAGCCGTCATCATGCCGGTGACCACGACGTAGCCGTCGTCGACCAGCCGTTGGGCCACATCCTGGCTAGCGGACGTAGCGGGCATTGTTGCCGTCATCAGCCCGAGCCTAGGGGACGGCCGTCCCGATGCACAGAGCTCGCGGGGGGTATGACCCCGGCATGGCATAACGCGCAGCACAGGGAAACGGGGAAATCGTCAACCGTGGGCCCGACCGCGAGTCCAAACTGGGAGGAATCTGGCATGTCCCACCACCTCGACACGCCGCTCGCAGCCCAGACCGGCCAGCTCTACCTCGATGACCTGTACGTATTCCCAGGTGATGAGAGCACGGTACTTGTCATGGACGTGAACTCCGACGTCAACGGCAAGCACTCGGAGCCTGGGTTCCATCCGGACGCGCGCTATGAGTTCAAGGTGCACTTCGACGGCGCCGACTTCGAGACCCTCACCTACCGGGTGTCCTTCGGCGAAGCCGACTCAGCCGGGCAGCAGGCATTCCGGCTGCACGCCCTCACTGGCGACCAGGCTCGCGATGACTCCGCGACGGGCGAACTTGTACTCGAAGGCCTGACCGGCGATGCGGCCACCGCAGATGGCACCCGGTTCTGGGCCGGGCGCATCGGCGACTCGTTCTACATCGATCTGTCGCTGCTCGCGATCGTCAACGCAGCGGTGGCCGAAGGGACCGCACCGGATCTGTCGGAGTGGCGGCCCGAGAACGCCCAGAACAGCTTCGCCAACACGACCGTCGACTCAATCGTGCTGGAGGTCTCCCATCGGCATCCCCAGCTGCGACCGGGAGCGCGCACCGGCGTCTGGTCCGCCACAAAGCTCGCCACCGACGCGGGCGGGTGGCGGCAGATCAACCGCGCCGGGCACCCCATGATCTGGCCGATCTTCTGGCCTCATGACACCGACTTTTCCAATCCGGCCAACGCACGGCACCCGTCCGAAGACCTCGCGGTCGCGGGCCAGGACATCGCAGGCCAGGTTGCCGCCGTAGTGTCGGCTAGCGGTACCTCTGCTGACCCGCGAGGCTACGGCCGGACCGTAGCCCGGCGGCTGCTCCCCGACGTCCTTCATTACGTGGTCGGGACTCCTGCGGGCTACGGCTTTGCCGCCTTTAACGGGCGGACGCTAGCGGACAACGCACCTGAGGCGATGCTCTCGCTGGTCACCAACACCGCGGTGCAGTCAGGCCTGAAGCCATCCGTTGCCGAGCGGCTGCGGGACACCAGATTCCCCTACGTCGTGCCGCAATAACGCGCGCCGTGCTGCCGCCAGCCTGAGCCTGGGCGAACGCGCGGCCGGGCGCAGCGCCTAGGGATGCCGGTGCGCAGCGCCTAGGGACACTGTTCGGGACCCTAGGCCAGTCGCATCTCTCCAAACGTTCTCACCGCACGCTGCCCGACTTTGGCCAAAAAAGTTGAGTTGATGTGGTTCTCAGCGGAATGCGCCCTGCCACGCTGGCTCACAAAGGATTGGCGGCGGAATTGTCGGTGGTGCTCGATAGTATGTGCGAGTAATCGGTTCTGGCTGGGAGGCGGTGATGATTCCGTGAGCGAGCGCGAGCCTGGCCGTGCGGCCGCCGAGCCGCCGGAGGACATCGTGCGGCCGGAGGACATCGTCCCGGCGCCGGTGACCGCCGCGGCTGAGCCCGCCACCGCGCCCGAGCCACCCGCCACGGCGCCTGACCCGACGGCCGCGGCCGTGTCGCTGCCGCCGTTTGATGGGTGGGGGTTGCTGCGGGCGCAGCTGGCGGAGGAGGAGCCGTGGGAGTTGTCGGCGGCGGAGATCGCGGCGCTGCCGCGGCTGGGGGAGGATCCGCCGGTGGAGGAGGTGCCGTGGTGGTTGTCGGAGGAGTTCACCGGCAGCGATGAGGAACTCGAGGCGGCCTTCATCCGGAGCTTGCCGGCTGATATCCGGGCGGAGTATGCGGCCGGGCCGTGGACCGGCGCGGGCGAGGCGTTAGCGGCCGGGTTCCTGCATCATGATGAGCTGGCCGGGCCGCGCGGCGATGGGTTCGCGGCCGGCGG
>Ga0335074_10001354_pt1 | contig 33251 bp, 33 predicted proteins | sample Lox_Sample_23_FD_206715 | JGI IMG/M metagenome (GOLD analysis project Ga0335074, IMG submission 206715) | Soil microbial communities from Loxahatchee National Wildlife Refuge, Florida, United States - Lox_Sample_2.3 | ecosystem: Environmental > Terrestrial > Soil > Wetlands | place: USA... | reverse complement strand
GGTCTACGACACGCTCCCGTCGTTCCTCAAAGGGAATCAATCGACGAGCGGGAACTACTTCGGTGCCGCGGGGACCTCGATCGACACGTCGAACCAGTACGATAGCGCCGGCTACAATTGGCTCGCCCAACAGGATACGAACGTACCGGTCTCCCAACGTCCGGCGTTCGTGAGCTGGTGGGACTACGGTTTCCAGGCGATCGATCAGGGCAACCATCCGTCCGTCGCGGACAACTTCCAGAACGGAATCGACCCCGCCGGCCAGTTCCTCTTGGCGCAGAACGAGTCGAACGCGATCGCGATCCTCACGACGACCCTCCTCTCCGCCGAGCAGACGAAATCCGGCGCGACGTACCTACCCGCGGGGCTGAACACGATCCTCTCGAGCGACGGGCTCAACCTCACGCAGCTCCACAACCTCCTCGCGAACCAGAGCTCCGACGTCGGCCTCGTGGTCGCGCATCCCGACCGCTACCTGCCCGTCAATCCGAACACGCTGACCGCGCAGAACGCGATGTACATGGCGGTGTCGTACTTCATCGCGACCTCGCAGACGCTGAGCGGCGTCGCGAAGATCTACGACGACGTCCAGGCGTACACGGGATGGTCGGTCCGCTACGACATGGCGGACAGCCGGCTCATCCCGTTCAGCGGCACCGATACGGGCATCTACTACGCGCCCGCCGACCTGACCGGCCGCATCATCGACTCGGCCGGCGTCCCCACGACGTACTTCAACGTCACCGTGCTGGGCTCCGACGGGAACTACTACCCGCTCGGCTCGGTCCCCGCCGACGTGACTCCCGTGAATTACTACATCAATTATTTCGCGCCGTTCTACAACTCGATGATCTACCGGACGTACTTCGGGTACAACGGGACGGACATCGGGGAGTCGGCGGGGATCCCGGGTCTCGAGGGATCGCTGATCAGCGACCCGGTCGAGCCCGGCTGGATGCTCCAGCACTTCGAGGTCGTCTACAAGACGGCGTACTACTGCGACAACGCGACCCAGGCGAAGACCGACCCGAGCTGCTTCGTCGCCACGAACCAGTGGCAGGCGCTCGCGCAGCAGGCCGCCGGCGTCGGGGTCGCCAACACCTCGGCGACGATGTACTTCGAGGGCGGGGAGTCGATGCTGCAGTACTACCCCGGCCAGACCGTCTTCGGGGACGTCCGCCTGCCGAACGGGGCGCCCGTCGGCGGCGCGCGGGTCACCGTCTTCGACCAGTGGGGCATCCCGCACATGACCGCGGTCACCGCCCCGGACGGCGCCTTCTCGCTGGTCCTCCCCCCCGGGAACGACAGCATCAACGTGACGACCGGCACGTTCGAGGGGCTGAGCCAGCAGGGCAACATCCTCCTCAAGCAGGTGAACATCACCGTCTCGAACGCGCTCGGCCTCTCGTTCGACGCCCCGAGCATCCAGGAGCTGATCACGGTCCCGGCGGGCTCCGTCTCGGGCTTCGTCTACTACAACACGGCGAACAACTCCGCCTACGTCTCCACGGATCCGCTCCTCTCGAACGCGAAGGTCGTGCTGTGGGGATCGACCAATCTGTCCAAGATCACCGTGACGACCGACGCGAGCGGAGCGTTCTCGCTCACGAACGTTCCGCCGGGGATCTACCACTACAACGTCCTCTTCGGCGGCTACAACTACACGGAGACCGACCTGACGGTGACGCCGGCCGTCCCGACCAACGCGACGGCGGGGCTGGGGGCCGGAGGCGTGTCGGGGAAGGTGTACTTGAGCTCGGGCTCCCTCGCGAACGGGGCGGTCGTCTCGCTCTCGAGCGCCGGCGGATTCTCCCAGACGAACACGACGAACGCGACCGGCAACTTCACCCTCTCCGGGTTCCCGCCCGGCAACTACACGCTCGTGGCGACCTTGCCCGGCACCTCCGAGCGGTCCGCCGGCGTGCGGGTGGTGATCAGCGGCCCGAGCTCGACGTTCGCGACGAACCTGACGCTCGTTCCGACCGCGACGGTCTCGGTCACGCTCGCCGCGAACGGCGCGCCGGCCGCGAACATTCCGGTGCAGTTCTCGCCGATCGCGTCGTACTCGAACAGCTCCGTCTCGCCGATCGCGTCGCTCCAGGCGGCCGCGGTGAACGGGACCACCGTCCTCACGGGCCCGAACGGCGTGGCCACCGCTTCGCTCCCGCTCGGCAACTACTCCGTCTCGGCGCTCGGGTTCGTGGGGGCGACGCTCTACGCCGGCTTGGGGGAGATCGCCGCCTCCTCCCTCACCCCGAACGCGGCCACCGCGATCACGCTGACGCCGGCGATCCGCCTCTCCGGAAGCGTGGCGACGGCCTCGGGCGCGTCCTCCTCGACGCCGACCGCCGTCCTCGCGTACACGTCGGCCGGTGATCCGGTCGTGACGTGGGCCGCTTCGGGCGCGTACGCGTTCTACCTGCCGGCCGGCAGCTACTCCGTCCTCGCGCTCCAGGGCTCGAACGCCTCGGGCAGCACCGTCTACGCGGCGCTCGGTTCGGTGGCGCTCGCCTATCCGACGGCGCTCAATCTCGTGCCGTCCACGTCGGTCGCCGCCCGGTTCTTCGTGGGCACCACCGCGGGGACGACTCCGGGGCTCGCCGCGGCCGGGGCCCGGGTCACCGTCTCCGCCGGTTCGGCGGGGCCGTCGGTCACCGCGCTCGCGGACTCGAGCGGCATCGCGGCGGTCTACGTGCCTCAAGCGTTGCCCCTCTCCGCCACGGCGTACTGCGTCTCGGCCGGCCTCGTCGGGTTCGTTCCGTCGTCCGAGTGCGGGATCTCCCCGACCGGCCTCGCCGCGATGTCGAAGTTCCCACTCTCGCTCACCACGGTTCCCACGACGATCACCGTGACCGGCGTTCCCTCCGGCACCTCGATCACGCTCAACCTCACGGCCGAGAGCGTGACCGCGGTGAACCGCACGTTGATCGGAGGACCGAGCTGGACGACGGGCCTCCCGCCGGGCACCTACTCGATCTCGGGCTTCGCCGGGACGGGGAACGGCTCGCTCCAGTACCGTCCGACGGCGCCGGGCTCGATCACGATCGCGTTCGGCGCGGTCGTCGCGAGCACCTCCTTTACCCTCGTCTCGCAGACGAACTCGACCGGGACGATCTCGCTCCTCACGGGAGCGGTCCTCGGGGCGACGAACGTCACGCTCTCGAGCGCCGGATTCCACACGACGGTCAACGGGACCGCCTACACGAAGGGATTCTTCGCGCCACCGGGGAGCTACTCCGCGTACGCCACGACGCGCTCGGGCTCCACGGCGTACAGCGTCCTCGTGCCGGTGACGATCTCGGCGACGGGCAAGGTGACGCCCTCGCTGGCGCTCACGACCGTCGGCTACACGCTCTCCGGCACGCTGCACGACCCGTATGGCGAACTCGTCTCCGTCTCGGCGGTCGCGACGCTCACCGCCCCGTCCGGGGCGACCGCGCTCGTCCCCGTCGAGAACGGGACGTTCTCGGCGACGCTGCCCGGCGCGGCGACGTACGCCGTCTCCCTCACGGCCCGTCAGGAGGTCGCGAGCTCGACCGGCAACTACTTCGAGGACTGGGTCTCGGAGCCGGGGGCGAGTTGCACGCTCGGCTCGAGCGGGGCCTCGTGCTCGGTCCCCGTGGTCGGTTCGACGGAGCTCGTCTGGCTGAATGGCACGCTCTCCGCCACGGGGGTCCCCGGCTTGATCTCGGGCACGCTCCGGATCTATGGGCCGTCGACCGCCCCGGCGCTCTCCGTCACGACCTCGGCGAACGGCTCCTTCGCGCTTCGGGTGCTTCCGGGCCGCTACTCCCTCTACGCGGCCGGCGGGGGAGGTAGCGAACCGCTCGCCGGGTTCGCGAGCGTGACGGTCTCGGCGGCCGCCTCCGCGCCCGTCTCGATCCTCCTCGCGCCGACCTGGGCGGCGTCGATCGCGATCGCCCCGCCGTCCGGCGCGTCGCTGCTCGCTCCGGCGAACGTCACGGTGACGAACGCCTTCGGCGTCGTCGCCCAGTACCAGAACGTGAGCCCGTCCGGGGGACTGCTCGTCGCGCTCCCGGTCGGAACGTACACGCTCCACGCCTCCTCCTACGGCCTGCCGAACGGCCTCCCCGCGGACGCGAACGCGAGCGCGACGGTGAAGGTCGTGAGCGGCAACGTCGGCGTGACGCTCGACCTCACCTACCAGTACGTGTACCGCACGAACGCGACGATCGTCGGGGCGACCAGCGCGACGGTGACGTCCCCCGGCACGGCGTCGTTCGCGTTCACGATCCGCAACACCGGGAACGTTCCGGTCACCGTCACTCCCGTCGGGTCCCCGTCCTACTGGGGATTCACGTACTCGTTCTCGAACGTCACCCTCCAGCCGGGTCCGGCCGGGAAGTCCGTCTCGGGCAACGTCGTCATCCAGGTGCCGGCGAACACCGCCGCCACCCATCCCGGGGTCGTCATCAGCTTCGAGCTCGCGAACGGCACCTCGATCGGCTCGATCAGCCCGACCGTCACGGTCGTTCCGTTCTATGGGATCGGCGTCGGGGCGACCACGTCGTCGCCGCCGCAGATCGGGATCAGCCACGCCCTCGTGCCGTTCTACCTCGCCAACACCGGTAACGTGCCCGAGACCGTGACGCTCAGCGTCGTCGACGCGGCGCGGATCGCCGTGCTCGGATGGCAGGTCGGCTTCCGCAGCGTCTCGGGACCGCTCGCGAACCCGACGGTCTCGATCGCGGCGTTCACCAACTCGACGTACTCCGTGAACCTCACCGCGACGTCGTCGATCTTCACGCCGGTTGGCCACGTGACCGTCCAGGCGTCCGTCGTGAACCACAGCGGGTCGTACCAGGCGTCGACGACGATCGCCGTGCCGACCGCCTCGATCACGACGGGGAACTCGAACGGCACGGCGCCGGTCACGGTCACCGGTCCGTCGATCGGGTCGCCTCCGTCGGGCCTTCCCGACTGGGTGATCCCGCTGCTCTCGTTCGTCCCGGCGATCGCCCTCGTGCTGGGCGTGATCACGTACCGCTGGTGGCGGAGCCGGAGGTGGGTGCGCCGGTGAGGCTCCTCCTCCCGCTCGCCATCCTGGCGCTCCTCGTGACCGCCGGTCTCGCCGGGGCCGTCGGCGCTTCGCATCTGGGGCCCGGCCGGATCACCGCGGATGCGAGCGCGACGACGCCGGTCGCGGGCAACATCACCGGACCGAAGGTGCTCGCCTACAACGCGAACAAGTTCCTCGGCATCAACGGAACGGGCGGCCCGGCGATCGCGGCGAACGGCACCCAGGTCGGGAACATCACGTTCTACGCGTCCGTCACGGGCGTCAACACGACCGGGGTCTCGCTCTCCCCGACCGAGTCCGGCATCCTGAACGGGACGCCCCAGCAGACGCTGCTCACCGTCGGGAACGTCACCGAGGCGCTCACGATCCTCGTCGAGATCACCTCCACCTACGGGAGCGAGAACGCGTCGATCAACCTCACCTACACCGTCAACGTGGTGCAGCCGTACACGCTCTCGATGACGATCCTCTCGACGACGAGCTCGACGATCCTCGCGTTCTCGCTCACCGTCGACCTCGACGGCGCCCCGGTCGGCTCGATCAGCGTCCCGACCCTCACCGGTCACTCCAGCTACGTCGCGACGTTCCAGTACGCGACGCTCGGGCTCTCGAGCGGCGACCACACCTTCACCGTCTCGCTCGTCAACGAGCACGGGCTCGTCGCGTTCGCGGGCGGCGGGACGACGTACTCCACGACGTTCTACGTGCCGGGTCCCCCGCCGAACTACACGCTGTGGTATCTCGCCGGTGCCGTCGCGTTCTTCGGGGCGGTCTTTATATTCGTCACCCGAGTGGCCGCGCGCCGCCGCACTCCGGCGCGCAAGTAGGGGGGCCGGTCCGATGCAATCCGTGACGGAGATCCGCTGCACGTCGTGCGGCCGCGCCGTCCCCGCAAAGGGGGCGACGCAGTTCCCCTGTCCCAGCTGCGGCGAGGCGACGATCGGGCGCGACGCGCGCTGCCGCGATCAGAGCGTGCCGTACCACTGCCCGAAGTGCGGCTTCGAAGGGCCGTAAGGGGGCGCGAGATGGGCCAGGTCGCCGTGCTGTTCCGGCTGATGCCCCACGGGGTCGAGACGGATCTGCCCGCCGTCGCGAAGGCGGTGACCGCGAATGTTCCCTCCGGCGTCACGATCCGCGGGATGCAGGTCAAGGACATCGCCTACGGGCTCAAGTCGCTGCTCGTCTCCGTCGTCATGAGCGACACCGGCGGCGTGCTCGACTCGACCGAGCAGGCCCTCGCGAAGATCCCCGGGGTCGAATCGGTCGAGGTGATGGAGGAAGGCCTCCTGTAGCCGGGAGGTCCCGCTCCCGGCCGTGGATCTCTTCACCCACATCCTCGTCGCCTACCTCGTCACCTTCGGCCTCGTCGGGTTCCAGCCGTCGTACCTCGCGGCGGGGGCGCTCGCGGGCGGGCTCCCCGACGCCGACGCGCTCTTCTTCCCGATCGCGAAGCGGTTCCCGATCCTGCGCCACCACGGCATCACCCACTCCGTGTTCGGCATCACCGTCGTCGCGATCGCGGGGGCGATCGTCGGGCCGCTCCTCGCCCCGGGCTCGCCGTACGTCTACTTCCTCGTCATGATGGTCGGCGGGGCGTGCCACATCCTCCAGGACGGGTTCACGAACTTCTCGGTCCCGCCGCTCCTCCCGTTCTCGGAGAAGCCGCTCCATCTCGACGCGGACCGCGCCGTGAACTTCTTCACGCTCATCGTCTCCGTCCTCTCGTTCTACCTGCTCCTCGGCGTCGAGCGGAACCACGTCGCCTTCGCGGTCTACCTCCTCACCGTCTACCTGCTCGTCGCGTTCTTCGTCGCGTACTTCGCGTTGCGGCTCGCCGGCCGCTACCACGTCGGGCGGTGGCTCTCCCCGGCCGGTGGCTACCAGGTCGTCGTGCCGACCGAGAACCCGCTCAAGTGGGTCCTGCTCGCGGAAACGGCCTCGGAGGGGCGCGTCCGGACCCGCTGGGCCCGCTACGCGCTCGGCCGCGGGATCGTCGAGGGGCCGTTCGAGGTCGACGCCCCGATCGTCGTGCCGCCCCACACGGGGGCTCCAGGCTCGGAGGCGGAGGCGCTCGACTGGTCGTACGGGCTCGCCCGCCAGCGGAGCAGCATCCTCGCCACCACGTACCACTTCGGGGAGGCGTTCCGGAACGCCGCCGGCGCGTGGGTCGCCGTCTGGTACTCCCTCGAATTCGCGGCGTTCGGCCGGGCCTCCGCGGTCCGCGTCGAATTCCCTCCGAGCGGCGCGCCACCGGTCGTGAAGTCGGCGTTCTACCGTCCGATCCACGGCGCGGTCTAGGAGCCCGTCGCGCGCGACGGGACGAACGGGTCTACTTGTACGTCGACTGGTGGACGGTGCCTTCGTCGTCGACGATGGTGATGCACTCACCCTCGCACTCGAACAGGCACGCCTCGCACATGATGCAGTCCGGCCCGTGGATCACGGCGGACTTCTCCGCCCGGAACTGGAACTTCGCGGCGACATTCGGGTCGTCCACGACGTCCGGCCAGTTCTCGCGCGGCTGCATCTCGAACACGGTGACCGGGCAGACGTCGCGGCAGTGGGTGCATCCCGTGCACTTCTCGTGAGCGACTTCGACGGTGACCATGGCTCGTCCTGTACTACCGACCGAAGGCGGGTATAAAATGGTGCGCCGCCACCGGTGGCACCGGCGAGAAACCGGCGCGCGCGGGAGCCCGTCGCCCCTGGCCTCAGGGGATCTCGGTCGGGTCCCACTGGGTCACGCGGCGCCGGTCGCGGAGCGCGTCGAGGCGGGCCATCTCGTCCGTGGAGAGCGCGAAGTCGAAGACCCGGGCGTTCTCTTCGATCCGCTCGCGGTGGACCGACTTCGGGAGCTCCACGACGCCGTGCTGGAGCCCCCAGCGGATCATCACCTGCGCCGGTGAGCGCGCGTGAGCCCGGGCGATCTCGGCGATCGTCGGGTCGTCGAGCCGTCGGTTGCGGGTGAGAGGGCTGTACGCCTCGACCCGGATCTTATGTCGGTCGCAGAACGCGAGGATCTCGGGATCGTAGACGAACGGGTGGAACTCGATCTGGTTCACCACGGGCGGGGATCGGGCCCGGGCGAGGATCGGCTCGAGGTGGCGAGGGGAGAAGTTGCTGACGCCGATCGACCGGACCAGCCCCTCGGTCTGGAGCTCCTCGAACGCCTTCCAGCTCCCGAGCCGCTCCTCGGGCGTCGGAGCGCGGGGCCAGTGGATCAGGTAGAGGTCGATGTAGCCGAGCCCGAGCGCCTCGGCGCTGCGGCGGGCGGCCCGGAGCGCGGGCTCGTACCCCTGCTCCGTGTGCCAGAGCTTGGTGGTGACGAACACCTCCTCGCGCGGGACGCCGCTCTCCCGGACGGCGGTCCCGACGTCGACCTCGTTGCCGTACATCGCCGCGGTGTCGATGTGGCGGTAGCCCGCTTCGAGCGCCCATCGCACCGCCTGCTGGGTGACCGCCCCCGGCGGCGTCTGGAAGACGCCCAAGCCGACGACCGGGATCTTCCGGCCGTCGCGGAGCTCGACCCGAGCGCCGATCCCGTCGAGCGGGAGCGGGTTCATCGCCGCGCCCCGGACGGGACGGAGGCCGGCGCGGTCGACGGCACCACCGAGGAACGGAACCGGCTCGGGATCCCCTTCGCCTGCATCGACGCATCGATTCGACGCAGCTGGTCCTCGTGCTCGGGGCAGAGTTCGAAGATCCGCCACTCGGGCGCCGGCGCGCGGGGGTCGGCGGTGGCGGAGTACAGGTCGACCTTGCGGGGCCGGTCGTCGCACGGCCCGCCGAACCCCGCTTCGGGGTCGCCGAGGACCGATCGGAACGAGAAGTCGTACGCCTTGCCCATGTCGCAGAGCGGGCGCTGGAAGATCGCGCTCATGGCGCCTCGGGGAGGGTCGCGCGCGTCATAACGGCTCCCGCGGGCGACCTTGGAACTAATACGAACGCGCGGGTGGGAGCGGGGTCGGGAGCGAGATTTGCCGATCCGGTCGGTGGCGGGGATCGACCTCGCGTACGAGGTACACGGGACCGGGGGCGACCCGACCGTATTGATCCACGGATCCCTGGTCGACCGTCACTCCTGGGACCTCGTCGTCCCGGGGTTGGCCCACGCGCTCGAAGTCGTGACGTACGACCGGCGGGGGCACGGGGAGAGCGCCTTCGCTCCGCGCCCGCGGCCGGTCCGGGACGACGCGTCCGACCTCGCGGGCCTGCTCGAGTCCTTGAACCTCTACCCGGCGCACGTGGTCGCGCACTCCTACGGTGGGGCGGTCGCGCTGCGCCTGGCCCATGAGCGACCGGAGATGGTGCGCAGCCTCGCGCTCCACGAGCCCCCGTTCGCCGGGCTGCTGCTCGCCGAAGCCTCGACCGCGCCCGAAGGGGAAGCGCTGCTCGAGGGGGCGCGTCGGATCCAGCAGCGCGTCGCGGACGGCGACCGGGACGGTGCGGCCCGGGAACTCGTCGACGCGTTCGCGACCGAGCCGGGGGCGTGGGAGCGGCTGCCGCCCGCGGCCCGGGCGACGTTCGGCCGCACGATCGATCGATGGGTCGAGGAGTTCCGGGATCCCGAGGCGTACGGGCCAGATCCTGAACTTCTGCACGAGCTGATGGTGCCGACCTTGCTGACGGTGGGCGGCCTGAGTCCCCCATTCCTCCACCGGATCCTCCGCGCCCTCGGCGATCGAATGCGCAACAGCCACGTAATCGAGATCCCGGACGTCGGGCACACTCCGCAACTCTCCCGGCCCCACCAGTACGTGGGGCTCCTGTCCACGTTCCTGTTGGAACGCAACGTGCCGGTCAGCTGACGGGGCGACGGGCCCCCCGGACCGTCATTGACCGGGACCGTCGGTCCCGAACGCGGCCGTGAGGAGGTCCATCACGCCCTTCCCGAGCCACTGGCCGCCGTCGACCGCGATCACCTGACCGGTGATGTAGCTCGCCCGTGGACTCGCCAGGAACCGGACGCTCTCTGCGATCTCCTCGGGCGTCCCGAAGCGGCCCATGGGCACTCCGTGCTGCACCGCGTCCACCACCGTCTCCGACACCCAGAGCTGGCGGTCGGTCCCCTCCGTCCGCACCGGACCCGGGGCGACCGCGTTCACCCGGACGCCGTATCGAGCCCACTCCACGGCGAGCGTCCGGGTCAGGGCCAGCACGCCGGCCTTTGCCGCGGCCGAATGCGCCGTGCCCGGTCCCGCCATCCAAGCGTACGACGCGATGATGTTCACGATCGACGGCGCCGGGGACTGGCGCAGGAGGGGAAGCGCCGCCCGAGAACAGAAGAACGTGCCGTCGAGGACGATGCCGACGACCGCTCGCCACCCGTTCGGGGTGATCTTCTCCGCCGGGGCGAGAAAGTTGCCGGCGGCATTGTTGACCAGCACGTCGAGCCGCCCGTACTCCTTTCGAACCGCATCCAGAAGTCGGTCGACCTGGTCGGGGACGCGCACGTCGGTTGGGACCTCGAGGACCCGGGCCCCCTTGCCGCGCAACTCTCCGGCCCCTGCCGAGAGATGGTCCGCCGAACGGCTCGCGATGGCGAGGTTGTACCCATCCTGGGCGAGTGCCGCCCCGATCGCGCGGCCGATTCCGGTCCCGCCGCCGGTGATCAGGGCGACGGGCTTCGCGTCGGTATGCGTCCCGGCCGTCGACGGCATCGACCGTCCGAGCCGGAGGGGGCTAAAGCGATGCCGCGCCGGTGCCCGGAGCTGTCGAGGTCGGCGGTGGTGAGGCCGGCCCGAGGAACGCCTCGACGGCGGTGACGTCCTTGGCGTTGAGGCCTCGGGCGAAGCGCCCATCGCGTCGAAACACCTCGGCGCCGTCGCGGAAGACCAAGAGCGTCGGGACGACGCGGATCTCGAATCGATCCCAGAGCGGGCTTTCCTCGTCGTTCACTTCGGCCCAGAGGACGTTCCGCCCACCTGCGCGCTCCATCGCTTCGAGCGCGGGGGCGAACGAACGACAGTAGGGGCACCAATCCGCGAGGAATCCGACGACCCATGTTCCGGAACGGCGCAGCCGATTCCCGTCGAACGCCGCTTCGCCGACGCGCTCCATGCGACGCGGTACGAGGCCCTCCGGCCACTAAAGTTCGCGCCTTCCCGCGGGTCACCGTGCACTATTGAGCCTCGTCGCACTGGGTCCCCGGCGGTCAGAATGCCCTCTTGGCGGGTTCCGGTCGAGCTCCGATCCGACGAGGTCTACCCGGGGCCGCTCCTCGGGAGGGTGGAGCCGCACCAGCACGAGAGCCGGGTACTCCAAGGCAACCCGTGGGGGGATCCGTCGAAACGGTCCCTGCCGGTCTACGTGCCGCCGTCGGGCACCACGCGCGGACGCCCGTTGCTTGTGCTCTTGAGCGGCTACTCCGGCTGCGGTTGGACGCAGCTCGAACCTGCCCGTTTCATGGATGAGACGATCGTCGCCCGGCTCGACCGGCTGATTCGATCGGGCCGTGCCGCGGAAGCGGTGATGGTCGCTCCGGACTGCATCACGAGCCTCGGGGGCAGCCAGTACCTGAACTCCACGGCCACCGGCCGGTACGAGGACTACGTCGTGGAGGAGATCGTCCCCTGGGTCCAGCAAAACTATGGGACCGGACCGACCGCGATCCTGGGGACCTCGAGCGGCGGGTACGGGGCCGTCGTCCTCGCCCTACGCCACCCCGAGATGTTCCCCGCGATCGGGTCAAACGCGGGCGATGCCTACTTCGAATACTGCTATCCCACCGACTTTCCGGCGACGTTCCGGGAGCTGCGCAAGGACGGTGGTCCCGAGGCGTTCCTCCGCAAGGTCTTCGCCCGGCCGATCGGCCGGTTCACGCCGCAGAACTCGGCCGCTCAGGCGATGTCGATCCTGGCCTACGCGTCCTGCTATTCGCCGATCGAGTCGGAGCCGGGACGTTTCGAGCTCCCGTTCGACCTCGAAACCGGAGCGTTGCGGGACGACGTCTGGTCCCGATGGCTCGCCTGGGACCCGGTCCGGATGCTGGAACTCCCGCGGTACGCCGAAGCGGCGCGACGCCTGCGGTACGTCTACGTCGACGGGGGAACGCGCGACGAGTTCGGGCTCGATGTCAGCGCCCGGATCCTGGCGGCAGCGATCCGTAAGCAGGGGGCGCCGGTGGAGCACGAGGAATTCGAGGGTGGGCACTTTGACAAGGGGCCCCGCTACGACGTGATGATCCCCCGGCTCCTGAAGGCGCTCGGCTTTCCCCCAGGGAGTTAACGCGGCGGGCCTCACGCCTTTTGTACCCCCGCCTGCTCGTGCGGGCTCGATGCTGAAGGACGGCCAGCTCGTCTGCGACTCCTGTGGGAAGGTCATCTCGCGCTTCACCTCCGCTCCCTCCGAGGGGTGGGAGCGGATGCACAACCTCTGCTCGGCCTGCTTTCTCGCTCTCGAAAAGCAGTCCGTGAACCGGGACGGCCCCTCCGCGCAATAGGGACGGGGCGGCGCTCAGGCCGGCTCGAGGGCGGCGAGGGTCTCGTCCTCGAACCACGCGAGCACGATGAAGTACCAGCTGGTCCCCACGAGCAGCGGGAACGCGGGCTTCCGCGTGGCGGCCTCGCTCGCCAGCACCGCTCCCGCGGTGAGCTTTCGCCCCTCGCGGACCGGCTCGACGTGGAGGACCTCGCTACCGCCTTCTTCCGTGACCTTCCAGGCCGGGACGAGGACCCCGGCGCGGTGGAACCGATAGGCACCCGCGCCGGTGACCTCGATCCGATGATAGTTGAGGTGAACGCTTAGCCGAGCGGCAGTGGCCGTGCTACCGGCCGCGCGGACCGTGATGTGGGGATTCAGGAAGCCCCCACGTTTCAACGTCCAGGTGGTGGAGGCGGTCGCGAACGTGGCGAGCGTTCCGGACTTGCTCCCCCACGTCATCGAGCCGACGAGTCGATCCCCGGCCAGCAGATCGAACTCCAGCGGAGACTCTCGGCGCCGCAGCCAGCGCAGCGCCGTCGCATCGACGCTGGCGAGCGGTACAGGATCCATGGGGGCCGCAGCACTCGGCCGGGTCTTAACTCCGCGCCGGGCTCTCGGGCGCGGGCCCATCGGTCCGCGACCGGGTCACGAGCTGCCGCTGGATCTCGGCGATCTCTTCGAGGGCCCGTCCGATCTCGCCAGGGTCATCGGGAGTGGTGAGCACCGGCCGGGGTCCGTGCGCGACCGCCGGTGGAAGAGGATCCTCGTCCCACGGTTTCGCGCCGGCCACTGCTCGGGGCTGCGACGTCGAACGGTCTGGCCCTGGCCCGATCGACCTAACCTCGGGGGCTGGCCGGCCCAACTCCTGAGCCGGCGGCGGCCTCGGGCGACTTTGAGTGGGGGGAGACTCGGCTTCGTCGGACCCGTAGAACCACGAAACCGTAGATCCGATGGCCGCAACGATGGCCAGACCCAAGAGCAGTTCGTAGAGAGGAAGGTGGTTCGGGCCCCACGCGGGAGCGAGCGCGAACAGCGCGAGCGCGGCCGCAAGGAGGAGCCCGGTCAGGCCGATTAAGGGAAGCGCGCCGTGGGCGGGGCTCTGACCAGCTGACGGGGGAACGTTCGAGCGCGAGGTTGTTCGAGTGCTCATCGAGTCTGGGGACCGAGAGGGCTCCTAAGCCATGACTGCGCGCTTGTCCCAATTGTACTTGTTGGCCCGTGAGCTCGATTCGCCTCGCGGCTAAAGCGAGTCAATGCGTATAAATACGCAGTCTTCGCATGTTCACTTTTACCCTCGAGGCGGAGAAATGGTAACACAAGTACGACGCCGAACGATCTACGCTGCGACAATCCTCACGATCCTGGTGATGGCCGGCGGGTACGTCGTGGCTGCCTCGCTGAGCGGGATTACCGTTGCCCCAACGAATCAGAATGCGGGTTCGGTGAGCGTTCCCGGCGATACGATTTTTGCGAGCGATAAGGTGACCTCGCTGACTCTGACCCTCGTCGAATCGACGGGCGTGAGTTGCGGGACGGGCACCACATGGAGTGCGGCTACGTCGAACGTGAGCGTTTACGAGCCAGGCACCGCGGCGTGCACTACCAACCCGAATGACTTCTTCGAGGAGATTACGTGGATGGGCGTTCCCTCGACGGGACTTGGCCAACTGGACACGTTCTACATCACGACGACAGGGGGCGCGAGCCCGGGCGTCGCGGCTTTCTCGATTTCGGACACCACGCCGATGGACCCAGCATTCTCGGGCCAGTTGAACGTGTTTCTGGACGCTGGTCCTTCGGGTTCTGGTAACCTTCCGATCGCGTATACTAACATCGTGATCACAGTGTCCGGAACCTAGGGCGGCTCCGAACCTGCGCTCTTTCGAGTAACCCTTTCCCGCCTTCCTAAGAGCTCTAATCGGTCGCGTCAGCGACCCGCGACGAGAAACAGAATCCCCGCGACCAGGGCGAAGACGGCGGCGAGGATCGCGAGAAGGCTCCCGCCGAAGCCCAGCGCGAGCCACCCGACCAAAGCGAGGACGATCAGAATCACCCCGGCAGCGAGGCTTCGGTCGGGCCCTCGACTCCGCCCGAGGAAAGCGAAGAAGCCGATCACGAGTCCCAGCACGAGGAAGATGACGGCGCTGTTCGCCGAGCCGAGCGCCGCGATCTCCCGGCCCGTCGCGAAGAAGATGATCCCGACGAGGAACCGGAGCACCGCGTCGACGACGAGCAAGACCGCGGAGACCACGCCGAAGATGAGCCCCAAGCGTCGATCCCCATCCGCGGTCATGATGTTGCTCCCTCGCTCCTGCGTGGTGGGATGGGTCTTTACGATTTCCTCGGGCGGAACGAGGGCCCGGGATACCGCCGGGGCTGCTGCCGGGCGAGCTCCGCTCGGGGAATCGAGCGAAACCTTTTCTCCCGGGGCCGGCCTCCTCGACTCGTGGCCGGGATGGGGTAGCTTGGCCTATCCTGGGGGACTGTGGATCCCTCGACCCGGGTTCAAAGGGGAGCGGGGCAGACCCCCGCGCCTTGAGACTCTCGGTCCCGGCCCTACTTTCGCCCTCGCCGGGCCGCCGGGCGACGCTTCGCCGATCGCTTCGTCGCGGCCGATTCCAAGCGCGCGAGGGCCTCGGGAAGACCGGAGAGGGAATAGTCCGCCCACTTCGCCCCCCACTGCTCGAGGTCGAGCGGAGTGAGTGCCCAGCCCTTCAGGGAGGAGGCCCTTCCGATCGGCGCCACACCCTCGACGGATTGGGCGGCCTCCATGTCGAAACGGGAGTCGCCCACCAAGAACATCCGGGCCTTCGGGTACCGTCGACGGTATTCGGTGAGGTGCTCCCGCTTCGTGCCCTCCGCGGAACCCAGGACATCTTCGAACCAGTAGCGAAGACCCTCCCGCTCGAGCAGGAGCTCCGCCATCTCGGTCTCGGCTCCGGTCGAGACGTCGAGCGTCCACCGCTCGCGGTCGAGGCGCTTCAGGAGCTTCGGGACCTCCGGGAACGGCTTGACCTTCGCATACGCTTCCGTGACCTTGCGTTGATGGAACGTGCGGGCGGTGGAGGCCCTTAGGTCGGCCGGGGCGGAGGGGTACAGTTGCGCGAGCTGGGCCTCGAACGGCATGCCGGTCGTCGCGAGATAGTGGATCCGGGCCTCGTCCGGCGGGGTCCCAAACGCCTTGAACATTACGTCGGCCGCGACGTCGCAGATCAACCCGAGGTCGTCGAGCAGCGTCCCGTCCAGGTCGAAGACGACCACGCCGCGCTCGACCTCCTTTGGCGCGACCGTCGGCTTCGGTCCGCCGACCCCGTGCAAGATCTCGGCGAATTGGCTGGTCGAGGCGACCATGGGGAGCGGTTGCTCCAGGAGAGGCGGCTCCTTCGCGGATTTCTCCCCGACCTGGTCGGCCATCGGCGTCGCGAGCGGTCCGGACTCTTTAAGCCGCGGAGTCGCTCGCCGCGGGGCTAATAGGCGCCCCCCGACCTTCGGACCGACGGGCGCGAGCGCTTCGACCCATGCATCCAAGTCACATTATCCGGGGGCGGACGACCCAACTCCTCGCCGGGAAGCGCGTCCTCGTCGGAGTTTCCGGGTCGATCGCGGCCGTGGAGACCCCGAAGATCATCCGGGAACTGATCCGCCACGGTGCCGACGTCCAGGCGGTCATGAGCTCCGAGGCGACCCGGATCGTCACGGCGGAGGCCCTCGAGTTCGCGACCGGGCATCCGGTCGTGCTTCAGCTGACCGGGAACGTGGAGCACGTGACGCTGCTCGGTCCGGGGGAGGGTCGGGCCGACCTGTACCTGATCGCGCCGGCCACCGCCAACACGATCTCGAAAATTGCGCACGGGATCGACGACACGCCGGTCACCTCGTGCGCGTCGGTGGCCCTTGGGGGCGGCGTGCCGATGCTGATCGCGCCGGCGATGCACGCTCACATGGGGCTCAATCCGGCCGTTCGCGAGAGTCTCGAGCGGCTCCAGGGCTGGGGGGTCGGGATCATCGCCGGTGCGTCGACCGAGGGAGAGGAGAAGATCGCCTCGCCCGAGGACGTCGCCGCGGCCGTGCTGCACCGGATCGCCGACGGACCGTGGCGCGGTCGGCGGGTCATCGTGATCGCCGGGGCGGCTCGAGAGCCGCTCGACTCGGTCCGCTCCTTGACGAACGAAAGCTCCGGAGCGTTTGGTGTTGCGCTCGCGACTCAGGCGCATTACCGGGGCGCCGACGTCCAACTCTGGTCGGGCGCGCTCCGCGTTCCCGTCCCGCCCTTCCTGCCAACCGCATCCTGGCAATCGGTTCGCGACCTCCTCGCCTTGTCGCGCAAGCGACGTTCGGAGCTCGCGGCGTCGGCCGCCGTCCTCGTCCCCGCGGCCTTATCGGACTTTACGGTCGAGAAGCGGCCGGGGAAGATCCGAAGCGCAGATCAGACGTCGCTCTCGGTCTCCCTCGAACGGGCCCCCAAGTTCCTCCCCGAGCTTCGCTCGCTGGCGCCGGCCCCGACGCAGATCGTCGCGTTCAAGCTGCTCGCGGGAGAGGGCGATGCTGCGCTCGAGAGCGCAGGCCGCGAGCTCGCGCGGGAAACGGGCGCGAACTGGGTCGTCGCGAACGACGTCGCTACGATGGGCGCGCCGACCACGGATGCGCTGATCATCCCTCCCGTGGGCAAGGCTCACTGGAACCGTGGGACGAAATCGGACGTCGCAGGGCGGTTGCTCGACGAAATCGGCGGAATGCTCCCGTCGCAGAAATCCGATACCGATGTCACAGCTCGGTCACCCCGCCCTCACCGCAAGGCGCGCTCGCCCCGGGGGCGCCGCCGCCGATAGAGACCGAGCGGCCCGGGGTCTTGGCCGATCTCACTGCGTCGCTCGAGAGGAATTCGAGTTCCAGCATCCGCGGGCGTGTATATTCACGTAGTGAAATTTGTTTGTAGCACGTTCACTGGCAAAGCGCTTAAATCGCGCCACGCGTCAGTGGCAGCGGAGAACCGATGAGCGACTTCCTGCTCTTCATGGCGTTGACCAGCGCGATGGGACTATCGATCTTTCTGTCGCTGCCGATCGTCTATAGCAAGCGGGCCCAAGGGCGTTGGGCGACGGGATTGAACGCCGCCGCGATCGGAATCCTGGTCTTTCTGCTCGCGGATGTCTTCTCCGACGTCGCCCCGATCCTGTACCCGAACGGGTACGTGGCCGACGCGGGGTACTCGATCGCGTTCGGCATCGCGTTCCTGGTCGCGTTCCTCGGGCTCTACGCCGTCGACAACCTGCCGAACCGCGCGCCCCGCGGCGTGGCGGCCGGGGACCCGGTCGCGAGCGCCGCGGCCCCGGTCGGCGAGTCCGGACCGCGCAACACCGCGCTGATCATCGCCCTCGGGATCGGGCTCCAGAACCTCACCGAGGGGCTCGTGTTCGGCGTGAATTGGACCGCGGGCGCGCTCGGGATCCTCGCCGTGGTGTTCCTCGGCTTCTTCCTGCAGAATGTCACGGAGGGATTCCCGATCGCTTCCCCGTTCCTGGGGACGAACGCCCGGCGGAACGTCGGGCTGATGGTCGGCTTGTTCCTCGTCGGCGGACTCCCGACGCTATTGGGCGGCGCGATCGGGTACTATTGGAGCAACGACCTGTTCATCTGCATCTTCGACGCGCTCGCGATCGGAGCGATCGCCTACGTGATCCTGCCGATGCTGCGCGTCGCGTTCCGCCCGCTCGAGTCGCGAGAGCTGTCGATCCGGCGGAACCAGCTCGTCTACGTCGGCGTGATGGTCGGCTTTTTGCTGGGATTCGCAGTGAACGCCATCTAACGCGATGGCCGAATCCGCGCCGTCCCCGGTCGTCTGGGTCCAGGTGATGCAGGCGCTCGTCGCGCGCGAGCTGGTCGAAACGTTCGGCCTCTCGGAGCGCCAGACCGCGATCCATCTCGGGATCGTGCCCTCGTCCGTATCGCAGTACCTGTCGGGGAAGCGGCTCGGTCCGACGCTCTCGACCTACCTGCGCGACGAGGAGGCCCGCCGGATCGCGCACACGGCGGCCCAGCGGATCCAGGAGGGCAGCCCTGGGGTCCGCGTGATCCTCGAAGCGTCGATCGCGCTCGGGGAACGGGTCGCGCCGCCGGCCCGCGGGCGGGCGACGAAGGGAGGGAAGACGCTGAGCCCCGAGCTCCAGCGCAAGATCCCGAGCTGGTTGCGGGACCGGATCGCGGGGGAACAAAACGCCGTGACCGAGTGCATGCGGCTCGCCCAGCGCTCCAAGGACGAGCTCACGCGGGCGCTCTTCCGACAGATCGCGTCGGACAGTCTCCGCCACGCCGAGATCGCCGCCTCGCTGGGCTCCTATCTGGATCGAGGGGTCGCCTCGAGCGCGCCGACCGGTATCACCCGCGACGACGTCGAACACCTCATCCGTCGGGAGCACGAAGCGGAAGCGACGAGCGAGATCGATCTGGGACCCGAGCTCGGAGGGATGATGCAGATCCTCTGGGAGAGCATGGAGTCGGACGAGAAGAAGCACGAGCGCCTCCTGGAGCTCCTCCTCGCCTCGAATCTCGTCGCGAGATCCACCGGCCGGAAGCACCCGGGACCGCCGTAACCGCGACCCGTCGCGCCTTCGGCGACCGGCGCCCTTAATATGCCGCCGGCCTCCGCGCGCCGGGGATTCCGATGGTCAAGCTTGCCGAGTGGCGAGGCAAGGAACTGTTCCGAAAGTACGGCGTGCCGCTCCCGCGGGGTCAGGTCGCGCGATCGGGCAGCGAAGCCGAGAAGCTCGTCGCGAGCGGGGCGGTCCCGCTGCCGTGCGTGATCAAGGCGCAGGTGCTCTCGGGCGGTCGCGGGAAGGGCGGCGCGGTTCGGTTCGCCAACACTCCCGAGGAGGCCCGGGCGGCGGCCGAGGCGATCCTGGCGCTCGAGTTCAAAGGGGAGAAGGTCAAGGAAGTCCTTCTCGAGGAGAAACTGCCGATCGGCCGCGAATTGTACCTTTCCGTGACGCTCGATCGGAGCCTCCGGCTCCCGATCGTGATCGCGAGCGCGCAGGGGGGCATGGAGATCGAGACGGTCGACGACGCCGCGATCGAACGCACGCCGGTCCACCCGTTCCCCGGGCTGGCGGCGTACGAGAAGCGACAGATCGGGAAGGTGCTGGGGGTCGCGGGTCCGGTCGCGAAGTCGCTCGATCGCCTCCTCGACGCGTTGTGGACCCTCTTCAACCGGGAGGATGCGGAGCTCGTCGAGATCAATCCCCTCGCCGTGGTCGGGGAAGGGCTCGTCGCGCTCGACGCGAAGGTGATCATCGAGGACGACGCGGCCTTCCGTCATCCCGAGTACGACGACATCCAGGACGATCGGACGCCGCTCGAGGAGGTGGCGAGGGAGAAGGGCATCGCGTTCGTCCAGCTCGACGGGAATATCGGCGTCATCGCGAACGGCGCGGGGCTCACGATGGCGACGCTCGACGTGCTGAAGGAATTCGGCGGGAACCCCGGCGTCTTCCTGGACCTGGGCGGCACCGATGACCCGAAGAAGGTGACCGAGGCGTTCCTCCTGATGGCGCGTGCGAAGCCGAGGGCGGTGTTCCTGAACATCTTCGGCGGGGTCACGCGATGCGACACGGTCGCCAACGGACTCGTCGAGGCGATGAAGCAGGTGCCGGCGGAGGAGAAGTTCCCGCTCGTCGCGCGGATCCGCGGAAACAACGAGAAGGAAGGGATCGAGATCCTTCGCGCGGCCGGGATCACCTCGATCCCGACCCTCAAGGAGTCCGCCCAGGCGGTCGTCGCCGCCGCGGGAGGGTCGGCATGACGGTCCTCGTCGACGCGAACACCCGAGTGCTCGTCCAGGGGATCACCGGGCATCAGGGGACGGTCCACACGCGGCAGATGAAGGCGTTCGGGACGAACGTCGTCGCGGGCGTGACGCCGGGGAAGGCCGGTACCGAGGTCGAGGGCGTCCCGGTGTTCGACACCGTGAAGGAAGCGGTGGCGAAGACGCGGGCGAACTCGTCCTGCATCTTCGTGCCGGCCCCGTACGCGAAGGACGCTCTCGTCGAGGCGGTCGACGCGGGAATCCTCCTCTCGGTCGTCGTCACCGAGCACATCCCGTTCCACGACATGCTCGTGATGTACCACTACTCGCGGTCGAAGGGCGGCCGGATCATCGGACCGAACTGTCCGGGGATCGCGGCGCCGGGGCTCGCGAAGATCGGGATCATCCCGAATGTGGTGTTCCACCCCGGTCGCGTGGGGGTCATCTCCCGGAGCGGGACCCTGACCTACGAGATCGTCAACGGCATCAAAGAGCACGGGCTCGGGCAATCCGCCTGCATCGGCCTCGGCGGGGATCCGGTCGTCGGCACGTCGTTCGTCGACGCCCTGCCGCTTTTCCAGGCCGACCCGGGGACCGACGTCATCGTCCTCGTGGGGGAGATCGGCGGCACCGCCGAGGAGGACGGAGCCGAGTACATCCGCCATCACGTGACGAAGCCGGTCGTCGCCTACATCGCGGGCCGGAGCGCGCCGCCCGGCAAGCGGATGGGCCACGCCGGGGCGATCATCTCCCGGGGCAAGGGCACCGCCGAGACGAAGCTCGCGGCCCTTTCGGCCGCCGGCGCGAAGGTCGCCCGGTTCCCGTACGAGATTCCCGACCTGGTCGCGGAGATCGTCGCCCGGCAGGCCCGGCGATGAGCCCCGCCGACGACGCGCCGGAAGGCGAGGAGCCGTGCGCCGTCCCCGGTTGCGGGGCCCTTGCCGCGCGTCGCTTGTCGCTCGCCGAGGCGCGCAAGGCGTTCCCGCAGCTCCCCGAGAAGGGCCGACGAGCGCCGCTCTGCCGCGACCACTACCGCGAGTGGAAGAAGCAGACCAAGGCCGCCCGCAAGCTCGATCGTCTCGGCTGGTGAGCGGAGCCTAACGGTCCGACGCGCCGGGATCGAGCCGCACCAGCTGCTTGCCGAAATTCTCGCCGCGGAAGAGCCGCGCGAACGCACGCGGGGTCTCGGCGAGGCCGACCACGACGTCCTCCTTGGTCCGGATCTCCCCCGCGCGCAACCAACCCGACAGCGCGCGCTGGGCCTCCGGGAACCGATCGACGTAATCCGTGACGAGGAAGCCCTCCATCCGCCCGTGACGCAGGATGAGGTTCGCGTAGTTCTTCGGTCCCGGCGGCGGGGTCTCCGCCTCGTACCGGGAGATCGCGCCACACAGCACGACGCGGCCCCGGCGACGCAGCCGCGCGAGCCCGACGTCGAGGAACGGGCCGCCGACGTTGTCGAAGACGACGTCGACCCCCTTCGGGCAGAGCTCCGCGACCCGCGCGGCGAGATCCTCGTTGCGGTAGTCGATGACCTCGGGGATCCGAGCCTCCGCGCGCAACCAGGCGCACTTCTCCGGTCCCCCGGCCACGGCGACCACGCGAAGTCCTTCGATCCGCCCGATCTGCGCGGCGACAGACCCGACCGCTCCCGCCGCGCCCGAGACGAGGAGGGTCTCGCCCCGACGGATCTGACCGACCTCGAGCGTACCGAAGTAGGCGGTCAACCCCGTGAGACCGAGGGCCCCCAACGCGAGCGGAGCGGGGATTGCGTCGGCGAGTTTCGTGGTCGGGAACGCTCCCTGCCCGTCCGTGAGCGTGTACTCTTCCCAGCCGAAGACGCCCAGGACCCGGTCCCCCACGGCGAAGCCGGGACGCCGGCTCTCGACGATCCGACCGACCGCGAGCGAGGGAACGACCGCTCCGAGGGCGATCGACCCGCGCGACACCTCGGAAGTCCGGAGATCGTACGCCGTGTGGGGATCGAGGGAGATCCACTCGTTCCGGACGACGAACTGCCCGTCTCCCGCGTGCGGGATCGGGGACTCCGCCCACGTGAAATGGCTCGGCCCGGTCGGGCCGACCGGTCGCTCGCGGAGCCGCCATTGATGGTTCGTCGGTGTCGCCATCCCTACCGACCCCGTCACTCGGTAGCGTACGCCCGCCTTCACGCCATGCCGCGCCGCTCGGGCGGCCTACTGCTTCCGCATCTTCTGCGCGCGCATGCGGCGGCGCATCCGCTTCTTGCGCCACTTCCAGCGCATGTGGCCGCGCTTCTTCCAAACCCGCGAAGAACGTTTCATCCCGATGGATCCCGAACGGGCGCGGGTAGGGTCGTCGGTTTATAAGGCTGGCTTGCGACCGGTCGGCGAGGAACGCCTCACCGAGGCCGACTTATGTAGTCGCACCGGGTCCGGCGGCCCGTGCTCACCTCCGGCGACCTCGAGGTGAACGTGCTCGAGTTCCGGCAGCGCTCGTTCCAGTTCCAGCGCATGGCGCGCGTGGGCGACGAGGACGTCGCGCTCTTCTCGCGCACCGAGACGGAGACCGAGAGTCGATTCCGCCCGAAGCTCATTCACCTGCACCTGCTCGTGCCGGTCGCCTGGGTGGTCCTCGATGAACCGAACGACGTGCTGCTGCTCGCCCGCGACGGAACCACCGTGCCGGTGCGAATGACCGAGCAGGTCGTCGAGGTCGGGGCCGAGCGGGCCGAGTTTGACGAGCAGGGGATTCCGTTTCGGCGAGAGCGGGGGCCGTCGGGCTCGTTCGTCTACGCCCCGACCGAGTTGGCGGGCCGGTGGTTGAACGCCGATACCTACGCGGCCGTCGGGTTAACGTGAACCACGGTCGGCCGCGCGCGGGGCCCTCGGTGGAGTTTTCCCCAATCGAACGCACGAACCGGGCCGGTGCGTTCGCTGCCCGCGTTCGGGAGCGGAATTGATCCGCCCGCTCGCGCGGTCCGTGAGATTGCCTCCGAATGGGGCCGGTGCCGCTCGGGGCGCCGCGGTGGATGGCTTCGGCCCCGCCCGCCCCGGGGGACGCAGAAACCCTTTGAGAACGCACGGATAGACGGTTCGAGCCCGAATCGGTCCATGAGCGGAGACAACGAAGAAGGCGGGGGAAAGTGCCCGGTCTCACACGGAGCGACGAACCAAGGGATGCGATCGAACAGCGCCTGGTGGCCGAAGCAGCTGAACCTACGGATCCTCCGTCAGAATTCCCCCCTCTCCGACCCGATGGGCGGAACCTTCGACTACGTCGCAGAATTCGAGAAGCTCGATTTCCCCGCCCTCAAGAACGACCTCCGGCGGTCGCTGACTGAAAGCCAGGACTGGTGGCCCGCGGACTTCGGCCACTACGGGGGGCTCTTCATCCGCATGGCGTGGCACTCGGCCGGGACGTACCGGGTCGGGGACGGCCGGGGCGGGGCGGGTGGCGGGCAGCAGCGCTTCGCTCCCCTCAACTCCTGGCCGGACAACGTGAGCCTCGACAAGGCGCGTCGGCTGCTGTGGCCGATCAAGCAGAAGTACGGTCGCCAGATCTCGTGGGCCGACCTGATCATCCTGGCCGGCAACGTCTCGCTCGAGTCGATGGGCTTCAAGACCTTCGGCTTCGGGGGCGGGCGACCGGACGTCTGGGAGCCCGATGAGTCCGTCTACTGGGGCAAGGAGGCCACCTGGTTGGGCGACGAGCGGTACTCGGGCGACCGCCAGCTCGAGAACCCTCTCGCGGCCGTGCAGATGGGTCTCATCTACGTGAATCCGGAGGGGCCGAACCGAACTCCGGACCCGGGCGCCGCCGCCCGCGACATTCGGGAGACGTTCAAGCGCATGGCCATGAACGATGAGGAGACCGTCGCGTTGATCGCCGGCGGGCACAGCTTCGGCAAGACGCACGGAGCGGGCGACCCGAGCTTGGTCGGACCGGAGCCCGAGGCGGCGCCGATCGAGCAGGTGGGACTCGGCTGGAAGAGTCGCTTCGGTAGCGGCAAGGGCAAGGATACGATCGCGGGCGGCCCGGAGGTCACCTGGACCACTACCCCGACGAAATGGAGCAACAACTTCTTCGAGAACCTGTTCGGCTACGAGTGGGAGCTGACGAAGAGCCCGGCCGGGGCATATCAGTTCAAGGCGAAGGGAGACGCCGAGACGATCCCCGACGCGTTCGACCCGTCCCGACGCCACGCGCCCACCATGCTGGTGACGGATCTCGCGCTCCGGTTCGACCCGGTCTACGAGAGGATCTCTCGGCACTACTTCGCCCACCCCGACGAATTTGCGGACGCGTTCGCTCGGGCGTGGTTCAAGCTCACCCACCGCGACATGGGTCCGCGGGTACGATACCTCGGACCCGAGGTCCCCGCCGAGGAATTGATCTGGCAGGACCCCGTGCCGGCCGTCCGCCACCCTCTCGTCAACGCCTCGGACATCCGGGCGCTGAAGGCCGAGATCCTGGCCTCGGGCCTCTCCGTCGCGCAGCTGGTGTCGACGGCCTGGGCTTCGGCGTCCACCTTCCGCGGCTCCGACAAGCGTGGCGGAGCGAACGGCGCACGGATCCGTCTCGCGCCCCAGAAGGACTGGGAAGTCAACGAACCCGCTCGCCTGGCCCCGGTGCTGACGGCCCTCGAAGCGCTCCGGCGGAAGTTCAACGCCGCGCACCCCGGCGGAACGCAGATCTCCCTCGCCGACATGATCGTGCTCGGAGGGGGCGCCGCGGTCGAGCAGGCCGCGAAACAGGGCGGTCACGACGTGACGGTTCCGTTCGCGCCCGGCCGCGCGGACGCGTCCCAGGAGCAGACCGATGTCGAGTCGTTCGGATACCTCGAACCGGTCGCGGATGGGTTCCGCAACTACCTTCGGACCTCGTTCGCCGTGCCGGCCGAGGAGCTGCTGGTCGACCGGGCCCAGTTGCTGACCCTGACCGCCCCCGAGATGACCGTCCTGACGGGAGGGCTGCGGGTGCTCGGCGCGAACTTCGCCCAGTCGCCGCACGGGGTCTTCACGAAGCGAGTCGGGGCGCTGACCAACGATTTCTTCGTGAACCTCCTGGACATGCGCACGGAGTGGACGCCCACGTCCGACGAGAATCTGTTCGAAGGTCGCGACCGCGCGAGCGGCGAGCGACGTTGGACCGGCACCCGGGTCGACCTCATCTTCGGCTCGAACTCCGAGCTGCGAGCTCTTGCCGAGGTCTACGGCGCCGCCGACGCTTCGGGGAAGTTCGTGGCCGACTTCGTTCGCGCGTGGAACAAGGTGATGGAGGCCGATCGCTTCGACCTTCGGTCCGCCCGCTCGACGGTTCGGTGAGCGCGGGCGGTCGCGCGCTCGCGGGCGGCTAGTGGGATCCGGGCGTCGGCCGCAACGCTCGCTCGAGCAGGGCCGCGAGGATCGCGCCGAGGATGGGGGCGACCCAGAACACCCAGTCCTGCTGGATCGCCCACGTGCTGCCGGGCCAGGCGGCCGCGACGAGTGCGGGGGCGAAGCTGCGCGCGGGGTTGACGGACGCGCCGTCGATCGGAATCGCGATCAGGTTGGTCATCGCGAGCGTCAGGGCGATCCCGACCGGTGCGAGATTCTTCGTCGACCCCTCGGACCGCGTCGCGAAGAGGGCGACGAAGACGAGGACGAACGTCAGTCCGACCTCGAGGAGAAACACCGAGCCGAGCGCGACGGTGTACGGGGAGCCGTTGCCGGCGTAGCCTTGAGAGGCGATCGCGGTGTGCTGGGCGGTCGCGAACACCGCCGGGTTCCCGTAGGCGACACCGGCCACCACGCCCGCCGCGGTGATCCCCCCCAGCACCTGCGCGACGATGTACGGGACGACGTCCCGTCCCGGCAGGCGTCCCGCGAGCCATCCGCCGATCGTGATCGCCGGGTTGAAGTACGCCCCCGATAGGTCGCCGAACGCGTACGCGGCGCCGAGCACCCCGAATCCGAGGGCGAGGGAGGCGACGAGGTCGACCCCAAGGGGGTCCGTGATCGGTCCGTGGTCGGAGAAGACCACCCCGCCCGCGATTGAGAGGACCAGGACGTACGTGCCGACGAACTCGGCGAGGAATCGCTGGCCGAGCGACGTTCCCATCCGGACGAGGAAACGATTCCGCCCGTTAAGACTTATCGTCGGCCCGGGTCACGGCCGCCCGCCTCGCTACGTCACGCTCCGCGCCACGACGTCCGGCCCGAGAGACCGAACCGCCGTCACCGGCGCCGTCGAGCGCGCGTCCACGAACTCGTCTTCGGGGGTCTACAGGACCCCCATCTCGGTCAGCTTCTCCGGCAGGTAGTGCTCGGTCACGTAGTTGAGGCCGTACTTCGCGAGCGACTGCTGCTCGGCCTTCTTCCCGTTCTTGAGCATGAGCTCGATCTCCGCGCGCCAATCCGCGGTCCCGAACCGGGGGTCGGTGAGCTCGGCCTGCAGCGCCCGGACGTCCTGCTCGGAGAGCTTGTCGGACGGCAGATCGTAGTTCTCGATGTCCGAGGCCGTCACGCCGAGGAATTCCGCCGAGGGCGTCGCGAGGTAGCTCGAGAGGTGCGCGGTCTTGATGGCGCCGTACGCCACGCTGGCGAAGATCCGGAACGACCAGGGGTCGCCGTCGGTGAACACGACGACCGGGAGTTTCAGCTCTTCCGTGATCCGCCGGAGGAAGCGTCTCGTGGAGCGGGCCGGTTGGCCCTTCAGATGCAGCAGGATGGCGTCCTGGTCCTCGTCGAAGTTGTTCTCGGCGAGCCGATCGACCATGCCGCCGCACTCGATCGCGATCACGAACTTCGCGCTCGTTCCCACGAACTCGATCTTCTCCTTCTCGACATTGAACGGGAGGGAGTAGCCGCCGTCGCCGACGTCGTCCTTGCAGTTGATCTTCTTTACCGCGCCCTTACGGTTCTTCTCCTTGATCGTGAGGTCGCCGATCACCGAGGCGCCGTTCTCCTCGGGATGCAGCCGGAAGTCCTCGCGCAGGCGCTCGCACATCACCTCGAGGTCCTCGATGAGGAGGTTCGACTCGTCCTCGCTGTGGAACTTCGCGTCCTCCCACGCCTCGCTGATGTAGTAGAGTTCCCGCAGGGTCGACGTCTTCTTGTCGCGGGACATCTCGTTGATGAAATCGACGAGATAGAACGTCCGGAGCAGCATCAACGCGCCGTCGAGCTTTCGCGCGCTCCGCGTCCCCATCGCCTTGCCGAGACGCCAGACCCCGTCCCGGGTCTGGAACGCCAGGTTCTGCTTCGTGCGCAGCGGCAGGCGCATCCGGGGGATCTCGCCGTTCGAGAGCTGCCGGTAGATCTGCTCCGCCAGGTCGAGCGTCGGCTGGAGGGCGTCGGCGCGGATCTTGGGCAGATCGTCGTCGTCACTCTTCGTCGCTCGCGGGCGCGCCCGACTCGGCGGCATCGTAATCCACCTCCTCTTCGTCCGGCGACGCGGTCGACTCGGCCGCGGCGGCTTCGGCCGCTTCGACGATCGTCCGGGGCAGCCGCACGTCCCAGTCCCCGGGCAGCGGATCGGCCCCGAGCACGTGGGCCTCGTCGATCCCCGCCACGTACCAGTCCAGGTCGCTCTGATCCACGTCGGTCTTCGGCGGGAACTTGACCTCGATCTGCGCCCGCTCGTTCGGGGCGAGCTTCGGGAGGGTCCACCACGCCCGGCCGAGGCCCGGTTCCGTGCCCTCGGGCGCGGGCGCGAAGGTCGCGACCGCGAATTCGTCGGGCGGGATCTCCACGAACAGCTCGAGCACCCGGGGCCGCGGGGTGTAGTTCGTCACCTCGACCGGCATCCGGACCTCGCCCCCCTCGCTCGTGAGGCGCGTCTCGACGTTCACGACGTCCATGATGCGCGTGATGACCGGGGTCAGATCCGGGGCGGGCTTTCCGACGAGATCGCTCGTCTTCTCGGCGAGTTTCGGAAGGATCCGCTGGATGATCGCGAACTTGTCGCTCGCGAAATTCCGGCGGCTCATCCGGGAGATGTGGGCCCGCAGGTGCCGGGCCGCCGCCTGGAGGGCGAGCGTCAGCTCCTTGTCGATCTCCGGGTCCTCTGCGACGGCTTCCTTCGCCTCGCTCGTGAACGGGATCTTCGTCGAGGCGACGTGCACCAGGATCACCGCCGGGCCGGACGGGAGTCCCGAGCCGCCCTTCTGCTCGAGGCCGTACCGCCGCCAGTCCAGGTTCGAGATCGCGTTGGTGATCGCGCACGCCCCTTGCTGGAACAGGAGCGGCACGCGGTTCGCGAACCGGAGGATCTGGACCGGCTGGTCGGGGGGGAGGCCCCCACCGTAGACGAGCCCGATCTCGACCATGAACGGGAATCCGCCGCGGACCTTCGGGGGTCGGCTCACCGGCGGCGCGTAGAACTCGGGCCGCAGTTCGCCGAGCACGTTCCGTAGCCCCCGCTTGATCAGGACCGCCCCGATCGGGGAGAGGCACTCGCCGGACGGCGCGACGAGCGGCACTTCGTGAAGGGCGGCGAGCAACTTCTCCTGCTCCACGCCCTGGATCGACGCCGGCGGACGCGTCGGCCGGAGCCCGGACTTCTCGAAGATCTCGCGGGCCCCCCGCGGGGCGACCCCGGCGAGATCCTTGGAGAGGAACTCACCGAGATTGGGCCGTCGGGTCGCCTTCAGCAAGTAGCCGAGCTCGCCGAGCTCGAGGCCGTACGGATGGGGGAGGGTCTCCTTCGCGAGGACGGGCAGCTCCTGCGCCGCGCGCTCGAAGGTGACCCGGGTCCCGTCGGGTTCCACGAGGACGATGCGCGCATGGGGGTTGACGATCGCGGTACCGCGCAGGTATTCGTAGGGGGACTGCCGGCCGCGGATGTACCGAGCCTTCAGGACGAGCTCGACCCGCGTCCCATGCTCCCGATCCCACAGGGCGACGTCCTCGTTCACGACCCGCGGCTGGTTCTTCTGGGTGTCGATGACGAGGTCGAGGACGTGAGCGGCCTCCTCCTCTTCGACTTTCGACGTGATGTGGGCGGGTCGGGCCGTCGTCAGGTTGGCGTACAGCACCGCCGCCGAGATGCCGATCCCCTGCTGGCCCCGCGCCTGGCGGTTCGAGTGGAACCGCGATCCGTAGAGTAGTCGCGCGAAGACGTTCGGGATCTCCTTGCGGAGGATGCCCGGGCCATTGTCGGTGATCGCGACGCGGACGCGCTCCTCGGACTCCTTCGAGATCTCGACCTGGACCTCGGGGAGGACGCGAGCCTCCTCGGCCGCGTCGAGGCTGTTGTCGACGCCCTCCTTGACCGTCGTGAGGAGGGCGCGTTGCGGGTTGTCGAACCCGAGGATCTGGCGGTTCCGCTCGAAGAACTCCGCGACGGAGATCTCGCGCTGCTTCGCCGCCAGCTGTTGCGCGATGGTGGGAGGCGGGGTCACCGAGCGGAGGGGGGCGCGGCCGCCGCTATAAGGCCCTCGTTCGAGTTGAGCGATGCGCTCGGGGGCCGGGCGGCCGGACCCGGGTGCGACGGCCTTATTCCGTCCGGTCCGCGTGGGCGCACGATGCCGCACGAACCCGGGCGCGCGCACTGGACCCGCTGGCTCGATCGCTGGGACCGGCAGCAGGAGTCGTTCAACCCGACGCGCGAGGCGCGGTTCACCACGATGATGGACGTGCTCGAGGCCCAGCTCGGCCGCCGATTCACCGTGCTCGACCTCGGGGCGGGTCCGGGGTCGTTCAGCGCCCGGATCCTGCGTCGATTCCCGGCGGCCCGGTCGTTCGCCGTCGACTACGATCCCGTCGTCCGCCGGATCGGTCAGGGCGCGCTCGGCACCTTCGGCGGCCGGCTCACCTGGGTCGACGCGAAGCTCGGGGCGCCGGGCTGGAGGTCCGCGCTTCCCTCGCGCCGGTTCGATGCGGCCGTGAGCACCACGGCCCTCCACTGGCTCACGCCCGCGCAGCTCTCGCGGCTCTACTCCGACCTCGGTCGGGCGATCCGGCCGCGCGGGGTGTTCCTGAACGGAGACTACCTTCCCTGGGAGCCGGCTCAGCGGGACCTCCGGCGGATCGGCGCCGGCACGGTGCGGATCTTCCTTCGGCGGCGGCAGATCCGACGGGCGAAGGAGTGGCAGGCGTGGCGGGAGTGGTGGGTCGATGCGCGCAAGGACCCCGCGCTCGCGGACGCGTTCGCCGAGCACGATCGGCGCGAGGCGGGGCACCCGAAGGAGCGCGAAGTGACGCTCGCCCAGCACGTGCGGCGGTTGCGGGCCGCCGGCTTCCGCACCACGGACGTCGTCTGGCAGATCCTCGAGAATCGCGTGCTGCTGGGGATCCGTTAGCCGGCCGCCGGGGGACGCACGCCCGGTCGGGTCGCCACGTCGCGCAGGACCGGGCGGAACGGACGCCACCGGGCCGCGTCGACGACGTCGATCTCGAGCGTGAGGAGCGCCTCCTCGGGAGCGAGACCGCTCGCCGAGAGCGCCGTCGTCGCGATCGGTTCCCCGCGAGAGTCCCACGCCCCCGACCCGCCGCCGAACACGACGCCGTCCTCGACCCCGACCCGGTTCACGTAGACCACCGGGCAGCCGTTCTCGATCGCCCGCGCGGGCAGCAGGCGCGCGAAGAGCGGGCCGCTCGTGGTGGGCGACGCGGAGACGACGACGAGGAGCTCCGCGCCCTCCAGCGCGAGGGCCCGGGAGACCTCGGGGAAGAACGTGTCGTAGCAGATCTCGAGGCCGACGGAGCGGGCCTGCACCGGGACGGGATGGCTCTCGTCGGTCGGCGTGTAGTGCTGTCCCTCCTCGAACGGGCCGAACGTCGGCAGGTACCGCTTCACCTGGACGTAGATCTCGCCGTCCGGCCGAACGGCGAGGACGGCGTTCTGGACCTCGCCGGCGCGCTCGGGCGAGACGAGCGGCGCCCCGACGACGAGCGTCGCGCGGGACTCGCGCGCGATCGCCCGGAGGGCGGAGGTCGGCGCGTCCCCCTCGCGGAGCGCGAGCCGATGGATCCGGTCCCCGACGCGGTAGCCCGAGAGGAACAGTTCGGGGAAGATGGCGAGGTCGACCGGAGCGACGGAGACCGCCGACCGGATCCGCTCGACGTTCGCCCCGACATCGCCCGGCCGGGGCGCGAGCTGCGCGAGCAGGAGGCGCATCAGTAGAAGTATCGGCGCACCGAGATAAGGTAGACGAACAGCACGATGAAGATCAGGAGGAGGACGGTGATCGACTCGGTGAAGAACAGGTACGTCGTCGTCGCGAAGACGAGGACGATCGTCGTCCAGAGCGCCCACGTCTCCTGGTTCCAGAGCGCCGTCGCGACCCCGAGCAGGGCGGCCCCGAGGATCGCGACGATCGCCGCACCCCAGACGTCCAGCGACGGGATCACCTCGAGCGACGACGGCACGAACGGCCCGAAGTAGCTCGCGAGCAGGAAGAAGACCCCGGCGAGCAGGAGCACGAGCGCGAAGAGCGCGATCAGCACCGCGAGGACCGCGACGCCGAGCGGGCGTTGCGGGATCACCGGCGTCGGCTCCCAGCGGGGCGGCAACCGGTCGAACGTGACGGCGCCGTCCGCCGAGGATGCGGAGGACGAACTCGAGCTCATGGGGGCCCCGGTGCCCGTTCGAGCCTGCCGGCAGAATTTGTAGCTTGCGTTCGAGCCGCCGGGCTAGAAGCGGCGGTCGGCCGCCCCGCGCGCGAGCAGTTCGAGGAGGTGGCGGTACGGCCCGAACGGGATCGGTTCGAGGGCCCGGACGGCCCGGTCCGCCCAACGGGACGCCTCCGCGGCGACCTCCGCGCCGGCGTCGGTGAGGTCGGTGAGCTCCTTCAGGCGCAGCAGGTGCTTCGTCCGCTTGTGGCGGAGCTGGAACAGGCCCTCGAACTCCGCCTGGCGCTTCGGGTCGAGGCGCGCGAACGCTTCGAGGGAGACGAGGGTCGGGTTCCCCTCGCGGAAGTCCGTGAAGAGCGGCTTCCCGAGGAGGTCGGCGTCGCCGTAGATGTCGAGGAGGTCGTCGCGGATCTGGAACGCGACGCCGAGGGACTTCCCATAGCCGGTGAGCGCGTCGGCCGCGGGCGGCGTCACCTCGGCGATCTCGGCGACCGAGGAGAGCGCCGCGGCGATGATCGCCGCCGTCTTCCGCTCCACGATCCGGAAGTAGTGCTCCCGCCCGGTCGAGAGCTCGAACCGGGACGACTCCTGGAGGACCTCCCCCTCGACGAGGTCCGCGCACGCCTCGCCGCACTTGAGGATGATCGAGCGGGGGTACTCCGCGGCGAGCTCGAACGCCCGGACGAAGAGGTAGTCGCCCGAGACGATCGCGAGGGGGATCCCGAACGCGCGGGGCATCGACGGACGACCCCGGCGCGTCTCGGCGTGGTCGATCACGTCGTCGTGGACGAGGGTCGCGGTGTGGATCAGCTGGAACGCCGCCGCGAGGGAGTGGATCGGCCGGGTCGACTCGGCCCCGAGCGACCGGTGCGCGACCGCCATGAGGAGCGGGCGGACCCGCTTCCCGCCGGTCGAGCAGGCGTACCGGGCCGCCTCGGTCAGCTGCGCGTACGTGGAGCCGAGGACCTGGTGGAGCCGCCAGTCGATGTCGGAGAGGTCGCGGACGAGCACGGGCAAGAGGCTCTGGACCTCCGAAAGCGCGGCGGCCCCGAACGTCTCGGAGACGACGGCCTCGAGCGACGGCTCCAGCGAATCGGCGCCGTTCGGAGGACTCGTCACGAGCCGCCTCCGAGACGCGCGGGCCACCGCAGCCGCATCATCGCGTCGAGACCCGACGCCCCGATATAGCGCATGCCCAGCGCGACGAGGGGGTCGTAGGCGACGAACCGCTCTCCGAACGCCTGGATGCGGGCCCCGCGCGCCAGCGGGGCGTACAAGGCGGACTTCCAGGCCCGGTCGTACTCCGCGAGCGGGGCGCCCGTCCGCACGTGCGCCGCCGCGGCTTCGCCCGCGAGCCGGCCGCTCATCATCGCCGTGGGGATCCCTCCGCCGTTCGTCGCCATGACGAGATTCGCGGCATCGCCGGCGAACAGGGCGATCCCGTGGACGAGCT
>Ga0335074_10001353_pt1 | contig 33267 bp, 30 predicted proteins | sample Lox_Sample_23_FD_206715 | JGI IMG/M metagenome (GOLD analysis project Ga0335074, IMG submission 206715) | Soil microbial communities from Loxahatchee National Wildlife Refuge, Florida, United States - Lox_Sample_2.3 | ecosystem: Environmental > Terrestrial > Soil > Wetlands | place: USA... | reverse complement strand
AGATGCTGCTGGCTGGAGGCGCGCGCGTTATTGTAACGGGCCGCTCGAAGGAAGGCCTGGAATCGGCGCAGAACGAGCTTGGAAATGACGCCATCGTGGTTTCGAGCGACGCGCGGTCGTTGACGGATCTCGACGCACTCGCCTCCCGGGCGAAGGCCGAGTTCGGCAATCTCGACCTGCTGTACGTCAACGCAGGGTTCAGCATCCGGGCGCCTCTCGAGATCATCACCGAGGCCATCTACGACGAGATGTTCAATCTGAACGCCAAGGGACCGCTTTTCGCGGTGCAGAAGTACGCCGCTCATAAATCGCGGAGGCTCTGTCGTCTTCACGACCTCGATCGCGAACGAAAAAGGTATGCCCGGCCAAGCCGCATACGGAGCGGCCAAGGCCGCGCTGCGATCGTTTGCTCGGACGCTCGCCGCCGAGTTGCTTCCGCTCGAGATTCGCGTCAACGCGGTGACGCCTGGTCCCATCAACACGCCGATACTCGACAAAGTGTTCCCCGATAAAAACGCGGTCGCCCAGATCAGGGAGAAGATGATCGGCATGGTTCCCATGAGGCGGTGGGGGATGTCGGAGGAAATCGCAAAGGCCGTCCTCTCCTCGCGTTCGATGCGACCTTCACTACCGGCGCCGAACTTCCGGTCGACGGCGGATGGTCTCAAATCTAAGGCTTTAATGATGAACGGTCTAACGCCTCCCTCCAAGGGCGCACCTGCTCAGCCAAATCAATAGGTAACTCCCGAAAGCAGAGGAGCAACAAGATGCACAACCTCGTAGTGAGCTGTCTGGTCGTTGCTTGTCTCGCAGCGAACCTATACGCCATCGTGACGATGCGGGTGTTTGACTTAGCCCGCTCGCGCAAGCATCTCCTGCTCTATGGCATCCCCTTCGTTTTGTGGAGCACTCTCATACTTTTGGGATGCAAGCTCATCGAGATGATGCAAAGATTCGATGAAGAGGTAGCTTGATGGCCCCTTAAGATGACTTTTTGCAAGTAGCACTTGGAGCGACTCAGCTGACTGACTTGACTAACCGCACAGTGTTTGCCATCCATATCGTCGTGTAGTCCTAAGCCTTGATCGGAAATGTCGCGGCGCAGAGATGCCGGGACGGATTAGCAAACGGTACGCCGTCACATGCTCTATTAAAAGTCCAGAGTCGCCGACTGTCCGTAACAGACGCGACTTTGGCTCTAAAGCTTTCGCTCGTATTCCCCGTCATCGATTTCCTGGTTTGCTCGCCTGGTTTTCTCCGGAACGGTACTGCTCGTCAGTGACATGCTCCAGCCACTCGACAACCTTTCCGTCAAGCTTTTCCTGAATCGCGATATGTGTCATGCCAGTTGTGCTCGTTGCCCCGTGCCAGTGCTTTTCGCCGGGTGAGAACCAGACCACATCGCCTGGATGTAGCACCTCGACCGAACCGCCATCGCGCTGCGCCCACCCACAGCCGGCGGTAACAATCAGCGTTTGCCCAAGCGGGTGCGTGTGCCAGGCCGTGCGCGCACCTGGCTCGAAGGTGACGCTCGCGCCTTGTACGTATGCGGGATCGGGCGCTTGGAAGAGAGGATCGATTCGTACAGCACCTGTGAACCACTCGGAAGGTCCTCTTGCAGATGGCTGAGATCCAGCCCTTTTGATTTCCATTTTGTTGCTCCATCATTTTTCGTTCGTACGCGACAGCCATTCGAGAAGTTGAATGAAAACTCCGTCAGGGTCGGTGGTCACAATTGTTCGGATCGGTCCGAAGGATTGGGGTTCTTGATCTCACTTTCGAGCTTTGATGCCGGCCCACTTGCCATCTCTCTTCTTTATGCCCAGCTTTCAGGCTTAGGGCTGCAGCAGCGTTTTGATGGCCCGGCGCTCATCCATCGCGCGATAGCCTTCCGCGACTTCACTGATCGGCAGCCTCAGATCAAAGACTTTTCCGGGATTGATCTTCTCCTTAAGGACCAGATCAATGAGGTGAGGGAGGTACCTGCGAACCGGCGCTGGGCCGCCGTGAAGATGGACTTCAGCAAAGAAGAGTGCTTGCCCGTCCAACTCGACACCGTGTGGAACGCCGACGTAACTCACAAAGCCTCCGGGACGTGTCGAACGGATCGCTTGCAGCATGGATTCCTGCGTGCCCACGCACTCGAGCACTGAGTTAGCGCCGAGTCCATTCGTCAAATCTTTGATGCGCGCCACGCCTTCCTCTCCGCGTTCGGCCACAATATCTGTTGCGCCAAACTCTCGCGCGAGCCTTTGTCTGGATTCGTGGCGGCTCATCGCGATGATCCGCTCAGCACCCATTTGCTTCGCTGAAAGAACAGCAAGCAGGCCGACGGCGCCGTCGCCCACGACCACCGCCGTTTTTCCTGGCTTCACGTTCGCTGCGTCCGCCGCAAACCAACCCGTGCCCAAAACGTCGGACGTCGCAAGTAGATTTGGAATCAGTTCCCTGGAGGGAAGCTCGCGCGTCGGAACCAAGGTGCCGTCAGCCATAGGGACACGCAAGAACGGCGCCTGTGCGGTGCTCATAAACTCGCGTTGCACACACGAGGATTGGTAGCCGTCTCGGCAGATAGCACACGTATTGTCGGACGTGGCGAACGAGCCGACCACGAACTGGCCAGGCTTTATGTTTTTGACGTCCTTACCGACTTCCTCTACGATGCCGCAGTATTCGTGGCCCATGGGAGTGGGCGGCTCTGCAAAATTACCGATGCCCCGATAGGGCCACAAATCAGACCCGCAGATACATGTGGCCGAAAGGCGAAGAATCGCATCTGTCGGCTTCATGATTGTAGGGTACGGCCGATCTTCGAAGCGAATATCGCGCGGACCGTAGAGCATAGTTCCTTGCATAGATAAACTTCCTGTTCAGATTCTTTCGTTCAAACCACTGTCATTCCGCCGTCAATTGTAAGAGCATGGCCCACGACGTAACTCGCTCCGGGACTGCAAAGCCACAGGACCGCCGACGCAATCTCTTCGGGCCTGCCCGCGCGGGCAATAGGAACGTGCTTCGCTATATCGTCGTACGCCTGTTCGTCCCCGGAAACCACATCGCGGGCTACTTGAGTGTCTATCAGTCCGGGATTGACGGCGTTGACGCGGATGCCGTGCCTGATGTATTCAAGCGCGGCCGTGCGCGTGAGGCCAATAACACCATGCTTCGATGCAATGTATGAAACGATGCCGGGATTGCCGGTCAACGCACCGACGGAAGCATTGTTGACGATGGCACCGCTGCCTTGCCGCTGCATCTGTCCCAACTCATACTTCATGCAACTCCACACGCCACGCAAATTCACGCCGATCACGCGGTCCCATTCTTCGCGCGTGCTATCCGCGGTTGGAGCAATACGGGCCATCACGCCGGCATTATTGAAGGCCGCGTCGAGGCGCCCGAACTCGGAGACAACGCGATCCACCATCGCGGCGACTTCGTCATCGTCACTGACGTCGCACCTGACCGCGATTGCTTTCTGACCGGCGACCGAAAGCTTCTCGGCTTGGGCCCTTACCAGGTCCTCCCTGATGTCGGCCAGCACGACAGCCGCGCCCGCCTCGGCGAACGCCTTCGCAGTTGCCAGTCCCATGCCCGAAGATGCGCCGGTTACAAGCGCCACCTTCCCAGTGAAATCTAGTGGGTTTTTGCTCATGATTATATCTGTCCTTTTTACGGCCTGAGCGCCCTCTTTGCCGGCGCCGTGTGCAGCAGAACCTGTGCTCGGGGCGGGTGTGCGCCCTGGGGCACTCATCTTGACGACGAGATCCGATCCAGCAAATTGCGCGCTCGGTCACTGGACTTGTTGCGAGTGAGTCGACCGCCACTCGCCTGGGGAAGTCCCTTTCCATTTGTGAAAGGCTCGGATAAACGAGTTGGGATCCTCATATCCAAGCAGGTATGCGGTTTCGTTTAATTCCAATGAGGGTTGCCGCAGATAGTGCTGCGCCATTTCGTGGCGCGCTTCTTCCGTCACGGCGTGAAAAGTAGTCCCGTCCTCAAGCAACTTGCGCTGCAGGGTGCGGGCACTCATTCGTGGCTCCACGGCCACATCTTCGAGTCGCGGCCGCTGCCCCGCAAGCGACCGTTTCAGAATTGCCTTCGCCTGTTGTTTAAGCGATGCGTTTGCGAGGTAGTGCCTCAGTTCGGCTTCAAGCTGTGGAGCGATCACTTCCAAGAGATCTTCGTTGTGCGTTATGAACGGCTGATCAAGATCTTCTACTCGGAAGAAAAGCTGATTTTTCCGCGCTCCGAATTTCACGGGACAGGCAAAGAACCTCTCATAAGGGCGCTGGTCTGGAACCCGGCAGCGTAGTTCCACGTGCGATGGATGGATGTTACGACCGATCCCACGTCTGCCAATCGTCACTGTCCAAGCGAAGCAACTATCGATCCAGATGGGCGATTCCATCACTTCCGTCAAGAGCCACACAAATTCAACCGCACACTCTGTACCGCGTTCCGACAGCCGGATTTCTTGCGGCGAAGTCAGCCGTTTATATCGAGCGACGCGGTTCAGGGCATCACGGAACGAGCGAGTAAACAGTGCCGCGATAGCGATGGGACTGTAGCTCTCGGGTCGCTCCTCGGAGCCGAGCCTCAGGCCGATAGCTGGATCGCCACTAACCTGAGCAATGGCGTCGTACAAGGCGCGCATTTCTTCGGTGAGCAGCCAAATACGGGTTTGCTGGAACAACTGAATTGGCAATCCCGCCAGTCTCAAAACTGCATTCGGGGAGATACCCATACTCTCAAGTTGCCGCCCATCACCGAAAGAACTCGAAAACGATCTGACATCTCTAGACCAGGTTTGAGGGCGACACGTACTCCCTAATTGCCCTCTGAAGCCAGTCTAGACTCGAACGGAACAACCGTCACTCGCAAAACCGCCGAATAGCTTGCAAGAGACGCCAACCGAAATGTGACCCGCTATGGACAGTTAATTCCCCTCGAGCAACCGTACGGACATCCCTTGGTGGTGGATCGACCCGCCCTGGTCGGGATGTGTTTACAAGAGTGAGGCGAAATGTCCGGATTGCTCCGGGATCACGCGCCCTACGGAAGCTGGCCGCCGCTTCTAAACTTCCCGTGTTCAAGTCTCGCGCTGCCCCTATCGGCGTTCGGTCAGTGCGGCTTTAATTTGCTGCCAGGGGGAACGGCATCACGACCAGAACGCCTGGCTACCAGATCCTGTCGAAGTAAGTCGGTTAGCGTGTACCATGAACGCGTGTTCTCATTGAATACAACGAGTCACTCGCTGTGATAAATAAAGTGTTCCGATCTTTGCCGCCGAATTTGATATTGCCCGTCCAAGGCTTGTTGATGGGAATGTAATCGATCTTTTCGCCATTCGCGTTGAACACAGTGACGCCCTTGCCAGTCAGATACAGGTCGCCTTCGTCATCAATGGTCATGCCATCCGAGCCCATGTCAACGAACAGTTTCTTGTCGCTCAACGTGCCGTCCTGGTTGATGGAGTAGCTGTAGGTCTTATTGCCTCCGATATCCGCGACGTAGAGCCGCGTGCCGTCAGGAGTTCCGACAATGCCGTTCGGTTGCTTCATGTCCTGGATGACTGGAGTAAGTTTCTCGTGATCGGGGGTCAAATAATAGACATACTGACCCGGCTGCTCCATCCCACCGCGTGTCCAGTAATCGCGTTTATAGAAAGGATCAGTGATGTAAATTCCGCCGTCTGGCCGAACCCAAACATCGTTCGGCCCGTTTAGTTTCTTGCCCTCATAATCCTTGACAAGCACGGTCACTTTCTTGGTTGCCGGATCGATCTCCCACAGTTGGTTGTGCAAGTCAGCGCAGGCGTAGAGATTGCCGCTGCGATCGAAGTACATCCCATTAGAACGCCCCGAGTCGCTCATGAATGTCGACAGCTTGCCGTCGACTGACCACTCCAAAATGCGGTTGTTCGGCTGATCGGTGAAGAAAACATTTCCCTGCTTGTCTGTCGCGGGCCCTTCGGTGAATTTGAAGGAATCGGCTAGCAATGTGAGTTTCGCGCCGGGAGCGGCGATACCTTTGCGGAACGCGGCTGAGGATTGGGCATCGGCAGCGCAGGTGACGAGAACGGAGAGAAGCAATTGAGTTCCCATCCGAACAACTACGGAGTGTTGGACCATGTTCTACATTCTAGGTTCGCCTGTTGACGGACCGTGTCGTCGCGGGATGTGCATTCCGGCGCACACCGATTGGTTACTACGAAGGACCTCACCCAAGCTATATCAAGACACCGCAGTTATTAGGGACTCTCGATCTTCTCTGCTAGGGTCTGGAAAAACGGAAGTGATGGAGTCGCCCTCCGAAGTTCAGGACACTTCGCGCGATGATTCGAAGAATTGAGAAAGCACTTGCTTGCTGAACTCGATCTCATCTCTAGTTCCCAGGTCTGTCACAATCTCCAACATGCCTGATCTGTAGGAGCATGCGAACGTTCAGTTGCTTTCTGCCACATTCGTAGGCAACTCGGAAGCTAGGATTTCGAACGTGTGGTCGGGAAGGGACGGGTAATCCGTCCGTTGGCGTCACGGTTCGATGCCGATGTTGTCGTTTACAGCGAATCGGAGCTTCTGCTTGCAGCCGAGCTAATATTCCGTCGGCGAAGATCATGGGGCGCCAACTTCTCTATTCCAGCAGCCTCGGCCGCTCTCTTGACGATCTCCCAAAGCACCTTGGGCGTCATACCCTGGCCCCAGATCATTCCTGCTTTGTTTATCGCTCTAAATAGACATCCCGCCTGGATTCCACTTGCTTCGGTCCAGCGATCGAGCGCCTCCTTAGCCCAGAGTGGAATCGGTACCGTTCGAATGTGACCGGCCTTTCCATGAAGGTCGATGATCACCCAGTGGTCTTCTCGGCGCTGAATGGACGCTGCCGAAAGAGCAAGGAGTTCACCGCGCCTCAATCAGCAACCAATCAGCAGAGCCAGGATGGCGTAATTGCGTTTGCGCCTAAGACTGTCGCCATGGGAGTTCAGCAGGAGTGAGCGGCCCTGATCGGCGGTGAGCCAATTTCCCAAGCGCACGCCGATCCGACGTACGCCCTTGACTCGGCGAATGCCGGCGGCAAGTTCCGGACTGAGCAAGCCCGAATCGGCTGCCTCGTACGCCACACGGCGGACCGCCGCCAAACGGAGGTTGATCGTTGTTGGAGCGAGGTGCCGTTGCTCCAAGTGGATTCGGCATCGGAGAACGACCGTGCGATTAAAAGCAAGTCGTGGTTCCGAGCAGTGCCAGTCAACGAACTCGTTGATCGCATGATCGTGCGTTCGCTGGCCGCTTTTCGAAGTCAGGCTGTTCAGCACAGTAGACTTCGTCTGTTCGAGATCGGGTAGGGCAAGAGATCGCTTCGGTGGTCTCCTCTTTCTCCGTTGTTTGGGCATTCTGAGCGGCCTCCTGCGCCGCCTTAGTCAGAATGCCCATATACTCCACCTTCGCCCTAAGGTCGGATCTATCCGCCGTCCGCCCAAAGGGGTACCGATGATTGACTTGGGGATTTGTCTACAATCATCGAGAGTTGTATCCGCCGCGCTGAAGCGACACTTCGAGGTGCAGACGTATGTCGATAGGCTCCTGTTTATTTGGCAGTGTGGTGCTCGCGTGCCTGTTGAGCGCCGCTGCCGGTTGGGCTCAGCAGCCAAGCGCAAGTAGCGTGAAGAAATCTGCCCCTGTTCCCGAAATCGCGTACCCGTCCGGACCGTTCGGCATTGGCCGAGTCGGTTTTGACTGGATCGATACTGCACGCCCTGACAACTACGACCCAGATCGCAAGCGCGAGCTGATGGTCTATTTCTGGTATCCGACGGCGAAATCGGTCGGTGCCAAGGGGCAGTACCTTCAAGGCGCGGCAGCAATGGACGCCATGCCCGCAATCCACGCGTTGATTAGCCAGGAGTTTGGCAAGTGTTGGGCCCCGATTGTTTCCGGGGAGATTTCGTCGCATGCTGTTAATGGCGCACCGATCGCCAGCAGCCGCACTCCATTTCCGGTTGTCACTTTCTCCCACGGGGCCGGAGGCACAGGGTTCGAATACACCGTGCTGCTCGAGGACCTGGTGAGTCATGGATGTGTCGTGGCCAGTATTGAACACACCTACACGGCGAAGGCGGTCTGGTTTCCAGACGGTAGGGTCAGCACCGAGCGCAATGATTCGCCGCCCGCGGGGTTATCGCCGGCTGAGCGTCTGAGCTGGATGATGAAGCGAGCCTCAGTCAGGATCGATCAGGGCGCAGCCGACGTTCGCTTCGTCATCGATCGCATGAGGCAGCTCAATCACGACAAGCAACACTTCGCGCTTGCCGGCACGATTGACCTGAAGCGGCTTACCGCGATGGGACACTCGGCAGGTGCGGAGTTTGCTGCGCGTGCTTGCCAGCAGGACTCCCGAATCTTTGCCTGCCTCGATCTCGACGGGGCCATGGTGCCCATCGCGGCGCTTCCGGTCTCCGGCGATGACCGAAAAATACTCCAACCATTATTGTTCCTAGAAGCCTTTCACCCTGAGAGCAACATGCGCGGCCCACCCGATCAGATTTCGGAATGCAAGAAGGTCAAGGAAAAACAGCTTCGGGAACTGCGCCGGGGTTCGTACGACGTCGTCTTGCATTCGCCGGGGATCGCCCATCCGAGCTTCAGCGATGTGCCGCTTCTCCTCCATGGCCAAGATGGATTTCCTGAGACCCCGATCGTTCGGGATGTGTTTACTAATTGTCAGCTCTCTGGCCGCTATACCGGCTTACGTCTAAGTGATGATCTGCAACGGCACTCCACGGCAACTTCCGGTTTGAATTGGAATAACGGCGGACCCGTGGGCGGTCTAGTCAATCAGATCCGCGCCAAGCGCCTTGCCCGTGAACTTGACCGCGAAGAGCTAGTTCCGAGATGACCGACAACAGCAAAGTCGCACGGTGCGACCCCGCTCGTCTTTATGCCACGGCAGGCGGTCCAAACCACGTAGTAAGCGCCTCCTCAAGTTGCTCCTGCGTTTGGTCTCCCACCCATGCCACATATCCGTCGGGCCGCAACAATACGGCTCTGGGAGCAACTACTGATCCTAGTGCTGGAAGTTCCCAGGGACCGTCGTATTTGCCGGCGACATGTTGAACACGATCCGCCCATGGGGTAATGTCGAAAGCATCGGCCTGCCCAAAGCTGAGGAGCACTGGCCGTGCCTTATGTAGGAGCGAGAAGGTCCGCAGGATGCCGTCTGTAGTGACCAAGTCGAGATCGGGCATGCGACGGCCGAGAAGTGGGTGTCCCTGACCGAAGTCGTACCGAATATCCAGACCAGAGGTCATCGCGACGTATTGCATGCGAGCCTGGTAATTCTGTAGCATCTCGGAGATCATGTCGCGCAAAGCCGCGCTACGATTGTCATCGCGTTCCATCGCCGTCAGCGCCATGGTGTTGCGTAAGACGCGCGCACCGACTGGATGGCGCTCGGAGTGGTACGTCGCGAGCAGGCTCGCCGGTGACGTCCCATGCAGGACCTGGGCCAGTTTCCAGCCCAGATTCACCGCGTCCTGCATACCCAGGTTGAGTCCCTGTCCACCAGCCGGGGCATGCACGTGTGCTGCATCGCCGGCGAGGAGGATGCGTCTGTTCCGGTACGATGCTGCCTGGCGCGTCATATCAGTAAACCTGGAGATGTATCGCGCGCTGCGCAGACCATAGTCCGTTCCGTAAACCGAAAGGAGCGCCTGACGAACATCACCGAGCGCCGGCTCGCCATGCTGGATCTCCTGTTCATTCAGTACCACTCGCGCATGCTTGTCGCCTTTGAGTTTGGCTATAGCGCTCATGCCCTTTCGGCCTCCGCGAACGCCCCATTCAGGCACATCGGCGGTCTCCACTTCCGCAATCAACCAGCTCGTCGTCGCATCGTGCCCAGGAAACTCGATCCCAGCCTTCTTGCGAACCATACTGCGGCCTCCATCGCACCCGACGAGATAACCGGCCCGCAAGGAACGCCCGTCAGACAGAGTGATGTCAATACCGGTCTCGTCCTGTGCGAAATCCATCACCTGCGATTCGTAAGTGATCGGGACGCCAAGCTCGCCGACCCAGCCGGCGAGAGTCCGCTCGATAAGCGTCTGCCATAACGCCAGAAAGTAGTTGTGGCGAGTTGGCAGGTCACTCAAGTCGAGGCTTTTACGCGCAAAGGGTGCCTGCAGTGCATCTGGCCTTGCGAAATGAAGCGATCGGCAATTCCCCGCTGATCGAGGAGCTCGATTGTCCGTATATGTAGTCCACCTGCACGCAGGCCGGCGAGTTCGTGACGATCGCGCTTCTCGATGATGCTGACGTCAATCCCCGCTAGCGCCAACTCCCCCGCCAGCATCAGTCCCGTCGGCCCACCACCAGCGATGACCACCTCGTGCTCAAGCGATGACTTCTTGATCTCCATCCCCTAAGTTCAGGCATACGGTTGACATTATGCGGCGCTACATGGGGTCTTGCCGCAAGCCCCCAACGCGAGCTAACCTGGATGTAGGGACCAAGTCCAAGTTGACTTGTGGTCGGCTTTGCTGAGATTGGCCGCAAACTCGCGCACGAGGAAATGCGGCTAGTGTGGCCGGCAAGCTTTTACCGATCTCGCCCCAGGGGCCGTTAAACCGCCTTACGAGACATTTGATGTGGTATCTATTCGCACCGGAAGTTGCGTGCGTCTTGCGGGTCGCCGCTACCGATGTACTGAGCGTGTGTGGGGTACGCACATAGAGGGCGGCTGCGTCCGGGAAATGCTTTGCCCGTGCTGACGATGAAGTCAGGCGCCGTACCTTTCTCAACCCAATTGACGACCGCGCTAAGCATGTCGAAATGGTCGAGTGATGGGCCGCCACCGCAGTGTGCCATGCCGGGAACAAGGAAGATACGGCTCCACTGCGCGACTCGGTCGGAACCGCCATCTGTTGCCGCGAGTGACTTGTAGTAGTCGAGCGTATCGAGTGCGGAGAACCACGGATCGCTGCCGCCGTGAAAGAAGATGAGCTTACCCCCGTTCAGGGAAAACGTTGAAAGATTTGCTGACGCAGGTTCCACGAGGGGATCGGAGGCATGCAGCGCAGCCTTATCGACATCGAGTTCTGTTGCAGTGGTGTACGGCCCGAACAACCCGTTCCGCCCGATTGCGAGCAGACCCGGCACCGCGCCCTTCACGGCGATCCCGGTGTCGTAAAGGAACCCGGGATACACCTGAGTCCCGTAAGCGTTCTTTGGTCCGGCGAAAGCCTTCTTCACGGCGGCGATTCTTTCCGGCGCGATACAGCTATCGCTTTGCCCAGCTTTGCACGCGAGCACAGCGGGATCGAAATCGCAGCCCAGCGGATCGAAGATCATGCCGTCGGCCAAACCGTCTTTCGCATCGCATCGTTTCAGGAGCGCATCCATGAAAAGCTTGCGGTCGCCGTCTGTCAAAAATTTGTCGATCTGCGGCGCGCCGGATGCATCTTTGGGTGAAGCCTGGTTGTAGGCCGCCGGTATCCATTGCCCGATTGCGAGGTTTGACAGGCCAGTGCGCATGGCCGGGTCTCCCGAGACGATTCCATTGAAGACGGTCGGATAACGCTGCGAAAGGATCATGCCCTCACGGCCGCCGGTGGAACAGCCGACAAAATAGGAGTACGCCGCGGGTTTGGCATAGTAGTGCGCAATGACTTGCTTCACAATTCCGGCCACTTCGGCATTGGCAAGGAAGGCGAAATCAAGATAGGCCTGCTGGTCGCGCATAAACGAGAAGTCGAACGGGCCGGTCTTGGCCTTGTGTCCTGTGTCCGTGCTGGCGACGGCGAACCCGCGCGAGAGCGCCGGCTGGTCTCCCGCATAACTAGCTCCCGTGGGGTAAGCCACGACACCGTTGCCGCCCCCGCCACCCTGCATCATGAAGTCGCCATTCCACGCCTCCTGATTCGGCAATGCAATGGCGAAGCCGATTCCGAACTCCTGGCCGTCGACGCCTTTGCGGCGATTGATGATACCGTCCACACGGCAGTGTGCAGGAAGAGGTCCGATCGAGGGAGAGCCCGGATACCCTGGGGGAATGGTTTTGCCGGATGCGATCAGTTCAGTCTTCGTGATCTCGACGCCACTAATTTGAAGGCGTCTCAACTCCGTGCAGCCATCCAAGTTTTGGCCTCGCGGGGCCGCGAAGGCGCAGAATGCCGCCGTCACTATTGCAAGCCTCTCGTACTTCATCTGTTCTCATCTACCGGTTGCATTACTATGACCATGATCGGAGAAAGACTACCATGCGACTGATTGGATTCGCGATACTCATGGCGACAAGCTGCTGTTTGGCGCAGGACTCAGGTAATTTTAAGCCCGCGGCTTCAAATGTCCTGGACGCGCAATATCCGCGAGTTGACAGCAACTCACGCGTTCAAATCCGATTCAAAGCACCGGATGCAACGAAAGTGAGGGTCAATTTCTGGAGCGGACCTAAGGCGGACATGCAGAAGGAGGCGGACGGGTATTGGACGTTTAGCACGCCACCTATGGCTCCCGGGCTTCACTACTACACCGTCATTGTGGACGGGGCAGAAGTGAGCGATCCAGGAAGCACAGCCTACTTCGGCGGAGGCAAATGGGCAAGCGCGGTGGAAGTCCCGGAAGCGGGTGCAACATATTATCTGCCGCAGGATGTCCCACACGGGCAGGTGCGCCAAGTTTGGTATCACTCGTCGGTAACGGGCACTTGGCGTCCGGCATTCGTGTACACGCCGGCGGGCTACGACTCGCATCCGAACGAGCGCTACCCTGTTCTCTATTTGCAGCACGGCGGCGGCGAGGACGAAACCGGATGGACCAGGCAGGGGCGGGCCAACTTCATCCTGGACAACCTAATCGCGAACGGAAAGGCGAAGCCGATGATCATCGTCATGGCAAATGGCTACGCGCGGCGCGCTGGGCAGCCGGTTCCGAATCTCGCAGGCAAAGGCTTTGGGTCACCCGAAATGAGGAAAGCGATGGAAGACGTGATGGCGGCGTTTGAGGACGACATGACGCAAGTGTTGATTCCGTTCATCGACTCCACTTATCGTACGCTGAACGACCGTGATCATCGTGCGATGGCTGGGCTTTCGATGGGCGGCATGCAAACATTTCACGTCACCTTCGATCATCTCGAACTGTTCTCCTACATCGGCGGGTTTAGCGGAGCTTTGAATCCATTCGGCGGAGAAAGCGGCAACTTCGATACTAAAACGGCGTACCACGGTGCGTTAGCGAGTTCGGCCGCGTTCGCGAAACGCGTCCATCTGCTCTGGATCGGCGTGGGAACCGAGGAGCCACCGCAGATGAAGGCGGGTATTGAGAAGCTCAATACGTCGCTTGAAGAAGCCAAAATTCAGCACGTCTTCTACGAATCACCCGGTACCAACCACGAGTGGCAGACCTGGCGCCGCGACCTGAACGACTTCGCACCCCGGCTGTTTCAGAAGTAGCGGCTACTGCTCGATTGAGATGACTGGAACCGAGCTTGACTGAACCGTCACTTCACCAGAACCCCGCGTCCCCTTGCGAATGAATAGACGCAAATTGCTGCGACCCGACCTGTTGCAGGCTTTGCGCGATCTTCATCCATCGTTCATCCGTTGGCTGGCGGTTCCTTCGCTTCGACATACAAGTGGAAAGAAAGCATCGGCCAATACGCCTCGCGGGCTCCGAATGCTTGCCGCAGCAGCGCAAGGCAGCCGGTCAAAATGCTCGCTGGAATAATCTGGATTGTGAGTATGTGAAAGGACGTGGGATGCAAATGGTCAGGGGACACCTTGCCTGTGCGGGAATGCTTATTTTGGGCCTAGTTCCGCGATCAGCCGCCGCCCAGAATTCTGCGAATCTCCCCTACATGAATCCAGAATTGTCGCCGCAAGAGCGCGCGACTGATCTGGTGCACCGCATGACTCTGGAAGAGAAGGCGTCGCAGATGCAGAACAACTCCGCGGCAGTTCCGCGCCTCAACATCGCTGCGTACCAATGGTGGAGCGAGGCCCTCCACGGAGTGATCAACGAGGGCGTAACCGAGTACCCGGAGCCAATCGGCCTTGCCGCCACCTTCGATGCGCCGGGAATTCACACCATGGCCGCGCAGATTGGAATTGAGGGGCGCATCAAGCATGTGCAGAATGCGCGCGAAGGGCACACCGGCATCATGGGAGGCCTCGATTTCTGGTCGCCCAACGTCAACATCTTTCGTGATCCGCGCTGGGGCCGCGGACAGGAGACATACGGCGAAGACCCTTTCCTCACGGGCCGTATGGGCGTTGCTTACGTGACCGGATTACAGGGGGACGACCCCAAATATTACCTTGCGATCGCAACCCCCAAGCACTACGCAGTACACAGTGGACCGGAACCGACGCGGCATTTTGCGGACGTGGATGTCAGCAAACACGACGAGGTCGATACCTATGAGCCCGCATTCCGTGCGGCAGTGGTGGAAGGGAAAGCAGGGTCGGTCATGTGCGCATACAACGCCATCAACGGTGAACCGGCATGCGCGAACCAGTACCTGCTTCAGGACCAATTGCGCGGCAAGTGGGGCTTCCAAGGGTACGTGGTGTCCGACTGCGACGCCGTCCGGGACATCGCCGCCAACCATCGGTACCGTCCGACACAAGCTCAGGGCGCCGCGATCTCCGTGATCCGGGGCATGGATAACGAGTGCGTCACCTTCACTTCGCGCTTTGGCGATCCCGTTGACAAGGCTTACATTGATGCGGTCCAGCAAGGCTATCTGCCCGAAAGCGATGTGGACACTGCACTCATTCGCCTGTTTACCGCGCGTATCAAGCTAGGCATGTTTGATCCGCCGGACCGCGTGCCCTACACCAAGATCGATGAGAAAGAGCTCGACAGCCCGGAACATCGCGCCCACGCGCGCAAACTCGCGAATGAGTCGATGGTTCTGCTGAAGAACGACGGACTGCTGCCTCTGAAGCCGTCCATGAAGAAGATCGCCGTCGTTGGTCCACTGGCCGACCAAACCAGACCGCTGCTCGGCAACTATGCCGGCCAGCCCACCCATATCGTCTCCATTTTGGACGGGCTCCATGCCGAATTCCCAAACGCAAACATCACCTTTGTGCCTGGAACACAGTTTCTGCGGACGGACGGAACTCGCATTCCAGACGCGCTTTTGACGACCCCCGACGGTAAGCCTGGCCTGAAGGCAGACTACAACGGAGGCATGGCCGGAGGACCAGGCCAAGCAGCCAATACTACCCCGCTGGTCAGCCGCACGGAGGCAAACGTCAATGTCGCAAGCGCCAACTTGCCAGCTGAGATTGCCGGAAAAAAGCGTTTCGGCGTGCAATGGTCGGGAAATCTCACGCCCACGGAATCGGGCGATTATCTCCTCGGCATCCGCTGCCAGGGATTTGGAAGGGTGACGGTTGACGACAAGCAGATCGCATTAGCCTTCGGCGGAGGGGGCGCACCTGCAGCGTCCGTCGGCCACGTCCACCTCGAGAAAGGTCGCAAGGCCGCGCTCAACATCACCTACGGCACTAACAACGGGAACCCGCATGCGGAACTGATCTGGGAGAAAGTGAAGAACGGCCCATCACCCGAAGCGGTCGCAGCCGCGAAGAATGCCGATGCTGTGATTGCAGTGGTCGGCATCACCAGTCAGCTCGAGGGCGAAGAAATGCCGGTGAGCGAACCGGGCTTTGCCGGTGGAGATCGGACTAGCATCGATCTGCCGCAGCCGGAAGAAGAGCTGGTAGAAGCTGTGGGTGGTACCGGGAAGCCACTCGCGGTCGTTCTCATGAATGGCAGCGCGCTCGCCGTCAACTGGATCAACCAGCATGCGAACGCCGTCCTTGAAGCCTGGTATCCGGGCGAAGAGGGAGGCGCAGCCGTGGCGGAAACCCTAAGCGGCAAGAACAACCCCGCCGGCCGCTTGCCGGTCACGTTCTACACCGGCGTCGATCAGTTGCCCAATTTTGAGGATTACGGAATGGCCAATCGGACCTACCGGTACTTTACTGGCAAGCCACTCTATCCTTTTGGCTACGGACTAAGCTATACGAAGTTTAATTACAGTGAGCTCAGCGTGCCCGCGCAGCCCGTTGCAGCGGGAACGCCTGTGAACGCCGAAGTAACCGTCACGAACACCGGCAAGGTGGCGGGAGATGAGGTCGTCCAACTCTACCTCAAGTTCCCCGCGGTGAAAGGTGCGCCGCGCATCGCTCTTCGGGGCTTCGAGCGCATTCATCTCGATCCCGGCGCAAGCCAGAAGGTTCATTTCGAGTTGAAGCCCCGCGATCTGAGCATGGTGACTGAGGAAGGCAATCCGATCATCGCTCAAGGCGATTACACCATCAGTATCGGAGGAGGTCAGCCTGAAACGGGAGCGCCGAGTGTCAGCGGCCATTTGCACATCGACGGCCAATATGCCTTGCCAGAGTAGCGCGTGGATGCGCGTTCAAACTAGAATCGCAAAAGCCGCCAAAGGGGAAGTCTGACGTCCAGGTGCTCTACCGTCCGCGTTGCGCGCCAACAATGCGGCGTGATTAATGCACCTTACCAGGCGAGTTCTCTAAAATCGCGTTGGAGAACACCGCCGTATCCGACTTATCCGGTAAATGCGAACAAAACCCTATGCCCGCGTAAAACGGGTCATCGAAGTGCAACGTTATCGGAGGGCCGAACTGGTGCATCGGCTCACCCTCCAGACTAACGAAGAGCGCGATCACATCGCCGTGCTTCTCGATCCCGATGCGCTTTGCCATTACTTTAGCCAGCGTTCCTCCAAATCGAAACTCCTGGTCCGTCATGAGCGCGTTGGCTTCCGGTCGCTGCGCCAAGTGGATCATGCCGGTACCGTGCTCAGCAACTACAGCTTCTTTCGAGTCGTCCTCAAGACTCTGGCGAATCACGAGCATTGCCTTGCGGTCGCCATAGCCGCTCGGATTTGGGAATGTAGGGTCGGCTGCGAGAGACACGTCGCCGGACATTCTGCGCCAAAGATAACGGAACTCGTCGCGCGAGTACCACACGTTATAGCCGGCCGAGTTGATGGTGTAGCGCTTCGTCGCAGAATCATAGTTGGCACTACCAGGAACCAACGCAGCGCCGATATCAGATTGAGCCTGAAAGATGCCGATCGGTGTATCGTAATTCCTGCTTGGGCGGTGGAAGTCAGGGGGCGGCGAAACCTGCTTGTGTGTAGGAGAGCCCGGCTGAGCCCAGTCCGGCACCGCGGGCTTCGTCGCCTCGGCTTGCGCATAGATGCACTCTGATCCGATACACGTCATCGCGATGAGCAGCGCAGAATAGACTCTAATCAAGATCATCCTGGAACTCTAGCAGACAAAGAGGCCGAAATGAAAACGCTCCTGAAAACGAACGTCGCGCTGGCAGTACTTCTGGTCGGCCAAATCTCGAGTGCTTCGGCGGCATCTGTAATGACTACTCGGCTTGACGATCCGAAGGCCGTCTATCTGACGGCGGATCAATTCGGCTCCCATCGCGATGGAAAGAATGACGACAGCCCTGCAATACAGGCCGCCATCGATAAAGCCGAGTCTAATGCACGTGAAGGGATCGTTTTCATTCCCTCCGGTCGCTACCGGCTGAGCCGAACTGTATATGTTTGGCCGGGAGTGCGCGTTTTCGGCTACGGTGCGAGCCGCCCGGTTTTCGTCCTCGGCGACAACACGCCAGGCTTTCAGAATGGATTGGGCGTGATGGTGATGTTCACTGGACCTCGGCCGGCCGATCCCTCCCGCGGGGGCGGCCGTGTTCCGTTTCCGCCGCAGGGTAGCGTACCCCCGAACGATGCAATCGCGGACGCAAATTCAGGCACCTTCTACTCGGCGATGAGCGATATAGATTTCGAAATTGGTGAGGGGAATCCCTCCGCAATTGCCATCCGCTTCCATGTCGCTCAGCATGCCTATCTTAGCCACATGAACTTCCACATAGGATCTGGCCTCGCCGGACTTACTCAGGTCGGCAACGAGGCTGAGGATCTGCACTTTTATGGGGGACGTTACGGGATCCTTACCGAAAAGACCTCGCCGGCATGGCAGTTTACATTGATTGATTCCGTGTTCGAAGGCCAGCGTGATGCCGCCATTCGCGAACACGAGGCAGCACTCACACTTGTCCGAAACACGTTCCGAAACTTGCCGGCTGCAATCGATATCGATCCACACTATTCAGATGAGCTGTGGGTGAAAGATAGCCGCTTTGAGAACATCTCCGGGCCTGCCGTGATCATTAGTAATGAGAAGAGCCCACTTACTGAGATCGGATTTGAGAATGCAGTTCTAAACGACGTTCCGACCTTTGCGCTCTTTCGCGAGAGCGGGAAAAAAATAACCGGCGAGAGTGGGGCGTACCGCGTCGCGAACTTCAACTTCGGCCTGATTGTGCCCGGTGAAGGAATGACCGGCAGCATGGGTATGATCTACGATGCGAAGCCGTTGAGCAGCATCCCGTTGCCGCTACCACCGGCAATACGGGCATTGCCACCCAGCGAGGAATGGGCAAACGTGCACGGCCTCGGCGTCGCTGGAGACGGCGCGACCGACGATACTGCTGCCATTCAAAAGGCAATCGACACGCATCGCGTTCTGTATTTCCCCAGTGGCCATTACAGAATTCGCGATACGCTCACACTCAAACCTGACACGGTGTTGATCGGTCTGCATCCCACACTTACCCAATTCGACCTGCCCGATGCTGCTCCAGGCTACGCGGGTGTGGGCACTCCCCGCCCGTTGATTTCCGCACCTCCTGGCGGTTCAAATATCCTGAGCGGGTTCGGCGTTTTCACAGGAGGAACGAACCCGCGAGCCGTAGGCGTACTTTGGTCAGCAGGCGAAAACTCGCTTATAAATGATGTGCGCTTTCTTGGCGGTCACGGCAGCGGCACCAATCCTTATAACAACAACCACACTGCCGATCCAGATCTACACAAGCGCTGGGATGCGCAATATCCAAGTCTTTGGGTAACGCATGGCGGTGGTGGCACGTTCGCGGATATCTGGACACCCGACACCTTCGCCCAGGCGGGATTCTATGTCTCGGATACTAAAACGCCCGGCCACGTGTATGAGTTATCCAATGAACACCACGTACGAAATGAAATCAAGTTCGATCACGTCGAGAACTGGGATCTCAATGCGCCGCAGACCGAGGAGGAGGCTGGCGAAAGCGCCGAAGCGCTCTCACTCGAATTCGACCGGTGCAAGAATATCATCGTCGCCAATTATCACGCGTATCGCGTGACGCGGTCCCGAGCTCCGTCCCCCGCTGCTGTCCGCCTTTATAACTCCGGCAACATTCGTTTCCGTAACGTGCTTGTAAATGCGGAGAGCGGATATGCAACCTGCGATGAAAACGGCTGCGGAACTTTTCTCAGGGTCAGCAAGTTCCCCTATGACAACGCGATTCAGGACATCACGCATAATCTCGAAGTCCGCGAACGCAACTTCGCGGTCCTCGATATCCCGGAGCGACCCTCTAAACCGCCTATTCCGGACGCCTCAGCGATCTTAGAGCCGGGCTCACGCGTCGAGAGACTCGCACATGGTTTCTTCGCCATCTCCGGCGCAGTTATTGACGGTTCAAGTAAACTTTATTTTGTCGATCACCACGAACAGCGCATCTACGGTTGGTCGCACGCGGAGGGACTTACAATCGAGCGCGATAACCCACTCGATCCCGTAAACCTGGCCATTGATAAGTCCGGCAACCTGCTGGTTATTTCGTCTGCCGGTCCCGACGGGACCGTTTATTCATTCCGGCCGGGATCGCCAAAAGATCAGCTGACCGTGCTTACTCCAGAAGAAAGTAAGCCGCGTCCAGGGTCGCTGGTTGCACTACCCGTTAATTATTGGAACAACGGCGAATTCAAAGATCAACTCGACCTGAAGACGCTGCAATACACAACGCTCGCAGAAATGTTTGCTGAGGATGTGTCGACGCCAAGACGCGATCAATACGTTTCAACTGACCGTAGCGTCGTCATCCCTGCCGCACGAGTCTTCCAGCAAGGTCCTGCAGACACAATTGCTGGTTGGCGGTTCTCGGATAACCTCGACACGTATGGCTTCATCACTGCCGTCCCAGGTCGTCGTATCTACGTCAGTAGCAGCTCGGAAGACATTACGTATAGCGCGGTCGTGGGCACCGACGGCACACTGAGCCAGTTACAGCCGTTCGCGAATCGGGGAGGTGAGTGCGTTGCGGTCGATCGCCAAGGTAATGTTTACGTTGCTAACGGACAGATTTTCGTTTACGCCCCTACAGGCCGTCAGATTGGGGAGATCGACGTGCCAGAGCGCCCGCTCGACATTGTCTTCGGTGGGAGCGACGATCGCACCCTGTTTATTTTGTCCCACCACTCGCTTTTCGCCGTGAGGGTGCGTTGATGCTAATCGTCGTTAATAATTACTAAATCGTAAACTTGCTGCCAGCCCTGCACGAGCGGTTTCCTTACGCAGCCGTGATGAATTAGGTTCACCAGAATAACTCATGGCTTCAACAAAGCGTCGATCCCAGCTTGCGCGATGGCCTCGTCGATCTCCGATTTTGCGCCACTCGCGGCCATGGCTCCAATCGTTTGGCCGTCCACCTTGATAGGCAGCCGCCTTGGTTCGGAAAATACTGCGGATAGTCGAGAACGGCTAGTCAGTCCAGCACGAATCGAGCGGGCGCCACCCCAGCTACTAAGTCGTGCTATTCAAGTGGGAGGGCGAGTCTCTTCACTGCGGCATTTTCGCGGATCACTTCGCCAGCCTCTCGACTGTACAAAGCTACTTCTGCGGCGATCGAGCGCCCGAGAATCCGCTGATCGATATTGCCAAATGGTCCCGGCACCAGCGTTCCCAACCCACCGGCCTGGGCCGGTGTGTGAGCATTGCCAACGATGATGCCGGGCCGAAAAATGGCGAGGCGCGTAAAACCGATCTGGCGTATGTTGTCTTCCTTCATCGCGATTACGCGGGCATATCGGAACGGGCTACGCGCCGAACTTCCTGCTGCAGAAATGGGCAGAACTGGGCGATTCCGGCCTAGTGGCAGCAGAGCGCGAATGCGCCAATGACACCAAGTTCAAGTCGTTTCAGTTCTTCTTCGGACCAGCGCGCTGACCCGGAGCGACACCGACACAGCTGACCGCGCTAACCGGACCCTGGCTTAACAGCTGTGCGGGCAATATCCGCCGTGCGCTCGCAAAAGTCAGCGGCGGCGGTGTCAAGGACTATGTTGCGCACCGGCGGTCGTGCTGCAATGCGCTTTCTGGTGACCATCACCAGTTCCCGGCATTCCGGAACTGCTAACATCTTCGCGACCGCAGCAGCGCCGACTTGCCCGGTCCCACCAAGGACAATTGCGGCGAAATTGCGATTCATAAACAAGGACATTTAGTCATCAGTGCTGCTAGTGACGCCGAATCTGCTGACGACCGAGAAGAATCGACGGCGTTTATCGGAGTGATATCCATATATCTTCGGCTAACGGGCCGAACGCGTGTAAGCTTTCGGCCCAAGACTGCCATGAGAACCGCTCACGTGTCACTTAGGAGAATCGATGACTAATCACCCGCCCGACCAGACGCTATAAACCGCCGCACTCTGCTAGGGCTCGGAACGGCTAGCGCGTTCGACAGCCGCAACTCTGAAAAATCTCGGCCTGGAGGGCAGCCGGATTAACGAACTCAAGAAAGTTCCTTACCGTGATTTGCTGGCCGCTGGCACAGCCGCAATGCAGGCACTGGCTAAGCAAACCGGTGTGCGCCGCATGGGTTGGGACGTGATCGCCGATGACCAATACGTGTTGCGTGAGTTTTGCGAGTGGGCAGCGTCGATTCCATACATCGCCGGAACCGTGATGAGCGAGTTCAACAGCAATCTCGCCAAGGGAGAGCTCACAAAAAACGATTGGACCGCGAAGGAAGTAGACGAGAAGCTAAGGGGTGCGTTTGGCGACAAGAAGGACGAGGTTGTGGCCGAGTTCAAGAGGGTTCAACCGCAGAAGAAAATCCAGGATGTGCTCTTCCTGGACACGACTTTCCGGCCGAGCGCGAAAATGGTGCTCGCACGAAAGCTGGAGAACGCGAAGGCCCCGGTGTTCAACTACATCTTCGCGTACGAATACCCGATCGATGGTGGAATTACTTCGTTCCATTGCTCGGAGATTGCGTTCGCGTTTCATGCTTTGAGCGAGCCGCACATTCACCTGGCGACGGGCCCAACACCTGCGGGATTGGCTTTGCAGGACAAGGTCTCTCAGGCGTGGGTGAATTTTCGCGCGAACAGGTAACTCGTCCCAACCGGGCCTGTCCTGGGAACCCTATACTGTGGAGGGCAAGCAAACTATGGTCTTCGAAACGGTCAGCGAAGTCCGCCGCCTGGATGACGACAAGCTCCTGTCACTCTTACCGCCGCCTGCCTTCCGGTTCTGACGCGCAGCTCTTCCGGGCGCCTGGAAACAGTTCGATGCCGTCATACCGGACTCCTAAACACAGTTCCTCTATGGGATCAGCTGTGAGTAGTCCTGATCGGTTTACTGATAGTGCGCTCTCTGGCTGAAAAACCGGCTTTCGGGACATTGAAATGATAAACGCTCATCGGAAGCGGGTGAGGAGGCCTGCCCCGATGAAACAACAAAAATCAAAGCCGAAGAGTCCTCCGAAGCGCGTATTGCGACTTCCCGACCTGGATCACACCAAGATGTCCGTCTTAAATACGCTGGGTTCGCCCCAATCGCAGCGAGCCTATGACATCGCGATCAACGACTTCACTGCTTGTACTGCTCAGAGCCACGGATCGCATTTCAACAAGACGGTCGTGCTTCGGTATCGCATTCAGTTGGAAGCGAAGCATCTGGCCCCGGCGACAATCAATCTACGTCTGGCTGCTGTGCGGCGGCTCGCCCACGAGGCTGCCGATGTGGGCCTGCTAAGCCCGGATCTGGCGGCCGGCATTCGCCGTGTTAAGGGTGCCAAGCGTTTGGGTGTGCGGCTCGGCAATTGGCTCAGTGCGGATCAAGCCAAAACGATACTGCAGTGCCCAAACCGAGAGGTGTTGATCGGCAAGCGGGACCGAGCCATACTGGCAGTGCTGCTCGGGTGTGGTTTGCGGCGCTCTGAAGCCGCTCAACTCACTTTCGAACATCTCCAGCGCCGGGATGACCACTGGGCCATTGTCGACTTGTTCGGGAAGGGCGGCCACATTCGATCTGTTCCGGTTCCAGATTGGGTGAAGACTGCCATTGATCGCTGGACGAGTGCGGCGAAGATTGAGTCCGGCTGTCTATTTCGCTGCGTCACCAAGTACGGAACGGTGTGGGGCGACAGCATCACCGAGAAGGTGATCTGGCACGTTGTTCGCAGATACGCCAGACAAAGTGAACTTGGGAAGATTGCACCCCACGATCTGAGGCGCACGTGCGCTCGTCTGTGTCATGACGCAGGCGGCGAGTTGGAGCAGATCCAATTTCTGCTTGGACACCTCAGCGTACAGACGACGGAACAGTACCGGGTTGCAAGCAACCCTTCCGGTCGGCTGTGAACCACCACATCGGCATCGAACTGGAAGAGGATTGATCCGCAAGCCGCTCATGTGCTCGAGCCCACCAGTTTTAGTTCGCGATTTAGAAGACTGGTGTTGCCGGTCAGTGTCTTGAAAGGGGACTTATCAACGGGTGAGATGACGTTAGCAAACGCTGCGCCATCACTCACGGTAATCTGCCCGATCCGTCAAACTTGGGACTCTTCTCTCGATACACCTCGGTCGACGCCACTTTGTGATTTTGGATATATGCCACCGCCAAGCTTGGCACATCGCTTCTGTCAGCCATTGTGAGACATGCGCATAAATTTCGGCACGGCCATCACTCGTCGCCGCGATGGTCTGCGCGGTCGATTGCGGCCTTAATGTGCGGTAGCCGGGAGCATGATTGCGGACGGTCTGACAGCAATATCAACATCTTCGCGGCCCCAGATTCTCACCCTCATAACTTCGCCCAGAGCCCTCTTTTAGCGAACTTGCGTGGCCCGCGCGCACAGATGAGCCGTCAAAACCAGCCGCCGGACGGTTCGAGGCCATTGAGGCGCAGATACGTGACGAGATTGCCGTATGCAAGGCATCATGATTCGGAAGTTGCGTCATGAACATCTTGTTCGTCTTGTGACCCCAGAAGTCCGCGGGGGTCATTGAGGCGCCCATCGGAGAACCTCTCGTACACGCCATCGCAGAACGTAAACGCGCTTTTGAGATATGCGATGATCTCGCTCTTCGAATCCTTGCCCTTAGCCGGAGGCTGCGGCGCTTCCCCCTTAGCGCTCGAACACAAATAGTGAGATATGTCCGCCACATGAGTCAGAATCTCGGCAAATGAGCGGACGTCTTTCGTCGACCGATAGCTGTACTTCGCTTCTGGCATCGTCTCCGCGGCCTTCATAATTTTGTCCTGCATGTTGAGGCGAAAGATGGATAGCGTCTTCGTCAGCGGATTCGGTGCCGTTGGCGGCTTGGGAAAGTCCGGCGAAATTTGGGCATTGACCAACGGAGCCAGGACGAAGATAGATACTATGCCAACAGGAATCAGGACGCGCGCAATGTATCTGAACATTTAGAATCCTCCAATACGTTTACGCGATGCGAATCGGTAACCATGGATGCTTGCAAAGCGTTTGCATTGCATCGGCGTGTTGCTCTTGCGCATGTATTCGTCCGATCGTCCTCACTTTCGATTCACTGCGCCTAGCTGATATTTAGCGCTTGGTCGGGCGGCTGAACTATCCACGGGTGCCCATATGCAGGACGAATCGTAGCGAAATCGGACAGCTGCCTGCGTTCGTATCCTAATGCGGACACTTCATCTCAGCTCAGATCGTAGCAACGTACAGTTTATTCGGGTAAAGGGCCTCCACGACCTTTCGGATGACCTGTGTCCCATTTTCGCCATTCGTGAAAACCACGACTCCGATTCCTTGCGACGGAACGAACATGACCAAAGTTTTCACTCCCCAATCAGAGCCGCTGTGATCTAGAATCTTCACTCCATTCACGATTTTTACTCCCCATCCCAAACCCATGCCGGCCGTCACGTTGCATTGAGCCGATTCACCGGCTGCGTGGCATAGTTTTTGCAGATCTTCCGGCTTCACCATATCTCGCGTGATGGTTGCTCGTTCTGCAGCAATTGCCGCTGTCTGGCCCTCGTTGCGCATCACGCTGACGACGAACTTGGCATAATCGCCCATCGTGGTTCGCAACAGGTCCGCGCCATTCCATTTGGTCGCGACAGAGTCGATGGGTTTTTCTCCGTTGGGCCCATGGGGGACCGCCAGCCGCCCCGCATACCAATCCTTGGCTGTGTACGAGGTGTCCTTCATTCCGACGGGATCGAGCACCATCTCCTGCGCGAGCTCGTCAAAAGGCCTGGCCAACTTCCTTTCGGCAAACGCCCCAAGATAGTTGTATCCTTCGCCGGAATATCCGGTTTGGGTGCCGGGTTTCCACCTGATCTTTAGTACTCCCCCCGTCATTCGCCGCCAGTTCGCAAATCCAGTCTGGTGCGACAAGCACAACCGGGGGGTCAGTAATTTGCTGTAAGGGTCATCCTCTATATCGGGGTCGACCCAGATCTGCGACATCGATTGATCCAACGAGAGTTTTCTTTGAGACGCGAGTCGCAGTATGGTCTCCGCCGTTATTGGCTTTGTCAGAGACGCAACGTTGTACAGCGTTTTTTCAGTCGCCGCGACTCCTGGACTCTGCTCGCCATAGACCGCACTCCACGCCACTTTTCGATTCGCGATATAGGCCACCGCTACGCTTGGCACATCGCTGTCTTTCAACCATTCCGCGGCATGCGCATCAATTTCAGCGCGGCCAGTTTTGGTGGCTGCGGCGGTCTTCGCAGTGGATTGCGCTTCCTTATGTGCCGTAGCCGGGATTATGCCTACGCACGATGCGACGGCAACCACCAACGCCTTCGTGGCTCGCCGGATCTTTGGTCTCATGACTTCTCCTTGCCGATTCGTCAAATTTATTCTTCACGCAGAGCGGCCATGGGATCGATCGAAGCAGCCCTTTTAGCAGGCAATAAACTCGCCACCAGCGCGATTACAGCCATTGCGGTGACCGCGACTGCCCCGGTCAATGGATCCCAAGGCTTCAGGCCATAAAGCATCGAAGCCGCGATCTTCCCGGCACTCAAGGCCAGCGTCGTTCCAATCGCAAGACCCGTTCCTAGCAATGTCGCGGCTTCTCGCAAAACCATCGCAAGAATGTCAACACGATTGGCCCCGAGTGCCATACGCAAACCAATCTCACTCCTTCGCCTGACAACCAGGTACGAAATCACACCGTACAGCCCGACCATGGCCAGCACGGTCGCCAGGACGCCGAAAAAGCCCGACAAAGTGGCGACAAGCCGCTCGCGCAACAGGCCGTCAAGTATCTGTGTTTTGAGCACGCTGAAATCCATCACCATCCCTGGATTGATCTGGCCGGCCGTGGACTTGATCGAAGAAATCAGCGCCGGCAAAGATTCATTCGAACGGATCATCAATGTAGAGCGTTCTTGCGGTCCGTTTGCCTGCGTAAAGGAGACGAAGACCATCGGCAACGGGTCCTCCCGCAAACTGTAATACTTTGTGTCGTTCACAACTCCAATCACCTGATATGGCATATCCCGCTTGCCGGAATCGTAAAAGGTTCTTCCGAGCGCGTTCGTCTTTCCAAAGAACTTAAGCGCGAATTCCCGATTTACGATGGCTTTAGTCAAAGCGGCAGGCTTGTCTGCCTCATTGAAGTCCCGACCCGAAATCAACTCCATCTGCATGGTTTTGAAATATCCGGGACTGACGCGGCTGAGGCGAACATCCTGCCTTTGTGGACCATCGGGGATATCTACGTTACCGTCCCATCCCGCTTGGCTCAACGGAGGGAACAGAGTCTCCGCGGCCGAAGTTACTCCGGGGAGTGCTTGAATGTGAGTGAGCAGTTCCCGCTTGAATGCCGTCTGGCTAGCGTCCGGTAGCTTCAAGGGAGAATAATCAAAATTCGCAATTAGGATGTGATCCTGCTGAAACCCGGTATCCACCCTCATGAGATTCTGAAAAGTCCGCGCGAACAAAAGAGCGCTCACAAGAAGCACCGTAGCGAGTGCGACCTGCGATACCACGAGGGCACGCCTTAACAAAACGCTTTCCCCAGAAGCTGAAATTCCCCGGCCGCTCGCCTTTAGTACGACGCCGGGCGCTACCCGCGAAGCCCTGAGCGCGGGCGCCAATCCAAAGAGGACCGTCGCCAGCACTGCTAATCCCGTAACGAAACCAACTACGTGCCAATCCAGCGTTAGCTCGAGAAAAACCCGGTCCCGCTGGGTGCTCAAGTACGTGATCAGCACGCGGCTCAACATCTGCGCCAGCGCCACCCCAGCCGCTGCTCCCAAAAGCGCAAGCAGTAGGCTCTCCGTCACTAATTGCCGGATCAAACGTGGCCGGGAAGCGCCAAGAGTCGATCGCACGGCCATCTCCCGCTCCCTCGCGCTGGCCCGTGCCAGCATGAGATTTGCGAGGTTCGCACAGGCAATCAGTAGAACCAGACCGGCGAGACCAAGCAACAACCAAAGCGGCTCCTGGTAATTGCGTCGCAGCGTAGAGAAACCATTCGCTGCAGCAACAGCTCCCAAACGGAAAGAGAGGTAATCTTTCCGCGCCGGGCCATCGAATTGGGCCGGCACGGTAGCGGCAAAGATCGCCGGAGAGATGGCTGCCAACTGGGCAGATGCGCGTTCTATTGTCCAGCTCGGCCTCAAGCGCCCAATTGTTGTGATCCACCATGCCACCGGGTCCCTCGATGGGCCTTTTGCGGAAATGGTTGCCTCTGCGCAAAGCGGAATGGCAACATCGAAGCTCCTTCCCACCTCGATGCCGGCAAAATTTGACGGCGTTACTCCCATGATCTGGAACGGATGACCCTCCAGACTGATTTTTCTTTCCAAGATTCCACGGTCGCCGCCAAACTCACGCTGCCAAAAGCCATAGCTCACGACTGCGTCCTGTGCACCGCAGCCACGGTAATCGTCCGCTGGAGAGATCATCCGTCCAAGAGATGGCTGCACACCCAAGACGTCAAAGAAGTTTCCGCTCACCATGAGCGTATTTACCGGGCGGCTTTCGATACCGTGCCCAGCATTCAGACGGGTGGAATACAACGCCGCAATTTCCGAAAATCCTTGCTGCTGTTGACGCACTTGATTCCAAAGGTCACTAGTGAGATCCGGGTGATCGGAATAAAAATCTCCTGTGCAGCAATGAGGGGAATCTACGATGCGTACGGCCGCCAAACTGTCGGGCCTGGAAACAGGAAGCACGCGCAACCGCACGGCATTTAGAAGCTGGAAAATGGCTGTATTCGCGCCAATTCCAAGTGCAAGCGAGAGAATCACTACGAGCGAAAAGGCGGGGTTCTGAATCGATACTCGCGCTGCGTAACGCAGATCCATCCAAATGCGCCCTATCTGTCCGCCCGAGCTGCTCCCGACCGGCGGCGGCAATTCGGAATGCACTGTCGTTTTTAATCCGCTGATCAAAGCAGGATCGTGCAATTCCTGCAGCAAAGCTTCGTCTGCCTGTTGCACAGTTAGATCGGAGGCCAGCATCGCCTCCCTACGATCCTGGAGATGTTGGTTCAATTCTTCTACAACTTCCGCTTCTCGCGTCGCCTCGAGCTTGAGAACGGCAATCGCAGAGCGTATTTCGTCTCTCCAGTCACGCATGTTCCGCCTCTGTAATGCGCTGAATGGCGTCCACGAAATCGCGCCAGGTAGACTGCTGCGCCTTCAGCATTTTCTTGCCACATGCCGTCAGCTTGTAGTAACGGCGCCGCCGCTGGCCTGCCTTTTCCACCCAACGTCCAGCAATTAATCCGCGCTGCTCCAGCCGGTACAGCAACGGATAGAACGATGCAACGTTAAACGTGAGTACGCCTGCCGATCGGTCCTCGATGAGTTTGCTGATCTCATAGCCGTGTCGCGCACGATATTCGATTAGAGAAAGAATCAGCAGTTCAGTGCTGCCCCGCTTCAATTCGCGGTCCATTGCTGCCGTTGCCATATGTACTGTTACAACATATGTTGACAACATCTGTCAAGACAACTGCCAGAGATCGAAAATGAACGACCGTTTTCCGAAAACGGTCACAACCCGCTCGCTTCCCCATGGTTAATGACCATCCGTCTAGCAGACATTTCGCTAGAGAAGGATTGGTCATCGGCCCCAAGGCACCCCCTACGTCGGGTGGCCAGTAACCTGCAGGAGGAACTGCCCGTTACGCGCTCATGCAGCAGAACGCCTTTGGCAGGGCGCTTGATTGGCAAGCCGCACAGGACGAACGGCCGCGCGGCAAAGCCGAGGTTGGGAGCCTCTCTTTCACGATTCATCCTGACCAGCCGGATAGATTCCGCTTGGCGAAGCTTCTGCTTCGATATAAGCAAATCACCAGCAAGTCTTGACGCGATGCCCCCAGCCGCTTCAAGCCGGCCGGATATCGCTCGTACTTCAGTCAACGCTTTCTCGATCACGAATCGCGGGCGCGAACCTTGCTTTGTGCCACTAATGTGCCATTCGAGACTAACGGCACGACCCGATCAAGCACTTGCAGGGTTGCTAAATGCCTGATTCCACTAATATTCGCGCGGGATGATTAGCTTGAGGTGCTAGCGGGTAACACCGTGGGGGTTCAAGTCCCCCTCTCCGCACCAATTCTCATTGAAAATCAATCATTACGAGTCTGTGAGTTACTTGGCAGCAGGTGAGCAGCTCGGAAAGCAGGCCACTTAGTCATTTCACGCACACAGCTCGCCACTGGTCATTGCGGCGAATACGTGGCGCCTAGCGTAAGCGTGAACGAGTTTTTCTTAAATCCGAGCGGCGGGTCATTCAAATAGTTATCGATGCCGCCCACTGTGAACCCGAAGCGGCGATACACCGGAAACGTCAGATTCGCATTGACGACGGCCGAAAAAGCATTTGTGTCGTTCCAGGCAGGAATGTAATCACCTGGTTCTGTAAACACGATCGTGTGAGGAAACTTGTAAACATGAGTCTCGGCGAAGGCCGAGCCGATCAGCCTCTTATTCTGACTCGAGATGGCGAACTGCTGATTGATGTAATCAACACCGGCTTTTCACGTCGAGTTCTTGTTTCGGATTCTTGAGCACAACGAATCCAATCCCACCGCCATAGTCCTGTTGCAAATCCAATCCTTGCGAATAGTTGTGATCGAGGAGCGCTTGAGCAAAACCGAACATCCTGGCCGTTGAAATACCAGTCCTGCTCTACGCCCAGATGAAGAATCGAGGTCTTCCGGCAGCATCGCTCTTGAACACCAAGGAAGAATCGCTCGAGCTGACGAGATGCCCGACAAACTTCTCGCCGTCCTTACAGATGAGAACATCGGGGGCCGCGGACGGTTGCGGGCCCGTATCCTGCGCGTTCGAGCAAAGTACTGCCAGCAGAACGGCTCCGGTTAGTGTGGACGCGGTGTTCATGGCCGGCGACTCATCGGGGTTCGGAGGGCGGTAATCTTAAGGGCGCAGCTAGTGTGAAGCTGAGCACCGACTCAGCGGGAATTTCGACCTGCTTGTTTCCGGTCAGCACGCCTCCGATGAACCCGGCGCCAGCCCCCGCGAGAGCGCCGCTGGCTACCCCTTACCGCCTCCTGCCAGGCCTCCAATCAGAGCTCCAGTTGCGTAAAGCGGTTCTCGACTTAATCCCGAACTGGCGCTCGTGAATGTCGGCAGCCTCAAAGATCAGCCAGCGCTGCCGCTCTTCCCTGCCCGCATGGCGGCCATCGTCCTGGGTGTCTTCGGCGTGCTGGCGATGGTGCTCGCTGCAACCGGATTATTCGCTTTGATGGCTTACGCCGTCTCACCACGCACTCGCGAAATCGGCATCCGAATGGGGCTGGGTGCGCAGCCGGCTCAAGTGCTTTCTTCGGTGGTCAGACGTACTATGGTGCTTTGCGCCGTCGGTATCTCGCTGGGAACCGTCATTACGCTCGCTGCCAGCCGGCTGCTCTCAGCCGTGCTCTACGGAATCAGCCCGCGCGACCCCGCCACGTATGCAATTGCTTTTGTAGTGATGACGGCGGTCGCGCTGCTGGCCTGCTGGCACACCGCCCTTCGCGCAGTTCGCATCGACCCGGCGCGAACACTGCGGGAACAGTAATCGAATAGTCTTGGCAGCTATTGAACGGGCTGCGGGCCCGCTCCTACCAGTACCGGTAAATTACGCCGGTATTTGTGTTCAGAACAAAAATAGTCTCGTCATTTCCGATCGCTATCTGGTTTCCTAGGCCCCAGTCGATCTTTTCATAGCCGGTGTTCAGCTCAGTTTTATTACCAAGTTCGTAGAGCGTTCCGTCCGTGCTCGCGATCCATACCGTTCCGTCAAACGAAACAGCTACCTGAGCCGTAGGCGAGGAGAAAATATTATTCGGCCAAGCTCCCAAGGTTTGCGTTGTAGAATTCCACTGGTACAAGACACCCGCGGAATCCACGCCCCAAATATTGTTTGCATTCCCCACCGCGATCTGAGCCAGCGATCCAGAAACATACATCCAACTCTGTGTCTTGGCGCTGTAGTAATAAACCTGATGCTGCGCATTGACGCCCCAAACAGCTCCGTCTGCGCCCACCGAGAGTTGCACCAGCTCGCCTGGTATCCACGTCCAGCTCGAGGTGGAAAAGTCATACGTGAACGTCTGGCTTCCCGAATTGATTCCCCAAACAGATCCGTCACCGCCTACCGCGATCTGGTTCAATTCGCCGGGAATGTACTCCCAGCCTCCGCCGCTCGGGTTCCAGCGCCAGATCTCGCCTACCGCATTCACGCCCCAAACATTCGCGCTCGACCCAACCGCAACTTGCGTCAGCTCGCCCGGAACATTTTGCCAGGTCTGTGTTCCCAGATCGAAATGATAAATCCGATTCGCGGAATCGACGCCCCAAGCCGTCCCATCAACGCCCACCGATATTTGCGATAAAGATCCCGGCACTTGGTACAGAGCCTTGTAGGCGTGCGTCGGCCCGAACAGGCTGTATGCCTGGTCCGAGCTGTTCACCCCGGCAACTTTCCCGTTTGCGCCCACCGCGATTTGTGTCAAAGCGCCCGGAATCCAATTCCAGGCTTGCGTCTGCGCATCCCATTGAAAGATGAATCCGTCCGGTGTTATCGCCCAAACACTGGTCCCATTCCCAACCGAGACTTGTGTGAAGACGCCCCCTGTTGCGACCCACTGATTGAGCAGCCGGTCATAGTGATAAGCCGTCTGATTTCCGAAACCCCATAGGTCACCGTCCACACCTACCGAAAGCTTTGTCAAACCGGTAACTGGCCCGCTAGCCGAGTTACTCGCTATCGCCCGAAGCTGGCCCAAGCCGGGGTTATACCAGTAAAGTAATTGTGTCGACCCGGACACCGGCCCCAGTCCATACACCGAACCATCCGCTCCTGCCTCGATATCAATCAACGGCTGTCCAGCCCAGCTCCATTGCGTTGTCGAATCGTTATGCCAAACCTGCGACTGGGCGTTCACGCCCCAAACGTCGTTATCAGCGCCCACCGAGATCTCCGTGAGTGCTCCGGAAATGTCCGACAGCAGGGAGTGGCCGCCGTAAAGCTGGAACGTAAAAATCTGTTGCTGCCCATTAATCATCCACTCCACGGCGCCGCTACCGGGCGCGATCTGCACCACGTCTGTCACCTGGTGATTGCCGAAGAGCAAATCCTGGACCGTCACCGTCCGCGAGCTCGGAAGCTCCCAAATCCCTCCACCGGCATCCACAGCCACCTCCACCACATTGGGATCCGTAGCGTTCCATTCGAGCACCGTGGCCCGGCTCACCTGATTGCTTGCGCCTTCCGTCACCCACAAATATCCGGAAATGGAAAAGCCTGAAGGAGCAAGCGCATAAGGCATGCTGCTCCCCGCGGGGAGCGGAAACTCGCTGATAGCACCCACTGGCGCGGGCGGAGGGAATTCGCCAATATTGCCGCCCGTCGAAGTAATGCGCCCGATCTTGTTTGCTGCCTGTTCCACGAACCACATATTCTGGTCCGGCCCAAGCACGATGTAACCCGGCTGCGAGGACGCCGACGGCAGCGAATATTCGGTCATGCTGCCATTACTCAACATGGCGCCAATCTTTCCCGTAGCTTGTTCGGTAAACCACACCGGGACCCCGCCCGTATACTGGCCGGCGATTCCAAAAGGCTGGCTGTTAG
>Ga0335074_10001352_pt1 | contig 33268 bp, 27 predicted proteins | sample Lox_Sample_23_FD_206715 | JGI IMG/M metagenome (GOLD analysis project Ga0335074, IMG submission 206715) | Soil microbial communities from Loxahatchee National Wildlife Refuge, Florida, United States - Lox_Sample_2.3 | ecosystem: Environmental > Terrestrial > Soil > Wetlands | place: USA... | reverse complement strand
CGGGCGAGGCTCGCTACCTGAGGCTCGCGGACACGCTCACTGGGCGGCGCGGGTTCGGGACGTTCGCCGACGGTCGCTTTGATCTCGACTACTACCAGGACGCCGAGTCCGTCCGCGATGCGCGAGGGATCGTCGGCCACGCTGTGCGCGCCCTGTACCTCGCTGCCGGGGTCACGGACCTCTACGCCGAGACTGGCGACGAGGCGCTGCTCGCGTCGATGCTGCGGCAGTGGGACGACCTCGCGTCCGCGAAGAGCTACCTGACCGGCGGTGTCGGCTCGCGCCACTACGGCGAAGCGATCGGCGATGCCTATGAGCTACCTCCCGACCGAGCGTACTGCGAGACCTGCGCGTCGATCGCCAGCTTGATGTGGAACTGGCGCATGCTCCTTGTCACCGGCGAGAGCCGCTTCGCTGACCTCTTCGAGCGGACGCTGTATAACGGGTTTCTTTCTGGGCTCTCACTCGACGGCGAATCGTTCTTCTACGCGAACCCGCTGCAATCGCGAACCGGTGAGCACCGACATCGCTGGAATCCCGTCGCCTGCTGCCCGCCGAACATCATGCGGCTGCTCGCATCGCTGCACCACTACCTCGCGACCGTGACAGACGACGGGATCCAGCTACATCAGTATGCCTCCTCGACGATCCGCGCCGGAGATGTGGTCCTCAGCGTGGAAACCGCATACCCCTGGGACGGGACGGTCAGGGTCGAGGTCGTCGAGAGCCCCGATCGCGAATGGACGCTCGCCCTCCGCATCCCGGGCTGGGCGCGAGAGGCGACCCTCGACGGCGAAGCCGTCGCCGCGGGAGGTTACGCCGAGGTGAGACGCCGCTGGCGGCATGGCACACAGGTTGTGCTCCTGCTCGACGTCTCGCCTCGTCTGACCGCGCCCAACCCGCGCATCGACGCGGTGCGGGGCTGCCTCGCGATCGAGCGCGGGCCGGTGGTGTACTGCCTCGAGCAGCCCGATCTCGCGCCTGGCCTCGACCTAGCCGACGTCGCCGTCGATCCCGCAGCCGATCCCGTCGACAACGGGCCGGTCTCGCAGCTGGGCGGCCTACCCGGTGTGGCCTTGACGGGCGTCGTCCACGACTTCGACGGGTGGCGGCAGTCCGAATACCGCGACCTCCGCGCCCTGCCGACTGCGACTGCGGCGTCTCCGACGCAGCTGGTCGCCGTTCCATACTTCGCGTGGGCCAACCGGTCCGGAGGAGCGATGCGGGTCTGGATCCCGGCGGCAGAGTAGCCAGCACCTGGAGCATCCCCGGCGGGCTGGTCGGCCTGCTCGAAGCAGTGCACCGGCGGGCCGCGCTCGATTGCCGCACCGCCGCGACCGGACTGGGACTGACCGGGCCGCCAGCCGGCTGGATGACATCTGCCCCGCTCACCTGGCGCGCTCTAGCTCCCGTGGCGTCATGCTTCTACGCGTCAAGAAAACATGTTCCTTCCGATCCGCGATTGTGGGGAAGCGCTTAGCCGCCTATTCTGGGGAAGCGCTTAGCCTCACGTGAAGCCCTATAGTCCCACTTGATCACGTCTCCCGGTCGACCAGGCCGGGCACGGCCCTTCGGAGCAACCCTTTGCCTGCCAGCCCTCAGCCGCCCCGCGCGCCGTCTCCTGCTGACCCGGTGAGCGGGCCTGCGCTCAGCCCGCTGCCGGAGTCGGTCAGGCGGGCGACACTCCGGGATGTCGCCGCGCGGGCTGGCGTCTCGATCGGGACCGCGTCGAAGGCCTTGAACAGCCAGGGCAAACTCCGCGGGGAGACCCGGGACCGGGTGGCGGCGGCGGCCCGGGAACTGGGTTTCGCGCCGAACGTGCTGGCCCGCGGGCTGCTGGCCGGACGGACCTACACCGTCGGCCTGATCACCACCGACAGCTTCGGCCGGTTCAGCATCCCGGTCATGCTCGGTGCCGAAGATGCCCTCGGGTCCGGTCAGATCTCGGTGTTCACGTGCGACACCCGGGACGACCCGGACCGCGAGCGGCATTACCTGAACATGCTGCTCAGCCGCCAGGTGGACGGGCTGATCGTGGCCGGGCGGCGGATCGAGCCGCGGCCCAGCATCGGCTTGGGCCTGGGCATCCCGGTGGTATACGCGATGACCCAGTCGATGGACAGCGACGAGCCCGCGATCCTGCCCGACGACACCGGCGGCGGCCGACTCGCTGCCGAGCATCTGCTCAGCCTGGGCCGGCGCCGGTTCGGCCATATCACCGGCCCGGAGCGGTTCCTGTGTGCCCGCAAGCGGGCCCGGGGCTTCTGCGACACGGTCACCGAGGCCGGTGCCGGCTTCGCCGCGCACGACGTCCTGTACGGCGAATGGAGCGAGCGATGGGGCCGGGACGCGGTCCGGGTGATGCTGGACGGTAACCCGGACGCGGACGCGATCTTCTGCGGCAGCGACCAGATCGCCCGCGGCGTCACCGACGTGCTGCGGCTAATCGGCAAGCGGGTGCCCGAGGACGTAGCAGTGGTCGGCTACGACAACTGGAGCCCCATGGTGCTCGGCTCCGACCCTCCGCTCTCCAGCGTGGACATGTGCCTGGAGCACGTCGGCCGGGTGGCCGCCGAGCACCTGATGCTAGCCATCAACGGCGAACCCACGCACGGCGTGCACACCGTCCTGTGCCGCCTGGTACCCCGGGACTCCACGGCCATGAAGGTGAGCGCCCTGGCCACGGGCTAGAAGCTTGCATCTGGTCCGCCCCGGCAAGTCTGGAGGCCGCTATATCTGCGAGCCACCGTGCCGCCATGACCCTGCATCCTCCCAGGAATCGAGCCTCCAAGATTCCCGGGGCGGTCCAGCAGCCGTGCCAGGGCGGCGAGCACGGCGCGGTCAGCCCTGCCCTTGCCGAAAACCTCATCCGTCCGGCTTATGCAGCGTGTTGATACTCATGAAGCACCCCGCCGAGTCGGTCGCCTCGTCGTATGTGCAGGCTCGCGATCTGGCCTGGTGCTGCCAGTGGCACGGGCAGTGGCTGGACCGGGCGGGCGTTCGCGATGCCCTGATGTGGCCGGTGCGCGTTGTAGAACTGCTCGAACTCCCGCAGGGCGTGCAGGAGGTGGGGCTGGTTCCAGATCAGCGTGCGGTCCAGTAGCTCGCGCCGGCAGGTCTGCACCCACCGTTCCGTGATCGAGTTCATTCTCGGCATCCGGACTCCGCTGAGTACAGTTTCGATGCCCGCGTCAGCGAGGATGGTGTCGAACAGGGCCGGGAACTTCCCGTCCCTGTCCCTGATCAGGTACCGTGCCTGGCAGCCGGCGTCCTCTAGGTCCATCACGAGGTTCCTGGCCGCCTGGGCTACCCAGCCTGCCGTCGGGTGGGCGGTGGCGCCCAGTATCCTGACTCGCCGGCTGGCGTGCTCGATCACCGCGAGCACGTGCAGCCGCGCCCCGGACAGGGTCACCATCTCGAAGAAGTCGCAGGCCAGTAGCGCCTCGGCCTGAGAGCGCGGGAAATCAGCCCACGTGGCGGAACTGCGCTCGGGCGCGGGGTCGATCCCGGCCTCATGCAGGATCTCCCAGACGGTGGAGGCGGCGACCTTTATCCCGAGTACCAGCAGCTCGCCATGCACCCGGCGGTACCCCCATCCGGGGTTCTCGCGGACCAGCCGCAGTACCAGGGCGCGGATCGAGCGGACGGTGCGCGGCCGGCCCGGGCTCCGGGGCCGCGACCGGCGGGCGTGCCCGCGCGCGATCAGATCGCGGTGCCAGCGAAGCACGGTATCCGGGCGCACTGCCAGGTGCAGGCGCTTGAGCATGTCCTTCGGGAGCCCGTGCAGCAGCGCCGCCAGCAACGCCCGGTCAGCCGGAGTGAACCGGACCCTGTCCGGGCCGAGTTCCCGCTGCAGGACCGTGAGCTGGTGGCGCAGCGTGAGGATCTCCGCGTCCTTGTCCCGGCAGCTCATCGGCAGCAGCCGTAGCAGCGCGAACACGTTCGTCACACCGAGGTAGGCCAGTCGCAGCAGCACGGTCCATCACCATGCCACAGCGTTACCCCATCGCACGAGCGGTATCACGTTCAACGTTGGCCCTCGTCGGTACAACGCTTCAACCAGCATGGATGGGGTTTTCGGCAGGAGCAGCGTTCGACGAGGTCTTCACCAGCGCAGGAATCGAGGTGCTGAAGATCCCACCGCGCAGCCCGAGGGCGAACGCTTACGCGGAACGCTGGGTGCGGACTATCCGGTCCAAGGTCACCGACAGGATGTTGATCACCGCGACCCGGCACCTGCGGGCGGTCCTGGACGAGTACGCCGCGCACCACAACCGCCATCGCCCGCACCGGGCCTTGAGCCTGCGGCCACCGGGCTGCGACGACATCACCATGGCCCCGGTGACCAACCAGGCGGCGGTGCGGATAAGACGCCGCGAAGTCCTCGGCGGGCTGATCCACGAGTGCCAACGAGCCGCATGAAGGTCATTCCCTGACCCAGAAAATTGCAGCTCAGAGGCCATAGACGCAGTTTTGGCGCCCTACAGGGAGGCGGGCACGGTCTGCTCAAGAGATGACTGGCCCAGCCTCCCGTCCGTTTACCCGGAACGTCCTCGGTGACCTCGGTTCCGGCGCCGGAACTTTCCTCGCGAACTCTCCCGCTTCGGCCTGCCGGTCGTCAAGCAGCCGAACCGGCGTCTCAGCAGGGGAAGGCCGTCGAGCCGGGCGAGCCGGCGCTCGTCCCCGGCGACGCGGTACTCCAGTTCAGGGGGCGTACTGCCAGGTAACGCCCATTAACCTGTGAAACGACGGCCCGGACCGTTGACACCCTTACAACGAGACGATACGGTTCCGTATCATAACTTGATGTCGAGCAACTTAACGCGCCAAAGGAGGTCGGCGATGACAACAACGGCCGACGAGAGTCAGACTGCTGCCGACGCTTCTGGCCGGGACGAGTCGGAATTCCTGACCGAGGCTGGCCGGTGGATGAGTCGGCGGGCCGTCGAGCTCAGTCCGCTGATGCGGGAGAGCGCGCCAGAGGCGGAGCGGCTTGGGGCACTGACCCCGGAGACGGTTCGCGCGCTTTCCGAAGCGGGCGTCTTCCACCTGGCGACGCCGGTTGAGCTGGGCGGCCACGCGCTCGGAGCCCGCGACACGCTGGAGATCATTGCCGCAGTAGGCCACGGCGATGGCTCCGCTGGCTGGCTCGCCGCCGCCGCCGCGGGCAACAACGTAATGGCCCTGGCCTACCCGCAGCAGGCGATCGACGAGGTGTACGGCGGCGCGAAGGGCTGGACCGGACCGCTGATCGTTGGCGCCTCGCTGTTCGCCACCCGGGTCGGGTCGGCGCGCAAGGTGGACGGCGGGTGGCGGGTCCGGGGGAAGTGGGGGTTCGGCAGCGGGTGCAAGCATGCCGCGTGGGCGATGGTCGGCGTGGAGTTCGAGGGGGAGGCCGGCCTGGAGCGCGGCCAGGTCCTACTCTCCCGCGACCAGTACACGATCCTCGACGACTGGAACGTGATGGGGCTGTGCGCCACGTCCAGCAACACCATCGTGGCCGAGACCGAGGTGTTCGTGCCCGCGCACCGCTTCATCAAGATGGCCGACCTGCCGGCTCTGATGAGCGGCTTGCGCGGCAGGTACCAGGGCCTGGGCTTCCTGTGGGGACCGCAGGCGAGGGTGCTGGCGATCACGCTGAGCGTCGCCGGGATCGCTCTCGGCATGGCCCGGGGAGCGCTGGAATGCTTCGCCGAGCAGGCGCCGGCCCGCAAGCCGTTCAACCTGCCATATCCGACCGCCGCCGACATGCCGTCAATGCAGGTCGTCGCGGGCAAGGCGCGGGCGATGATCAATGCTGCCCGGGCCGTGATGGAGCGGCACGCGAGTGCTATCGACCGGCGGAGCCAACGGGGGGACGACTTTACCGTAGATGAGGCCAGCGAGGGGCACCTGGACCTGATTTATGCAATCCAGCTCTGCCGCGAGGCGACCGACATGGTCCAGCTCGCGCTCGGCGCGTCCACCGCGAGCTTGAAGAACCCGATCCAGCGGTTCGTCCGTGACCTGCGCGTCCTGAGCACCCACGGGGCGGTCCGCTTCGACCCGATGGCCGAGATCAACGGCCGCGATGTGTTCGGCCTTGAGCCGTTCCAGATGTTCGCCGGCGGACTGCCCATCGTCGGCTAACGTCCCGGGTTCGCAGGGCGGTCACACCACCTGGCGGGCGCGGTTCCTGGCCGGGCGGCCGGACGAGCTGCACGACGAGCCCACGCCCGGGAGTGCCGCGCACGATCCCGGCGCCTAGGTGGCGAATGCTGTACGGGCCCTGGAGGAGGTCCCCGAGCGCTCGGCGCGCTGGTCTAAGCGCAAGCTGGCCCATCTCGCGTCCAGCTCGCGGCTCAGCCCGACCTGCTCCTCGCGGATCATCCCGGTCGGGCGGTGGTTCGCTGAACTGCGCCGCCGCTGTCCGGACTGTTATCATTCCTGTCCGGAAGGAAAGCGATTTAATGGCAGGAGGGGAGGGCGCGTTTCCTGAATTCTGCGAAGGGTCGCCAGGGCGTTCATCGAAGCGCTCGCAGTGGAGCGCTTCTCGCCGGGGAATCAGTATGAATTAAGACTGAAGACAAGATACCTGTCGGTGCGAATGACAGCGGATGTGGCTATTCCCGGAATTGCGTGGTGGATCGGGCTGCGCTACACTCAGGGGCGCCCCGCGGGACTCGGACTCCGCGCGCGGTCATGGGCGAGGCCCCTGGATAAGCAGGGGCAGCAGAAATTGACCGCACACTACCCGTTCAGAAAATGTGGGGTATATCGTCAGGGAAGAACTTGGAGCGAAGAACTTGGAGCAAGGTGAACGAAAGATCGCGGCGTCGTCCAGGAGGATCGAACCCTAGATATGCCGATGCCGACGATTCCCGTTCGGCTACAATTCGCGCCATCGTTCTTGAGCTAGTAGCCCGCAGGGGATACGACAGCGTGACGATCGATGAAATCGCCGCTGCGGCAAAGATCTCCAAGGCGACGCTCTACCGGCGCTGGCCGTCCAAGGCCGCCCTAGTCGTGGATGCCGTCCGGCGCAACGTACGCCAGCTTGAGGATCCCGGTGAAACCGGCACGCTGCGCGGCGACCTGCTCGCGGTCCTGAACGTGGTCGCCTGGGAGCTGACCAGAGATGCGGACCTCGTGGTCGCACTGGTTGCCGCGGCCCGGCGGGACGACGCCCTTATGGGCACGGTCGCATCGCAGATGCGGCGCCCAGGCCAGGCCGTCGGCCAGCTACCGTTGGAACGGGCCATAGCGCGCGGCGAGCTTTCCCCGGAAGCGAACACGCAGGTGATCGCTGAGATAGCGATGCCGATGCTGCTACACCGCCTGCTGTGGCAGGAACCTGTTGACAGCGCTTTCGTTGAACATGTCGTGGACCACGTGCTGCTCCCGGTGCTGGCCTCGGTCCGCGCAGGTGCAGCCAGCCCGCCGAACCGAGATTAGGGCCCGCTCGCCCTTCTGCAGGGCGGTCAAGGGCGACGATTCCCCCTCGTGCCTTGGCTCGTCGTAACAGGTGCCCCGGCGCTGCGTGATCCCGGCGCGGGGGTGCCCTGGCGCCGGGGAGCCGCACGGAACGTGGACAAATGCAATGGAACGTCGTTCCTGCCTTCTCTTGCGGGCCGACTGCGCCAGCCAACGCTACGGCGGCACAGGTCGTCGGCCGGCGAGCACGGGCACCGTAGGTTAGGTGGGGTGGCGGGGGCGACCGGTCCGGCGGCAAGCTGCATCGCTGGAAGCCATTGACACTCCTTGAAACAAGACGATACGGTTTCGTATCATCCAAGCGAGGCCCTGGCACAGGTGCCGGAGGAGGTCAGTGACATGTTCCAGACGCGATGGACGCGAAGATCTGCGGTCGTGGCGGCAGCATCCGCTGCGCTAGTCACACTTGCCGCGTGCAGCTCAGGCTCGACCGGGCACGGCAGCCAAAGCGCCGGCGGCACGCTTACCGTCGGGATGGCCACCGACACCATGAGCCTTGATCCAGCGTCATGCGCCCCCACGACCTACTGCTTCCCGGCCTACGACGGGCTGGTCTACGAAACCTCAGCCGGAGGGTACGCGCCGGACCTCGCGACGTCGTGGAAGTTTCTTGACTCCAGTCACCAGACGCTGCAGCTCACCCTCCGCCGGGGTGCGTACTTTACCGACGGGACTGAACTGGACGCGAAGGCCGTCGTGGCATCACTTGACCACTTCCGGAACACACCGGGTCCGGGCCAGTCCCACGCGGTTCCGGTGAGCAACGTGACGGCGGCGGGCACATACACCGTCGACATCCACTACACGACCCCCATGACTTACGATTACGCCTTGTGGCAGCTGACCGCCCAGAACGGCCTCGGAATGGTCGTGGGCCCCATGGGCCTGGCGAACCCGGAGTCGCTGGATACCACGAGCGACGGGATCGGCCCGTACAAGCTCGACGCCGCTGAGACGACGAGGGGCAGCAGTTACACGTTCGTGCCCAATGGCAAATATTTCAACCAGGCGGCGGTCAAGTACGACAAGGTCGTTCTCGAGCCGATGCAGAATACCGCGTCGCGCCTGAGCGCCGTCGAATCCGGGCAGGTCGACTGGGCTCAGGCGATCCCGGCGACCGACGTCAGCGCGGCCGGGTCTTCCGGGCTGCGGATCTCCACGGGCGAGCTGGGGGCGGCGCCCGCCGGGACGCCGATGCTGGTGCTGGCGCAGCGTAACAGCGGGCCGCTGGCCGACGTGAGGGTGCGCCAGGCGGTTTCCTACGCGATTCCGCGCGCGCAGATCGCGAAAGCGACTTACGGCAGCTCCGCCACGCCGACCAGCTCCATGGTTCCCGCCGGGGAGCAGGGCTACAATGCGGCCGACACGAACCTCTACTCCTATAACACGATGAAGGCGAAGCAACTCCTGGCCGAGGCCGGGTATCCACACGGTTTCTCGCTGACCGTGTACGACCCGACGGTCTTCGACCCGAACAACACGCTGGGGCAGGCACTCGCCAGCGCTCTCGCCGCAGTTGGCATCAAGGTCAACCTGGTCACCACCGACGCGGCGCCCGGCACCGTCGTGGAGCAGGTGACCGCGGGGAAGTATGCGGCGTACGTGTGGGATACCGGGTCAGTCGGCGCGTTCTTTGAGGCATACATCAACTTCTCGCCGGGGGCGTACATGAACCCGTTCAAGTTGGCTTCGGATCCGACGCTCGATGGGCTCATCAAGCAGGCCGGGCTTGCTGGCACCCAGAGCGAGCAGAACAGCCTGATGGAGGCGGCAACCGCCCGCCTCGACCAGCTCGAGTGGGCGGTCCCGGTGGCCTCCGTGCCGACACTGCAGGCGACGCGGCAGGGTGTCGCGAACGTGGCATCGACGTACCTGACCAATGAGCTGGATCCGTTCAGCCCGGTCACCGGCGGGAACTGGTACTCGTCCAATGGATGAGCCCGACCTGGCGGCGAACAAGGCGCTAGTCCTGGACTTCTACCGGCAGGTCTTCTGGGAGCGGGACATGACGGCGGTGCGAGAGTTCACCGCCGCCGACGTCCGGGTGCACGCCCCCGGTGTCGGCGAGGGGCTGGCTGCGATGGAGCAGTCGGTGCGCGAGACGTTCGCGCCAAGCTCGCGCCTGCCGTCCGGTTCCGGGCCGGCGCCAGAGCCGGCCATCGCCGTGGCCGACGGGGACATCGTGGTCTTGTGCTTCTACATGCCGCAGCCGGAGCCCGCTCATCCCGACGTCACGTTTGACTTCTTCAGTTTCGACGCCTATCGCGTCCGGGGTGGGAAGCTAACCGAACGGTGGCCTAGCATTAACCGGGCGGCGCCAACCCAGTTGTCATGGGCGGCCCCGAAGGACGGGGCGCCCCGGCCACGGCCCTCGGCGCGGGGGCCGCATCCTGATCTCGCCAAGCACCTGGCGGTGGAGTTCTACCGCCAGGTCTTCGACGGCCAGGATGCCGAGGCCGCCAAGCGCTTTGTCACCCCCGATTACCAGCAGCACTGTCGGCACTACCCGCACGGGCGGGCCGGGCTCGAAGACCTGCTGCGGCGGCTGTTTCCCGCTGGCCCGCGGCCGGTGCCGGAAACGATGACGCTGCCGCACGTTTTGATCGCCGCTGAGGACGACATCGTCGTAACGGCCGGCCTGATGCCGCAGCCGGTCCCGGGCGAGCCGGACCGGAGGTACCCCTATTACGCCTTCACCGCCTATGCCATCCGTGACGGCATGCTCGCCGAACACTGGAGCGGCGTCAACAAAGCCGCGCCCCCGCGCCACGACTAGCAGCACTAACGCCACGTGGCGACCTGCGCGATCCTGCGTGGTCACCCGAGAGCTGACCAGAGACGCCAACCAGATGGCCCGTCGGGCCTGAACGGCTGGCTTGGGGATGTCCCGGCACCACCAGCTTGGCGGAAGCTGGTGGTGCCGGTCACGGGGCTCGGTGTCGTAGATTCCGTGGTTCATTGCTCGCATCACGTCCGCCGCGCCTTGCTCCATCGGCTCGCCTGCGACGCCGGCTGGCCGGAGCAGTAGAACCCCACACCCGGCTCCTCAGGCGAGACAAAATCGATTTTTTGTCCTATTATCGCTTTCATGACCTTGACGAGCCCTACAGATGTCGCCCTTGTGACCGGCGGAGGCGGCGGCATCGGGCGCGCGTGCGCCGATGCGCTGGCGGTATCCGGCTACCGCGTGGCCGTCCTCGACCTTCACCCGGGCGACGCCCCGCATCTCGGCCTCCGGGCCGACGTGACCTCGACGGAGTCGCTCCAGGCGGCGGTCGCCAAGGCCGAGGCCGAGCTCGGCCCCGCCTCGGTGCTGGTCCACGCCGCCGGCATCAGCGGGCCCTGGACCAGCCTGCTCGATCTCCCCGAGGAGACGTGGCACCAGGTCATGGACGTCAACGCCAGCGGCACGTTCCGCGTGTGCAAGGCCGTCCTGCCCGGCATGGTCGAGCGCGGCTATGGCCGGGTCGTCCTCGTCGCCTCCGTCGCCGGTAAGGAGGGCTCGGCCCTGCTTCCGGCCTACAGCGCCGCCAAGGCCGCGGTCATCGCGCTTGCCAAGTCCCTCGGCAAGGACCTGGCGAAGACCGGCGTCCTCGTCAACGCCATCACGCCGGCGGGCATCGACGCGGGCATGACCCACGAGAACAGCGCGGACATCCAGGCCGGCATGGAGGCCGCGATCCCGCTTGGCCGTCTCGGCACCGCCGCCGAGGTGGCCGCCCTGGTGGCCTGGATGGCCAGCCCGGCCTGCAGCTTCTCCACCGGCGCGGTCTTCGACCTGTCCGGCGGACGCAGCACCTACTGAGGAGACGAGCGATGACGGTGGATCACGCCGGCCCCTCGTCGCCGACCCGGAAGAGAACCCCGTCAAGCTGGTCCAGCGAACCCCGGAGCCGCCCCGCCCGTTATCGAAAATCCTTGACAGATCGATTCCCGTGCGTGAGGGTCGTGCAAGCCCAGCGAAGGAACCACAACGACTTACGGAGTGACGGTGCGCCCATGAAGCGTCAACGGGTAGGCCTGTCCCTGGTCGAGGACGTCCAGGCGGAACTCCGCGAGGAGATCCTGAGCGGAGACCTCGCGCCGGGTGAGCGGCTCCTGGTGCAGCCGCTGTCCCAGCGGCTCCACGTCAGCCTCTCCGTCGTCAGGGAAGCGCTCACCCGACTCGCCGAGCAGGGCCTGGTGCGTTCGGCGGCGCAGCTCGGCTTCACCGTCACGCCGCTGTCGCTGGACGACCTCGCCGACTTGACCCGCGTCCGGATCGACATTGAGAACCTCATGATCCGGCGGGCCATCGCCGAGGGCGACCTCGCCTGGGAAGCGTCGGTCGTGGCGGCGCATCACCACCTCGCCGGGACCGCGCCGCAGCTCGACGGCCACCTCAACCCGGCCTGGCGATCGGCCCACTCGCAGTTCCACGCGGCCGTCGCCGCGGGCTGCCAGAGCCCCCTCCTGCAGACCCTGCGCCTGGGCCTCTTCGATAAGGCCGAGCTCTACCGGGCCTGGGCGGCCCGCGCCAGCGGGTCCCGCGACGTCGTGCGCGAGCACCGCGCGATCTGCGAAGCCGTCCTGGACCGCGACGCCAACCGGGCCACCGAGTTGATGGCGGCCCACATCCAGCTCACGACGGACCTTCTCGTCGCGTCGGCGGCCGAGCCCGGCCCGGGGCGGCCGAGCCCGGCCCAGGCCGGAGGTAACCGCGGCGCCAGCTGAACGGCGATTTTCAGATTTCTCGATAGAATATCGATTTTCTCTTGCATGATCGATGACGCGCGTCCAGACTGCCAAGTGAAGGGGACGCAGAGATGCCCCTCAGAGAGGCGGAGGACTCCTCATGCGACTTGCGAACCTGGCCGGCCGGGCGGTGCTGCTCGTGGACGGCGGAGCCGTGGACATAGCGCGGCTCACCGACGGGAAGTTCGGGCCGAGCGCTCGCTCGGTGCTCGACAACTGGGAGGCATTCCGGGACGCCATGTCCGGCCTCGCCCCGGACGAGGCCGAGCGGACGCCGTACGAGCTGGGAGACCTCGGCGCCCCGGTCCCCGAGCCGCGGCAGATCTTCGCCGTCGGGCTCAACTACCTTGGCCACGCGAAGGAGTCAGGTGTCGAGCCGCCGAAGTACCCGCTGGTCTTCACCAAGTTCGCCAACTCGCTGGCCGGGCCGGCCGAGCCCGTCGAGCTGCCGACGCCCGGCGTCGACTACGAGGCCGAGCTGGTCGTGGTGCTGGGCAAGGGCGGGCACAGGATCCCGGAAGCCGACGCCTGGTCCTACGTCGCCGGCCTCATGGCCGGCCAGGACCTCTCCGAACGGGAGGTACAGCACCGCGGGCCGATGCAGCAGTTCTCTCTCGGCAAGTCGTTCCCGGGCTTCTCGCCTTGCGGCCCGGCGGTGGTCACCGCGGACGAGCTCGCCACCCCCAATGACCTCGCCATCAAGGCGTACATCGGCGACGAGGTGCTCCAGGAGAGCCGGACCGGCGACCTGATCTTCTCCATTCCGCGGCTGATCGCCTACATCTCGGCGATCTGCCCGTTCTCGTCGGGCGACTTGATCTTCACCGGCACCCCGGAGGGCGTCGGGATGGGGCACACCCCGCCCCGGTGGCTACGCCCCGGCGAGACCCTCGTCACCGAGATCGAGGGCCTCGGCCGCCTCGAGAACCCGCTCACCCAGGCTTTCTGAGCAGGAAGGACGCAGACATGCCGCTGCACGGACTGTCCTGTCTCACCTTCGGCGTTCCGAACATCGCCGAGGTCGCGGCGTACTACGAGGACTTCGGCCTCGACGTCACCCGCGTCGACGAGGACGGCACCACGCACATGGCCACAGTCGACGGGGGCGAGCAGCTCGCGATCGCCTACGCCCCGCGCCGACGGCTACTGGCCATGTCGGTCGCCGCCGACGACACCGACGACCTCGACCGGATCGCCGGCCGGCTGCACCGCCTCGACCTGAACGTTGTGCGGCGACAGGAGTCCCTCACCACCCGCGACCCGGGCACCGGCGTCGACGTCTCGGTCGAGATCAGGTCCGACGTCGTCGTCCCGCCCGCCGAGACGGCCGCCGTCAACGGGCCCGGTCGCGCCGACCGCGTCAACGCGCGGGCCGCTGGCGTCCTGCGCGAGGCCCGGGTGCGGCCGCGCAAGCTCGGCCACGTGGTGCTCGGCTCGACCGACCAGCCCGGCAGCCAGAAGTTCTTCACCACGGGCCTCGGCTTCAAGGTCAGCGACATCGTCAAGGACGAGGCCGCGTTCATGCGCTGCTCAACCGACCACCACAACGTGCTCATCCAGCGGGCCCCGGTGCAGGTGCTGCACCACACCTCGTGGCAGGTCAACGACATCGACGAGATCGGTCGCGGCGCGACCGCGATGCTGGAGAAGGATCCGGGCCGCCACGTGTGGGGCCTCGGCCGTCACTTCATCGGGTCCAACTTCTTCTGGTATCTGAAGGACCCCGCGGGCAACTTCAGCGAGTACTACTCCGACATGGACTGCATTGTGCAGGACGAGCTCTGGGAGCCCGGCGTGTGGGAGGGCGTGAAGACCCTCAAGAGCTGGGGGCCGATGCCGCCGGACTACTTCTTCCACCCCGAGGACCTCGCCGGCCACATGGTCGGCGCGCACGCTGGCTAACCAGCCCGCCCCACCGGAACCCACCAAGAAGGAGCAATTCATGGCCTACGTCGTCACCGCCGTCTGGACCGCCAAGCCCGGCCGGGAAGAGATCGTCCGCGATGCGATCGCGAAGCTCACACCGCCCTCGCGCCAGGAACCGGGGAACCGCTTCTACCAGGCGTTCCAGGACCCGGCCGAGCCGGCCATCTTCCGTCTCTTCGAGATCTACGACGACGAGGAGGCGTATGCGGCGCACGGCGCCTCCGACCACTTCGCGAAGTACGGTCACGGTCAGGCGATTCCTGTTCTCGCCAACCGCGAGCGCGCCTTCTACGAGACGATCGGCTGACGCACGATGAAGCTGGCCGCCTTCCGGCGGGCCGGCGAGCCCGACGGGACTCGTCGCGTCGGGCTCGTCGTCGGGGACGGCGCGGACCTGACGCTGTTCCCGTTCGCCCCGGGCACCGATCTCGTGGCCCTGCTCGCCGCGTCCGCGGCCGACCGCGCCGCGGCGGCAGCGGACGCGGCGCGGGGGACGGGACTCCGTCCGCCTGACGTGATCCTCCTGCCGCCGGTCTACCCCGTCGCGATGCGGGACTTCCTCACCTTCGAGTCCCACGTCGACGGGATGGAGCGCGGCATGGGAAACCCCGGGGTCCCGGTCGAGTGGTACGACGCCCCGGTCTTCCTGTTCATGGCCCCCCACGCGGTCACCGGCCCGTACGACGAAGTGCCGATGCCGCCTGGCACCGAGCGCCTCGACTTCGAGCTTGAGATCGCCGCCGTCATCTGCCGGGACGTCCGGAACGTTACGCCCGCGCAGGCGCGCGCGGCCATCGGCGGCTATTGCGTCATGAACGACTGGTCCGCCCGCGACGTCCAGGGCAAGGAGATGAAGCTCAAGCTCGGGCCGTCGAAGGGGAAGGACTTCGCCTCGACCATCGGGCCGTGGGTGGTCACGCCCGACGAGCTCGACCGCTACCGGGACGCCGACGGTTTCCTTGACCTGGCGATGAACGTCAGCGTCAACGGCGTGCGGGTCGGCTCGGACCGGTCTGGCAACATGGGCTGGTCTTTCGAGCAACTGGTCTCCCACGCCTCACGGGCGTCCTGGGTGAAGGCGGGCGAAGTGCTCGCCTCCGGCACCTGCGCTTCGGGTTCGCTCGCCGAGTCGTGGGGGAGGAACCACGCCCTTGTCCCGCCGCCGCTGCGGGTAGGCGACATTGTGGAGATGACGATCGAGGGGCTTGGCATCATCCGCAACGTCATCGCCCCCGAGGCAGCGAGCGTGGACGCCGTGCCGCCGGCCCGGCGCCCGGCGGGCCTGAGGGCTACCGGATGAGCGCCGTGATCACCCGCAACCCTGCGACCGGCGAGGTGCTCGCGTCGTACGAGGCGCACGACGCCGCGGGCATCGAGCAGGCGCTCGCCGACGCGCATGCCGCCGCGGGACGATGGCGGGACACTCCGCTGGAGCGGCGGCTGGACCTGCTGCGCGCGGTTGGAAAGCTGCTCACCGAGCGGCAGGCGACGTACGCGGCCCTCATTACGGCGGAGATGGGCAAGCCGATCACCGAGGCGCTCGGCGAGATCGGCAAGTGCGCCTGGAACTGCCGGGTGGTCGCCGACCTTGCTCCCCAGTGGCTGGCCGACCAGGACATCGTCGCGGGCGCATCCCGCTCCTGGCTGTCCTACGAGCCGCTCGGGGTCGTCTTCGCCATCATGCCGTGGAACTTCCCGTTCTGGCAGGTGCTGCGGTTCGCGTGCGCCGCCCTGGCGGCGGGCAATGCGGCGCTGCTCAAGCACAGCCCCGACGTGACCGGGTGCGCTCTCGCGATCGAGCAGCTCATCGTCGATGCCAGCGCCGTCGATGCCGGCACCCCGCGGGGACTCTTCCGTAGCCTCGTGGTCGCGGCGCAGGACGTGCCGGCTGTGTCGCGCCGCATCGTCGAGGATCCGCGGGTGGCCGCGGTCACGCTGACGGGCAGCGAGCGCGCCGGATCGGCGGTCGCCGCGGTCGCCGGGGCGTCGATCAAGAAGTCGGTGCTCGAGCTCGGCGGCTCCGACCCGTTCGTCGTCCTCGCCGACGCTGACGTCGAGGCGGCCGCCGCCGCCGCGGTCAAGGCGCGCTTCAACAACGCCGGCCAGAGCTGCGTGTGCGCGAAGCGGTTCATCGCGCACGAGGCGGTCGCTGACGCGTTCACCGAGCGGTTCCTGGTCGGCGTCCGTGCCTTGCGACTGGGGGACCCGACCGACCCGGCGACCACCATCGGCCCCTTGGCCCGGGAAGACCTCCGCGACGGGGTCGTCGACCAGATCCGGCGCAGCGTCGCCGAAGGCGCGCGCCTGGTCGTCGGCGGCCATGCGGTCGACAGGCCCGGCTGCTACGTCGAGCCCACCGTCCTCGACGGTGTCCGGCCGGGGATGACGGTCTTCACGGAAGAGACGTTCGGCCCGGTCGCGGCCATCACTCGGGCGCGCGACGACGACCACGCCGTCGCGCTTGCCAACGACACCACCTTTGGCCTCGGAGCGTCGGTGTGGGGCGAGGCCGGACACGCGCTGGTGGTCGGCCGCCGGATCAGGTCGGGCGCCCTCTTCGTCAATGCGATGGTGGCATCGGATCCCCGGGTCCCGTTCGGCGGCACCGGCCGGAGCGGCTACGGCCGGGAGCTGTCGGCGGAGGGCGTGCGGGAGTTCACCAATGCTCGCACGATCGTGGTGGCCTAAGCCACGGCCCCGGGGCGGGTTCATCGCCCGTTAACGATGCGCTCAAACCGTTGACGCCCCTGTAACGAGCCGGTACCGTATCGTACCACGCTCGATGTCGAGCGAGCTTACGCGCCAGAGGAGACCGGCGATGCCAACAATTGCCGACCACGGTCAGGCGGAAGGAGAGGACAGCCGATGATACGACTCGCGATCCGGCGGCTGCTGCTAGCGGTTCCGCTGCTGCTCGTGGTGTCACTGCTGACCTACGTGCTGACGTCGCTGGCGCCGGGGAACGCCGCGGAGACGATCCTCGGCTCGTCGGCCACGCCGGCGGCGGTGGCGTCGCTGGAACGGCAACTCGGGCTGACGGATCCGGTATGGGTCCAGTACTGGCACTGGCTGTCGAAGGCACTGACCGGAAACCTGGGAACGTCGCTGACGTCGTACCAGGCGGTGGGAGCGGAGCTCTCGGCCCGCCTGCCGGTGACGCTCTCCCTGGTCATCGTGGGCACGCTGGTCTCCACGGCTCTCGGCGTGAGCCTCGGCATGGTGAGCGCCCTGCGCGGCGGCGTGGTGGGCCGTGCCATCGACGCGCTGGCGATGCTCGGCTTCTCCGTGCCGAACTTCTGGCTGGGACTGGTGCTCGTCGACCTGCTCGCGGTGAAGGTTCACCTGCTGCCGGCCACCGGATACGTGAACATCAGCCAGAACCCGCTGGAGTGGGCGCGGTTCCTGGTCTTGCCGGTGGCCACGCTGGCCGCGGTGGGACTGACCGGGATCGCCAAGCAGACCAGGGACTCGCTGCTGGAAGTCATGGGCCGTGAGTTCATCACGGCGCTGCGCGCCGACGGGATCGCGGAGTGGCGGATCGTGCTCCGGCACGGCCTGCGGAACGCGGCGATCCCCGTCGTGACCTCGGTCGGGGTTTTCTTCATCGGAATGCTAGGCGGGACGGTGCTGGTGGAGTCCGTGTTCGTGATGCCGGGACTCGGCAGCGAGGCGGTGTCGTCCGCCCAGAGCGGGGACCTGACCACCCTGCAAGGGATCGTGGTGGTGTTCTGCATCATTGTCGTCGTCGTGAACCTGCTCGTTGATCTGCTCTACGGCTGGCTGGACCCGCGGGCGAGGGTGTCATGAGCGGCGCGAGCGGCTCGTCAGCGGCCGTGATGACGGCGCACCCGGGCGGCTTGCGGCGGACCCTCCGGGTCCTGGCGACCGGGGTGGTGAAACGGCCGGCGGCGCTGGTTGCGCTCATCGTGCTGGCCGTGATCGTGGTGGCCTGCGTGGCCGCGCCACTGGTCGCAACGCAGGCACCGGACCAGGCAAACTTCGCCGCGAGCCTACAGGGGCCGAGCATGGCGCACTGGCTGGGCACCGACCAGCTGGGACGAGACACGCTCAGCCGCCTCCTGTACGGCGGGCAGGTATCGCTGTTCTACGCCGCCGTGGTGGCCGCCGTCGCCCTCGCGGTGGGCGTCGCGGCGGGACTCTCCGCCGCCTACCTGGGCGGCGCGGTCGACCGCGGGATCATGATGATCACCGACATCGGCCTGGCGATCCCCGTGCTCGTCGTCGTGATCGTCGTGCTCTCGGTCTTCCAGCATCTTTTCCTGGTCGCCATGATCGCGCTGGGGCTGCTGATGGTCCCGCCGACCGTCCGCAATGTCCGCGCCCCGGTTCTGGCGGTCCGCGGTGAGCTGTTCATCGACGCGGCGCGAGTGTCGGGGCTGCCGCCGTACCGGATCATGATCCGGCACGTCCTGCCGCGCGTGGCCGGGCCGGTGCTGGTCCAGGCGACGCTGGTGTCGGCGATGGCGCTGCAGCTGTCGGTGGGTCTGGCCTACCTCGGGTTCGGCCCGCAGCCCCCGAACCCGACCTGGGGCTCGATGATCTCATCGGGAGCCCAGGTACTGGCGTCCAACGGGTGGCTGCTGCTCACCTCGGGCGGCGTGGTCGCCCTGGTCACCGTCTGCCTCGGGCTGGTCGGCGACGCGCTGCGCGACGCGACGGTGCAGGCCTGGACCGGTGACGTCAGCAGCGCGGCCCGGCGGCGGCGCGCCCGCTCCGCGCGGCGGGCACGAGCGGCCGGCCGCACGCCCGCTTCCAGGGCCGCGTCCGGCACCGCCGCTGCCATCTCCACCGGGGCCGGGGAAGCCGCAGGCAAGGGGCTGCTGGTGGTAAAGGATCTCTCGATTGGTTTCGGCGAGCCTGGCCGGGAGGTGCTGACCGTTAGCGGCGCGGACTTCGTCATCGAGGCCGCGGAAGCCGTGGGACTGGTCGGCGAATCCGGATCTGGCAAGACGTCGGTGGCCAGGGCCATTCTCGGACTGGTACCGGACGGCGGGCAGGTAACCGGGGGCGACATCTGGTTCGCCGACCAGAAGATAACCGGCCTTTCTGGCCGCCAGATGGCCGGGTTCCGCGGTCGCCAGGTGGGCTGGGTCGGCCAGGAGCCGATGGCGGCGCTTGACCCCACCATGCGAGTCGGGACGCTGCTGCGCGAGGTGATCCAGGCCCACAGCGACCTGCCGCGCAAGCAGGCTCGGGACCGGGTACTTGAACTGCTGAACATGGTCCACTTCCCGGACCCGGCCACCGTCGCGCAGCGGTATCCGCACCAGCTGTCGGGAGGCATGGCCCAGCGGGTGGCGATCGCCCGGGCGATCGCCAACGGCCCCCGGCTGCTCATCGCCGACGAGCCGACGACCGCGCTCGACGTCAACGTCCAGGCGAGGATCCTGGGCCTGCTCCGCGAGTTGCAGCAGGAGCTGGGCATGGCGCTGCTGCTGGTCAGCCACGACTGGGGGGTGATCGCCCAGGTGTGCCAGCGCGCGATGGTGATGTACGCCGGGCAGCTGGTGGAGCACGGGCCCGTCGAGCGGCTGGTGGCCACCCCCGCCCACCCCTATACCCGGGCGCTCCTCGCCTGCCGGCCGTCGGCCGCCGCGGCAGGCGCGCGGCTGCCGGCCATCCCCGGCCAGGTCCCCGCCCCAGGTACCTGGCCGACCGGGTGCCGGTTCGGCGACCGCTGCCAGCACGTCACGCCGGCCTGCGGTGCCGGGCCTGTCTCATGGGAGCCGGCAGGCAGTTCACTGATGAACGGTGGCCACGCGAGCCGCTGCCTGCGCACCAGCGAGCTGGCCAAGGCGCCAGGCACGGCCGACACCCCGGTGAAGGTGGGTCGCGATGCATAGCCACGTGCTCGAAGTGACGGGTCTGTCCGTGGACTACCGGGACGGCCGCCGCGCAGTGCGGGCCGTGTCTGACGTCAGCTTCGCCATCGGCGCGGGCCAGACCCTCGGCCTGGTCGGCGAGAGCGGATCTGGGAAAACCACCATCGGCCGGGCCATCCTCGGCCTGGTCCCGGCGGCCGCCGGGCGGATGGCCTTCAACGGCGATGACATCACCAGCGCGGGACTGCGGCAGCGGCGCGGGAATCCCGGCCAGATCCGGGCGGTCTTCCAGGATCCCTACAGTTCGCTCAACCCGGCATTGCCCATTGCCGCGAGCCTGCTTGAGTCGCTGCCCGGTCGGCGCCTGCACCGCGGCCAGGCCCAGCGGCAGCTCAGCCAGCTCATGCAGAAGGTCGGGCTCGACCCTGCTCTCGCCGCGCATTACCCGGGGCGGCTGTCCGGCGGGCAGCGGCAGCGCGTCGCCATCGCCCGGGCCCTGATCAGCGACCCGCAGCTAATCATCTGCGACGAGCCGGTGACCGCGCTCGACGTGTCCATCCAGGCCCAGATCCTCAACCTGCTGCGCGACCTGCAGCACGAGACCGGCGTCAGCTACCTGTTCATCAGCCACGACCTCGACGTCGTCCGTTACATGGCCGACCAGATAGCGGTGCTCTACCACGGTCACCTCATAGAGACCGGCCCCGCCCGCGCCGTCGCGGAGAATCCCGCGCACCCATACACCCAGGCTCTGGTCGCCGCTACGCCCACGCTCCACCCCGGAGCGGACCTCCCGCCGTCGGTGGCCGCCGGAGCCCCCGTCCCGCAGGTCCCGCGGGTGGTCAGCGACGAAAGCTGCGGCTACGCCGCCCAGTGCCCGCTCGTGATCGACGTCTGCCGTGCCAAGCGTCCGCACCTGCGGCCGACCGAAGGCGGCGCAAGCGTCGCCTGCCACCGCCGCCACGAGCCCGGCAGGCGGCAGCCGGCTGCGGTGCTCTCGGCCGCGGGACTCGACGCTGTGCCCCGAGAGGAATCCGACCGGAAAAGCACCTAGCGGAACCGCCGGCAGCGAAAGACTCCCGCGTCTGCCGCAACCGTGCGCGGCATCATTTCGGCGGGCACTCGTCGGCTCCTGAGGGTTCGGTGAGCTCCCGGCAGGCGGATCGCTTTATACGTCCCGATATGGCATGCCGCTCAAGAAGGAGGCGCCCGCGTCATGGCGAAATCAGCACCACCGCGCCGATCCGTGACACGACAGTGGCACCCGGCCCCCGACGACCCCCGGTCGGCCGAGATCCGTGCGATCGCCCTGGAACTGGTGGCGCGCAAGGGTTACGACGCCGTATCCATGGACGATATCGCCGCCGAGGCGGCCGCATCCAAGTCGACGATCTACCGGCGTTGGACGTCGAAAGCCGAGTTGGTGGTCGACGCTGTTCGTCATAACACGAAACAGTTTGATGATCCCGGCGACACCGGCACATTGCGCGGCGACTTGCTGGCAGTGCTCAACGTGGTCGCCGTCGAATTGGCCAGGGATGCGGATCTGGTGATCGCCCTGGTCGCTGCCGCCCGACGGGATGACGAGCTCATGCGAACCCTCTCAGCGCAGCTCCGAGTCCCGGGTAGGGCAGTGGGACAGTTGCCGCTCGAGCGGGCGATCGCTCGCGGGGAACTTCCCGATTACGCCGACACGCTGCTGGTTGACGAAGTCGCCATGCCGATGCTGATGCACCAGGTGATCTTCAAGGAGACCGTCGACGGCGCATTCGTCGATTTCGTCGTTGACAAGGTGCTGCTGATACTGCTCGGCTCGCCTGCTCGGGCAGACGCCTGAGCCTTTAGCTCACCAGCCGCTGCCAGGCGGCCGTTTCCCGGTGAGAGTTCGTCCGCCTGCGAGCGCGCTCCGCCTCGAACAGGGTGAACGTCGGACACCGTCTTGACAAGCCGGGACGCCATCCGCTGTAATTAAACGGTACGGTATCGTACTTCCGTCGAATGGTACGACCTCACACTCGGGCAGGACGTGCAGGCGATGTCCGACACGGCGAAGAACAGGTTCAGGGAAGGGCAAATACATGCATCAGACGGCCGCCCTCGCGGCGCACGAGCTCGTGGTGCGAGCCGAACGGCTCGTCCCTGAGCTACGGGCGCGAGGTCCGGAAGCTGACCGGATCGGCCAGCTCCCGGATGCGACGATCGCGGATTACGAGGCCGCCGGACTGCTCGGGGCGATGATGCCGGCCGAGGTCGGCGGGCTTGAGATCGACCTGCGGACCTTCGCGGCCATCACCCGTGCCCTCGCCCGGGGAGACGCCTCATCCGGCTGGATCGGCGGGTTCCTGATCAGTCACTCGTGGTTGCTCGCCAAGTTCGGCGCCGAGGCCCAGGACGAGATCTTCGCGGGACGCACGTGGGTGCCTGCCGCCGCGGCGGCGGCGCCGCCCGGACGAGCGGAACGCGTGGCCGGCGGCTACGAGATCACCGGCCGCTGGCGCTTCGCGTCGGGCATCATGCACTCCGAGTGGGTGGTGCTCATGGCGGCGAGTGATCAGGGTCCGCTTTCGTGCGCGGTGCCGGTTGAGTCGGTGACGATCCACAAGACGTGGGACGTACCCGGCATGAAGGGGACCGGCAGCAACGACGTCGAGGCGGTCAAGCTCTTTGTCCCCGAGTACCGTGCGCTGGGGCTGGCCGAGGCATCGGGATCTGACTGCCCCGGTGGGAAGCTATTTGACTATCCGCTGCTGCGGTACCCGATGCACCGCGTCCTGCCGCTGATCCACCCGGTCGTCGCCCTGGGCACGGCCGATGCTGCCTTGGAGCTGTTCCGGGAGGGAATCGGCAATCGCGTCCGCCCGCAGACCGGCGGTCCCCTCGCGGACGAGCCGACCGTCCAGCAGGTCTACGGAGAGGCGGCTCAGCTCGTCCGCACCGCCGAGCTCGTGCTTGGCGACGCGGTCGACATCATCATGGCGGCGTACGAGCCGGGCCGGGCGGAGCCGACGCTCGAGAAGCGCGCCGAGCTCAATCTCGCGGTCACCTATGCGGGTGTCACTGCTTTCGAGGCGGTTGACCTGTTGATCAGGGCGTCGGGGGCCAGCATCCACCGCACGGGTCACCCGATGGACAGGATCTGCCGTGACACGCAGGTCATGCGCAACCACGGCATGCTCGACTGGAAGTACGTGTCGTCCGTCTCTGGCCGGGCGCTGCTTGGCCGCGGCCTCGGTGCGCACAACGAAACGCTGTTCTGAGTCGGCCACGCTTCGCCGTCAGGCATGGCGCAGTACCTGTCAGGAAAGGAACGAGGATCACCATGACCACCGTGGAAGAGCTGGCGTTGCGCATCGACCGCTTGGAGGCGGCGCAGGCCTGTCAGAACCTGATGAGCAAGTACGAGTACCTGCACTCGGCCTACCTGAACGCGCGAATCGTGGAACTGTTCGCCGAGCGGGACGACATCGAGTGCAACATGCCGTTCGGACGCTGGGTCGGCCCTGACGCTGCCCGCCGCTGTTTCGGGGTGATGTTCGAAAAGGAGCTGACGGCTCGCGACCGTAGCGGCGAGCTGGTGGAGCACCACCTCACCACGCCGATCATCGAGGTGGCGGGGGACGGGCGGACCGCCAAGGGGACCTGGTGGTCGCCCGGGCACGAGGCACATACCTTCTTCTGGGAGGAAGGCAGCCCAAGGATCGCGTTCTGGTACTACTGCCGGTACGAGGTCGACTTCATCAAGACCGACCAGGGATGGAAGTTCTGGCACCTCAATGTCCACCAGACCTGGGCGTCCGAGGTGAACTCGAGCGTGGTCAACAGCGTCCCGCCGCCGGAGCCGCCGACGCCCAAGGGCTGGGGTGCGCCGGACGAGGAGCTGCAGTCGTTGACGACGTACAAGGCCGACCGTGCGCCGCAGCTCATCCCGGCGCCGCCCGAGCCGTACAGCACCTATACCGCGGAGAAGGCCGTGACGGGATCGTGACCACCTGACCCGGAGTGGTCCTTAGGGCCTTCGGTACTCAGCGTCCCGAAGGGCAACTGAGCACCGCCTGGCGCACGTGCGCCAAGGATGCCTGACCGCAATTTGTACGGAACGGTACCGTTCAGCGAACGGAAGGGTACCGCCCGGCCCTGCCCACGTCAAAGAAGGGATAGACGGTTGCCGAACTTGCATGTGGTGATCGGCAGTACCCGGCCCGGTCGGCTGGGGCTGCCGATCGGCCAGTGGGCGGCGGAGGCCGCCGCCAAGCACGGCGCATTCGACGTCCGGCTCGTCGACCTGGCGGAGGTGGACCTGCCGCTACTTGACGAGCCCGACCACCCGCGGATGGCCAGGTACACCCGGGAGCACACCCGCCGGTGGAGCGCGACGGCCGACGAGGCCGACGCGTTCGTGTTCGTCACGCCAGAGTACAACTACGGGCCGCCGCCCAGCCTGGTCAACGCCATCTCCTACCTGCACAACGAGTGGCTGTACAAGCCGGTCGGGTTCGTCAGCTACGGCGGGGTCGCGGCCGGCCTGCGCGCGGTCCAGGCACTCAAGCAGATCGTGACCACGGTGAAGATGATGCCGGTCCCCGAGGGGGTCTCGATCCCGTTCGTCTTCCAGCACGTCACCAACGGCCAGTTCTCCCCCACCCCGATCGCGGAGGCGTCCGCCACGGCGATGCTGGACGAGCTGCGCCGCTGGACCGACGCCCTGCACGACCTCAGGAAGAACCCGCCGCCGCCCCCGCCGCCCCCGCCCGGACTGGCCCCGCCACCCGGCGCGACCCCGCCAGACCGGCAGCGGTAGGCGCGGCTGCCGGCGGCGACCCGACGAAATAGCAGTTAGTTGGCAGGAGGTGCTCGGCAGGTGATCACTATCGACTCGCCGGTGACGGAGTCCCCGGCAATGCGGCAGGTATTCGGCTGCTTTCCCAGCGGCGTGGCGGCGGTGTGCTGTGTGGTGGACGACACTCCGGTCGGCATGGCTGTCAGCTCGTTCACGTCGGTCTCCCTGGCGCCGCCGCTGGTGTCGGTGTGCATCCAGCAAACCTCCGCCACCTGGCCCAAGCTACGCCACCGCCCCCGTCTGGGGCTTAGCGTGCTGGCCGAAGACCAGGAGGCCGCGTGCCGGGCCCTGTCCAGCAAGGACGGTGACCGGTTCGCCGGCGTCGGCTGGCAGGCGAGCCCTGACGGGGCGCTTTTTATCCACGGCGCCGTTGGCTGGTTCGACTGCACGCTACATGCCGAGCTGGCCGCCGGCGATCACACGATCGCGTTGCTGGAAATCCGCCGAGCGGGGACTGCCCCCGATGCGGCCCCGCTGGTGTTCCACGGCAGCAGGTACCGGCGGCTCGCCGAAGTCCATCGGGGAGTGAGATCCTGAGCGCCCGGCGACGGCGGCCCTGGCAGCGGAGTGGCCCTGCAACTCGTAGGCTTAGCCTTGGTGTCCCGGAGCACATGCAGAAGGAAGAACGCCAACATGGTGAACGAACGACCGCCGCGTCACTCGGGGGGCTCGAATCCCCGTTACGCCGAGGTGGACGATCCCCGTTCGGTGGAAATCCGTGCGATCGTTCTTGAGCTGGTCGCGAGCCGGGGCTATGACAGCCTGACGATCGACGAGATCGCCGCGGCGGCGCGAGCGTCCAAGGCGACGCTGTACCGGCGCTGGCCCTCGAAGGCCGCCATCGTCGTCGACGCGGTCCGGCACAACGTTCGCCAGCTGCAGGACCCGGGTCCTACCGGCACGCTGCGCGGGGACCTGCTCGCGGTCCTGAGCGTGGTCGCCGAGGAGCTGCTCAGGGACGCCGACCTGGTGGTCGAGCTGCTCGCCGCCGCCCGGCGGGACGAGGTCCTCATGAGCACGGTTACCTCGCAGATCCGGCAGCCCGGCCAGGTCATCGGGCAGCTTCCGCTGGAACGGGCCATCGCCCGCGGTGAGCTTCCCCCGGACACGGACACCCACCTGGTCGCCGACGTGGCGATGCCGATGCTCCTGCACCGCGTGCTGTGGCGGGACCCGGTCGACAGCGCGTTCGCCGCTTACGTCGTCGACGACGTGCTGCTCCCGCTGCTCGCCGTGGCCGTTCCCGCCAACGCGGCGGGAACGGCCACGCAAGGCATTGCCCGCCTCCGTTCTGGATCATGATTTTGATTCTTCCGAACGAGGGCGGGATGACTCTCAAGTATGATACGAAACGGTACCGTTCTAATGAGCTGATGTGAGGAGAAACTGATGGTGATCACGACCACGCCGTTCACCCGCCACCGGATGCCCGTTGGCTTCGGCCCGGCCCCTGGCCCTCGTCAGAAGGCGGACGGCGCCGAGTGGGCGGCGGAGGAGACCGGGACGATGCGGCAGGAGTTCCTGTCCATCCAGTTCCTTGGTCGGCCGGGGCAGCTTGAGCGCTTGCTGCCGCCGGGCTTCAGCCTTCGCGGCGACCCCGTCGTGACGGTTCAAATCGGTTTCTTTCGCGATCTCTACTGGCTCGCCGGCCGTGGCTACGGCGTTCTCCACCCGCTCATCCCCGTCACTTACACAGGAAAGACGGAGACGATCGAGGGGAACTACATGCCCGTCATCTGGGAGGGCCTGACCGACGCGGTCATCACCGGGCGTGATGAGCTCGGCTTTCCCAAGCTCGCCGCGGACATCCCGGACTTTGCGGTCGATCTGCCGAACGGGCGGGTGAGCGGGGCCGCGTCGTGGCTCGGCTTCGAGTTCTTCTCCGCCGAACTGGCCGGCCTCGCTGAGGTGCGGGACGCGCGGCCGGCGGCCGGCGATCCCCTGCTCACGTTCAAGTACGTTCCCTGCACCAGCCCTCACGGCGCTGGCGGCGCTGACATCGCGCACGTCACGACCGGTGCCGCCCCCCCGAACGGGAGTCAGCCGGGCGCAGCCCCCGACCGGGTTCCGGCCTACCGCCGCTGGGCGGGTTCCGGCACGTTCACCTGGAACCGCGCCAAGTTCGAGCAGCTGCCGACGACCTTTCACGTCATCAACGGCCTGGCCGACCTCGATGTCGTGGAGTACCGCGGCGCCGCGTACTTCCAGGCCGAGCTCCCCGGGCACGTGATCTCGGGGGACACGCAACGATCGGTCGAGCCGGCCGGCGACCTCCGCCACCAGGAGTTCTTACCTGCCCCTGTGCAGCTGGGGGCCGCCCCCGCCGCCGTCGTTCTTGGAGCGCGAGGACCTGGCGGGCCTGATGGCCGGCGCTCATCCCGCGGGGTAAGCCTCCCTGGTGGCCAGCGGGCGGGCCGCGCCGTGACCGGCGGCCCGAGGCAAGAACAGGCCGCCGCGATCGTCCATGCGCAGGTCGCAGACGGCACACTGCGGCCAGGCCAGGCCGCGCCGAGCGGCGTCCTGCATGGCATTCACGCCAAGAAGCGCCCGGAGGACCTCCCGGGGTGAGCAGTCGCCGCTGACTCGTGGTGATTATTTGTCCGGCGTTAGACCCGTGGTCGGGGGACTGATCAACGAATATCACCGCGCCGCGTAACCCCAGCTGAGGCCACGTAACTCAATATTCGAGCGGGACAGGACCAGCAGCGTCTTCTACCCGCCCGCCGCCACGTAAGGCAGCGGTAGCCTGTGGGGTGCCAGAAGTCTGCATGGCCTGTGACCTGCGACGACGGCCGGGTCCAGCCGTGCGGCATCATGGTCACCCGTGTCCCTGCGCCTGCTCTATCTCATGTTCGTCCGGGTCTGCGGCTGGCTGATCCTGCTCAGCCGGTCATCGGCCTCCAAGGACGCCGAGCTGCTCGTGCTGCGGCACGAGGTCGCCGTGCTGCGCCGGGCCCATCCGCGGCCCCGGCTCGACTGGGCAGACCGCGCGGTCCTCGCCGCGCTGATCAAGCTCCTCCCGGCAAGGCTACGAGCGCACCGGCTGATCACCCCCGGCACCGTTCTGCGCTGGCACCGCCGCCTGATCGCCCGCAAGGGGACCTACCCGCAACGGGCGGGACGTCCGCCGGTCAGCGCCGAGGTTGCCGCGCTCATCGAACGGCTCGCCACCGAGAACAACGGCTGGGGCTACAAGAGGATCCAGGGCGAGCTGCTGAAGCTCGGCCACCGGGTCGGCGCATCTACCATCCGCCGGATTCTCAAGGCCCTGAAGATCCCTCCTGCACCCAGACGGGACACCGACACTACCTGGCGGAAGTTCCTGCACACCCAGGCAGCCACGATGCTCGCCACCGATTTCTTCCACGTGGACTGCGCGGTGACCCTGCAGCGCCTGTACTGCCTATTCGTCATGGAGGTCGGCTCCCGCTACGTGCACATCCTCGGCGTGACCGCGAACCCGGACGGGCCGTGGACCACGCAGCAGATCCGCAACCTGCTGATGGACCTCGACGATCGCGCTGCGGACTTCCGGTACCTAGTCCGCGACCGGGCCGGGCAGTTCACCGACGCGGTCCTGGCCGGTGCCGGGATCGAGGCCGTGAAGATCCCGCCCTGCAGCCCGCGTGCGAACGCTTACGCGGAAAGGTTCGTGCTCACCGCCCGGACAGAGTTCACCGACCGGATGCTCATCTTCGGCGAACGGCACCTGCGAACGGTCCTGGCCGAGTACGAGACCCATTACAACGGGCGGCGACCCTACCCCAGCCGCCAGCTCCGCCCGCCCCGGCCCGATCACCCGGCCGCGGACCGCTCCAAGGAGCGAATCAAGCGTCGGCCCGTCCTCGGCGGCCTCATCAGCGAATACGAGCGAGCCGCATAAAACGCCAGGTCAGGAACAGTGGCCGAGTTCTGGAACCCCACAGGCTGCCAGCCTCGCGACTCGCAGGGCGGCTTCGGGCAGGACAGGTGACCGCAGCTGATGCGCTCGGAAGGCAGCCGCCGTTCCGGCGCGCCATGGGTTCGGCATCACGGCCCTGCTGTCGTCCAGCCAGGGGCGATGCCCAAAGACTGTCGCAACGGGCACCGGCCCGTGCGGACTAGGCGTAAGCCTACCTGGCCGCTGCTTTCCGGCCGACCGAGACGAACGACCGCCACGGACAAGATCCACTGAGATCGGGGACGTTTCCGTGAGATAGGACAGTCGGCACACAGTCTCCAGGCCGGGCACTAAGCCTGTGCGCGATATAAGGCCACCCGGCGTCCTGCGGCGCCCCGCTACACGGGGCCGTGTCGCCGCGCTAGCGGTGCGGCGCGGATGGAATGTCAGACGCCCGGCGTAAAGTGGCCGTCCGTGACTCGACCGGCCGACAACACTAGTCCCCCGCCGCTCTTGTCCGCTCTGCGCTCATGCGTGTGCGGTCATCCGGTCTACGACCAAGAACCCCGGTGCCCGTTGTGCGCCTGCCAGGAGCATCAGCTGCGGGACACCCGAGTACGAGATGCTCGGCCTGCAGCGGATCGTATCGACTGCCGGTTAGGGCTGTGAGGGCGTCAGCGCGTTCTTCACGGCGACCGTGACGTTGGCCGGATGGCGACATGGTCCACGAAGCGGGGTCTTTCAGCGGGCCGCCGATTACTTCAAGGCCCACCCGGAGCTGACAGTCACGGCCGCGAACTAGATCACCTTCACCGGTGATGACGAGGACGAGCGCTTCGCTCTCGTGCTGTCCGTGGTCCCGCCGGCGTGGCTCGATACTGACGACGCCCGCCGCATTCACCCGAAGGCGAAGTACTAGGCGCTGCCTGCGGCACGGTCAGATGTAGAACTTGAACTGCGGCAGCGGTTCCCGGTCCCTGGGGATCTCGCGCATGATCTGGCCGACGAGGCGCGAGAACTTGATCGTGACCGGGAGCAGGCCGCCCAGTGCTGCCGAGTTCCAGTTGAGCTTCGTGAGCGCGAGCACTTCCTTGAGGAGCGCCTCGCGCGGGGTGTCCTGGCCGACGTGGTCGGCGATCTGGAGCGGCGCCGGGACGTGCATGCCGTGGAACTCGCCGAGGGCGGCGATGTACCCGGTGGTGTACAGGTAGTCGAGGTCGCCGATGGTGAATCGGGTCCCCCGCAGCGGCGGGTACTTCGACGTCGTGATCAGCCGGACGGCGCTTTGGGCTTCCAGGGCCAGCAGGTCGTACCGCCGCGCCCGGGACTCGATGGCGGCCCGGAACCCGTCCCGCTCGTCTGGCCAGAACCGGGACGTCTTGTGGACGACGACGCGGGCCGGGGTCTGGTGCATGTGCCGCTCGTACTGGTCCAGGACCCTGCCCATCAGGCGGGCGGCGTCCTCGGCGGAAAGGTGCGGCGACCGGCTGCCGGTCTTGTCCGGGTCCCAGTCGAAGTCGTGCCCGCGCAGGACCAGGCCCTCGCCGTGCTCGTCAAACGCCTGCACGAGGCTGGTCTGCATCGTCGGGAAGCGGCTGCCCAGCGGCCGGTAGAAGCCGATCCCGACGTAGCACGTCCCCTGCGTGAGCCCGTGCGGGCTCCACGGGTAGCCCCCGGCCTTGCAGTACATGCCGGTGAAGAAGTTCCACGCGATGCGCGAGGGCGGCGTCTCGTCGCGCCCGCCGCTCGTGGTCTCGCGCAGCAGCTGGGTGGGAATCCGGTACCGCATGGCCAGGGCCTTCAGGGCGCGGCGAAGGTCGCGGTGCACGCGGCCTTCTTCCTGCGTCGTGTACTCGGCCGTGCGGCAGCGGGCGATGATGTCATCGGACAAGGCGATGAGGACGTAGTCAGGCGGGCTGTCCCGCTCGGCGAGCATCTGGAGCTTGCCGTCGATGAGCTGGAGCATGGCATCAAAGCGGTCCCGCTGGGACCGGGTGTCAAGGACCTGCCGGAGCTCGGCCTGGCCTAGCTCCTCATCCCGGGAGTCCGCGAAGTCAAGCGCGGAGAAGAACCCGCGGTCTGGCATCCAGCCGGGGAACTCCGGGTTCTTCTCATCGCCGTTCACCCCCTTGGCCTGCTCCGTCAGCCAGCGGCGCGCGATGTCCACTTGCTCCGCGCCCCCGATGAACCCGACGCGGAGCCGGTCCGGGTGCCGACCGGCCGACGTGAGGGAACGGGGACCGTAGCGCGCGATGCCCGCCTTCGGGTCGATATGCAGGCCGTCCTCGGCGAACAGCAGCAGGGGCTCAGGCAGGTAAGCGTTGGTGATGAACTGCGCGGGCGGGGCCAGGAGCACCGCCGGCGGCCTCGGCCGCGCGGGAGGATTCACGGGGTCACCTCGCCGTCGTCGAGGCCGTCCCACGCGTCCTCGGTGTCGTTGTCGTTGCGGTCGGTGTCGTCATCGTCAGTGAGTCCCTCGGCCTCGGCCCACGTGAACAGGTCGTCCAGGTACTCGACGTTCTTGAACGGCATGGCGTGCTCGTCAGGGATCCCGGGCCACTGGACCTTGCCGCTGCCTATCGCGGTCGAGATGATCATCCGCTGCGGCTGCGGCCCGAACGGGAACACGATCTGCGGGGAGCTGTGCCCGAGGAAGTCACGCCAGAACTGGACCTCGCCGAGGAGGTCGTAGTTGAACATGCGCGACTTGGCGCGGGTCACCCGCCGCCCGATCTGCCGCGAGTCGACCGGGGCGACGCCGTCGGAGGTAACCCGCAGCTCGGGCCGGATGCTCAGCAGCCACGTGCCCGGTGATGCCTGGATGAAGCGCAGGTGCACCGCGCGGTGCAGCCAGTGGTCGCGGGGCTCGCCGGTGCTCTGCCGCACCGGCTGCCAGACGACCTTCCGGGTTGCCCTCGGGTTGTTGAGCGGGCGGTAGGTCACCTCCTTGGGCTTGCCCGGCTCGTCCGGCTGGAAGTAGTACCGCTGGTGCTCCCGGTCGAAGTTGAGGCCGAGCCGGCCCGTGAGCTTGTTCAGGCACCGGTTCAGCAGCGCGACGTACCAGCCCAGGTGCTGGGCCTGGCCGTACCACACGGCGGTCACGTGCTGCTCGGCCTCGGCGCTGGCGACGGCGTGCGCGAACGGGCCGCGCTCGTCGCGCAGGTCCTGGAACGCCCACAGGAAGCCGCCCCGTATGACGAACGGCGTCATGATCGTCTCGGGGGCTCCGGCGGGCTGGACCTCGGACTCCCTGGCGACCGGGCACGGCGCACTGTAGATGTACCGCGGCATCTGGTGAACCGGCAGCAGCGTGCTGAAGACCGTGTCCTGGATCATCGGCGGCGGCTCGGCAGCGACATTGCGCCGGCCGCCGAGCGTGCGCTCGACCCATTTCTCGTGGCCCTCTTTCATCGCCGTCAGGCGCTCGACGGTGTAGGTCGCCAGCGCGCCGTCGGAGTCGATGAGCTGATGATGCTGATTGCACAGCAATATGGTGTTCTGGTACGTGTTGCGCTGCTTGAGGGTGAGCGGCGACTTCCCCCGCGGCCCGTCCGGGCTCTCGCCGACGATGTGGGCGATCTCGCCCAGCACGACCACCGGGTCGTCTGGGCTGCCCTCAGAAGTCAGCAGCCGCCTGCAGTCAGGGAACGCGCACATGTTGCCTGACCGCTGCAGCAGCTTCCGCTGCTGCGCAATGGGGATCGCCACACTCGTACCTCCGCAGACGACATGCTACGGACCAGCACTGACAAAATGCGTGCGCCACGCGTGTTGCCAACGGCGTGCGCTGCATTGCGTCCCGGTGGCATATGAAGAAGACGGCGTGCCGGGCCGCTGCCCATGGCACCCGGCCGTGGGCCGTTCCGGGCGCACACAGCCCCCGTGCGGGCGCGACCGTTCCCGGTGCCGGCAATCCCGTCGTCCCCGGGCACCCGGCCGGGCTGTGGCCGCCCTCGCCCCCGCTTGCCGGGCGCGTCATCACTCGGCGCGCAGCCGCAGTCCCTGTGGGGTCCCTAGCCTTGCCCTGAAGCGCGTGCAGGCGAGTGTGCCCAGCGGATTGCCGCTCCGGGCGGAGCCGGCCGTCTGCGCCACCGCAGGGGGACATCATGCCGCCGCCACGCGCACGGACGACATGTCGGGCCAGCCGTCCCCAGTCGGCTGACGCTCTATCTGCCCAGAGGCGTCTACCAGCAGGTTTCACAATGCGTGACGACGCGGGAATGGCGCTTGGGGCTGAGTCCCAGAGATGACGCCAGAGGTCTAGACCATTGGTCTAGGGACTGGAGCGCCCCGCGGCCCGGATCTGACAAGCCCGCAACGACCGGGTCCCGGCACGCGAGCAAGCATGGAGCAAACATGAGGACAAAACGGACACGAAAAAAATGACCTGGGGTGATGAAACCCCAGGTCAGACCGGGTGCGCCGCCAGGGACTTGAACCCCGAACCCGCGGATTAAGAGTCCGCTGCTCAGGGGCAGTTTTTTGAAAACTTGAGTCACAGGAATGCTATGACATGCGGAGCTGTACCGCAACCCGGCGAGGGGAAGTGACGTGTGTACCGCGCTCTACCGGCCC
>Ga0335074_10001351_pt1 | contig 33294 bp, 31 predicted proteins | sample Lox_Sample_23_FD_206715 | JGI IMG/M metagenome (GOLD analysis project Ga0335074, IMG submission 206715) | Soil microbial communities from Loxahatchee National Wildlife Refuge, Florida, United States - Lox_Sample_2.3 | ecosystem: Environmental > Terrestrial > Soil > Wetlands | place: USA... | reverse complement strand
CTGGCGCCGGAGCCGTTGGGCTGATCCACTTACCGCGCGCCGCTTTCTTGCCGGCGAGGCACGAATGAGGACTGAAGGTTCGCGGCCAGGGAATCATAGGTACGGACCGACCGTGTCAATTCTGACACACATTTAGCTATTGACAGGAGACGTGAAACTGTGGTAAACTTTCCGTGTGATTTTCGTTATGCGAACCGTGACCGCCGATCCTGGTTTCCAGACAGTGCACACCACTCCGCCCACCCTGCCCTCCATCCCAAAACAAAGCCCGGAGCGCCGATTTCTAATCGATAGCCCTGCGATTAGAAAACGCCGTAACCCTAGCATTTGCAGCAGATCCAATTTTCTAATCGATAGTAAAACAGCACTTTTCCCGCGACGAATTTGGCGGAGAGAAATTTCTGGGGACTGGGCGCGGAGTGAGAATTCTAATCGATACAGCAAACGATTAGAAATCGCCGCAACCCCTTCGCCCTCTATCACTTCCATTTTTCTAATCGATACAGATCAGGCTACTTTTTTGCCCGGAGGAGGCGCCTAGCCCAGCAGTCCAAAAGAGACGCAGCCATCGCCACACGGCGTCTATCGCCTCAGCCCGAAACGTGTACAATGGCGCGCATCGGGCGCAGACGAGGGAGCACGCGGCACATGGACAAGAAGGGCGAATACTACGTTGCAGTGATCGGGGCGGCAACGTCGGGCTCGGTGGCGGCGGAGCTGCTGGCGGATAGAGGCATCCATGTGGCCGTGATCGAGCAGAACAAGCGGCCCTACGGAAAAATCGAGGATGGACTTCCCCGCTGGCATTCGCAGCAGCGCAAGCAGGAATACGGCCTGATCGACGCGCGGCTGAAAAAGCCCGGGATCCGCTTTATCCCGGCGACGAAAATTGGAAGCGACGTCGACTTTCAGGATTTCTGCGATAAATGGGGATTTTCGGCGGTGATCCTGGCCAATGGCGCGTGGCGCGACCGCGATCTCGGCGTGCCCGGCGCGGAGAAGTTCATCGGCAAAGGCCTGGTTTACCAGAATCCATTTATCTACTGGTACAACCACAAAAACGAAAAATCGTACGATGGCCCGCGTTACGAAACACCCGATGGCACGCTCGTGGTCGGCGGCGGGCTGGCTTCGATCGACGTGGTGAAAATCTTGCAGCTGGAAAATTACGAACGCGCGTTGGCCGGGCGGGGCGTTCACGTGGATATGCATGAGCTGGAAAAGCGCGGCATCCCGGCGATCTGCAAAGCCAACGGGATCGATCCGGCGACGCTGGGCGTCCAAGACTGCTTGCTGATTTATCGCCGCCGCGAACAGGATATGCCGCTCGCGCAGCCACCGGACAATGCTACGCCAGACCAGATCGCGAAAACGGAACAGGTGAGGCAGAAGCTGCTGCGGCTGGCGCGCGAGAAATTCTTGTTTCGCGTGCAGGATTGCACGATGGTGACGGGCGTGCTGGAAGAAAACGAGCGGATGGTGGGATTGCGCGTGGTGCGGACAAAAGTCGAGGGGCGCAAAGCGGAGCCGATTCCCGGATCGGAGCACGATTTGCGCGCGCCGCTGGTGATTTCCTCGATCGGGTCGGTGCCGGAGGCATTGCCCGGAATCGCGACGAAAGGCGAGTATTACACCTTCTCAGGCGAAGACATTCCGCGCTACACGGGTTGCGAACGCGTCTTCGGCGTGGGCAACGTCGTGACGGGCCAGGGGAATATACGCGTGTCGCTGGTGCACAGCCAGAAAGTGACGACGCACCTCATCGAGAATTATCTCGATGTAGGCGCAAGCGACGGCGATCTCTCACCGCTCTATGAAATGGCGGAAGAGCGAGCCGCGGCGCAAACCGAATCGATGGTCGAAAAGATCATGCAGCTCCCGTCCCTGACGAGTGCGGAGATCGAAGCGGTTGACCGGCGAATTCGCGAGCGGCAGCAGCAGCTAGGCTACGAGAACTATGATTCCTGGATCGCCAAGGTGACGCCGCCCGATCTGGAGTGACGAGCGCCGCGACGCTGCGCTATTGCTGCGGGGGCGCGCCCATCCCGCGCATCATCTGGCCCATGTCCATCGGCGTGCCGGTAATTTTGTCCTGGAAATTGGTGAGCGCCTTCACGAGCACCATAGTTTGATCCTTCCCCTGCATCTTGACCAGGCCATAGGGAGGCACTCCCTTCGCGACCCAAACGTCTGAGCTGCCGTCCTTCGTTTTGTAATGCTCGCAGGTGAACGTGCCCGCTGGAACAGTGACCGACTCGCTGCCCAAATCGTTCGCCTCGTCTCGAATGTCCTTCGGTTGCGTGCTTTGTCCCATGCGTCCGCCCATCATGCCGTCCATTTCCATCGGACCGCGGCCGGGCATCTGGAAGATCATCTTCGTCACCTGGCTGCTGCTGCCGTCCGGAACGATCAGCGCCTTCATCACCATTTCGCCCTGGCCCTGCGGCGCGTCAGTCACCGTTTCAAACCAAAAGCCATCCTTACCGCCGGAAGATTCCTTTCCGACGATGGCCATTACGAAGTTCATCTTGGTGCCGTCGGTTCTGTCCATTTCATATTGAGCGCCGGAACCGACCACGGGATTGAAAATGCCCTGGAGCGAAGGTGCCTGCATACGTCCCATCTGGGACTTGGCAGTTGCGCAGACAAACAGAAAACAAAGCGAGACGAGGCCCGCGGGCGTAAGTCTTTTCATCTTTGCACCTGTCCTGGCGCCGGATTGGCGCGGAGTGGAGATCGACCCGAATTGTACTCTAAAGGTCTAACGGAAAAAGAAAAAACTGCTGCCGTTTTTACCTTAGAAGTACTCGCGCGCGCTCGGACTAGAATGGAATTGTATGTCCCCATCGTCGGCTTCCGCGTCGAACTTTTCAAGCGCACAAGACGCGGGAGTCCTCACGGATCGCACGGCGCGCTGGATGGTGGCGATTGCCGTCATGTCCAGCGCGATCATGGAATTGGTGGACACCTCGGCGGTCAACGTAAGCCTTCCCTACATAGCGGGTAATCTCTCCGCGACGGTCGACGAGGCAACGTGGGTGCTCACTTCATATCTCGTGGCAAACGCGATCGTGCTGCCGCTTTCCGGTTGGATGGCAAACTATTTTGGGCGCAAGCGGCTGCTGATGATGGCTGTCGCGGGTTTCACAGTGGCGAGCATTCTCTGTGGCCTGGCGCCCAGCCTGGAGCTGCTGGTCTTCTTCCGCGTTTTGCAGGGCGCGTCGGGAGGTTCGCTGCAACCGTTGACGCGCGCCATCATGCTCGAGTCGTTTCCGCGCGAAGAGCGCGGCCACGCGATGGCGCTTTGGGGCGTGGGCATCGTGGTTGCGCCCATTGTGGCGCCGGTGCTGGGTGGATGGCTCACGACCGATCACTCGTGGCGATGGGTGTTCTTCATCAATCTGCCTGTGAGCATCGTCGGGTTGACACTGGTGCAAAAATTCGTCTTCGACCCACCCTACATTCGCAGGCGTTCCAACCGGATCGATTATTGGGGCATGGGACTACTCGCGATTGGGATCGCGAGCCTGCAGGTGATGCTGGATAAAGGGCAGGAGGACGACTGGTTCGGTTCGCATTTCATCGTCGTGATGTTCGTCATCGCCCTCATTGGACTCACTTCATTTGTGATATGGGAGCTCACGACGCGCGAGCCCGTTGTGCATTTCCATTTATTTCGCTATCGGACTTTCACGACAGGCGTTTCGCTCGCGTTGGTTCTCTTCTTCGGGCTTTATGGCAGCATCGTGCTCCTGCCGCTTTTCATGCAGACCCTGCTCGATTTCCCGGCGGTGACGGCCGGGCTCTGGAACTCTCCACGCGGCATCGCGACTCTGGTGCTGATGCCGATCGCCGGTTATTTGATCGGCAAGCGCTGGGATATGCGCGCGATGTTAACGGGCGGGCTGATCGTCGCCGGGCTGGGTGCGTATCTCTTCTCGCGGCTGGATCTGAATGCCGGCCCGTGGAACTTTGTCTGGCCGCAACTGGTAATGGGCGCCGGAATGTCGTTCATGTTTGTGCCGCTTTCGACCATCACGGTAGACCCGATCCCCGCGCACGAGATGGGCTATGCAACGAGTCTGGTTTCGTTGGCGCGGAATCTGGGCGCAGCCATTGGCATTTCCGTGTTCACCGCATTCATCGCACGGCGGGGTCAATTCCACCAGGAACGCCTAGCTGCGGAAACAGCACCGGGGAACTTGAGCTTATCCGGCGCCAAGTCTGCACTGGCGGCGGCCCTTGAGCATCAGGGATTGACGCTGAAGCATGCGGCTCATGCGGCACTGATGACCCTTTACCAGGCGTTGCAACGACAAGCATCATTGATGAGCTATCTCGACGGGTTTCGTATCATGGCGGTACTGCTAATCATCGCCGCGCCGTTCGTCTGGATCATGCGCAAACCACAATTCCGGAAAAGCGCGGACTAACGGAGCCGTTCAGGTCGCACAATCCGGGCGGTTCAGGCGAGCTCGCGATAGCTGATGAGTTCTATGCCGCGCGCCGAGACGGCTTCCTTAACGGCGGGGTCAAGCAGCGCCTGCATCTCCAGCTCACGCTCACCCTGTAGGCGCGACCCGGTTTGTGCCAAATCGGCATCGCAAACTCCAGGATGCAGCATGATTTCGGTTTGACCGTCAGCAAGCGTCCTAATAAGTCCCCTAAGCGCGGCAGGACTGAGCGAGCCTGTCGACGCGAGGCCGAGGAAGTGATCGGGATAGCGGAGCCCATATTTTTCGCACAGCGCAACGAACTTGCGGCCCGTGGCCCGCGCGGCGGAGGCGGCGAGGCGTTGGCGCGACGGGGCAAGGCGCGACCATGTGTCGCGGAGTTTCTCAATCGGCTTGCGAACACGCGTGATCCCAAATTCCCGTGCGACGCGTCCGAGAGCGTCGAGGACCTGTGGATGAGCATGAGTATGCTTGTGGGTGTCGAAATGAGTAGGCGAGATTCCGGCGCCAATTATTTTTTCAATCTGGGCACGCAGTTCTATTTCGAGATGGGAGCGGCGGACCTTGTACATACTGACGCGGGCGATGAATTCGCCCAGGGATTTGGCCAGGTATCCGTCGGCGTCGGCAAGCGTAGGGACATCCTCTGCGGGCGCCACGCATTTCCCCCCGACGAGGACCAAGTGGCAGCCGACCCCAAGCGTGGGATTGGCCAGCGCAAGTTCGACGGCGTGATCGAAGGCGTCGCCGTTCGCCATGAGCGTGGCGCTGGTGAGAATTCCGTCTCGGTGCGCACGGATAATTCCATCATCGACGCCTTTGGTCAACCCAAAGTCGTCGGCATTCAGGATCAGTCGCTTCGTCACTCGCGGGATTTCTTGCCGAAAAACTGGCAGGATCATATCACGAACTGAGCTGGCGACAGACGGCAATTTTCTTTCCAAACGAATACAGCGACGCGGGAAATTGTTAATGGAAGGTTAAGGTTTTCAACAGAACTGTTGAAAACCGTGTGAAAAGGGCTTTCGGGCGCACTGAAACTCCGCACGAATACAAGAGTTATGCTCTTTGCACAATTTCTAGTGCAACTCACGAATCCACTCGCTTTTTCTCCGCGTGACGCAGAATTTCGACGCTGTTTTTTTTCAGAATGGAAGAGCGCGGAAACCTTTTTGGGAAAAATGCTCCGTGAAGACTCGTCTGGGACCAAAAAAGTTCCGGGCGAGGCTAATACCAGTGAGGCGGCTCTTGCAGCTGGATCTTAACGGTCTGATCGTCTTTTTCGACGTCGTACCATTCGCCATAGGTGTGCCAGCCCTTGGCGATCACCTGGATCTCCACTTTTCCCTGCGGCACGGGAGGAACTTTCACCGAGCCGTCGAGATTGGTCTTCAGGTCTAGTTCCTGCAAATCGCCGTGATGCAAGAAGCTGTCGGGCTTGGGGTAACGCACATAGACGCTCGCGTTGCCGACCGGGTGCCCGTTGGGGTTGGTGATCATGATCTTGAGCTTCACAACAGTGGGTGACGCGACGTAATCCTTCGCCGTGGGAGCGGTCGTGATCGGCGGCGAGGAATCGTTCTGGCCAGCGGCGCTTTGGGCACAAACAATTCCCGCAGTGAGGCTCGCAACGAGCAAAACAACCCAACCGCAACGCGACAAACGGCGTCTCATCGTGCCACCTTTTTACTCCAAAGCGATCTCTCGCTCAAGACCCTTCAGAAAATTAATCTGTTATATGATGCGGATAGCGGGACGTTGGACAAACTCCCTCATGGCGGACCATTCGAAAACTCTGGCGCTCATAGGCGCGGGGCCCGTGGGCCTTTGCGTCGCCAAGGCGCTTCAGGCTCAGAACATCGATTACGAACAGTTAGAAGCCGATAGCGACGTGGGTGGCAACTGGTACCATGGCGTTTATCCGACGGCGCACATCATTTCGTCGCGCAAGACCACCGAGTATCCCGACTACCCGATGCCGGTCTTCTACCCGGATTTTCCGAGCGCGGCGCAAATGCTGGAGTATTTGCGCGACTATGCCGATCATTTCGGACTGCGCGAACGCATAGAGTTCAATACAAAAGTGTTGATGGCGATGCCGCTGCCCGATGGGCGCTGGGAACTGCTGCTTTCGCGGGGCGGGAGGCGAGTTTACAAAGGCGTGATCATCTGCAACGGGCACCATTGGGACAAGAAATTTCCTTCGTATCCCGGAATTTTTACGGGCGAGATCCTGCACTCGAAAGATTACAAGTCACCATCGCAGCTGAAGGACAAACGAGTTCTTGTGATCGGCGGAGGCAATTCGGCGTGCGACGTCGCCTCCGAGGCGGCTCGAGTGGCCGAATCATGCAGCCTGAGCCTGCGGCGGGGATATTGGTTTTTGCCGAAAACCATTTTGGGAATTCCGTCGGCGGAACTGATCAAGCCGTGGGCCCCCGTGTGGGTGCAACGCCTCTTTCTCCGGATGGCGCTGCGGCTGATCATCGGGCGGTATCAGGATTACGGCTTGCCGAAACCGGATCACAAGATTTTCCAGGCTCACCCGACAATCAACAGCGAACTGCTTCACTACATTCGTCATGGCCGAATCACGCCGAAGCCCGATGTAGCTCGATACGACGGAAATAGTGTTCACTTCACCGACGGCAGCAGCGACGAATTCGAATTGATCGTTTGCGGCACTGGATTTCACGTGAGCTTTCCCTTCTTACCCGAAGGACTCGTACACACGCGCGGAGGCATCGCCGATCTTTATGGCGGGATGTTTCCGGCCGACTGCAAAAACCTGTATATCGTCGGCACAGCACAGTTGCGTTACGGCTTTGGGCCCGTGGCAACGCCGGGGGCCGATCTGCTGGCTGAAATGATTCGGCTCCAGGACCGGATGGAGTTGCCGATCGGGCTGGTGCTGAAGGAATCCGGAATGCGATTGCCTACGACGCATTTGGTCGACCCGCATGCCGCGATTCGCAGCATCCGGCGAGGGAAGCGAGTGCTTCCATTGCTTCTTTGGAAAGAGCGGAGGCTGCGAAAGAAACTGGCCGGGCATCCGCTGCGCGCGTTCGACCCTCCCGCTGTGCGTGTGGTCCGCGACATGGAGGTATTTTGAGCTGGGATCTCGCTGGAGGCGTCGCAGTGGTGACGGGCGCGGGATCCGGCATCGGGCGAGCATTGGCGCAGCGATTGGTGGTCGAGAAAATGTCGCTGGCCCTCTGCGACGTGAACGCGGATCGGCTCGACGAATCGGCTGCTGAAGCGCGGCTGGCCATCAACGAAAACGTCCAACGCGTCACGACCCACTTGGTTGACGTAAGCGACGCAAGCCGAATGCGCGAATTTGCCGATGAAGTGGTATCGGCTCACGGCCGCGCCACGTTGCTGATCAACAATGCCGGCGTGGCGCTGCATGGGCGCTTCGAGGAGCTTTCGCTTGAGGATTTCGAATGGCTGATGCGAATTAATCTTTGGGGCGTGGTCAACGGGACGAAGGCGTTTTTGCCCGTGTTGCGGCACGAGCGCCGGGCTCATATCGCGAATCTTTCGAGCATCTTTGGAATCATCGCACCAGCCGGACAGACGGCGTATGCCGCCAGCAAGTTTGCTGTTCGCGGGTTTACGGAGGCGCTGCGCAATGAACTGGCGGGCTCGAACGTGGGCGTTTCGTGCGTTCATCCGGGAGGGATCCGCACCCGGATTGCGGAAGACGCGAGGATGGGCGCGAATACCCCGGGGAGCAAGCCCGAGTACGCGGACGCGTTTGCCCGAGTGGCCAGGCATTCGCCGGAATTCGCGGCACGAAAAATCGTTGACGGCGTCAAACGTAATAAGGCGCGAATATTGATCGGCGTCGAAGCCCACGCGCTGGATACGGCGCAACGGATTTCCCCGGCGCGCGCGGCCTCGCTTCTGATGGGCAGCCTCCGAAGCATTTGAAGCTCGTTCGATAGGGCAAGGGTGGTATTGACGATCCGCAAATTCGTGATACTTTCGGCCATACAGGGTGCTCCGGTCCGCCCAGTACGTGAGCGTCCTCCTGCAGGAGACAAGTATGAAAGAAGCAAAGATCGTCGCGGTTTTCCTGGCCGCGTTGTCTCTGGCGGCGATAACGAGCGCGCAAAACGCTGTCCCCTCTGGAACAGTGATTCCCGTCGCGTTGACTTCGTCAGTTTCAACGAACGACCAGCCCGGAAAGACAGTTTCAGCTCGGGTGATGCAGGACGTACCGCTTGCCGGAGGGAAGACAATTCGCGCGGGATCGCGATTGGTCGGTCGCGTGCTCGCAGTGAAGCCGGGCGCAAATGGCAAGGGCGCACAGATTTTCTTAACATTTGACAAGCTGGTTTCCGAACGCCGATCAGAGCCGGTCACGACGGACCTGCGCGCCATTGCTTCGTTCGTGGAAGTGGAACAGGCGCAAATTCCGCCGATGGGCCCGGATCGAGGCACTCCGCAGTGGGAATGGACAACGCAACTGATCGGTGGCGATGTCGATTATCGCGGAGGCGGACCAGTGAAAGAGGGACGGGAGATTGTCGGGCGCCCCGTTTCGAACGGCGTGTTGAGTAACTTGACCACGAGCCTCAACGGTCCATGTCGCGGTGCGATCGATCAGAACGACCGTCCCCAGGCACTCTGGGTCTTCTCGGCGGACGCTTGCGGCGTTTACGGCTTTCCGTCGATTGCCGTCGCCCACGCAGGCCGGACCAGTCCCGTTGGCGAAATCGTGCTGCGTTCGGATCGGGCCAAGTTCAAAATCGCCAGCGGAACGGGCAATGCTTGATCCCTATTTGCGACTGGTTACGGATTCCGCCAACCATGCAAGATAATCCCGCCAGCCCGCCGTAATCGGGATCGCGATGATCTCGGGAACCTCGTAACTGTGGAGCGCCCGGATCGCGCGTTCGACCGCGGCATAGCGGGCGCGGGAAGTCTTAATCAGTAGGGTGATTTCCTTCGCAGTTTCAAGTTTTCCTGCCCACCAGTAAACCGATTCGACCGGCGCCGCGAGCATGTTGACGCACGCTGCGAGTCGTTTCTCAACGAGGGCGCGCGCAATATGCCGCGCTTCCTTTGCTGAGCCGCAGTTTGTGAGGACGATGATGTAACCGCTCGCGGGCATGCAGTCTCTCCAACCAAGCAATACCGCAGCACATTGTGCGGCGCGATCGGCTCGCGGCGAGGAGAGACAATTTCGTGCGCCACAGCGATTGTAGTGTCTTCAGAATTCCGTAGCCGTGGCCAGCGAGGCCTCGGATCGCGAGGGCATCCCCGGGCAAGGTACCGAAAGCCCAGACTGCAACGCCACGCGCCGGTAGACGAACCCGCGTGTCGGCCGCTCAGCGGCGATGGGCGACCTTCGCCAAGTCGCCATCGGCAGCGGCCGCCACTCCCCCGCGTGCCAGGGCTATAAATGCAGACGCCGAGCGCGGCAGCGTGCGATCGCGGCGATACACGATCCCCAGCTCGCGCCAGATGTCCATATCCGAAATAGGAATCAGCTTGCATTGGCCGGCCGCGACTTCGTCCTGCGCAAACTTCTCGCTGATGATCGAGACGCCGAGGCCGGCGGCCACGAAGCGCTTGATCATTCCCACGCTCGCCAATTCCATATTCACGCGAAGCTGCACGCGGAACGGCCGGAATTGCTTATCGAGCACCTGCCGCATGAACCCGGTCTTGGGGAAGATCCAGTTTTGATCGAGCGTGTCACTCGTGCGAACACTTTTCAGTTTCGCCAGCGGATTCGCCGGATCGACCATCAGCACCAGGCGGTCGCGAAAGATCGAATGCACTTTGAGGCTCGGTGATTTCACAGGGAGAGTCACGATTCCCACGTCCACCGTGCCGTCTTCGATCTTCTCCAGCACTTTGTGGCTGAAATTGCGGTAAATACTGATCTGTACCGAAGGAAACCGCCGGGTATATTCCGCGAAAATATCCGGCAGCACATAAAGGCAGGTTGCTTCGTTCGCGCCGATCGCCAGCGATCCGCGCGGCGTGCTGGCCTGGTCCGCAACGGCTCGAAGCGATTCGTTACGCAAAGTAAGAAGCCGCCCGGCATATTCGAGCAACGTCTCGCCGGCGACAGTAAGGCGAACGGATTTCCCGACGCGGTCAAAAAGCTTCTGGCCGTATTCCTGCTCCAGCTGGCGAATCTGCGCGCTCACCGCAGGCTGCGAGCGATAGAGCTTTTGCCCCGCTCTCGAAAAACTGCCCTGCTTGGCAATCTCCAAAAAGGTGACTAGGTGATCGAAATCCATAGGATGGTCATGGATTATAGCAAAAGCAGGCCGCGCAAACCGGTCATGTAGAAAAAAAGCAAATTCGTGCAAACTTCACCGCAGGGCGTGACCCTGCTTACGAATACCCTGAGTCGCTGATAATCGATATACTGCACACAGGCCGCCAAATCCGAGTGTGCGATGACCGCCAACTCTGAATCCAGGCGCAACTGGATACCGAAACGCATCGTCAGGCGTTGCACTGACCAGATTTGCGACGCGGAAATTTGGAAACTCGCCTGGGAAGCGCTGATCAGCAACCGCATGCGCGCCATCCTCACCATCCTCGGCGTGATGATCGGTACCGCGTGCGTCGTTCTTGTCGTAACAGTCGCAATGGCCGGCCGACGCTATATTCTCGGCCAAATCGAAGGCGTCGGCGCGAACTTGATTTACGCGAACAGGGTCGACCCTGGCACCGGCGCGCCTCCGGCCCTCGCCGATGAGATCTCGCCGGCCGATATGGCAGCCGTAAAAGCCGAGATCCCCAACGCCGTGCAGGTCGCCGGAACGCGCAAAATCGAAATGACGGTGATCGCGAACGGCGAGCCGTATCCGATCGACCTCGTAGGCGTCACCGATGGTTACCAGCAAATCCGCAAGCTCGTCGTGGACCACGGCAGTTACTTCACTTCTGACGATCTCGCTTCGCAAAACAAAATTTGCCTGATCACGCAGGGGCTGGCCGCGCTCGTTTTCCCGTCGGACGATCCTGTGGGCCAGGATATCCGCATCGGCGATCTCCACTTCACGGTCATTGGAGTCTTTCACGAGCGCGCCGGGCTCTTCGGCAATTCCGGCCTCACCGGGCGCTCCGTGATCGTTCCCTTCCCCGTGATCAGCTATTACACCGGCACGGATTTTTTTGACACGCTTTACGCGCAAGCGGATCAGCCGAGCAACGTTCCCGCCGTGACTTCGGAGATTACCGAAGTGCTGCATGACCGGCACCGGCCTGGAGCTGAGTACGAAGCGCAGAATCTGGCCGGAATTCTCGACACGGCGCGTGACATTGCTGCCGCTCTAACAATATTGCTGATTGTGATTTCGCTCATCGCTCTCGTAATCAGCGGCGTCGGCATCATGAACATCATGCTCGTCACGGTCACTGAGCGCACGCGGGAAATCGGCATTCGCAAGGCGATCGGGGCGCGGCAAGACAGCATCCGCTTTCAATTTCTCGTCGAGGCGTTGATGATCAGCGGAATCGGTGCCGCCATCGGAGTTGGCATCGCTATCGCCATCCCCGCCGCGGTGAACTTCGGGCTTAGCTTTGTACCCGACCTGGGGGACTTCAATTTGCCGGTTTCCTGGGTGTCCGTCGTCCTGGCTTTTCTGGTCTCGTTCTCGACGGGCGTCATCTTTGGCTATCTGCCCGCGAATCGCGCAGCCAAGCTGCAGCCCACCGAGTCGCTTTACCACGAATAGCCGCCGCGCATGCGGCTCAGGCACTCTGTGAATGGTCCGTCAGAGGCGCAGAACTCGAGTTCGTCTTCCTCTTCAACTGCGCGGCAAGCAACTTCCCTTTCCTGAACCAAATTCTCTCCACGCGTTGCACGTAACGCGGCGATGATTTTCGCTTGTCCTCGAGCTGCGCGAGCCATTCCCGCGCTTCGGTGTCGCGATTCTGCTTCGCGAGAAAGTCCGCATAGCTGAAGAGTATTTCCGGAGCGCTCGATCGTTTCACCGCGTCAGCAAACCATGCGGCAGCGTCATCGACGCGGCCCACCTCAGCGTAGGCTTGCGCCAGGAGCAGCTCCCCGCGGTAATTATCGATCTTCGGCTCGCCGCGAACGGCTTCTTCCAAATCCGGCACAGCCGCCGCATAATCCCCCATCTCCATTTCGCATTGGCCGCGCCGGTAAAACGTGCGCGTCGAATCGGCCTTCGTCGCGATCGCTCGATCGAACATCCCGCGCGCCTTCGCATAGTCGCGCTGATCGAAATAGAGCTCGCCCAATTCCTCGAGATTGGCCACCGAAGGGTTGTCGCGAACCGTTGCTTCCGTCGTCGCGATACGCGACCGCCTCCCATAGCGCCGAAATCCCTGGCGGGCCATACCGACATCGGGAACCACTTCCGCAACGATGTAAACAACCGAGCCGAGCGCGCCGAAAAAGAGAATGATCCAGAACCAGTACCACTCAGGCCGCCGCTTAAAAAAATGCACCAGTGCCGCGATTTGAAGAAACATTCCCCACGGCCAAAAGAGATGGCTGACGAACCACATTCGCGCGACGCTCCTCTTCAGTGCGTGATTCCATTATGACGCAAAGGTGCGCCCGCGATTGATCCGTCGCGAGATCTGTTCCTCGTTTCGCTAAATCAGGACGCCAAGGCGCACTCAAGCCACTCACATTCCTTCTTTCCAAACCCTACACTCTAAGGAATACTGCGGCGGCATGATTTCGACCAATGCGGAACCCGCCGCAAGCAAGCCCAGCCCCGGATTACGACGCCGATGGACGCGCATCCTCCCGGCCGTGCTTGCCACGTACAGCATCGCCTACCTGGAACGCGCGAACTATTCGCTTGGCGCGGCCGCTGGACTCGCCGCCACCTTGCACATCACGCAGGCCCGTTCCGCCCTGCTCGCAGGCGCATTCTTCCTCGGCTATTTCATCTTTCAGGTGCCGGGCACCGCCTACGCGCAGCGCACAAGCTCCAAAGGACTGATCTTCTGGGCCCTGATCGCCTGGGGCATTTTCGCCGGACTCACCGGCGTGATTCGCAGCTTTCCGCTCCTGATCGTCGATCGGCTGCTTTTGGGCGTCGCCGAAAGCGTGATCCTGCCGACGATGATCGTCCTGCTCGCGAACTGGTTCACAAAGGCCGAAAGGTCGAGGGCGAACGCACTGTGCATTCTGGGCAACCCTGCAACGCTGCTCTGGATGTCCGCCATCACCGGCTTTTTGATTAGCGCCGTGGGATGGCAGCGGGCGTTCGTGCTCGAAGGCATTCCTTCGATCGTATGGGCGTTCGGATGGCTCGCACTCGTCGATGATCGACCGGCTCGGGCAAAGTGGCTCAGTTCGGCGGACCGCGATCGGATCGAGAGCGAGATCGCGGAGGAACAATCTGTGATTCCGCAGATTCCGAACCTCGGCCTTGCGCTGCGGACGCCCACGGTCGTGCTCCTGAGCCTCACTTATTTCTTCTGGAGCCTCGGCCTTTACGGCTTTGTGCTTTGGCTGCCGACCATCGTGCGCAAAGGCTCGGCCGAGGGTATGGGGCTCACCGGTTTGCTGAGCGCAGCGCCCTATCTGGCGGCGGCACTGGCGATGTTGCTGATTTCACACGCGGCGGACAAGACCTTGCAGCGCCGTCGCTTTGTGTGGCCGTTTCTGATGCTCTCGGGCGTGGCGTTTTTTCTGTCGTTTGTCACGGCTGACTGGAAATTTGCCGTTCCCTATGGATTTTTGATTTTAGCGGGCGCGGCGATGTACGCGCCCTACGGGCCGTACTTTGCGCTGATTTCCGATCTCCTGCCCGCAAACGTCGCCGGGCAGTCGATCGCCTTTATTAATAGCTGCGGCGCACTCGGCGCCTTCGGAGGCACATATTTTGTGGGGTTATTGCAATCCTATACGGGGAGCTCGAAGGCGAGCTTTCTCACGATGTCAGCATTTCTGGCAATTTCCGCGGTGACGATGATGCTGGTGCCGCCAGCACGATCAAAGGAGACGCCGGCTTGAACGCGAGCATTACGCGTCGAGGCGGCGATGTTTGAAACGCTTTTCTCCTTTCGCGTAGGGCGCAACGGTGTGGCCGTTCCCGTAAAGCTTATACTTGTACGTCGTTAGGCCTTCGAGTCCCATGGGTCCGCGCGCGTGAAGCTTGCTGTTGCTGATTCCCACCTCGGCGCCAAAGCCATAACGAAACCCATCCGCAAATCGCGTCGACGCATTTTGGAACACGCCCGCACTATCGACCTCATCCATAAATTTCCCAGCGGCCGCGTCGTCTTCGGTCACGATCGCATCGGTGTGGCGCGAGCCGTAGCGATTGATGTGGTCGATCGCGCTGTCGATGTCGGAAACGATTTTAATTGCGAGAATCATGTCGCCATATTCGGTGGACCAATCGTCCTCTGTGGCGCGCACGATTTTCTCCTCGGGAAGCAGCGAGGCGGTTTTTGCATCTGCACGAATTTCCACTCCCGCTTTTTTCAGGCGCGCCACAGCCTGCGGCAGAAACTTCGCCGCAATGTCTTCGTGCACAAGCAAAGTCTCTGCTGCATTGCAGACCGCGGGATATTGCACTTTCGCGTCGTAAGCGATATCCAGGGCCTTTTCCATGTCCGCGCTGCGGTCCACATAGACGTGGCAGATGCCTTCGCCGTGGCCGAGCACGGGAATCCGGCTATGCTCCATGATGTAACGTACCAACTCGTACGAGCCGCGCGGAATGATCAGGTCTACATCGCGGTCGAGCGAAAGCAATTCGAGCACATCAGCCCGGGTGTGCAGCAGTTGCACCGAATCACCAGGAACCTCCGGCAATTTCTCCAGCGCGGCGCGCCACAGGCGCACAAGCGTTTCGTTCGTGTGCGTCGCCTCCGCTCCGCCTTTCAGAATCAGCGCGTTGCCCGATTTCAGAGCGAGCGAGGCGACCTGCGGCACCACATCCGGCCGTGATTCGAACACAACGCCAACCACGCCGAGCGGACATGATTCGCGGAACAACGTGAGATTGTCGTCCAGTTCGGTGGCCATTAACGTGCGCCCGAGTGGGTCCGGCAGCCCCGCGACCTCGCGCACGTGCGTCGCCATCCCTGCGATGCCGCTTTCGGTCAGGCGCAGCCGCTTGAGCATTGCCGCCGACATACTCCCCGAGGCGACGGATGGTTCGGCGGCAGCGCAATCGAGAGCATTCGCCTCCAGGATTTGCGCCCGGCCCGCTTCGATTGCGCCGGCCGCGGCCAGCAAGACCGCCTTGCGTCGCTCATCCGAAAGCCGCGCCAGCGCACGCGAAGCTTCCCGCGCGCGCTTCGCAACAGCCGCGACGGACTCGCTCGCTCGGACCTCCGTCTTCGATGGCGCAGTCTGGCTCATTGTCGTTGCAATAGCACAATATTATCGCGCGTCACAAGCACTGGCGAGGCCGCAGCGCCCTGCGCTTTCCTCTTGCGCGCCGCCTGCTCGGCGTCTTCGCTGGCACATTTCGCGATGCCTCGTGCGAATTCGCGCCCTTCCGAATCGAGAATGCTCACCACGTCCATCGGCGCAAAATGACTTTCGACGCGGACAATTCCCGACGCAAGCAAGCTCGCTTTTCGTTCGGTGATGGCGCGATATGCACCCGCATCGACGACCACCCGTCCACGTACTCCAGCGGCATACGCAATCCACCGCCGCTTGCCGCGCATCCGAGTGGACGGCAGAAAGGCCGTCCCGATCTTCTCTCCCGCGAAAACACGGTCGAGAATCTCAGGCGCCTGGCCGTTCGCAATCACAGCGATCCCGCCGCAATTCATCGCGATCTCAGCCGCTTCGAGCTTCGTCCGCATCCCGCCGCGCCCATTTTCCGAAGGCCCCGCCGCCAGCCGCTTCAGCTCCGGCGTGATTTCCGCCACGAACGGAATCACTTCGCGAGCGGCGGTATCTTTATTCGCGTTCCGCAGCAGGCCATCCACATTCGTCATCAGCACCAGCGCGTCCGCTTCCATCCCGCTCATCACCAGCGCAGCCAGCCGGTCGTTGTCGCTGAAAACGGGAGTCCGCGGAGCCGACGCAAACGTGGCTTCGAGCTCAGCCGTCGAAACCGTATCGTTTTCATTCACGATCGGCAGCACTCCGAAACCCAGCAGCTTTTCCATCGTCTGGCGAAGATTCGAATAGCGGTGCCAGTTAGTGAAGTCGTCTTCTGTCAGCAGGACTTGCGCCACCTTGATGCCCCACTCCGAGAAAAGCTCCTTGTACGCGTTCATCAAAAGGCTCTGCCCCACCGCCGCGCAAGCCTGCTTCGTCACAAGGTCGCCCAAGCGGGAAGGGTGGAGGCCAAGCCAACCGCGCCCCAGCCCGACCGCCCCGGATGAAACGAGCACCACCTGCCGCCCCTCGCGCATCAACTCCGCAATCGACCGCGCGATCGGCCGCACCCGTTCGCTCGAAAGCTCGCCCTGTGAACCCGCAACGGTATTCGTGCCGAGCTTAATCACCAGTCGCCGCGCTGCCTTGAGCAGCGCTTCGCGTCCAGCCTCAGTTTTTGAGCTTTCAGCCATCGCAAGTCCGTTACGGATCACAAAACCCTCGCTCACTTCGACCACCCACTGCGTTGCACGGGATTCTCTTACAGTAGCCGCTGGAAGGCACTATCCGCAAGGCCAGCGCGCTCGAATGCGCATAGGATCAGGCGCCCGCATATAGCTCGGCAATATGGGATTTACTGCTAAGGAAAAATCAGGTCCAAAAAATAATCAGAGAGAAGAAGAGGAGCACCGTCCCAGCCCTCGCGCCTCGTTTTCTCTCAAGGCACACGACATCTCTGCTTCTTCTCTCTGCCTTGCGGACAATTACTTCCGCAGTTCGGATTATCGACGGCTATGCTGTGTAGGGTGAATACAGTTGATGCTGTAAATTGAAGACTCTCCGTCGCCGAGCGCTTTGTAGGGAAGCCAACGGAAGAAAAATGGGGTCGTTTCTGCTGAGCGCAAAGCGGCTGCTCGGAAAACGCGCGCTGGCAGATTTAACCGGCGCCTTTAGCCTTCATGCTGGATTGTATGGAAGGATTTACGGCTCGATGATCTGGTTGCGCACAGCATAGCGCACCAGTTCGCTCACGGAGTGAATCTCCAGCTTGCGCATGATGTTCGCGCGGTGCGTCTCTGCCGTCTTCACGCTGATGCTCAAGTCGGACGCGACTTCCTTGCTGCTCTTCCCCTCCGAAAGGAGCTGTACGATCTCGCGCTCCCGGGAAGTCAGCCGGTCCGTCAGATTCTGCGGCAGGCCGCCAGGGCCAGTGCCGCGCTGCTCTAGTCCGTTGAGCATCAACTCGGTAGCCCGTGGAGTGAAAAATGGCTTGTGATTCGATAGGGCCTCCACAGCAACTACCAGATCCCGGTCCGAATCGGACTTGACGATGTAGCCGCGCACTCCTGCGGCCAGGATTTCGCGAATCAGCTGATCGGAGTGATGGACCGAAAGAATCAGGATTTCCGTGCTCGGCGATGCTTTCAGTATCCGCCGCGCGGCCTCGACGCCATTCAACTCCGGCATCGTTATATCCATGATAACGATGTCCGGTCTCAACTCCTCGGCCCTGGCTACGGCGTCGCGGCCCGTGCCCGCCTCGGCGCATACCGTCCAGCCCGGATGGGATTCCAACAGAGCACGCAGCCCGCGCCGCATCAGATCGTGATCGTCGGCAATCAGGATCCGCAGAGATCTCATACCACTCCTCCCGTAACGAAGCTCTTCGCCGTCATTCTAAGCGCCTTACACGCCACCTTTTCGCCGCGGAAGTGCAATCGAGCCCTCCCGTTTTCGGCATGGTGCACACGCATTACCAAAACGCTGCAGTCCCTCCAACTAATTGCAAACGATTATAACCGGACCGAATAGGCTGATGACACTACACGGAAACATGTATGCCGCAATCGCCTCGCGTTTGTAGAATTCGGCACACACCAGGCAATATTTGCAAGCGTCCCCGCGGAAACCCTGTATTTTCGCCAACTCTTCGCGTTTGATTTTGTTGCAATCACACGATTTCCAAAAATCTATTCCGCATTTCCGAAATGGGAACATGACTTGCTTCACTAACTGTGTGGTTTGAAAATCCTTCGGAGGTATCAGGAAAAATGAATCGAATTCACAAGCTTTTGTTGACTGTTTTCTCAGCAGCGTTGCTGGTTGGAGCGACTGTCGCGCTCCCGTCGCATGCTGCCGCACAGGCAATGCCGAGCGCCGGCTCCCAGACCTCGCCAAGCACAGGCGAACAGGGACAGCAGGGCGAGCTCCAGTCCGTTTCTGGAAAAATCACGTCCGTCTCCGGTAAGACCTTCACTCTCGAGACCTCTTCAAGCCCGTCCGCTCCCGCTGGCCAGCAGTTCCAGAGCAGCCAAAGCGCCGAATCCGGCCAGAGCATGACTTTCACGATTAACGACAACACCACTGTTTCCGGCAAGCTTGCCGTTGGCAAGACTGCTGACGTCACCTATCGTTCGCAGAATGGCGAAAACATCGCCGTCAGCGTTCGCGTGTCGTAAGCCTTCCTGCTTACCTCTCGGCGGGGCGCCCGCATTTTCGATGCGGCGCCCCGTTTTTTTCCTCCTCGTCTTCACCCGGGGTCGCGGCCAACCCGAAAATCCTGTCGCCTTCTTCGCCTTTCCGAGTAAAATTCCAACCCATGTCAAAAATAATGGAAGGCAAAACGGCCATCGTCCTGGGCGTGTGGAATAAATGGAGCATCGCTTTCGCCATCGCGCAGGCCTTCGTTCGCGAAGGCGCAAGCCTTCTGCTCACGTATCAAAACGAGCGCGCCAAGCCAACGGTCGAAGATCTCGGCCGCGAACTCGGCGCCAAAGGGCTCTTCCCTTGCGATGTCCAACAACAGAGCGACATCGACCGGCTCGCCGAATCACTCCAAGCCGCCGGGCACAAGCTCGACGTCGTGGTGCACAGCATCGCCTCCGCGAATCACGAAGACCTGAATCGCCCGTTCGTCAACACCTCCCGCGAAGGCTTTAAATTCGCGCTCGACATCAGCGCGTATTCGCTGGTCGCCATTTCGCAAGCTCTTGCGCCCCTCATGACGGGCGGCGGCTCCATCATGACGCTCACCTATCTCGGCTCCACGCGCGTCGTCACCAACTACAACGTGATGGGCGTCGCCAAAGCCGCTCTCGAAGCCGAAGTCCGTTACCTGGCCAGCGGACTCGGGCCGCAAAAAATTCGCGTCAACGCGATTTCCGCCGGCCCGATCAAGACCATATCCGCCCGCGGCATCAAGGATTTCTCCAAGGTGCTCGAGTTTGTCGCCGCTCACGCTCCCTTGCGCCGCAACACCGACATCGCCGAAGTCGCCGATACGGCCGTCTTCCTCGGCAGCGATCTGGGCCGCGGCGTCACCGGCAACGTGATCTACGTTGACGCCGGCTTTCAAATCATGGGCCTGTAGCAGCGACCCGAAGGCACGGAGGGCACGAGAGTTTCCAGTCTCGCCGCGCGGCCTTTCTCATTTCGGGAACCACCCCACCGCTTTCGCCTTTTGTACACTTTCGCCAGGGCGAAAGAGGTGCGTTTTTCTATCGGATTGCGGGTGCGGGGCGACCGATGGAGGTCGATTCGCGGAACGGGGCGATCGTGCGCAAGGGAGAGAACCGTGGCATCGCGATGCCAGCGAACAAACGGATGGTCGCGCCGCCGAGTGCCTCGACTTGGTGAATTGGATCCATTCTGGGTGCGATTTTTTCAATGCGGCGCTTCGATTGTGCGCCCCAACCGACTATAACCTTGGCGAGATCCTTTACCGGAGGCAGGGCCGATATTTTTTCCCAAAACCGCACCTTCCGCGTCATTATTGTGCAAGACTCTTTCGTAGCGGCGTCTCAAAGACTGCCCTAAGTCGTTGATCTGTTTCGAAACCGGCCGAGATCTAGATTTGGCTGTGCTTGTGCTTTAGCGGCGGAGTGTACGTGTCGATAGCCGTGTGCACCCTCCGGTTGTGCGACCTAGGCGATGTTGAGTCTCCTTTTGTGAATTCACGCTTCGGAGCAAGCGACCCGGCCCTATGCTGATGGGGAAATCAACGCGACGGCAGCGCATCTTCCGGCTCGTCGTCATTTTGTTATTTACCGTGTGTATTGTAGGGTTACTGATCCTGCCGCAGGTCAATCCGGATAATTTTGTGGTCAGCGGGCAAACGGGCTCGCAGGCCTTCGTGGCGCACGCTCGGATTATGTCGACCACAACGGTGTTCACTCTTCGCATCTGGACTGGTCCGGCGATTCTCGGGGCCGTTGCGTGGTCGTCAAGTTGGGGACGAACGCCTTTTGAGACCATGACCTTCGAACGGACTGTCGATCCGTTACGCTGCTGATTCTTTCCTCCTCGCTACAGACTAGCTTCTCGTGTTGCTGGCGCGTTCCATTCGGATGCCGGCAGCAGCGCATCTTGCCGCGTTAAGGCTCGGCAAACCATTGTTATGCGGCATTCCGATATCGGGAATGACGAAATATCCCCGAACAGGTGAATCAATGGGTAGCAGTTTCTGGCAGGTCGAAGTCGACCGTGTCTCAGCGCTGGAGTGGGCACGGCTAATCGATCAGTTTGATGATGCCAATTTATACCAGGCGTTTTCATACGGCGCGATGCGGTGGGGAGCGGACAATCTCAGCCACATCGTTTTGCGGAAAGACCATGAAGCCGTAGCGATCGCGCAGCTTTGGATATTGCGACCCGCCAAGCTGAGACTGGGGATCGCCTATGCGCGGCGGGCGCCGCTATGGATACGAGCTGGAAGGGCCTGCGATCCCGAAGTGTTTTGCCGCATCGTCCAAGCGATGGAGGAAGAATACGTTCGCAGGCGGGGGCTTGTATTGCGAATTATGCCAAACGCTTTTCTGCAATCGGAGCGCGGAGAGCTAGTAACTATGGCTCTCAAGCGGTTCCGAGCGGAAACTGCCCTCCCGGACGGAGAGGAGCGGACGCTGGTGCTGGATTTGTCCCCAACGCTTGAGAGCCTGCGCAGCCGCTTCGACCGGAAATGGAGGAATCAACTGACGGCAGCCGAGAAGAGAAATCTGGTGGTAACCTCGGGCACGAGCCTGGAAGAATTTCGCGTCTTTGAGTCCCTCTATCGGGACATGCGGCTCGTGAAGCGATTCGAAAGCAGCGTGGACGCCGCGGAATTCGCTTTGATACAACCCGGCCTTCCTGAAGCTCACCGCATGCGCGTCTTTCTTTGTTTCCAGGATGAGACACCCGTGGCGGGAGTGGTGGCGTCAGCGATGGGCAATGCTGCGATCTACCTTTTAGGAGCCACAATCCAAGAGGGCCGCCGGGCCAAAGCTTCGTACTTGCTGCAATGGAAGCTCGTTCAGTGGCTTAAAGAAAGGCAAATTCGCTGGTACGACCTGGGAGGAATCGACCCGGAGAAAAATCCTGGCGTTTATCATTTCAAACGGGGACTATCCGGCGAGGTCAAGCACCTGACCGGAACCTTTACGACGTCGACTGGGGCGATATCCAGAATGATAAGCGCCGGAATAGCGCTTCACCGGGTGGTTAGAGCAAATTTTTAAACTGAGAGCGCTTGTTTGCAACTCAGGGTACGGGAATGCTTTGGAAAGAACGGAACAGCGAGGCTCTCGCCGCTCTGCCCGCGCAATAAACGAGGGGATCCGGAATACAATAGAGCGTCGGGAGGAGATCCCCGTGAACCGCGATCGAGGCGAAGATACGCGACCCTCTGAATACCGGGAATTCCGGCCGCCTGCTTCGCTCGCCGAATATATCTTTTGTTTCTGGACTCAGGCGGTCCATTCACGGACGGAATTCGCGCAGCGAGTGCTGCCCGACTGCTGCGTCGATCTGATGCTGGTGAATGATGTCCCAACTGTGGCCGGTCCGTGGACCGAGCCGTTTCTCGCCAATCTCGCGCCTGGGACGAATATTCTGGGAGCGCGCTGCCACCCAGGCCTCGCTTCGAGCCTTCTCGGAATGCCGGCCTCGGAATTGCTGAACCGGACCGCGCCACTTTCCGACGTGTGGGGCCGCGCGGGCGCAGATAGGTTTGCGCGGATCGCCGAGAAGCGGACGCTCGAAGCTAAAATGTCCATGATGGCATCCGCTCTGCTGAACCGCCTGGCGAATGCTCCTGCCATCGACAAGCCGGTGACTGGAGCGATTGAGTGGATCGCGCGCTGCCCTGACGGGCAGGTTGAAGAACTGAGCCGCTGGCTCGGCTTGAGCAGCCGGCAAATCCAGCGGCGATTCACGAAAGCTGTGGGATACGGCCCGAAGCTCTTTCAATCCGTTTTGCGATTCCAACGCCTCCTCAGCTTCGGCGGGAAAGCGAATGCTCGCGGAAATCTGGCGCAATTTGCCGCAGACGCCAGCTACGCCGACCAGTCGCACATGACGCGCGAAGTTCGGCGGTTTTCGGGCAAGTCGCCGGGCGAATTGCTTTCCACTTCGCGCTCGACGCTCGCCTTGTCGGGGCTGATCCAGCCGCCCGGTGAATTCGTGCGCTGAGAATTGCGATGTCCGATTCGTTCAAGACGCGGCGCCTGCCGCTGCTGTATTTTTGGCGACATGTTGAGCAGAAGAGAACTTCTCGCGGGGTTGGCGGCCGCATCGCTTTCCTCCGCAATGAGTGGAGACTCCCCATCCATGGACCAGCGCATCAGCGTCGTGACGCTCGGCGTCAAGGATCTTGCGGTTTCGAAAAAGTTCTACACTGAGGGCCTCGGCTGGAAACCCGCCTTTGAAAACAACGAGATCATTTTCTTTCAGGCCGGAGGAATGGTCTTCGCCCTCTTCCCGCGCAATGAACTGGCGGCGGATTTCAACGGCGATCCCGCAGCGTTCGGCCGCGCGCCCATCGCGCCCATGTCGTTGGGTTACAATGTTCGCGAAAAGAGCGAAGTTGACCCGCTGATCCAGCGCGCCGCGGCGGCGGGCGCCAAAATTCTGAAGCCGGGCCGGCAAGCGTCATGGGGCGGTTACTCCGGCTATTTCGCCGATCCGGACGGCTTCGCCTGGGAAGTCGCCTGGAATCCCCAGTGGCGGTTCAGACCGGACGGCAGCATATACGTTCAGTGATGTAGAAGCGGTCTCACCCCAACTCAGGTGACACGTGAAGACAGCGCTCCTGCTTTGTGCCGTCCTTTTGCTTGGCCCAGTCGCGATACGCGCGCAGAGAATCTCTCTAACCGACCGCGGAAACTTTCAGTTCGTAAGTACCCAAGCCGAAATGACCAGCTACCGCGGCGTGCGGGCATTAAAGCTTATGGAGAGCCCGTCCAAGCCCGGCCAACTGCTGGCCATCCTTCGGGACCGCACGTTCCACAATGGAGCGATCGATGTGGATGTGGCCGGTGCGCTCTCGAAGACGGCCAGCGCTGCCGATCGAGGATTCATCGGGATTGCATTCCGCATGCAGCCCGACGAATCTCACTACGAATGCATCTACATCCGGCCCACCAATGGCCGGGCGCAAGACCAGCTTCGCCGAAACCACTCGACCCAATACGAATCCTTGCCAGACTGGCCGTGGTCCCGGCTACGCGCGGAGAGCCCGGGCGTCTACGAATCCTATGCGGACATGGCCGAGGGCGAATGGATTCACATGAAGATCGTGGTCGATGGAACCAAGGCTGCTCTCTATCTCGCTCATGCCTCGCAACCCTGCCTCCTGATTAACGATTTGAAACTTGGCGACTCCAGCGGCGCGATTGCCCTGTGGGGCGGATCGGGCACCGTGGGATATTTCGCCAACCTGCAAATCTCCAGCGCGAATTAGCGAGCAGCTCGCTCTGTTGCGCGCGCCGGCCGTCATAATTTCTGCTATGTCAAATACGCGGTGCGCTAAGGAATGGGTTAAATCAGCGGTAGATGAGGTATTTGGCGCGGATCGCCCGGAATTTGGCGAGGCCCGGATTCCAGGATTTCACGATTTTGGCCGGAGATTCGCCGCGCGCGAGTGCGTCGACCGTCGATTGCGAGCCGATGAGGAAGATCGTCTTCTGCAGCTGGAAATTCTGCGGATACATTCGCTGAAGGACGCTGGCGATCTCCATGCCCACGGACATGGAGCGCAGTTCGCCGCTCAGCGCGATGCGGATGCGGACGCCGCCGCATGTTTTGCCGGCGTATAAGTCTTGCGTCGGCGTGAATGTGGCGGGCGAAAATTCGACGCCGGGGATTTTGCGGCGCGCGAGCGCGGTCGCGAGCTTGTTACCGTCGATCCAGGGCGCGCCGAGAATTTCAAACGGCGTATCGGTGCCGCGCCCCACCGAGACGCCTCCGGCTTGCAGGATTTCGATGCCGGGATAAAGGTAATCCTCGGTGAGGCTGCGGAGGTTGGGCGAGGGCGAAATCCAAGGCAGGCCGGCTTCGTTGTAGGCTTCGTTGCGCGACCAATTTTTCATCGCGATCACGTGCAGATCGGCGCCGATTTTATTTTCGGCGTTGAACATTTGCGCCAGTTCGCCCATCGTCATGGCGTAGCGCACGGGCATCGGGAAATAGCCGACGAACGAAAGCTTGTCGGGATCGAGCATCGGTCCCTCGATGACCACGCCGCCGAGGGGATTGGGGCGGTCGAGGACGTAAAAGGCGATATGCTGTTTCGCGGCGGCCTCCATGCAATAGCCCATCGTGGTCGTATAGGTGTAGAAGCGGACGCCGGCGTCCTGAATGTCAAAAACGAGCGCGTCGAGATTAGCGAGCATCTCCGGCGTGGGATGGCGCGTCGAGCCATAGAGGCTATAAATGGGTAAACCCGTGACTTGATCGGTGGCGTTGCCGACGGCCGAGTCCATTTTGCCGGCGATGCCGTGCTCGGGGCTGAAGAGCGCGACGAGTTTTACGCCGGGCGCGGATTTCAGCACGTCGATCGTCCTGCGGCCCTGGGAGTCGACGCCGGTCTGATTGGTGATGAGGCCGATGCGCTTGCCGCGCAAAGGAGCGAAGTTTTCCTGCTCGAGCACATCAATGCCGGTGAGCACATGCGGCACGGACGACGGGATTGCGGGCGCCTGGCGCGCGTTTGCCTGAGAAGCGAAAAAGGCAATCGCCGCGATGCCGAGGGCGAGCGCCGTGTGACGCAGGCCGCTGAGCGCGGAACGAAACACGCGCCAAGACGCCGCTTTATGGCGCAGAAATTCAATGCTATATACAGGTGCGGGGCGCATACTCAATAGAATGCCCGCGATGAACATCTCACGCAAGGCCGCGCCATTCCTGCTCGGCTTGCTGCTGATCATGACACCTTCCCCGAGACCAAGAAAGAAAACCGTAGCGCGCGTGCCTGCGGCTGGGCTGAATCGCGCGGCGGCTGCATGGGCCGCGCGGACGCTGCGTGCGATGACGCTGCGCGAAAAGATCGGGCAGATGCTGATGCTGCCGGTCTTCGGCGAATTCACTTCGGTTGAAAACCCCGATTACAAAGAGATTCTGCGGCAAGTGGACGAGAACCGCATCGGCGGCGTGATGATCCACACGGCGCCGGGCCCGCGCGGGTTGCGGCTGAGTCAAGTTTATCCAACGGCAGCGCTGCTGAACGAGCTGCAGCGACGATCGAAAGTGCCCTTGCTCGTAGGCGCGGATTTTGAAGGCGGGACTGGCATGCGGTTGGCGGAAGGGACAGCGTTCCCGCGGCAGATGGCGATTGCGGCGACGGGCGATCCCAAGCTTGCGTACGCGACCGGCAAGGCTGTGGCAATCGAGGCGCGGGCGGCGGGAGTGCATTGGATTTTTGCGCCGATTGCCGATGTGAACAACAATCCCCGCAACCCGATCATCAATATTCGGTCATTCGGCGAGGATCCGCACGAAGCGGCGCGGTACGTAAGCGAGTACGTCCGCGGCATTGAAGAAAATGGCGCGCTGGCAACGGCGAAGCACTTCCCCGGACACGGCAACGTGAGCGTGGATTCGCACAATGTGCTTGCGTCTGTGCCGGGGACGCTTGCGCAGATCGAGGCGACGGAGCTGGTGCCGTTTCGCGCGGCGATCAAGGCGGGCGTGAGCGCGATCATGCCGGGGCATCTGCAAGTGGACGCGCTTGATCCTACGCCGAACATGCCCGCGACGCTTTCGCGCAGGATTTTGACCGGCTTGTTGCGCGAAGAGATGAAGTTCGCAGGGCTGATCGTCACGGACGCGATGAATATGGGCGGCGTGGCGAATCTCTACGCGCCCGGCGCGGCGGTGGTGCGCGCGATTGAAGCGGGCGAGGACGTCGTGCTGATGCCGCCCGTTCCAGAGGCGGCGATTTCAGCGATTGAGAGCGCAGTGAAATACGGACGGATCGCGGAGGCGCGAATCGACGAGTCCGTTGCGCGGATTCTGGCGGCGAAAGCGCGACTGGGATTGCACGAGGAGCGCGCGGTTGATTTGGCGCGGTTGAATGAGAATTTCGCGCGGCCGGAAACGGCGGCGGTTGCGCAGTCAATCGCCGATCGCGGCGTGACGCTGCTGCGCGATAGCGACCAGATTTTGCCGATCGAAGCAGCGCGTCCGCAACGGGTGCTGCTCGTTTCGCTCGCGGCGGACCGGGATGCTTATCCCGGCGAAACGCTTGAGCCGGCGCTGCGGACCGAGCTTGGCTCGCTGAGCGTGTTGCGCGCAGATACAGTTTTTTCGCCCGTGAGCAATCTGAAATTGCCTTCGGCGGCGAGCTATGACGCGGCGGTGGCTGCGCTTTTTGTGCGCGTGGTGGACGGCAAAGGCAATGTGGGGATTCCCGACGATCAGCGCGATTTCGTGAACCGGCTGATCGCCAATGGGAAGCCAGTGATCGTCACTGCGTTTGGTAATCCTTACCTGATCGGCGCGTTTCCGAATGCGCAGACGTGGCTCGCTGAATTTTCCACGAACAGCGTGTCGCAAAGAGCTGTGGCGAACGCGCTGCTCGGCAAGAGCGCAATTTCGGGCCGCATTCCGGTAACTGTGCCGGGTGCGGCGCAGCGCGGCGACGGCTTGCAAGCTGCCGCGCAACCGATGGAATTGCTCAATTCGCGCGCGCTCGCGACGAAGCTGAAGCCGGTCTACAAGGTGGTGAACCAGCAGGTGACGGACGGCGCATTTCCCGGCTGCGTGCTGGCCGTGGGATACAAAGGCGCGCTGGCGGTTCGTCCCTTTGGAAAATTCACGCGGGCTAAGCACGCCGAGCGCGTGAAGGCGGATACGCTTTACGATGTGGCGTCGATGACGAAAGTGATCGTGACGACGACGCTGACCATGATGCTCGTCGAGCAAAACAAACTCGATCTTGACGCGCCGGTCGAGCGCTATCTTCCCGAGTTTGCCGCCGCCGCAAAATCCGATCCCAATCCGGAGTGGCGCTCGCGCATCACCGTGCGGATGCTGATGTTGCACGATTCCGGGCTGCCGGCACACCGCGACTTTTTTCTGCAAGCAAAGGGTTATGATCCGATTCTCAAGCTTGTGATGGCGGAGCCTCTCGTTTATGAGCCGGGCACGCAGGTGATCTATTCGGACCTCGGCATGATCCTCGAGGGCGAGATCGTTCACCGGCTTTTTGGCCAGACGCTCGACAAACTGGCTCAGGAGAAAATCTTCGGGCCGCTCGGGATGAAGAACTCGCTCTTCAATCCGCCGGCGAAAATGAAGACGCGCATCGCACCCACGGAATACGACGCGACATTCCGCAAAAAGCTGATGTGGGGCGAGGTGCACGACGAAAACGCGTGGGCCATGGGCGGCGTTGCAGGACATGCAGGGCTTTTCACCACGGCTGGCGATGTGGCGATCTTCGCGCAGACCATGCTAAACGGCGGAATCTACGGGCATTACCGGATCGCGCAGACCGCGACTGTGGACGAATTCACCACGCGGCATACGATTGGGAATTCGGTGCGCGCGATCGGTTGGGACGCGCCGACCACTTTTTACACCTCCGGCCACTATTTTTCAGACACAAGCTACGGACATACCGGGTTTACCGGCACTTCGATCTGGATCGACCCGCAGCGGCAGCTTTTTGTGATTTTGCTCACAAATCGCGTGAATCCAACGCGCGCTAATGAGAAAATCCGTCAAGCCCGGCCAGCCATTCACGACGCCATCTTCCAAGCCCTTGGCCTCGTGGATAGTAGCGGCGATGCTCCGGAACGATAACTTCCTCAGCACAGCCCAAAGACAAGAACGACAACGCGCCCGATTCGCGCTAGCGCTCCATTTATAATTGTTTGGGGAACCGGCTGGGTGAAACCGTCCAAGACCGAGCAGCTCAATCCGTACACCCGAGGCCTCGACCGCAAATCGACAATCGAGATCGTGCGCGCGATGAATCGCGAAGACGCGCGCGTGGCCGTCGCCGTGCGGCGGGCACTGCCGCAAATCGCGCGCGCGATTGACGCGATCGTGGAAGCATTTGAATCGGGCGGCCGTCTCATTTACGTTGGCGCGGGCACAAGCGGACGCCTTGCCGTGCTCGATGCCTCCGAATGCCCGCCGACGTTTGGCACGCCGCCGCGCATGGTGCAGGCGCTAATCGCGGGCGGCGAGCGGGCGTTGCGACATGCGGTGGAGGGCGCGGAAGACTCCGCAATAAGCGGTGCGCGCGATTTGAAACACGCGCGCGTCAGCCGCCATGACGTGGTCGTTGGAATCGCGGCGAGCGGCTCCACGCCGTATGTACTTGGCGCTCTGCGGGAGGCGCAACGGCATGCTGCGGTCACGGTCGGCGTCACGTCTAATGCGGGATCGGCTCTCGCAAAGCAGGCGCAGATCGCCATTGTGGTGGACACGGGGCCGGAAGCGGTTGCGGGTTCGACGCGGCTGAAAGCGGGCACAGCGCAAAAGATGGTGCTGAATATGCTCTCGACGGCGTCGATGGTGCGCGTCGGGCGGGTTTACGAAAACTGGATGGTGGGCGTCGCGCTGACGAACAAAAAACTGCAGCGCCGTGGCGCCAGGATTCTCGAACAGGCCGCCGGGGTTTCGCCGTCGGTTGCCGGACACGCTTTGCGGCGCGCCGGACACAATCTGCCCGCGGCGCTGCTGATGCTGAAAACCGGCGTGGACGTAAGTGAAGCGCGCAAAAGACTTGCGAGCGCGGGCGGGAACGTGCGAAAGGCTCTGGAAATGCCGGTGGTAACGGCGAAGCGCAAGACCAAACGCCGGAAATAGCGAAGGATAGGCAAAATGGATCGTTTCAAAATTCAGGGCGGGCGCAGGCTCGAGGGCACAGTCGAAATCAGCGGAGCGAAAAACGCGGCGCTGCCGGCGATGGCCGCTGCTCTGCTCACGCCCGAACCCGTGCACCTGCGCAACATTCCGCACGTGCGCGACATCATCACGATGGCAAAGCTGCTGGCGCACATGCGCTGCCGCGTGGAAAGCCCGGATATTCCGCCCAGCGAATTCATCATCCAGGCCGAATCGGTATCCCATGCGGAAGCGCCGTACGAACTGGTGAAGACGATGCGCGCCTCGATTCTGACCCTTGGGCCGCTTGTGGCGCGCTTCGGCTATGCGCGCGTTTCGCTCCCGGGAGGCTGCGCGATCGGCGCGCGGCCCGTGGACATCCACATTCAGGCGCTCGAAAAGCTCGGCGCGGAAATCACGGTCGATCACGGTTACGTGGAGGCGCGCACCAAACGCCTTCGCGGCACCACGTTCCGCTTCCCCAAAATCACGGTCACCGGCACGGAGAATGTCCTTACGGCCGCCGTGCTCGCCGAAGGCGAAACCGTCCTCGAAAATTGCGCGCTCGAGCCGGAGATCCCCGATTTGGCCGAGCTGCTGATCAAAATGGGCGCAAAAATCCAAGGGCACGGCACGCCGACAATTCGCATCGAGGGCGTCGAAAGGCTGCATGGCGCGACGCACACGATCATTCCCGATCGCATCGAAGCCGGAACATTTCTCGTCGCCGGAGCAATCACCAAAGGCGATATTCTTCTCGAAAATTGCGAACCCGGCCACTTGAAGGCCGTGATCGAAAAGCTGCGCGAATGCGGCGCCGAAATCACCTGCGAAAAAAATCGGCGCGTCCGCGTGCGCGGCAATCGAAAGCTCGTTGCCGCGGACGTGACCACCGAGGAATATCCCGGCTTCGCCACGGATATGCAGGCTCAATTCATGGCGCTGGCAACACAGGCCGAAGGCGTCTCCGTGATCCGCGAAACCATCTTCGAAAACCGCATGCTGCACGCCTCTGAAATGATGCGCATGGGCGCCCACATCGCCATTGACGGCAACACGGCCACGGTGACAGGGCCCACTGCTCTCACCGGCGCTCCCGTCACCGCTTCCGATTTGCGCGCCAGCGCGGGCCTTGTCCTGGCCGCTCTGGTCGCCGAGAACACCACCATGATCGACCGCGTCTACCACATCGACCGCGGCTACGAACAGATCGAATTGAAACTCAGCGACCTGGGCGCGCGCATCGAACGCGTTTCATCTTCCTAAAGCGCCCTCCCCTCTCAACGCCTTTTGAATCGCGGAATACGAATCGTTCCGCCGGAGCGATAGGCGGATTCGGTGTTTCACACCTCCCGCATCCGCGATACACTTTTCCTGGGGCGACCACTTGGCCACACAATTTCAACCTCGCATCGTAGGCATCGGCGGCACACTTCGGGCAGGCTCATCCTCGGAAAAGGCATTGCGTTACGCGCTGGCGCGCACGGCGGAACAAGGCGCGCTGACGGAGATCCTCACAGGCGCGGATCTGGACCTGCCCGCCTATGTGGCGGAAGCGCCCGCCCAAAACGAAAAAGTGACGCGGCTCGTCGAGTCCATCAGCGGCGCACACGGGCTCATCGTCTCTTCGCCCGGCTATCACGGCTCCGTATCCGGCATGGTGAAAAACGCTCTCGATTACGCCGAAGCGCTGCGCGACAACAAATTTCCCTATCTCGAAGGCCGCGCCATCGGCTTGATCGCGTGCGCGCAGGGCTGGCAAGCCGCCAGCGGCACGCTCACCGCGCTGCGCCAGATCGTTCACGCGCTGCGCGGCTGGCCCACGCCGATCGGCGTCACATTCAACACAGCCGCACCCGCTTTTGACGACGGTAACGCGCCAATTGAACCTGCTTTCGCGCGCCAGCTCGATATTCTCGCCGGCCAAGTCCTGGAATTTTCGCTCATGCGCCATCGCGCGGGCGCCGAGAGCGCTGCAAAATAAGCCCTGATGGCGACCACCGCCTCAAAACTCTCCGGCAGAGTTGCGTTCACATATCCCGACTTCGTCCATTTCCTGCTTGGCCGCTGGTTCGTGGTCTGCGCGCTCGAAATGCAGACGGTCGCAATCGGCTGGCAGGTTTATGCGATTACTGCGCGGCCCATGGCGCTCGGCCTCGTCGGGCTCTTTCAATTCTTGCCCGGCTTGCTTCTTTTCCTCGTCACCGGCCATGCCGCGGACCGCTTCGACCGCAAGAAACTGATCGCGCTTTGCTATATCGGCTTTGCCGCATGCTCGTCTCTGCTGCTGATGGTGAGCCTGCGCGACGCGCAATCCGTTGACGCCATTTACGGCGTTTCGCTTTTGCTGGGCGTTGTTCGTTGCTTTTACGGGCCCGCGGGACGATCCATTCTGCCGCGCCTTGTCTCCGAAGAACATTTTCCAAATGCCGTCGCATGGTCCGGCACCGTGTTTCAAAGCGCCACGATTCTGGGTCCTGCGGCAGGCGGCCTGATTTACGCAGCCGCTCGCGGGCCCTCCGTCGTATACGCCGCGTCATTGGGCGCCTCGCTCTTCGCCACGATCATGATTCTGCGCGTAAAGGCGTCGACAAAAATTCGCGGCGGCGCCGAGGCCGGCTTGCGGCGAGTGCTCGCGGGCCTTCGCTACATTTGGCGCGAAAAGCTGATCCTCGGCTCGATCTCGCTTGACCTGTTCGCCGTTTTGCTCGGCGGCGCCACGGCGCTGCTGCCCATCTATGCCGTTCTCCTGAAAACCGGCCCGTGGGGTCTTGGCATTCTGCGCAGCGCGCCCGGGGTAGGCGCGGTCGCAATGGCGATTCTTGTCGCCTACAAACCCATTCAGCGCCGCGCGGGTGTGACGATGCTCTGGTGTGTCGCCGGTTTCGGGGTGAGCACGATTCTCTTCGGGCTCTCGCGCAGCCTGGCCCTCTCGCTCGTGGCGCTGTTTTTAGTTGGCGCAACAGATATGGTGAGCGTGATCGTACGCAGCACATTGCTTCAGGTCGCCACGCCAGACGAAATGCGCGGCCGCGTCAGCGCCGTCGACATGATTTTCGTTGGCGCATCGAACGAGCTCGGGCAATTCGAGTCGGGCTTGACGGCAAACCTTTTTGGAACGGTTCCGGCCGTTGTGCTGGGCGGGATTGGAACCTTGCTCGTCACGGCGCTGTGGGCGTGGGCATTCCCCGGATTGCGCAAGGCGGACTCGCTGACGAACGCCACAGAACGCGAGGAGTGACGCCGACCAAAACGAACCTGCCGCTTCACAACTCATTAAGCCGGTCGCCGAGGAGCTCGCACCCTCTAGCCTCGCCGAAGCGCGCGAGCCCCAAACGCGTCTAATCAATTGAGGGGCAATGATATGAAGCGGCATATTCTAACGATCACAGCAGTCTTATTCCTGACGGCGGCCAGTTGCATCCCGGCGATGGCCGAAACCACCACGCCAACGCAGCAGGGTCCTGCCGAACCAGGTACCGTCAATTATGTAGAAGGTCAAGTCTCCATTGGAAATGAAGCACTTGGCCCAAGCTCAGCGGGCAGTGCGATTCTCGGTCCCGATCAGACGCTAAACACGCAGAACGGCAAAGCGGAAGTTCTGCTCACGCCCGGCATCTTCCTCCGCGTCGGCGACGACAGCGCAGTCCAGATGATCTCGCCCGACCTGACGAAAACCGAAGTTGGCGTCAACGACGGCGAAGCGATGGTCGA
>Ga0335074_10001350_pt1 | contig 33296 bp, 27 predicted proteins | sample Lox_Sample_23_FD_206715 | JGI IMG/M metagenome (GOLD analysis project Ga0335074, IMG submission 206715) | Soil microbial communities from Loxahatchee National Wildlife Refuge, Florida, United States - Lox_Sample_2.3 | ecosystem: Environmental > Terrestrial > Soil > Wetlands | place: USA... | reverse complement strand
GGCGTCGGCAAGGCGGACAGGAGGCACAACTCTGTCTTCATTGGTTCTGTAGAACCATCTGACCTGTTCCTCCGGACCTCTGCCTTTGACTACAAGGCCTGTCTCAGGATCCACAATCCCTCTGTCTCCGTTGCTTTTTACCGCATTGGGAATGAACAAACCAGTGCCTTCAGGAGCAGATACCTCTATCCTCTCCATGTTTATTGTGATTACTGGATGGTCAATTAGAACAACGCCTGTCTTGCCTATGGCCTCGGATGGTATAGCCTCTGCAAGCATAACAAACCTTCTTCCTGATTCATCTGTATAAGGATCGGCTATTTCCTCTCCTTTCCTGAATTTCTGTCCCTCTGCACGGTACGCAACGAATGAGCCTGAACGATACCACGCTGCGTTTTCCCTAAGCTGTATTCTTGTAGGTTCATGCATTACAGCAATGTCGAGTTCCCTTGCACTAAGAGGCCTTAGTGACAATCTTCCTGCCTCTTCCATTAGTCCAATATAATCCCTTGATATTCCCTTCACTATTGTAAGTTCCCCTGCGGGATACTGTACCTTCACAAGTTGTGCTTCTCTGACGGCCATATTATCATAAAGGTTATCATCTGGCCTCATATATAAAATCGATGTTTTTGGGCATTTATACGGGAATTGTTGTTATGTTGGCACCACCTGATGGACCTTCATACGTCCTCATAGGCAAATTCTTAATACCTTAAGCTCCATTTTTATTCATGCCTGACCAATTCGGCTACAAGCGCTTCGCGCAGCCCAAAGGCCTGATCCGCCGCATCCTGAACCAGCTTGGCATCATGTTCATAGCATTCCTGATACTCGCAGGGCCTGCGGTCCTGATACTTGGAATTGCAACTGGCATCGCGCTTCTCATTCTCGTCTTCTTAATTTACTTCTGCATTTACGTTCTATTCGCTGCATGGCAGCGCATACCTGCAAAGAGCGGCGCCGTTGCCATAGGCGCAGTGCGCGAAGCGGCAGTGCGCGGAAGCGGCTCAGCGATAGAGATAACGCCGGCAAACACCCCTACGCGGATGCTTCCGCAGCGCTTCGAGCTGCTTGCAAGGTCCGTGGATCTCAAGTCGTACATACTGGGAAAGGCTAATCGCAATGTGCTTATCTGCGGTGTTCCAGGCAGCGGGAAGTCGCTGCTTACCAGATACCTGCTCGAGCAGTTCGATGGGCAGAAGATAATATTCTCGTTCAAGGCCAATGACATCTATCTTGATTTGGGCTATCCGATAGTCGACATGTCGCGCTCGGTCCCAGACGCCTTCCTGGACAAGGAGGCTTTGGTCAATGCGTTCATGCTCACATATCCTATGAACCTTTCCGGAATAACCGCCCAGTCCATCCCACAGAACGTGCGCGAGCTCGCAGGGGAGTCCGGCTCGTGGGACGGCCTGTTCAGGAACATAGAAACCAGGCTGAAGGCCACGAAGGACAGGACCCAGAAGGCCGCGCTCGTATTCATAAAGGAGAATGCAAAGCCGCTCGCCGCAAAAGGCTCGCAGTTAGCTCCAATCGGAGATGGAAACATAGTATTTGACTTCTCCGGCCTTAATGAATCGGCAAAGACCTTTTACGCAGAGCTGCTACTGCGCCAGGCCTGGAAGGACATATCAGCTATGCGAAGGCAGGGCCTCATCATCTGCATCGATGAGGCGCACAGGCTGACAAGGGGAAACACGCACTCAGCGCAGAGCATATACGGCGATGTTGCAAGGCTCATACGCGCATTCGGCATGCTATGGACCACTACGCAGTACTACACGGACATGGGAGACTTTGTGGGCATGTTTGACACCCAGTTCCTGTTCAAGACAAACCATCATGCTGACCTCAGCGCACTCAGGGAGATAGATGCAAAGCTATCCTGGGCGGCATCCACTATGCCAAAACACAGGTTTACGGACGCTAGCTATGGCGAGATACACTATGTGGTACCGGAGTTCACGCTCTATTACAGCCCTGCGGCTGCAGGCGAAAGGACATACGCTGCTGGAGCTGAACATATTATAGGCATGCCTGATGCGGCCCAGAAAATAGACTACGAGCAGGAGGTCTTGGAAATCCTTGATAAGGAAGGGCTTGCATACCCGACCAGGATGGGCAAGGCCATAGCGGATAAATACGGAATGGAAAAGGACAAGGCGAAGCTTGGAGTAAAGGGCGCGCTTGAGGAATTGAGGAGAAGCGGGAGGATAGCAAGCATGCCCATACATCGCGAGGGGAAGGACATGGTGGCCTATTATATGAAGGATGCCAACGAATCAGGGCTCCATAGAGGCATGCAGGACGAGGTTGTAGGGCTATTGAAGGCTAGGAAGATAAAGATTATGGAAATATCTAAGCCAGGAGTTAGAAACTCGCCTGATATAGAAACGCCAGATTTAAGCATTGAAATAGAGACTGGCCTGAAGCATAGTACCACTGCTTTGAATGAAAGGATATCAAAATCAGAAAAGCGCGTTGTAATAGTGGTGCCTGATGAAACAGTGAAGAAGAGGTATGATTCACTTAAAGCCGATACTGTGGTATTGTCTGGATTTGATGGATATCTAGACAAAAACAATGCACATGAAAAAGAGTAAATACACATACATGGAGTTATGTGATCACTGATGCAGGCACTTAATGACGTCTCTAAATACCACATTTGACGTCGCAGTTCGGCGGTCGCACTTCTTTTAATCCTTGTATGCCTTGAGGCATACCGTCCCTTCGTACGCCTTCTCGCTGAAGAATATGGGGAAGAACATCTCATCGCTGACAGTTCCGGCCACCCTGTCCATTACGTCTCCCTTCCTAACCTTTACGTAGTTCTTCATCCTGAAATTCCTTGCATCGCCCTTCAGGATTTCTTTTACAAAGTAGGTATCTTTCTCTATCCCTGCCTTCTTTTTGTTCACTATGTTGTCTATCGTAGTCCTTACTATATGAATGGCGTGACTTGCGCTTCTCTTCCTGCTGAACTCGAGGCTCACGCAAAGCCTCGGATAATCGTTTATGGCCCTGCCTTTTGCTATCGCATGCCCCATGACGGCTACCTTGCTTATCGGGACCATGTCTGCGAGGCGCATGGCGCTTTTCTTGGTCAATATTATCGTATCGTCCATGTCTGCGAAAGTCGAATGCAGATCTATTACATACTTGCAGCCCTTAAGTTCACGCAGTATGCTGAATGCGATCCTTTCCTCATTGTTTCCATTCTTCTTTCCCGGAAAGCACCTATTGCCGTCCACATCCACGAATCTTTTCCCAGCCTTTATTGCAGGTTCATTTGCAATTATCGCAGTCACATTTGCCGCTATCTTCTTGTCCTTTGACAGTCTCAGAATTACATTCTTGCCTATGAGCTCGTTTCCATGCAACGAACCCACTATGGCTATCTTTTCCGCCCCATGGCCGAACCTGATCACTTTCATCATCACACCGGTAGGTTGGCATAAGCGCCAACCGCAATAACATGATACCCATTCTTCCTTTTTATCCTTAGCCATTTAACAGTTTCCACGCCTCCCATCTATTCCTGCGATTTCCCTGAGTTTTGCAGCGATATCGCTTGCCTTGAGAAGCGAGGTGCCTACAAGTATTGCATCGGCACCTGCCCTTCTTAGCCTTCTGGAATCTTCTGCAGTTTCTATCCCTGACTCCGCGACTCTTGTAACGCCCTGGGGGATGCGCGGCGCAAGTGACCCGAACAGGTCTTTGTCTATGCTAAAATCGCCAAGGTCTCTTGAGTTTATTCCTATTATCTTTGCGCCAGCACTCAGCGCGCGGTCTATCTGTGGCGCATCATGCGTCTCTACAAGACACGGCATCCCAAGACCCTCTGCTATCTCTATGAATCCTTTTAGTGTTGCGCGATCAAGTATGGCTGCTATAAGCAAAATGGCGTCAGCGCCTGCGGCGTATGACTCGTATATCTGGTATTCGTCGACTATGAAGTCTTTTCTGAGCACTGGCAGCGAGACTGCGCCTTTTATCGCCTCTATTGATCCAAGCTCTCCGCCGAAGTATCTTCTTTCTGTAACTGCAGATATTGCGTTTGCAAAGCCTGATCCCTGGTATGCCCTTGCCATGTCGGCATACCCTTTCCCTGAGACTATCCGGCCGCTGGAGGGCGATGCCATCTTTATCTCTGCTATTATTGAAAGTCTTCCTTGCCTTCTTATCGCTCCTGAAAAATCCCTCGGGCCTTGGGTCCTGTCCCTGCATAATGCCCTAAGCTTGCGCAGTGGCATGCTTGACTTGGACCTTTCGAGCTCGGCTGACTTGTTCTTGACTATCTCATGGAGCACGTTTCCTTTAGGTGCTTGGTGCGCGCTTGCGGCTGGTGGTTGAGGGTTGCAGGAAGAAGCCCTGCAGCCTGCTTCAAATAGCGGATTTGAATGAAGCCCATTCAGAACGTTATCCATTGGCGTGGCATCACATCCATCTGCATTAACCTTGGCTGCTTTAATTATTAAGCCTTCAGTCGCATCCCAAAAACACAATATCGGGCCAATAAACTGCTAAAAATAGTTATCTTAATATATTAAGAATAATCATAGTATATTCATGGCAAATTTAAGACCCTCCAATGGCAATTCAGCAAGCCGTAACAGGATAGTAGAGATGGATTCAGGAAGGGTAGTCCAACTCCCGACAGACATGCGCGTGGATAGGCGCAGACTTAAGGATATCATACAAGGATGGGAGATGGCCCATGCAGCACTGAACGGAGGCCTGTCCAGGGGAGGCAGGGTGGATGCTTTCATGGGAGGGCGCGATGAGATTGAGCCTGAGGTCCTAAGGAAGATGTTCCATCTTGCTGCGATTGTGCGCAAGTGAATATTCTGCTTCTCTCGAAGACTTTTAGCTTGGGTTAAGCCCTAAATAACAACGCATATAAAGCTTATTTTGTTAATAGATAGGTATATTCCGCAGTCCTAGTGCTTATGTTAGGTGAATTGTTGCCAAAGAGTGATCACGAACTCGTCCCTGTGCACGAATTGATGACTGAAAGCGAAGTTAAGGAGATGCAAAAAACCCTAAAGATAACACTCGACAACCTGCCTAGGATACTTGAAAGCGACACCCAGGCGAAGAAGCTGCAGGCAAAGCCGGGGCAAGTGATAAGGATACTTAGGCATGAAGGAAAGCGTGAGCAGGAATATTACAGGGTTGTGATAGAGGGTTGATCATGAGCAATATACTACTTGAATCCTATCTCGAATCGAATTCGCTCGTCTCGCACCAGGTAGAGAGCTTCAACAGGTTCCTTGATGCTGGAATACAGTCAGTCATAAACAGGCAGAACCTTATAGAGCCAAGCGTTGAGGGATTCGCGCTCAAGCTGGGAAAGATAAGGCTAGAGAAGGCTTCGGTTATAGAGGCAGACGGATCAAGAAGGCCCATAATGCCAAATGAGACAAGGCTAAGGAACCTGACTTATGCTGCACCAATATTCATAGAGGTAGTCCCCATCATAAGGGGCATTGAGAAATCAGCCTCCTTCGGAGAGGTATTTGTTGGGGAGCTGCCCATCATGGTAAGAAGCAACCTGTGCTACATGAAGACGCTTACAAGGCAGCAGATGGTTGAAAACGGCGAAGACGCAGATGACCCAGGGGGCTACTTCATAATAAAGGGAGTGGAAAGAGTGCTGATAGGCCTTGAGGATGTGGCTGCAAACAGGATAATAACTACAAAGAAGAAAACGGGAGACAAGGTATCAAGCGTTGTATTCTCAACCGCGCCGGGATTCAGGGCAAGGTGCGTGGTTACAAGGGCGCAGAGCGGAATATTCACCGTGGATTTCCCAACGGTTCCAAAGAGCCTAAACTTCATGCTCGTTCTCAGGGCGCTTGGGCTCAAGCCCAATGACGTTCTTGATTACACTGGAGAGATGCTTGCATTCAAGAATGACTTGATGCTCAACATAGAGGTCCAGGAGCAGAAGGACCTTTCAACAAACGATGCCCTGATAGAGCTTGGGAAGCTTTCGGCGCCCGGGCAGGCAAAGGAGTACCAGCAGAAAAGGGCAGAGACGCAGATTGACAATTATCTTCTTCCTCACATAGGTGAATCGCAGGAGGACAGGTTCGAGAAGGGCAAATACTTAATACAGATGGCGAGGAAGGCAACAATCATTGGAAACGGCATAGCAAAGGAGGACGACAAGGACCATTACGGCAACAAGAGGGTAAAGTACGCAGGGGAACTCATGGAGGAACTTTTTGCTTATGCATTCAGGTTCTTCACAAAGGAAGTAAAGTACCAGATAGAAAGAACCAGTGCGAGAGGAAGGAAGCTAAGCATACAGTCGATAATCAACCCTGACACAATAACAGAGAGGATTGCATACGCTATGGGCACAGGAACATGGGTTGCAGGGCAGACCGGAGTCTCCCAGGTGCTCGACAGGACAAACCTTATCAGCACTTATACGCACCTAAGAAGGGTGAAGTCGCCGCTGGCAAAGAAGCACCCTCACTTCAAGGCAAGAGACGTGCATGGAACGCAGTGGGGAAAGATATGCCCATCTGAGACTCCTGAAGGGCAGGAGGTAGGACTTACGAAGTATCTTGCGATAATGTCAAAGGTCACGGTAGGGGCAGATGAGGCATCTACGGAGCAGAAGATAAGGGAGCTGAGCAAGATAGAGAAAATATAGTGGTATTTTATGTCTTCAAAAAACGTTAAATCGTATGTTTACATCAACGGCAAGGTGGTCGGAACCGTTGAAAACCCGCTTGAGCTGGTCAAGGAGATAAGGTCCTCAAGAAGGAAGGGAATGATATCAGGAGAGGTCAACGTATCATACTCTGACAAGCTCAATTCGGTAAACATAAACACCGACAGGGGAAGACTTAGGAAGCCTTACATAATAATAGAGAACAAGCAGTCAAAGCTCACCCCTGAGATAATAGAGAAGCTTAAGAGCGGCGAGATAAACTTCAACTGGCTGCTCAGGAATGGGATACTTGAGTATCTTGACGCTGAGGAAGAGGAGAACATACTTGCGGCTCTGAGCGAGGCCGAGATAACAGACAGGACAACCCATCTTGAGGTTGACATATCCTCGATATTCGGATTCACGATAAATACCTCGCCTTACCCAGAGCATAACAGCTTGGCAAGGCACGCCATGCTTGCCAACTTCACGAAGCAGGCGCAGGGGCTTTATGCTACAAACTTCAACCAGAGATTTGATTCAAGGTCCTACATACTTTTCTACCCTCAGATGCCTGTTGTAACAACAGCCGCATATGACACCGTGAGGATGACGAATCACCCGAGCGGGCAGAACTTCGTTGTGGGGCTTTCCACCTACTACGGATACAACATGGCAGACGCCATTGTACTAAACAGGGCAGCGGTGGACCGCGGCCTAGGAAGGAGCATGTTCTACAAAACATATGTAGATGAGGAAAGAAGGTACCCTGGAGGGCAGAGGGACAAGTTCAAGGTTCCTCCACCAACGGCAGACGGATACATGGGTGAGCACGTTTATTCTAAACTCAGCGAGGACGGGATAATAGAGCCTGAGATGGAGGTCGTCGAGGGAGATGCGCTTATAGGAAAGGTCGCCCCGCCAAGGTTCCTTGAGGAAAACCTCGGCGCAGGAGGGCTTGAAGAGAAGATGAGGGACGACACGGTGGTGCTAAAGACAGGGGAGAAGGGAGTCGTTGACAGCGTGATATTTACAGAATCAACAGGCGCGACAAAGATAGTCAAGGTGAGGATAAGGAGCCTTAGAATTCCTGAGAACGGCGATAAGTTCGCAAGCAGGCACGGACAGAAGGGAGTGGTTGCACTCATAGTGCCTCCTGAGGACATGCCTTTTACTGCCGAAGGGATTGTGCCTGACCTATTGCTCAACCCCCACAGCATACCTACGAGACTTACATTCGGCCATCTTCTTGAGATGCTTGCGGGAAAGGCAGGGGCAGTGCATGGAAATATCGTAGACGGAACGGCATTCACTGAGCCGGGGCAGAAGAGGATGAATGATTATGGAAACATGCTAGAGCAGCATGGGTTCGAGAGATTCGGGACAGAGGTACTTTATGACGGCATGACAGGCATGCCTTTTACTGCAAAGATATTCAACGGAGTGGTATTCTACAACAGGCTCTACCACATGGTAAGCAACAAGCTGCAGGTAAGAAGCAGGGGCAAGGTGCAGATACTCACCCACCAGCCAACTGAAGGAAAGGCAAGGCAGGGAGCGCTCAGGTTCGGGGAGATGGAACGTGACGCTCTCATAGGGTACGGGGCAAGCCTGCTGCTCAAGGAAAGGCTGCTTGACCAGAGCGACAAGGCAGAGGTCCTTGTATGCAAGAACTGCGGATCGCTTGGATATTACGATCATATAAAGAAGAGTTCAATATGCCCGATGTGCAAGGGAACAGACTTCGAGGAAGTCGAGATAAGCTACGCCTTCAAGGTATTGCTTGACGAGATAAGGAGCCTGCACATAATGACGAGCATAAAGCTCCACGAGTGATGATCATGCAAACAGAGGTAATCGATTATATAAAGTTCGGCATACTCAGCCCGGACGACGCCAAGAGGATGAGCGTGGTCAAGCTCACCGTTCCAGACACCTACAATGAGGACGGCTACCCTATTGAGGGAGGACTGCTCGACCAGAAAATGGGCGTGATTGACCCGGGGCTGCTGTGCAAAACATGCGGCGCACGCGCCAAGTCGTGCCCAGGCCACTTCGGAAGAATAGAGCTTGTAAGGCCGGTCATACATTCTGAGTTCTCAAAAGTCATATACATGATTCTTCAGTCGACATGCAGGTCATGCCACAGGCTTCTTCTGAGCGATCAGCACATAGCAGAATACGGAAGCGCGCTCACAAAGCTCGAGGAAAGCGCGGAGAATGACGCTCCTGAGACGGAAGAGAGCGGCGACGTGGAACAGGGAAGCGTAGCTATGCTCAAGAGGCTCAAGAACATGAAGAAGTGCGAGCGCTGCGGAGCTGCAAAGGGGAAGCTCAAGTTCTCAGCGCCGACCTACTTCTATGTTGATGAATACAAGCTTAAGCCTGACGAGATAAGGGACCTACTGGCACAGGTAAGCCAGGATGACCTTAATGTGCTTGGAATAGATGCGAAGATGAGCAGGCCTGAGTGGCTCATACTAAGCGTGCTTCTTGTACCTCCTGTAAACGTCAGGCCATCTATTACGCTTGAAAGCGGAGAGAGGAGCGAAGACGATTTGACGCACAAGCTTGTGGACATAATGCGTATAAACCTAAGGCTAGAGCAGAACCTGAATGCAGGCGCACCGCAGATCATAATAGACGACCTTTGGGAGCTTTTGCAGTATCACGTTACAACATACTTCAACAATGAGACAGCAAGCATACCGCCGGCAAGGCACAGGAGCGGAAGGGCCCTTAAGACCCTCGCCCAGAGGCTCAAGGGCAAGGAGGGGAGGTTCAGGTACAACCTGAGCGGGAAGAGGGTGAACTATTCTGCTAGGACTGTGATCAGCGTCGACCCGAACATAAATCTTGACGAAGTGGGAGTGCCGCTTGAGATAGCTTCAAAGCTTACAGTGCCATTCTACGTAACGACATGGAACCTTGAGAAGGCAAAGGAGCTTCTTGCAAGGGCCGAGTACCCAATGGTAATAAACGTGATAGCAAAGGACGGGAAGAGGAAGAGGGTGATCGACCTTAACCGCGAGGAGCTCATAAAGGAGCTGCAGGTAGGAGACATACTTGAAAGGCAGCTTATGGACGGGGACATCACGCTCTTCAACAGGCAGCCTTCACTTCACAGGGTATCCATAATGTCCCACAAGGCAAAGGTCCTGGTAGGCAAGACGTTCAGGATGAATTACTGCGTAACGGCTCCATACAATGCAGACTTCGACGGAGACGAGATGAACCTGCACGTGCCGCAGAACCTTGAGGCGCAGGCGGAGGCAAAGCATTTGATGAGCCCACAGTACCAGATATTCTCGCCGAGGGATGGGGACGTAATAATAACGAACAACGAGGACGGAATCACAGGAATGTACCTGCTCACCAAGGATGACACGTACCTTACAAAGGAGCAGGCGGTGTACATACTTTCCATAGCAAAGATTTACGAACTTCCAAAACCAGGAAAGGACGGGCTTTACAGGGGCAAGGACATATTCTCGGCGCTTCTCCCCAAGGGAATGAATTTCGAGGGCAAGTCCGGGCGCATGCCTTTCGTTGTAAAGGGAGGCAAGCTCACTGAAGGAGTAATAACCAAGGATACCTACGGGAGGGGAAACAACAAGTTCTTCGTGGCGATGGGCAAGGAGTATGGCTATGAGGTGCTTAAGGACTTCCTGTTCACATCATCAAAGGTGGCAGACGCATTCGTTACCCTCATGGGAGTCACGGTAGGTGTAAGGGAATACACCACGAGCAAGAAGCTCGAGGAAGAGAGGGTGAGGCTTCTACAGGAGACATTTGGAAAGATAAACAAGCTTATCGAGGATTACAAGAACAGGAAGCTTGAACCGCTAATAGGTTACACGCTGCGCCAGTCGCTCGAAAGGATGATTATAGCAGAGCTCAATATGGTAAGGGACATGGCGGGAGAGACGCTGCTCAAGTACGAGACTTCGGAGAATTCGGCAGTGGAGATGGCCCGTTCGGGTTCAAGAGGAAGCATACTTAACATAGAACAAATGACAATGTTCCTAGGGCAGCAAGCAACGCTCAGCGGGGGCAGGATAAGGAGAGGGTACTACTCAAACAGGGTCTTGCCGCACATAGTTCCCGGGGACATAAGGCCAGGGGCAAGAGGGTTCGTGGCCACATGCTACTACTCAGGACTTGCGCCAACAGACCTGTTCATGCACGCTGTAGGTTCAAGAAGCTCTGAAGTTTACAAGGCACTGCTTACGGCAAGATCGGGTTACCTCTACAGAAGGCTTTCGAACGCGCTGCAGGACTTCTGCGTTGATTCGGATTACAGCGTAAGGGACGCAAACGGCAACCTAGTGGAGATAATGTACGGAGGAGACAAGATAAACCCCATATACGGGCAGTTCCAGAAGATAGCCGGAGCTGAAGAGGCAAGGGTTAGTGAGGAATGATTATGGCAAAAGCTGAAAAAGGATCGGATTATTTCGTTGAATACGGGGAACCGGTGGGGATAATAGCTGCGCAGTCGGTAGGAGAGCCAGGAACGCAGATGATCCTAAGGTCCTTCCACCTTGCAGGTATAGAATCAACAATATCAACTTCAGGGCTCCCTAGGATAATCGAGCTTGTAGATGCAAAGAAGAAGCCGTCGACGCCGATAACGTACATTTACCTTGACGATAAGATAAAGAAGAACTTTGAAAGGGCAACCGAGCTCCTTAAGAAGATAAACGAAGTGCGCATGGACAACATTGCAAGGCGCGTACTGGAAAACTTCACAAAGGGGAAGATAAAGGTAGTGCTTGACAAGCAGGAACTTGAATCTGAGGGGCTCACTTCAAAGCATATTGCATCAAGGATAGAAAAGGAGCTGCAGCTGGAGACCAAGATCGAGGATAACGGGATAATAATCAACATGCACACAAGGAACCTCAAGGAGATACGCGCTGCGACAATAAAGCTCATGAAGATGCTTGTAAGCGGAGTTGACGGTGCGGGAAAGGGGACTATAAGAAGGGATGAGAAGACAGGGGAATTCTACCTTGTCTCTGCAGGAAGCAACATTGAAGGGATAATGGGAGTGGAAGGCGTTGACAAGTCAAGGACCACCACAAATGACGTTTTTGCCATTTACAGGCTATTCGGGATCGAGGCGGCGAGGAATGCTCTTGCACTCGAACTTAGCAAGACGCTAAAGGAGCAGAAGATATCGGTAGATGACAGGCACCTCAACCTCATAGCAGACGCAATGACCGCGAGCGGTAACATTAAGGGAGTTGGAAGGCACGGGCTGAGCGGGGAGAAGAAGTCCGTATTCGCAAGGGCGGCATACGAAGAGACGCTAAAGCACCTGATACATGCTGCTGCCTTCGGGGAGATAGACCCGATGAGCGGCGTGACCGAGAACATACTTGTAGGCAAGCAGATACCAATAGGGACTGGATCAGTAAAGCTTGCGATAAAGAAGGAGGACATGGCAAAGATAAAGCCGGTGTCCTCAAAGAAGGACTAGCCAGCTTACTTCATTCCTGCGTTTTTGACCGCCTGTTCAAATATCTCCAAGCCATTGGCTATGCTGCTTTTTGATATGGTTATTGGAGGTATGATCCTTATGCTTGATGTTCCGCACGGAAGCATCACTAGGCCGTTATTGAACGCCTCAAGTATAATCCTGTCACGCTCCTTTATTGCAGGCTCCTTTGTCTTTTTGCTCTTGACGAATTCGACGCCTATCATGAGCCCTATTCCCCTGACATCCCCTATTATCTCATACCTGTCCTTGAGCTCGTTGAGCCTGCCCATTATGACCTTCCCCTTTTCAACAGCCTGGTTCTCGAGCGAGGTCCTGTTCTTCTTTACGTATTTAAGAAGGGCATCGCCACCAGCGACAGCCGCTAGGTTGCCGCCGAATGTGTTTGAGTGGGCGCCTTCGGGAACATCGCCAAGGGATGTCCTTGTTACGGTAGCGCCCATTGGCAGGCCGGCTCCTATGGCCTTTGCCATTGTGTAGATGTCGGCCTCGACTCCGAAATTGTCAAGCGCCAGGAACTTGCCTGTGCGCATGTACCCCGACTGGACCTCGTCAGATACGAGCAGCATCCCGCTATCGGTTGCCATCTTCCTTATCTCCTTGACAAACTCTTTTGGAGGCACTATGTACCCGCCTTCGCCTTGTACCGGCTCTATGAATATGGCTGCAACTTCCTTTGGCGAGATCTCTTTGCTCAAAGGGTATTTTTTAATGTAGTCTATGCATGCCATGGCGCATGACGGGTACTCTTTGCCAAACGGGCATCTGTAGCAGTATGCGTACGGCACATGGATAACTGAATTGAACGGTCCGAAGTGCTCTCTCTGCGAGAGCTTTGATGAGGTAAGCGAGAGCGATCCGTAAGTCCTTCCGTGGAAGGAGTTGTAGAAGGCCATCGAATACTGGCGCTTTGTAAACAGCTTTGAGTACTTGATTGCAGCCTCGTTAGCCTCGGTGCCGGAATTTGAGAAGAAGACCTTGCCAAAGCCCTTGGGGAACATCGTAATCAGGTTTTCTGCAAATGCCACAGGCTCCTCTGCATAATAATCGGTGAATGCAGCGTGCGTGAGGTTGTCTACCTGCTTTTTTATCGCGGCCCTGACCTCATTGTTGCCGTTGATTCCAAAGTTGTACACGCTTATGAAGGATGAGAAATCTATGAACTTGTTGCCGGAGATGTCATAGACGAAGTCGCCGTCGCCCTTTGACGGTACGAAGGGGATCTCGCTCCTTGTAGTAGTCATTATTACTTTCCTGTCCCTTGCGATTACATCCTTTATCTTCTTTGTTACGTTAACTTTCGTTTAACCAGCCAATTAATTCAGGCACGCTAAATTAATTAACGCTTTCCTTTGCAGCGTGAGAATTAGGTCACGTTAAGCCAGAAGATGGCGGGCTTTGATATGCTCAGGCCTTGATCTTGCTTGCGTCTATCTCGAGCGCCTTTGCCACTTGGGTCCTGTCCGAAAGAGATACCTTCTCTGAAAGGAATTCTAGGTGCTTTACGTTGCACTTCCTGCTCTTTGGCCTCACGGAGCTCATTATCTGCACAAAGCCATTATCCATGACCTTAGTAATGACAGCCTTGCTTCCTGCATCCCTTCCAAGCTTCTTTATGCATACTCTTCCTTCTTCTATCAATGCCATTTTATCACTTAATCATATATCGTCCAAAGGACTATAATGCACTCCTGACTGCAAAGGCTGTGGCTGGGGCGAGCTAAACTCCCTTGCTATACGCCTGAAATCCTTTGCTAACTCTATCCTGATCCCTAGATCTATTGATTTGGTCCCAAGTTCTGTAGATTTTGCATCATCCCTGCCTCGCAATGAATGGCGTGCTGCAGCATCTATATGTGACCTGGCACCGTCCAGGAGCATAGACCTGTTTACGCCAGGAGACTCTGCCATGCTTTCGCAGCGCCGCGCCTGAAGTTCATGGTACCTTACCATTAGCCTGTTGTAAACCATCTTATCAATCTATTTTAAGCGTTATAAATTATCTTCTCATGTCATACATGAGAGCATCTCCGCGCCTTACTACTTTTGGAGGGCTTCTGACCATGCCTGCCAGATTAGCGGCTCTTTGCTCATAGTCGTCGAATCTTTGCTCGCTTAGAGGCAGTGCGTGGTATGCAGCTTGGGCATAGTGCTTCCTTGCCTTGCTTAGGTTTGCCCTTCCCTTTGCCCTATCCGCCATAGCCACATGGTATGCCTCCATCGAAGCATGATATCTGTTAACTATTTGTCGGTATGCCATTTTATCACTTAACCTTCAATAATCATTAAATATGGTCATAAATAATACTTTCTATTGGCTTAGTCGGATGTAAAGAGCTCGTCCATTAGCCTTCCTTCTGAAGCGTTGACCTGTTTAGGGGCGCACTGTATGTCTTATCATTGTAGCTAGGATTACTGATTTGCCATGAAGCACCTCGGATTTGCGCTTTTTGCCATCGCGCAAGGCATGATAAGCAGCATTTGACATATGTTCTTTTGCTTTGCTCCATCTGGATTGATTACTGTGCCAGTTAGCAACCCTCTCATGGTATTTTGCCATTACTGCGTGGTATCCCATTTTATCACTCTTTGTATTTCTTGTTGTATTCCCCTATTATTATGTCGGCTATTTGCTCCGGCGTCTTTGCGTTGGTGTCTATTATTATGTCGAAAGGCTTCTTGTCCTGCCCGAACTCTATGTTGTACATCCTTTTGTATACGAGGAAATTGTCCTTGTCCCTTATCCTTACCACTTTCATGCTGTCTAGAAGGTTTGTCTTGTCCCTGGTATGCATCCTTTCCGCCCTTGTCTCCTCGCTTCCGTCAAGCCAGACCTTAAAGCCCTTCTTTGATATCCATGCCGCCGTGTAGCTTGTTACCACTATGTTACCTTCCTCGAGCTTCTTTATGAGCCTTCTGTCAGCTTCGGCGTCAAAGTCGGGATTCTCCATTCTTTCCTGGAGGAATTTTATCCCTTCAGGCGTGTCCCACCATTCGACGCCATCTGCCTTGTAGCCGCGCTCCACCGCCATCTCCTTTAGTATGTCACCTCCGCCTATGGCCTTTATGTGCAGCCTTTTTGCAATAATATTGGCAACCGTTGTCTTTCCCGCAGCAGGTTTGCCGGCTATGATTATTGCTTCCATTGACTAGCGCCCATATCTCAGTGAGAGATCATCTGAAGAACAAAGGCCCTGTCAACGATGCTTATGTCATTAAGTTTCATTTCGCCCTGCTCTATCCTGCTTGCAAGCTTTATGACATTTGCAGTGCACGCTGCGCACAATACCCCTCCGAATTTCCTGGAATTCGTGGTCGTGCTCTTGCCTCTGGGCTTAACGGATATGCCATTTAGCTCCTTTCTGCATATGCCGCAGTGCGGCACTGAAGCGTCCCTTCTCTTGTAATGTATCACATGTCTGCCCTTTGGCGTGACTCTGTCAAGCTTTCTGAAGCTACTTGATCTATGCATTGGTTTTGGCAAATAAACACCTATTGAGCGGGAACTATTTTTGGCTTTCTGGCCACGGACTTCTCGTACATGGCAACTATGCCTGCGGATATTAGTCCGAGGATGAATGAAACCACTATGAAGAACGTCCTGTATGAAAGGGTGAATGTGAATAGCGTTATGTTAGGGGCCGTAGGGAATGCCATTGGCAAAAGCACATAAAAGAGCAGTGCAGACACTGGGAGTACTATCAGCGTTGACCTGAGCTGGTGCCTCATCTGCTCCGATGCAAGCGCGGTTATCTCCTTCTGCTTTAGGAGCAGCAACTCCTGGGAAACGTCCTTGCCCATCTGCTTGAACTCCTTCATCTTTGCGTCCATCTCCACCTTTATCTCCTTTATCCTCTTGTAGTTTGAGAACTTCCTCTGTGCAAAGAGCGTAAAACTAACATATGCCACGGCTATTAGCATGAGCTCTAATACTAGCATAAATGCCAATTCATCCACCTATTATTTCCTTGATTATGCTGCTTACTTCTCCGGCAGCTTCCTCCTGCCTGCCTTCCTTGTTATATATTATGTATATCGGGATATTTAAATATACTGCAAATGTCGATATTATGGAAATATTGACGCTCCTCCATTCGTCAATCTCAGCGAGCCTTTCGTAGGCCCTGCTTCTGGACCTGTCTGAAAGGCTCCTCTCAAGAACCTCCTCTGAAGTGGCGTCTATGTAGATTATTGCGCTTATCCTTATCTTCTTGAGTTCGTCTATCGAGAATCCGGGCCTGTACCTCCTTCCCTGCTTTATTGAGGCATGGGTGTCTATTATGGCATCCTGCTTGGTGTTGATTATCTTCTGCATTATGTCGTTTCTTATGGCTATGGTCGTTTTGTCGTCTATAAGCCTTATCTTGTCCCTGTCAGTTATGTTGAACTTCTGCTTTGCGATCTCGAGCATCTCGGTTCCCAGGTTTATCACCCGAAGCTTGCTTGCATGCTTCTTCGACACCTCTGAGAGTATGGTGCTTTTCCCTGCGCCTGCGGTGCCCGTAACGAGTATTAGCTTGGTCATGGCTCACACTTTGATGAGGATATATGGCCTCGATTTAGTATATAATGGTTTGGTTTGCACTCTGGCAGAGTGAGAATTAATAAAGAAAAAAAGAGAAAATGAGGGATTACTCCTCCATTCCTCCCATGCCAGGCATGCCTCCCGGGCCGCCAGGGCCTGCCTGAGGCCTTGTTCCCTTGGAGCTTATCATGTCATCTATCCTTAGTATGGATACTGTTGCCTCTGTAGCGCTGGTTATTGCCTGCGCCTTTACCTTAAGAGGCTCTATGACACCAAGCTTGTCCATGTCTGCAACGACATTCCCATAAACGTCGACCCCGTAGATCTTGCCGTCCTTGCCCTTGTGCTTGTTCCTTAGGTGCACAAGAGTGTCTATTGGGTCCATTCCGGCGCTGTCGGCAAGTGCCTTTGGAATTATCTCCAGCGCGTCTGCGAATGCCTGTATTGCAAGCTGCTCCCTTCCGCCGATGTCAGTAGCCATGTCCCGCAGCTTCATTGCTATCTCTACTTCAGTGCTGCCCCCTCCTGTGACATACTTTCCATCCTCCACTGCGCTTGTGAGAGCGCCTATAACGTCAGTTATGGCCCTTTCGACCTCGTCTATGGACTGCTTGGTTCCGCCCCTTATGAATATGGTCACGCTCTTTGGATCCTTGCACTTCTCTACGAACACCATCTGCTCTCCTGATATCTTCCTTTCCTCGACCATGCCTGCAAATCCCAGGTCGGCCGAAGCCAGGTCATCAAGGCTTGTTACCATCCTTGCGCCTGTTGCCTTTGCAAGCTTCTCCATGTCGCTCTTCTTCACCCTCCTTATCGCTGCAACGCCGGCCTTTGCCAGGTAGTGCTGCGCCACGTCGTCTATTCCCTTCTGTACGAATACCACGTTTGCCTTGCTCTTTATTATCTTTTCAACCATGTCCTTGAGCATCTTCTCCTCCTGGTTGAGGAAGGCCTGCATCTGCTCAGGGGATGTTATCTCTATCTTTGCGTCGGTCTCCGTCTTCTCTATTTCAAGAGCAACGTCAAGGAGCGCTATTGAAGCGTTCTTTATCGACTTTGGCATTCCCGGATGAGCCATCTCCTTGTCTATTAGTACGCCATTAATGAATTCTGTTTCATCTATGCTTCCTCCTTCCTTCTTCTCGAGCTTTATGAAGTCCTTGTCCACCACCATGCCGTCTCCCTTCTTTTCGGCCACCTGCTCTATTGCCTGTATTGCAAGCTTTACGAGGTTCTTCTTTGTATTGTCGCTTCCTATGTTCTTTGAGCCTATCGATATCCTTGCTATCTTCTCGAGCTTTTCGTGGTCGTTTATCGATATGCTGTTTGATGCCGCTTTTAGGGCCGCTATGGCCTTGTCCTTCGCCATGTCATATCCCTTTATTATCGCTGCAGGAGGTATTCCCTGGTCTATTAGGTTTCCCGCATTCTTGAGTAGGTCCCCTGCTATTATCACTGCGGATGTGGTCCCATCGCCAACTTCCTTGTCCTGGGTCTTTGCGACTTCAACTAGTATCTTTGCGATCGGATGCTCGACATTCATCTCTTCTAGTATTGTTGCTCCGTCGTTAGTTATGACTATGTCTCCAAGCTCGCTTACAAGCATCTTGTCCATTCCCTTTGGGCCAAGAGTCGTCTTTACGATGCTTGCTACCGCGTAGCCAACTGCGATGTTGGTCCTCTGTGCCTCCCTTCCCAGAAGTCTGCTTGCTCCTTCTGGCAATATCATATACTGCTGTCCTCCTAGTTGATTTTCTGCCATATTTACACCTATAGTTTTTAGATTATTATAATCAGAAATGTCACAAAGCTGCACCTTCGTGGTATGATAAATCTAAGCCTTTAACACTGCTTTATAATAGCGTTGTCAAAGTTTTTATAGGTTTCTGTTTTTAGCCTAAAATCAAGGATTAGCGAGATAAAGCAACCAGGCTGTTTCCAAGGCCATGGATCCTGGTTGCCGCTTGCGCCAAAGCCATTCTCATTGAGCAGTGACATTGGCAGATGCATAGGCGCCTTGGCTACCTATTACTATGATGTGGTATGTCTGCCCTGGCTTTAACTGGAGCACCACGCCTGGGCCCAGCGTCACCTGGCCGCTGTATTTGAGGTCTACGCTTTCTCCAGGATTCAATGTGTAGCCTATTCCCTGTATTGCCATGTCGTCCAGGGCCTGCGGGTTCTCAAGGGTGCCGTTCTGCATTACGAACAGATCTATGGACCTAAAGAGCCTTTCCTTTGTTACTATGTATTTCTCGCTGTTTATATTGGAGACAAGGGTCCTGTACTTCAGGCTCGATGAGAGGTTGGCTGACGCATTTGCAGATATGTTGATTCCATTGCCTATCTTCTCCACGGATGCTATCACATAATTTACCGTTGAATTTGAGAGGTTGTATGTTGTCGCGCCTATCATGCTGTTGTTAAGCCTTATGTGGAAGGTATAGTTGGTCTCCCCTGATGCTCCAATACCATTTATGCCTAGACCTCCTGAAGCTTGGGACGCAACCTGTTCGGTTGCGCTTGTTGTGTTCCTCCATCCGTACGCCGAGGGCTGTACGGGGGTTGACTCAGTCTTGGCAGTGGCACTGCCTTGCCCTGCAGTGTTAGGATAAGTTGCGGATGGAGCGTCATTTGCTTGACCAACGCCTGCCTGATTCGATATGCCTGCACTTGCGCTTGATGCGGCGTTTGATACAACGGACACCGATGGCGCGAAAGCCGCAGGCGAAAGCAGCCTTACGCCACTCTTATTGGATCCATTTACCGAATAGTTGAGGTTAAGCAGGTATGATGAATTGCCTATGACCATTACAGTGAGCAGGCTTGTGCTCCTATTGGAATCGTCGCTTACGTTAAGTGAGAGATACGTTTGGCCGTTTGTACTGTTCAGGTATGCATTTGCTATGTCTATGGTCGGCCTTGATGCGCCCAGCAGCGCCTCCTCCTGCCCGCTTAGCTTTACAATTGCGTCGCTACCGTGCACATTGGCGTTGTAATAGCTGTTGTTTGACTTGGCTATCGCAACCGCGGTACCAGAAGGGACCATGACGAAATAGGTCTGGTTGCCAGTCAGCAATATTGATACCGTTGGTGACATGTCAAAGAGTATGTCGTATGGATTCTGGCTGCTAGAATTTGAATAAATGACTTTCAGGGCAACATCGCTCTGCGGCAGGTTCACCGGATACACTGTGCCGTTTACATTTATTGATGCATTTGTTATGCCAAGCTCGACGCTGTCTACAACCGTATTAGCTGGCAGTATGAAACTTGTAAGGTTCCTTGATGAATTAATCAGGGACATTAGATCGACACTGCCGCTTGAGTTTATGGTTTCCCAGAAAGTTCCGCTGCTGTTTGTCATTTCAACTCGAACTGCCGCATATGACACTAGAAGAGCCTGGGTACCTAGAGGCACGTGGGGCGGGTCTGTCAGGAATATCCCAACACTGTTGGGCTGCCCTGCAAGCAGGGCCTTTGGTGCGTTCGGGCTGCCCTGCATTGCAAAGAAGATCACCACGGCGCATATTGCCACTATGGCAATGACTGGTATGTATCTTGCGCGATTGGACAGTATCATTGACATGTTCTGCGATATTGCGTAATGCTTGATGTTATGGAAGTGTTCATCCTGGAATTCGTCTATCCTTCCGCTCTCCCTAAGCTCCTTTAGATGCTGGCTTATTGTTGATGGTGATAATTTTAGGGTGTTGCTAAGGTCTGTTGGTGTCTTTGACCCTCCCTTTAGCAATTCGAGTATTTTCCTTTTTGTTTCGAAAGTTCTGCTCATTTAAAGCACCTTTTCATTGACAAGATATTCTGAAGATTAAAGGTATTTATATCTGAGTAGGTATTTCGGTTTGGTTTCGGTAACATTTTGACGTCGTTAGTTTGTTAGCTGGAGGAGGGGCGTATTTTCATGGGAAACGTGTTTCGGTTTGCAAAATCTGCTTTACTAATGGAACGTTATTTAATTTTTGGCTGCAATCATCATTCATGGATAAGAAGTTAGCACTGGCATTCGGATCATTTGACATACTGCACCCGGGGCACCTCTACTACCTGAGGAAGGCGAGCACCTATGGTAGGCTTATAGTCGTTGTTGCGAGGGACAGCAGCATAATGAAGCTAAAGGGCAGGAAACCGCTTATGGACGAGGCCTCACGCCTTGAAATGGTCAGATCGGTGAGGTTTGTTGACAAGGCGGTGCTGGGGGAGCGCATAAGGAGATGGAATGACGTGTATAACATACTTCTTAAGTTCAAGCCTGACTTCGTTGTGTTTGGCTACGACCAGAAGGTTGATTACGCCTTCCTGAATAAGTTCCTAGAATCGCACAGGCTAAATCCAAAGGTTGTCAGGATAAATGCTTACAGAAGCAACATATTCAAGAGCTCGAAGATAAAGAACGCTGCCAGAAAGACCAGGTGAAGTTGTTACCCCTTCTTGCTCGTCTTTGCAAGCAGTGGGTTCAGTTTTTCGAAGAATACTTCCCATGAATACTTTTTCTCGACCAGCCTCCTGCCTTCCTTTCCCATAGCCTCTGCTAGACTCTTGTCGCCCACTATGTCTGCCATGCATTTTGCCATGTCCGAAGGGGAGTTTACCAGGAACCCGGTCTTTCCGTTCAATATCGTTTCCCTTGGGCCGCCTTCATTCACTGATATGACGGGCTTAGAGCTCGACATGGCCTCTATAGGTATGAAACCGTAATCCTCGTTTATAGCAGAAAAAAGCACAGCGGTTGATTCAGAGTAAAGCGCCTTGAGCTGCGTGTCGTTTATGTTGGTCTTGAATGACACGTTGAGGCCTTTTGCCATAAGCTTCAGTTTTTCGAAGTACTTGGCGTGCTCAGGGTCCTTTGAGAGCGTTCCGGCTATGACAAGCCCGTGCTTTGTGTCATTTGTCATCTTCACGAACTTCCTGAATGCGTCTATTACATAATCCTGCCTTTTGTTTATCACTATCCTTGAAGGGTAGAAGAAATAGCCAGAATCGCCTTTGTTATGGTAATTCTCGTAGTCCACTCCGGGATTTACCACTGTTGCTTCCCTGCCGTAGTACTTCTTTATCCTCTCGCCAGTGGTCTTGCTGTTTGTTGCTATGGTCTCTATCTTCTTTGTTATTCCCTTTGCTATGACCTTGTATGTGCCCACGAGCGCGGCGTATATCAGCTTGTCCTTGTATGACCTGTTCTGCATCCTTGTCTCGTATAGGTCGTAGACTTCGCGTGGCGGCGTGTGGCAGTACCATAGCACCCTATCGTTCTTGTGCCTTATCCATTCGCTCGGGGATATGTGCGGGTTGAGTACGTCATAGTCATCCTTTATCTCCATGTTGTAGAAATTGTACCCGTACCTGAAGCCCTGCGATGCCCTGTAAGGAAGCCTGTCTGAGAGTGGGACGGTCTTGCCTATTATCTTTATGTCAAGGTTCTCGAATTCGGAGAATGTGGACTTTTTGTCGTACTCCAGAGTGTATATGGTCGCGCCGTAATGTTGCGCTATCTTTAGTATTACCCTATCCACGCCTCCCCTTATGTTGAGGTAGGGCTGGAGTATGATGACCTTCATCTAATTAGCCTGGTATTGTGTAATTGTTCTTTATCCAGCTTGGTTTCGGTGTGGTCTTTGGCAGAGGGCCGGTGAAGTTGTTTACCTCAAAGATCATGACCCTGTGGGTCGAGTTTACAAAGTTTATTCCTGTGAAGTTTGTTGGATATGCAAGTGATAGGCCCGGAACCCTGCCCAGGAAGAACCCCCTGTAGTATGTCGAGTTGTAGAACTCCGTAGGCGCATCGGTGATGCTCTCGTTAGGGCCGTTGGGAGCGTATATCAGCATGAAGCTTAGGAATTCCTGGCCGGATATCTCTGCGGACCCACCATAGTAAGCAGTCGTTATTATCGCATTTGTCTTGGTTCCGTTGTCATCTAGTAGGTATGATGGGTTTCCTGTCTGCAGGAATGATTCCGGAATGCAGTATGTCTGGTTTGTTGGATTCTGACCGACTAGCACCACGCCCTTAAGTGCAACAGCAGTCGAATTGGACTGGAAGCTGCAATAGTCAGATATGCTTGAGCTTGATGGTATAGGTATGAGCAGGTATGCTGGATCATGCCTCAGCTCGCATCCTGATGTCCCAAGCACATATGGTTGGCCGTAGACCTTGCCCTGTGACGTAGCGAACTGCAGTCCTGTCTGGTTTACGTATGTGCATGCAAGGAAGTCGAGCGCGCCCCATTTAGGTACTAGCTGGTCATCGAACAGCATGTACTTTGTCTGGTTGCTTTCCAGGTAATTGACCAGATTCTTTGAGTTGAATATGGTTCCGTTGAAGATGTCGGTAGGGTTGAATACGTAGTGCGCTGCGGCGGCATAGTCAGCATACGCAACTGAATTGTCTCCCCTGAGCACAGTGTTTGTATTACCGAACCAGTTTATCCAGTCGCCGTAGTCCCACCATGAAAGCACCCTGTATCCATCAGGGCCTATGTTGGTCTTCATCCATGTAAGCGCCGTCAGCCAGTATTGAGGCACCGTGTTGCAGTAAAGGACGTCTCCCAGAGAATTGCTCTGGTTCACTATCGTATTGCAGTTCTGGCTTGATGCGGCGGTGACGAGCTGCAGCATGACGGGCAACGCCTCTGCAAGGAGTATAGCTGCAAATACTATGGCAAGCCCTTTCTTCAAGTTGCTGCTCCAGTCCTTCGAGTAATAAAGCGTGAGTTCGCCAAGTATTGCACATATGGCTATTATGTAAGCCACTCCGAAGTGGGGCAGGTACTTGACCTCTATCATGCCTGCTATTGCAAGAGGCCATACCGCAGCAAGCGCAAGTATGCTGGTCTTAGAATTCCTGTTCTTTATTGCTAGCACTGTGAGCGCAGTGAAGACTATGAGAACTGCCCATACTATTATGCTTATTCCGCCTATGCTACTCCCTATCACCCCAAACCCACCTGGGCCGAAGTTGTACGTAAAGTAGCCTGTAGGGGCATATTCCTGCACGGTCATGAACAGGGGGGAGCTGGGCGTTGTGAAATGCTCGCTTAGGGCTATGTATTTTTGCACCGGACGGCCCAGAGGGGTAAAGAATATCGCTATGATTCCTACGACCACGAGTATGGCAAGCCATCCGAGATAAACATTCCTGTCGACCTTCTTTATGAACTGCCTCTCCTTGCCTATCCTTGGCAGGTATTCAAACACTGCGACAAGCAGCAGCGCAGTTATAGGGAATGAGACTATTACAGGTATCCCTAGTATGGTAGGCGTAGAGGCATTAAGTGCAGAACCGTATGCGTTGTAGGCTATGTAGAACACTGTTGCTATTGCAAGCACTATTATGTTCATTATGTAAAACGCCTTCGTGTCCTCCCCTTTGAATACGTGTATTATTCCCTGGAGGATTATGTATATTGCAAGAACTGCTGCGGTGACGGTGTAGTAGTGGGCGCCAAGGAAGTTTGATGCGAATGCTATGCCCGCAAGTATTGCATACCTCTTCTCGCTTGGGTTGTTCACCGCAAGTATGTATGACGCATAGAAGAAGAACAGCGCGAATATGCCCCACGGCTCAAGGAGCTGCTCTCCTGCAATGAATGTTGTTATCAGCACGGGCATTGCGGCAGCAAGGCCGGCGCCTATTATCGCAGGGTACTCGCCGTATTCATGGTATATGAACATGAACACTACAAAGACAAGCAGCGCAGCGGTAATCGGAGGGTACCAGCTGCTTACAAGCGACATTAGAGTGGTGTTTATTGTAGCTGCGTTGGGTGTTGTGGTAGCAAGATTGTACCAATAAGCCTCAAGGTACGGCACTATCGGTTGTATCCTTGCTATTGTTCCGTTTACAAGGGTAGGCCATGCTGCATGGTTGTAAAGAAGCTGCTGTCCATAGGTAAGCACCGCCTGCGTGCTTAGCATGTCGAAGTAAGGGTCGAACTCGAAGTATACAGGGGCATTTGATATGCTGAGCATGCGTGTTGCGAATGCTATTATCATTATCGCAAGAAGGGCTATCCAGATCACACTGCTGGCGCTCTTTTGTTCCTTTCCTGTGTCGATGCTGCTTGTTGATGAGCTTAGCAGGCGTTTTTCCTCTGCTTCGTGCTGCTCGAAAAGTTTCCTTTCCTGCTCCTTGTGAAGCTCGGCTATCTTGGCCTTTTCCTCGGCGCCAGCAGTGCCCAATAGCTCCATCTCCTCATCGTGCTTCCTTATCAGGTTTTCTTCCTCCTTCTCGTGTTCCTTTATTATCTTCATGTCTGCATTGAGGCTGGATATGGTCCCCCTCAGGGCGCTTATCCTCTTCTTGTAATCCTTTTCGACTTCCTGTTTTATGCTTAGCTTGCTGTTGAATATGAAATCGAAATCGCCGGAGCTGAAGGCGCCCTGCTGGTACGACAGAGCCACGCCGACTATTGTCAATATTATTACGTTTATATTGTACAGGTTGTTTGAAAATGCGAAAAGTGGCGACAACGGTATCAGATATGACTCAAGCCATATCATTGTTGGGGGGAAGATGAGACCGAATATGAAGCCTATTACCGCTATCTCGAACATTGGCAGCTTTGTCTTCTTTAGCAAAGCTAGTGCGAGGAAGAACCCAGGCACCATTACTGACAGTAAACCTATTATTAGTGAGATTATAAAAGACATCAAACCATTACAAAAAGTAATTAATTTTTGTCAGAGATTATTTAATATCACTAAATTATTAAAGGGTGTGTTTTATGCAGCATTCTGTATCGATTATAGGGGCAGGCACCGCCGGACTTATAACAGCAAAGAGGCTCGGTTTGCACGGGTTCGAGCCGGTTGTATACGATCAGAAGCCGGTGCTAGGCATACCGATAAGAGCTTCGGGAATACTTTCAATAAGCGGTCTGGAAAGGCTTGGGATGGACTATTCAGGTTGCGTGACTAATTCCCTCTACGGTGCAAACATACACGCCGCAGGAAGGATGATGGAGGTCCTTTCGAAGACACCTGTAGCTAAGGTGCTTGACAGGAAGAAGCTTAACGACTCCTTCCACGACCAGGCCGCCGCCGCTGGAGCCAGGGTTGTTACAAGGAAGAGGATTGTAGGCAAGGATCTTGATGCGCTCTCAGCGAGAGGGGTGGTGGTCGGCGCAGATGGAGCCGTGTCTTCTGTAGCAAGGCACTTTGGGCTTGGGGAGATAGACAAGCTGTGCTTAACATACAAGGCAGAATACGACATGAGGGTCCCTGACAGCAGGATGGTAGACCTTTTCTTCGACAGATACAATTATCCAGGGCTTTTTGCCTGGCTGTGCCCGAATGCAAAAGACATTCTTGAGGTGGGTGTTGGGCTAAACTCAGGTTCAGGTAACGCGAAGGCTGCATTTGACAGGTTTGTAAGTAGCGACGACATAAGGGATTTGGTGGGGAGCAGGAAGCCGATATCGCAAGGAGCTTCAATAATACCGATGAGCCTGAGGAAAAGGATTGTTGATCCTGAAAGGAAGGTGCTTCTTGTAGGTGACGCTGCAGGGCAGGTCAAGCCCACGACTGGGGGCGGGATAATATTCGGCGGGAGTGGAGCGATAATGGCTGCGGACGTAATAAGCGGCTACCTGAAAGGAACAGGAATGCTTGATGATTATGAAATGCAGTTCAGGAAGACGCACGGGCTTGACCTGAAGCTGCATTCTGTTGCGCACAGCATCTATTCTTCACTAAGCCCATCGGCAATGGGCAGGTTGATAGGCACGCTTAATGCTTTTGGCATAGACAAGTTCCTTGGAACTTACGGGGATATGGACAGGCCGAGCTTAATTATCAAGAGGTTTTTCCTTAGGAGCCTCGCCCGATGATCTTTCCATCAACTTCTTTCCCTGCTCCTGCCTTGCCTTTATGTCCATCTTTATCTTCTCGAGCTCTTCGCCGCTAAGCACCCTTGTAAGTATGTACTTTGAGTACTCTGCCGATATCTGGGAGAGGCTTACAAGTATGCTGTTAAGATCCCTTGCCTTTATGACATAATCGCCTTCTGGCTTCATTATCTCTATGCCTATCGGGGAGAAGTTGAATACGACGTTTATCAGGGCGCCCAGATCGTTGAATAGCACGGTGACTATCGCGTTTGTCGAATACACGTCTTCAAGCTTCATCGGCTCGTCTATGCTCCCAAAGCAGTACAGCACCCCGGGAGACTTGAGCAGCCGGTTGTTTATCAAATCGGTCATCAGCGGCTGCAGCTCCTCCTGCTTCTCCGACTGCATGTCAAAATACAATTTTGATAGTATGCCTCCCTGACGCAATGCCTTTTCAGTCATGTCATGCATTTCTCCCTTGTTCATCATATCATCTTGAGCGTAGCTATTGCCGAGTCAAGGTCTAAAAGCTCTTCTGTTCCCGCCTGCATGTTCTTTATCTTGACCTGCTTTTGCTCCCTTTCCTTGGTGCCTATTATCACTACATATTTTATGCCAAGAGCGTTTGAGTATTCAAGCTGCTTTGATATCCCCTTCTCTGTGACATTCATGTCCGCGTATATCCCTGCCTTCCTCATCTTTTTTGCAACTGATATTGCATATTTTGAATTCTCCTTTCCTATCTGCGCTATGAATACCTTTGCGTACGTGCTGCTGCCGTCCTCCCTGTTTAGCACGTCGAATATCCTTGTTATCCCTATTGAAGAGCCTACCGCTGGCGCAGGAGACTTTGAGTACATTCCGATAAGATTGTCGTATCTGCCTCCAGACGCTATCGATGGCAGGCTTCCCTCCGCGGTCTCGACTACAGCTTCCCATATCATCCCGGTGTAGTAGTCTAGACCACGCGCAAGGGACAGGTCGACCTTTATCTCGTATGGAGCGCCATACTCGGTAAGCAGCCCCAGGAGTTCGCGCATCTTCTCCACCTCCTCCTTTGACTCTGGCATAGTGGTTTCAAGCTTGTTCAGCTTGTCGGTGTTGAGCATCTTTTCCGTTATGAAAGCTATCATTGACTGGGCATCATTGTCTCCAACGCCCAGAGACTTAAGCTGCTTTATCGTCTCTTCTATGCTTACCTTTGACATCTTGTCGAATATCCTTATTGCCGCGCTCTGCTTATCCTTTGCTACATTGAAGTGCTCCAGTATCATGTTCAGTATCTGCCTGCTGTTTATCAGCATTGAGCAGTTTTTCAGGCCCAGCGCCTCAAGTACGTTGAGCATCGCCTCTACGCACTCGGCATCAGCGGTGACGAACGGGCTGCCAACTATGTCTATGTCTGCCTGCATGAACTCCCTTGACCTCATGCGCTGCGGCTCGTCCCTGCGCCATACCTTGTCTATCTGGTACCTCTTGAATGGCATTGGGAGATCCTTGTTCATTGCCATGTATCTTGCTAGTGGCACGGTAAGGTCGAATCTCAGGGCTGCGTCAGTGCCGTCTATCACATACATCTGCTTTGTTGATTCGTCGCCGTAGGCCTTGGCGTTAAGCACCTGGGTGCTTTCCATTGCAGGAGTCATTATGGGAGCGAAGCCGTGCCTCTTGAATATTTCCTCTATAACAGAAAGCATTTCCTTTATCGCTATGCTCTCCTTAGGATTGTAGTCCCTTGTGCCCCTTGGTAGATCTACCACGGCTCCCTGCGGCGTCTTTATTGCCATCTTTATCAGCAGAATTACAGGTTCTTGTCAAGCCATTTCTTGAACGATTCCTTCGGAAGCGCGCCGACGGACATGGCCTTGACCTCTCCCTTTTCGAATAGCAGTACGCTTGGTATGCTCATTATGTTGTACTTTGCGGCTATGTCTGTGTTCTCGTCAGTGTTGAGCATCCCGAACTTGACCTTCCTGTCATAGGACTTTGATACCTCCTCTATGATGGGTGAGAATATCCTGCATGGGCCGCACCAGGCTGCCCAGAAATCAACCACTACTGGAAGATCCGACTTCATTACCTCCGCTTCGAAGTTATCGGTAGTAAACTCTTTCATAAAATCACTTAGGTTTAGCATTACACATATGACTTTCAGGAATATAAACTTTTGGTAGAGGAAATCATGGCGAATCCCTGCTTCTTAGCTTTTGCAGCAGGAACGCTATGGTGACTATTGATATGACCAGGAAGCCGCCCCATACTGGGAAGTTGCCTGGGTTCTGCATCGCGAAGATTATAGCTACGAAAAGGCTTACGAAAGCGAAAAGCGGAGGTATTGCAGGCAATGCTACCTTGTATTTCTTGAGCAAATACATGGTGAATATCATGCCGCATGCGGAACCTACTGTGACCATAATTGCGGCAAAGTAGTTCAGGAAGCTTATGTACACGCTTACTGCGACCATTAGCGGAATTGCCAGATCGCCGCTGCCCAGCTGGACCTGCGATACCATCGGCACATACCCTCCCTTGACAAGATCCTTTATGAATGGGTCCTTATTCTTGCTGTCCTTGAAGTTTTTCTTGAACGAACTGAGATCCTTCTTTGTCATGTACGTGTTTGGCACGGCCTCTACGTCTGAGGAGCCTATCAGGAATGCAAGGTTCCTTGACGACATCTCCCTTGCCATCGATATCATGTGCTTTGTTACGAAGACGGCAATGTAGTCATACACTGCTATGAGCAGCATCAGGAAATATGCAAGGTAGAAGCCGTTAAGCCCTATGAGTATGCCGACGCCCATGCTCGATGTCACTGCAAGCATGTTTCTGAGCTTTGGATGCAGGTTCTTTGCTATTATAAGTATTAACGTTGCTATTCCCGCAATCGCCGTTATGTAATACGCATTTGCCGTGTAGAATATGGTATCTAGTATTGCGAATATTATGAACCCTGTAGCAAGCAGTATGACAAGCGCTTCCATCAGCGCGAACATTCTTTGGCCCTTGTAAAACCTGAATACCAGGATTATTATCCCGGCTACGACCACTATGTATGTTATGTAGAAGAGTGCAGCCTCGAATGAATTCAGTTCAGTGCCTCCGGTCTGCACGTAGAATTGCAACGGGGCAGTGGTGAATACCGCTATAAGCAGTCCCCCGAACTGGACTATCAGGAAAAGCGTTATTATGTTTACGAGCTGCCTTGCCTCTATCTTCCTATCCAGACAAACACCGTTATTCTTCTTCGCGCTTCACTACTTTAAGTATTCCTCCCTTTGGCGAGTATATGTCTCCGCTCCTCTCAAGCTCGCTTATGTACTTTGTCGTGTCCTCCCTCTTCATTCCTAGCGTCTCAGCTTCGTCTAGGACCTTTATGAGCTGGGCGCCGCTGCCTTCGTCCAGCTTCTTTATTATCGACATTATCTGGTTGATCTTGTTTACCTTCTCCTTAGGGAACCCGGTCATTAGCCTGTCTATGTCTATTCTTCCGGAACTGTCCACCGCAAGCGTCTTGAACATGTACTCGAATAGCATTATTGCAAGCTCTGCATCCCTCTCCTCTATCTTGTCTGACAGCCTTGATTTCGCGCTAGCCTCAGCTTCCCTCACAAGGCCTTCTATCTGCCTTGGCGTTATAGGGGTTGCTCCGGCCTTCATGCCCATCTTCCTAAGGCCTATGTAATACTCCTCTATCTTTTTACTTGCCTCTAGCGAGAGGCGGGGCTTTACAGTCCTCTTTGCATAGGCTATGTATTTCCTTAATACTTCGGCGCTTACCGGAGGCGCCTGAACCTGTTCGTAGTCATGCGCTCCAGATACCTGTGCCCCTGCCGCTTCATGCTGGGCTAGTATATGCCTTGCTATGGATTTGTCCATCTCTTCGTCCATTATGTCCTGTATCGGGAATATCAGGTCGAACCTTGAAAGCAGTGCAGGAGATATGTTGAACTGCTCTGCGGGATAGGCATTCTTGTCAAATCTTCCGAACTTTGGGTTTGCGGCGGCAAGGACGGATGTTTTGGCCGAGAATCTGGCCACTATTCCGGCCTTTGCAACGCTTATTGTCTGCGACTCGAGGGCCTCTAGAAGCGATGATTTGTCCTCCTCGCTTATCTTGTCGAATTCGTCTATGCTTACCTCTCCTCCAGATCCTAGAACAAGAGCGCCTGCCTTTAGGGTCCATCCGCCTTCCGAGAATTCGTCACGCTCTGCAGACGCAGTAAGACCAGCAGATGTCGTTGACTTGCCGCTTACGTATATTCCCTTTGGGACTATTGCAGTGACCGCCTGCAGCAATCTTGTTTTTGCGCTTCCCGGGTCTCCTATGAGCATTATGTGTATGTCGCTTCTTATTGCTCCCCCGTCAACAAGCTTCTTGTCAGGAGTGCCGCCAAAAAGCTGCAGCGCTAGGGCCTTTTTGATCTCGTCGTAGCCGTAAATTGATGGCGCAATTGATTTGGCTATCTTTTCGAATATGTTTGGGTCCTTTGCCATCTCCTTTATGGTGTCCTCATCGTTTGTGCTTATTTCCAGTTCCGCAAATTCCTTCTGTTTTGGCTTTAGAGCAACTGACTCGAAGTATGGAGTGAATAGCACTTTGTCCTCCTTGCCCTTTGGCGTCCTTCTTGGCCTTATCCTCATTATGCCAGTTATGTCTACCCTGTCGCCAGGTATTATGGTGTTGACCATGTCATCGTCAAGCAATACCTCCAGATGCCATGTTGGAGTGCTGCCCCTAAGCCTTTCAAGGGGATCCTGCACTGCTATCCTCTGCATGTTTATGAACTTGGACTCCGCGTTTACCTGCTTTAGAGACCTTCTTTTGCACTGGGGGCAGATATCCTGTACGTCCTCCTTGTCCACGGTCATCTCCATCGTGCTGCCGCAGAACGAGCACTTGAATTTTGCAATGTAGACTCTTGGGATTATTTCGGACCTTTTTACCACAAGGGAGTCCAGCGTCAGCAGCCTGCCTATGTGCTCTGAGCCTACATCCTGGATGAGCGGCATGCTCGCATCGTGGCCGAAGAATCTTGCATAAACGCGCTCCTTGGCCTCGCTGTTTGGGTTGAGCTTTGCAAGGGCGGTGTTGGCTATGAGAAGTATCGGGTCTGGCCTTTCAGCAAGCTCTGTTGCAAGGTCGACATCGTATCTTTCAAGGTTCTTGATGTCTACAAGAAGGCTCCTTCTTTTTGGGTAGCTTATGTACATTTCGTTTATCTGGTCTATGTAATATGAATTGAAAAACTCGGTGAACCTATCCTCAAGCTCCACTGACGCAACTGCATCTAAAGTATCCATAGCATCCCCAGTACAAGAATAGGCCTTATAAGCTCTCTGCGAACAATATAAAAATTATCCTTAATTAGAAGAATAGTGGAAGTAAGCCATACTGGTGACTATTTTGCCTAAATTTTATATCACTACCCCAATTTACTATGTAAATGACAAGCCACACATAGGGCATGCGTACACTACGACTGTAGCAGACATTGTGGCAAGGTGGCACAGGCTGCGCGGAGATGATGTATTCTTCCTTACAGGAACCGACGAGCACGGCGAGAAGATACAGAAGGCAGCCGAGTCGGCATTGACAGCCCCGCAGAACTTCGTTGATGATCTTGCCATGATATACAAGGATACCTGGGAAAAGCTGAACATCTCCTATGACTGCTTCATAAGGACCTCTGATCCGGCGCATAAGGAGCTTGTGCAGAAATTCATAAGCAGGGTTTACGAAAATGGGGATATCTACAAGGGCAAATATGAAGGATGGTACTGCGTGTCAGATGAGACCTTCTTCACCGATCTGCAGATAAAGGAGGGAAACCTATGCCCGCAGTGCGGCAGGGAGGTCAAGCTCATACAGGAAGACGATTATTTCTTCAGGCTCAGCGACTACCAGGAAAGGCTCCTGCAGTTCTACAAGGACAATCCTGCATTCCTTTCACCTAAATCAAGAGCCGACGAGGTCAAGAACAGGGTTGCTGCAGGGCTCAAGGACCTGTGCATAACACGCTCTGCGATAAAGTGGGGGGTGCAGTTCCCAGTTGACAACAACTATACCATTTATGTCTGGGTGGATGCGCTGCTAAATTACATAACAGCGCTTAACTGGCCTGACGGCAATTTCGAGAAGTTCTGGCCTGCTGACGTGCACATAGTCGGCAAGGAGATAAACTGGTTCCACACGGTAATATGGCCTGCTCTGCTCTTCTCGGCAAGGATAGACCCTCCGAAAAAGGTCTTTGCGCACGGATGGTGGACTGTTGAGGGAAAGAAGATGAGCAAGTCAATGGGAAATGGGATCGACCCTCTGATCTTGAGTGAAAAGTACTCTACAGACGCATTGAGGTATTTTATGATAAGGGAGATACCGCTTGGAGAAGACGGCGACTTTTCCGAGAAGGCGCTCAAGGCCAGGCTCAACGGCGAACTTGCCTCGGACCTTGGAAACCTCGTATACAGGGTCCTTACTATCGCAGAGAAGTTTGATGGAAAGATAGAAGGAACACCTGAGCTTGAGAAGAAGCTTGAACTCGGGAAGATAATAGGCATGATGGATGACCTGAACACCCTTGGCGCCATAAACAAGATATTCGAGTTCATAGGGGCAACAAACAAGTATGTCAACGACACCAAGCCATGGGCGCTCAGGGGAGAGGAGCTGGGCAATGCGCTTTACAACCTTCTCGAGTCATGCAGGGTAATATCAATACTCATTTATCCTTTCATGCCAGA
>Ga0335074_10001348_pt1 | contig 33311 bp, 33 predicted proteins | sample Lox_Sample_23_FD_206715 | JGI IMG/M metagenome (GOLD analysis project Ga0335074, IMG submission 206715) | Soil microbial communities from Loxahatchee National Wildlife Refuge, Florida, United States - Lox_Sample_2.3 | ecosystem: Environmental > Terrestrial > Soil > Wetlands | place: USA... | reverse complement strand
TGCTCGAGCGCAGCCATGCGCCGCGTTAGGAGCCTCACGACGGACTTGTGCGCGGCAGCGTCGGTCCGTTCTTCCAGAGCGAGATGAGAAGCGTCCGCATCAAGGATCACTGGAGCGAGCAGCGCCTGTTCGAGCGGCGCTCGCTGGTCGCCGGCGCGCTCATCGCGCTCGCGACGCTCACGCTGTGCGGCAGACTCTTTCTTCTGCAGGTCGTGCGGCACGACTACTACGCGCAGCTCTCCCAGGGCAATCGCGTGCGCGTCGAGCCCATTCCCGCCGCGCGCGGGCTCATGTTCGACCGCAACGGCATCGTGCTCGCAAGCGGCCAGCCGGCCTATCAGCTCGAGCTCGTCCGCGAAGAAGTGCCGAACCTCGATGCGACACTGCATCGCCTGGTCAAGATCGGAATGTTCTCGCCCGAGGAGCTGCCCGACGTTCGCCGGACCATCCTGGCGCGGCGCAGCTTCGATAGCGTGCCGATCCGCCTGCGGATGTCGGACGAGGACGCGGCGCGCTTCGCCGTGCATCGGTTCCAGTTTCCCGGCGTGGACATCAAGACGCGCCAGACGCGGCTCTATCCGTACGGCGAGCTCGCCGTACATGCGATCGGCTATGTCGGCGCGATCAGCGAGCAGGATCTCGCGCACATCGAGAGCGCGGCGTACGCGGGCACGACACTCATCGGCAAGATCGGGGTCGAAGGCGCCTATGAGAGCAAGCTCCATGGCACCAACGGCTTTCGCGAGGTGCTCGTCAATGCACAGGGACGCTCCGTGGACAAGCTCGGAGCGCTGACCCTGCAGCTGCGCACCCAGGCGCCGGTCGCGGGCGACAATCTCGTGCTCTCACTCGATCTGAAGACGCAGCAGACCGCCGAGCAGGCGCTCGGTGATCACCGCGGCGCGGTCGTTGCGCTCGACCCCCGCAACGGGGATGTGCTCGCGCTCGCGAGCCATCCGGGCTTCGATCCCAATCTCTTCGCGCGCGGCCTCACCTCCGCCGAGTACGCGGCCCTCGCCGACGACATCGACCGGCCGCTCCTCAACCGGGCGCTGCGCGGAACGTACCCCTCCGGCTCGACGATCAAGCCCGTCCTCGCGCTGGCGGCGCTCACGGATCACGCCATCGACCCGGAAAGCAAGGTGTTCTGCAACGGCGTCTTCTACCTTCCGGGCAGCCGCCACGTGTGGCGCGCGGACAAGGACGAGCCACGCGGCCTGCTCGACCTGCCGGAGGCGATCTCGCGCTCCTCCGACGTGTACTTCTACCGACTCGCATCGACGCTCGGGATCGACCGCATCGCGGCGTTTCTCGGGCCGTTCGGCTACGGGCGTCCGACGGGCATCGATATCGGCGGCGAAAAGGCCGGGCTGTTGCCCACCCCGGAGTGGAAGGAGAGGGTCTACAAGCAGCCCTGGTACCCCGGGGAGACGGTCAACCTCGGGATTGGTCAGGGCTATCTGCTGGTGACGCCGCTGCAGCTCGCCCACATCGCCGGCATCCTGGCGGAGCGTGGCAGGAGCTTCAGGCCGCGCCTCGTGACGGGGCTGCGCGACGCCGACGGGCACGTGCAGCGCCTGACGCCGGTCGAGGACAAGCCGATTCTGGGCGTGTCCGATGCGGACTGGACGCTCGTGACGAACGCCATGATCGGCACGACGAAATGCGAGCGGTACTGCGGAACCGCGTGGGTCGCCTTCCGGGGCGTCGCCTACACGGCCGCCGGCAAGACCGGCACGGCGCAGGTCTTCACCGTCGCGCAGAACGCGAAGTACAACGCCAAGGACGTGGCGGAGCGCTTGCGCGATCATGCCTGGTTCATCGCCTTCGCCCCCGCCGAGGCGCCCCGCATCGCCGTGGCGGTGCTCGTCGAGAACGCGGGGTTCGGCTCGAGCGGTGCCGCGCCGGTTGCGCGCAAGGTGCTGGACGCCTATCTCCTGGGTCCCGACGGCAAGCTCAAGCCCGAGCTTGGCGCCACCGGTCCCCAGACCGCGCAAGCCGACCCGGCCACGGGGCCTCGATGATCTTCGAGGAGCTCTCCGACGGCTCGCGGGCGCGCCGCACGCTCACCGGCACCGCGCGCACGCTGCTCGCGTTGAAGCTCGACGGCCCGCTGCTGATCGGGCTCGCGCTGATCGCCGTCTATGGCCTCTTCGTGCTCTACAGTGCATCGGGTCAGAGCCTCGGGACCGTGCTGCGGCAGGTGGGGCATCTGTCGATGGGCGCGGCGGCGATGCTCGCGCTCGCCCAGCTCAATCCCAACTTCCTGCGGCGCATTTCCCCCTGGCTCTATGCGCTCGGCATCGTGCTGATCGGCGTGGTCGCGGCCATCGGGTACATCGGCAAGGGCGCGCAGCGCTGGCTCGATCTCGGCATCCTGCGCTTCCAGCCCTCCGAGCTCATGAAGCTCGCCGTGCCCATGATGTGCGCCTGGTATCTGCACGAGCGGCCGCTGCCCCCGAGCATGCCCTCGCTCGGGCTGCTTGCGCTTCTGATCGTGGTGCCGGCGGGGCTCGTCGTGATGCAACCCGACCTCGGCACCGGGGCGTTGATCATGATCGCGGGTGCGCTCGTCGTCGTCATGGCCGGGCTGCAGATCCGGATCATGGTCGGCTTGTCGGCCCTTGCGGCCATCGGCGCCTGGGTCGGCTGGCACTTCCTGCACGGTTATCAGAAGGAGCGCGTGCTGACCTTCATGAATCCCGAGACCGATCCGCTCGGCGCGGGCTACCACATCATCCAGTCCACGATCGCGATCGGCTCCGGTGGAGTCTTCGGCAAGGGCTGGATGAACGGCAGCCAAGCGCAGCTCGACTTCCTCCCCGAGCGCTCGACGGATTTCATCTTCGCCGTGATCGGCGAGGAGTTCGGCATGCTCGGTCAGATCCTGCTGCTGCTGCTCTACGTCTTCGTCGTCGGACGCGCGCTCTACCTCGCGACGCAGACCCAGGACACCTTCGCGCGCTTGCTCGCCGGCAGCCTTGCGCTCACGTTCTTCGTGTACGTGTTCATCAACACCGGTATGGTGAGCGGCCTGCTGCCGGTCGTCGGCGTGCCGCTGCCGCTCGTGAGTTACGGCGGCAGCTCGATGGTGACCCTGCTCGCCGGCTTCGGTATTCTCATGTCGCTCTATTCGCATCGGAGGCTCGTCGGGAGGTAGTGGAAACTCGACCTCTAGCGGCGCTCGCCGCGTGCATCGCCCTGCTCGCAGCCGCGCCCGCGGCGCGCGCGGCGCTCGTGGGCTTCGATCTCAAGCGTCCGGAGATCCGCCGCTTCGCCCGTGAGGTGGCCAAGCGCGATTCGCTCAGCCGCCGTGGTGTCCTGCGGCTCCTCGGACGCGCCCACCCGCAGCCGCAGATCATCGACCGGATGACCCGGCCGGCCGAGCGAGTGCTCGAGTGGTGGGAGTATCGCCAGCTGTTCGTCACGCCGAAGCGCATCGACGAGGGCGTTCAGTTCTGGCTCGATCATCGCGACGTGCTCGAGCGCGTGGCGGCCGAGCACGGCGTGCCGCCCGAGTATCTCGTTGCAATCCTCGGCTGCGAGACCTACTACGGTCGCGATACGGGCCGCGATCGGGTGCTCGATGCGCTCGCCACGCTCGCATTCGACTATCCGCCGCGCGGGCAGTACTTCCGCGGAGAGCTCGAGCAGTTCCTGCTGCTCGTGCGGGAGGATCATCTCGACCCGCTCGCGGTGAAAGGCTCCTACTCCGGAGCGATGGGAGCGCCGCAGTTCATGCCGTCCACTTACCGGCGCTACGCCGTCGATGCGAGCCACGATCACAGGCGCGACCTCTGGAACGACTGGGCGGATGTGTTCGCGAGCGTCGCGAACTATCTGCGCCAGAACGGCTGGGAGCCGGGCCAGCCGGTCGTCGTCGAGGCGCGGCTCGACCCCGATCCGAGCTTTCAGCTCGATGCGCGCGGGCTCGATGTCGGTACGCTCGATGAGCTGAACGCGCAAGGCGTGCGCGTGGATCTGCCGCTGCCCGGCTCGACGCCGGCGCTGCTCGTTGCGGCGCTGGAGGCCGACGGGCCCGCGTACCGCGTCGGATTCGAGAACTTCCGCACGATCATGCGGTACAACCGCAGCGTGCTCTACGCCATGGCGGTCGACGAGCTCGCGCGGAGCATCGCCGAGCGCGTGCACGATGCGCGCGCGGGCGTTCCGGCGTCTTGAGGCGCGCACAGGCACGCGCCGGCCGGGGTCTCCTCCTCATCGCCGCGTGCGCGACGCTCCTCGCCGGGTGCTCGCTCGTGAGCCGGCGGCCGAGCGCCCCGCCGCCGCAGGTGCCGCTGCGCCCGCCGCCGCCCAACGTGCTTGCCGTTCCGAACGCCGTGCCGCGCGCCGAGCCGCGCAGCAAGCTCGGCAACCCCCCCTTCTACGACGTGCTCGGACGGCGCTACTTCGTGCTCGCAACCGCCGAAGGTTACGTGGAGCGCGGCGTCGCCTCCTGGTATGGTCCGACATTCCACGGCCTGCGCACCGCGACAGGCGAGCCCTACGACATGTACGCCATGACGGCCGCGCACAAGACCCTCCCGCTGCCGTGCTATGCGCGCGTCACGAACCTGCGCAACGGGCTGAGCGTCGTCGTGCGCGTGAACGATCGCGGCCCGTTCGTGGCGAACCGGCTCATCGATCTGTCGTATACCGCGGCCGCGAAGCTCGACATGCTGCGCGAGGGAACGACGCTCGTCGAGGTGCGCGCGATCACGCCGGGCGAGCCCGCGAGCGAGACGCTCACCCGCGCATCGGAGTCCCCGCCACCCGACCTGTTCGTCCAGGTGGGCGCTTTCGCGGATGAGCGCAATGCCTGGAAGCTGTTCGAGCGGCTGCACGCCGCCGGATTCACCGATGCCTTCGTGCTCGCGCGTCCCGAGAGGACCCGGCTCTACCGCGTGCGGCTCGGCCCGGTCGCGGGCGTCGCGCAGTACGACGAGCTGATCGAGCGGCTCGCGAAATTCGGCATCTCCGATGCGCGCCTCGAGCTCAACTGACATGACGCTCGCGATCGGGCATCCTGCCGTTGAGCTGCCCTGCCGTTTGTTTGATTGAGGAGCGACCTTGGCCGAGCCCCTGCCCATCTGTTATTTGAACGGAGCGTACCTGCCGCTGCGCGAGGCGCGCATCTCGCCGCTCGACCGCGGCTTTCTCTATGCCGACGGCGCCTACGAGCTGATGCCCGTCTACGGCGGCCGCCCGTTTCGCTGGAGCGAGCATCGTGCGCGGCTCGCGCACAGCCTCCACGAGCTCCAGATGGCCGATCCCATGAGCGAGCCGCAATGGCGGGAGATGCTCGGAAGTCTCATCGCACGCAACGGCGGCGGCGAGCAGTACGTCTACTGGCAGGTGACCCGCGGGGCCGAGTGGGGCCGCAATCACGCGCCCCTCCCGGTCGTGTCGCGCACCGTGTTCGCCTTCTGTGCGCCGTTCCCGGCGACGCCGCCCGAGGTGCTCGAGCACGGCGTCGCGTGCATCACGGCCGCGGACACGCGCTGGGCGCGTTGTGACATCAAATCGGTGGCGCTGCTCGCGAACGTCCTGTTGCGCCAGCTCGGGGTGGATGCGGGAGCGGCCGAAACGATTCTGCTGCGCAACGGGGAGCTGACCGAAGCATCCGCGTCGGCCGTGCACGTGGTGGTCGACGGGGTGCTGCGCACGCCTCCGCGCACGGAACGGGTGCTCCCCGGCACCACGCGCACGCTCCTCGAGGAGCTCGCCCAGCGGCTTGCCATACCGCACGAATCCGCACGGGTGACCGAGGCGCAGCTGCGCGGCGCCGCGGAAGTGTGGCTCTCCGCGGCGACCCGCGAGGTGGCTCCCGTCACGCGGCTCGACGGTCATCCCGTCGGTGGCGGTGCGCCCGGGCCGCTCTTCCGGCGCGTTCACGCCGAGCTGCAGCGCTACAAGGGCGAGGTCGCCGGACAGCCGTGGTGAGCCGCACGCCTCTGCTCGAGTTCCCGACCGACTATCCCATCAAGGTCCTCGGGCGTGCCTCGGAGACGCTCCGCCACGAGGCCGACGCCATCATCACGAAGCACGCGCCCGATCTCGACGCGAGCCGCACGAGCGAGCGGCTGAGCGCCAACGGAAATTTCCTGTCCATCTCCTACACCATCCGCGCCGTGAGCGCCGCGCAGGTCGAGGCGCTCGCCGCCGAGCTCTCATCCTGCGATTCCGTGCTGCTCGTCCTGTGAATTTCGAGCGCTATAACCAGTTTGTAACCGCTCGACCGCTTACCCCGCGGCAAGCCCCCGTTTAGGATGAGCGCGCGCCTCGAATCGAGCCGCGAGGACATGTCAAATGGCGTTGTTCTCGCGGCGCTCGCGGCCACCAGGCGTTCGCTCGCATGTCCATCACGCTCGACCAAGTCACGAAGCGCTATCAGGGATCGACCGTCGTCAACGATGTCTCGCTCGATATCGGCGACGGCGAGTTCTTCGTGCTGCTCGGCCCGAGCGGCAGCGGCAAGAGCACGCTGCTGCGCGCCATCGCCGGTCTGACCGGCGTCGATCACGGCCGCATCTCCCTGCACGGCCGCGATGTGACTCACGTCGCCGCGCGGGGGCGCGGTGTCGGCCTCGTCTTCCAGAACTACGCGCTCTTCCGTCACATGACGGTCGCGGACAACATCGAGTTCGCGCTGCGCGTGCGCCGCATGCGGGCCTCCGCCCGCCGCGCGCGACGCAACGAGCTGCTGCGGCTCGTCGCGCTCGAGGGCATGGATGATCGGCTCCCCGCGCAGCTCTCCGGCGGTCAACAGCAGCGCGTCGCGGTGGCGCGCGCGCTCGCGCACAAGCCCGAGGTGCTGCTGCTCGATGAGCCGTTCGGCGCGCTCGATGCCAAGATCCGCGAGGAGCTGCGCCGGACGATCCGCGAGGTACAGCGCGAGCTCGGCATCACGACCCTCCTCGTCACGCACGACCAGGAGGAGGCCTTCGCGCTCGCCGATCGCATCGGCATCATGAACCTCGGGCGCCTGCTCGAGATGGGGCGGCCCGATGATCTCTATGCGCGGCCCGCCACCCGCTTCGTCGCGACCTTCCTCGGTGCGGCGAACCTGCTGCTCGCGCGCCAGAGCGCGCGCGGCCTGTGTTTCGGCACGGACCCCGTGATCGTGCCGCGGTCCGAGTCCGCACAGCATGTCCGCGAGCACGAGGTGGTCGCCGTGCTTCGCCCCGAGGAGATCGAGCTCGCCCCGGCGCGCGATGCGCTCCTGTGCGCCTACATCACCGAGGGCACGGTCGGGGAGATTCTCTTCAGCGGTGCGCTCCAGCGCCTGCGCGTGCGCCTGCACGATGCGGCCCTCGGCGCGCACGTCCTGCGCTCGGACGAGGCGGGCGAGGAGCCGTTCCTCGAAGTCACTCGCACGCAGCACGAGCAGCGCGTCTTTCCGCTCGCGCCGGGCCAGAGCGTGACGCTCGGCGTACGGCGGCTGCACGTGCTGCCGACGCCGCTCTCGAGCTTCACCGTGTGCGCACCGAGCGAGGAGCTTGCGCAGTCGCTTGCGCGCCAGCCGCTGCTCACCGAGCTCGCGGCGCGCATGAAGACGCGCATCGCGGTGCAGGTCGAAGCGCAGCTCGGAACGGCGCCGGGCGCCGGCGAGCCGCTCGCGCCGGGCGGCGAGGATTCGAGCCTGATGGGGGCCGCGGTGATCGCGGCTCGCAACGGCGCGGTCCAGTCCGTGGGGTGGCTGCTGCAGCGGGGAGCCGAGCAGGTCCTGATTCTGCCTGAACAGGCGCTTGCGCCGCGCAGAGTGCTCATTCACTGGGTCGACGAGTCCGTGCGCCGCGCGACGCTCGCGGTCTCGGCGAGCCTGCTGCGCCACGTCTCGGCCGAAGCCGTCTACGTCGGCATCCTGCCGCAGGATGGCACTCTCAATGCGCGCCGCCCGCTCGGCATGCGCGCGCTCCTCGACGCCCGCTCCGAGGCGCAGGCCGTGCACGGCTTCGACATGCGCACGGAGCTGCGCTTCGGGGAGGCCTCCGGTGAGCTCGCCGCGCGGCTCGCCGACTCGCCCGCACAGCTGCTCGTCCTTGGAATCTCCGATCCGGCCGACCTCGAGCGGCAGTTCGCCTCCCTGGTGAACAATCCGGGCTGGCCGCTCCTCATCGTCTACGAGCCCGGCGATGCGACGCGCGTGCGCACCCGTCCGAGGGCCGCGGATTTGCTCAGGCTCGCGTGACCGTGGCGGAGCGCTTCCACCAGCCGAGCGTCCTGCCGGGGTTCGGTCTCACGTTCGGCTTCACGACGTTCTTTCTGAGCGCCCTCGTGCTGTTGCCGCTCGCCGCGCTCGTCGTGATGGCCGGATCGATGCACGCGGCGGATTTCCTGCGGGTCGTCGGGAGCGCGCGCGCGCTCGGCGCGTACCGTCTGTCCTTCGGTGCCTCGTTCCTCGCCGCCGGGATCAACCTCGTGTTCGGCTTCGTGATCGCCTGGAGCCTGGTGCGCTACGAGTTTCCCGCACGCAAGCTCGTCGATGCGCTCATCGACATGCCGTTCGCCCTGCCGACGGCCGTCTCCGGTATCGCCCTCACGACCGTCTTCGCGCAGAACGGCTGGATCGGGCGCTACCTCGCGCTCGCCGGCATCCAGGTGGCCTACACCTGGATCGGCGTCACGGTCGCGCTCACCTTGATCGGCATGCCGTTCATGGTGCGCACGTTGCAGCCCGCGCTCGCCGAGGTTCAACGTGACCTCGAGGACGCCGCCGAGACGCTCGGCGCCGGCCGCCTGTACGTGCTCCGCCGCATCATATTGCCGACGGTGCTGCCCGCGATGCTGACGGGCTTCACGCTCGCGTTCGCGCGTGCGGTCGGGGAATACGGCTCGGTCATCTTCATCGCGGGCAATCTACCGATGAAGACCGAGATCACCCCGCTCCTCATCGTGATCCATCTGCAGGAGTTCGACTACCGCGGCGCGGCGGCGCTCGGCCTCGTGATGCTCGTCATGTCGTTCATCGTGCTGCTCACCATCAATCTCATCCACTCCTGGGGCCGGCGGCGCCTCGTCGCGACGGCGCGCTGATGGCCGGCGGAGTTCCCATGGGACTGCGCCAGGAGCTCGCGACGCGGCCGGGACGCGAGACGGCCGTCACCGTGCTCGTGCGCTGGACGCTCATCGCGGTGTCGCTCGGCTTCCTCGCAGCGCTCCTGATAGCACCCCTCGCGACGGTATTCGCGGTGGCGTTCCAGCGCGGCTTGCGCGCCTATCTCGCGATTTTTGCCGATCCCGACACGCGCGACGCCGTGCGGCTCACACTGCTCACCGCCGCCGTCGTCGTTCCCCTCAACACCGTGTTCGGGCTGGCCGCCTCCTGGTGCATCGCGAAGTTCGAATTCAAGGGCAAGAGCTTCTTCGTGACGCTCATCGATCTGCCGCTCGCCGTCTCGCCGGTGATCGCCGGCATGCTGTTCGTGCTGCTGTTCGGGCTGCAGGGCTGGTTCGGGCAGTGGCTGCAGGATCACGGCATCAGCATCATCTTCGCGGTGCCGGGGATCATTCTCGCCACGATGTTCGTGACCTTCCCGTACGTCGCGCGCGAGCTGATCCCGCTCATGCAGCAGCTCGGCAACGACGAGGAGGAAGCCGCCATCACGATGGGCGCCGGGGCGTGGATCACGTTCTTCCGGGTGACCTTGCCGAAGGTGCGCTGGGGGCTCATCTACGGCGTCATTCTCTGCAACGCGCGCGCGATGGGCGAATTCGGCGCCGTCTCCGTGGTGTCGGGGCACATCCGCGGCCTCACGAACACGATGCCGATCCACATCGAGATCCTGTATAACGAGTACAACTTCGTGGGCGCGTTCGCCGTGGCGTCACTCCTCACACTCCTCGCCGTCCTGACACTCACCATCAAGACGCTGCTGGAGCGGGCGGGCTACCAGCGGCGCTGATCGCCCATGTTCGAGCGGCTGAGCCGGCTGTATGCCCGATTGCGCCCCGACCCGGCGAAGACCAGCCTCGGCTGGTGGCTCGTCGCAAGCCAGGTCACCCTGGTGCTGCTGGTCGCGGCCGGTATCTCCATCTACGCGATCGGGCGGCTGCACGATCTGGCGGACGAGCAAGGCAAGTCCCGCGTGCAGCTCGCGGGCGCCATGGCACGCGAGAGCTTGCGGCGCGCGAGCGAGGACGCGCTCACACAGGCGCGCGAGCTCGCCGACCGGCCAACCCTCGAACGACTCCTGATGGAGGCGCGCCCCGAGGAGCTCACGCTGTTCCTGCGGCGGTTCTGCTCGGCGGATGTGATCGAGGCCTGCGCGGTGTTCGACAACGGCATGCTCGCGGCGCAGGCGGGAGCCGCCCTTCCCTGGAACGATATCCTCGCCGACAGCGCGGAGCAGGGTCCGAGCTTCCTCGCCGATCCCGCGCAGACGTCCGCGCCGGTGCTCGGCGCCGTGGCGACGATCGCGCGTCGGCCCACCGCGAAGGTGCTGGTCGCGCGCTTGCTCGATGATCGGATGGCCGCGATCTTGAGCCGCCAGGTGGGACTTCCGGTACGGCTCATCAACTACCGAACGTTCGCGGCCGCGCCCGTCGATGCGCTGACGGCGCTGCACACGGCCGGCCTCGCGGACGGCAATTCGGCCGTGCAGCGCATCCAAACCCTCGACCTGTACGCCGCGAGCTTCCCGCTCTTTGCCTCGACGGGCGAGGCGGTCGCGCTGATCGAGGTGCGCCTGCCCGCCGCAGAGATCGACAGCTCGGCCGGCCGGCTCATCCGACACCTGCTCGTCACGGCGTTGATTCTCGCGGGGCTCGCGATCCTCGCCGGCGTCATCCTCGGGCAGTACGTGACGGGCCCCGTCCAGGCGCTCACGCAGGCGGCCGTGCGCTTGGGGCAGGGGGATTTTTCCACCTCGATCCCGGCGGGCGGCGCCGCGGAGGTCGGCGCGCTCGCCCGGACCATGGAAGACATGCGCCGCAACCTCGTCGAGCTCACCGGCACGCTCCGCAGGCGCGAGGCGGAGGCGCAGGCCGTCCTCGCCGGCATCGTCGAGGGCGTTTACGCGGTCGACCGTAATCGCACGATCCGCTATCTCAATCCGCAGGCCGCACGGCTGCTGCAGGTCGAGCCCGCCGAGGTCGTCGGGCGCTTCTGCGGCGATGTGCTGCGCCCCCGGGTGAGCGGCGGCGCGCGCCCCTGCGAGCGCCAGTGCCCGATTCTGCAGGCGCGCGTGGAGGGGACCGCCCGCGCGGTCGAGCATCTGCAAACGCCCGCGCGCGGGGAGCGCACGACGCTCATCACGAGCTCGGGATTGATCGAGGGTCTGCAGGTGCAGGTGATCCGCGACGAGACGGAGCTCGAGGCCGCGCGGCGCGCGCGCGATTCGGTGCTCGCCAACATCTCGCACGAGTTCCGCACACCGCTCGCCGCACAGCTCGCCTCGATCGAGCTGCTGCGCGATACCATGGCGCGGATGACGACCGAGGAGCGCGACGAGCTCGTCCTGTCGCTCGAGCGCGGCACGCTGCGCCTCACGCGGCTCATCGACAACCTGCTCGAGAGCGTGCGCATCGAATCCGGCCAGCTCGCCATCCGCCGCCAGAGCGTCGAGCTCGCGGAGGTGATCGACGATGCGGGCTCGCTCATCGACTCGTTGCTCAAGGCGCGCAAGCAGCGCCTCGAGGTGAGCCTGCCGCCGGGGTTGCCGCTCGTGAGCGGCGACAAGACCCGCCTCACCCAGGTGTTCGTCAATCTGCTCGCCAATGCAAACAAATTCGCCCCGGAGGGCAGCATCCTCAGCATCGGCGCCGAGCAGGGCCGCGATTCGATCACGGCCTGGGTGGAGGACCCGGGACCGGGCGTGCTCGAAAGCGAAGGCAACTCCATCTTCGAGCCCTTCCGCCGCGGCGCCGAGGAGGAGCCGGAGCCGGGTGGCCTCGGGCTCGGCCTGTGGATCGTCAAATCGATCATCGATCGCCACGGCGGTACCATCACGGTCGCTCGGACCGCGCAGGAGCGCACGCGATTCAGCATCACGTTGCCGGTGGACGCACAAGCATGAAAGTTTTGATCGTAGACGACGACCGCGATCTTCGCGAGCTGATCGGGTTCGCCCTCACCCAGGCGGGCTTTCTCGTCGTGAAGGCGGCGGACGGGCCGAGCGCCGTGCGCATGTTCGATGCGGAGGGGCCCGATCTCGTCGTGCTCGACATCAACATGCCGGGCGCGAGCGGCTTCCAGGTGTGCGAGGCGATCCGCGCGCGCTCGAGCGTGCCGATCATGATGCTCACGGTGCGCAGCGAGGAGGAGGATCTGATCAAGGCGCTCGATCTCGGTGCCGATGATTTCCTGACCAAGCCGTTCAGTCCGAAGACCCTGCTCGCGCGAACCAAGGCGCTCCTGCGGCGCGCGGGCATGGAAGGCAGCGCCACCCCGCTCGCCGCCGGTCGCATCGCCCTCAGTGTGGAGGAGCACACGGTCCGGATCGCCGATGGCGAGCCGGTCCGCTTGACGAAGCTCGAGCTGCGTCTGCTGCAGATGCTGCTCGCGAACGCCGGCCGCACGGTGAACTCGGACCGGCTGCTCGTGCACGTCTGGGGCCATCGCAACTCCGGCGACCGGCAGCTGCTCAAGCAGCTCGTGCACCGCCTGCGCCAGAAGGTCGAGGCCGATCCCGCCCTGCCGCGCTATCTGCAAACGGCGGCGGGCGCGGGCTACAAGCTCGTGGTGGACTGACGGGTTACGAGCTCACTGTCCGGTGATTTGATCGAAGATACCGCCGTCGGCGAAGTGCTCCCGCTGCACCTTCTGCCAGCCGCCGAACTCGGCGATCGTCGCGAGCGTCAGGCGCGGGAACTGCTGCGCGTAGCGCGCCGCCACCTGCGCATCCCGCGGACGGTAGTAGTTGCGCGCGATGATGTCCTGCGCCTCGGGGGTGTAGAGATATCGCAGGTACGCCTGCGCCACCTCGCGCGTTCCGTGTCGCAGCACCACCTCGTCCACCACCGCGACGCACGGTTCCGCGAGGATGCTGATCTTCGGTACCACGATCTGCAGCCGCCCGGTCCCGAGCTCGCGCATCGCGAGAAACGCCTCGTTCTCCCACGCGAGGAGCACGTCCCCGATGCCGCGCTGCGCGAACGTGGTGGTCGCGCCACGCGCACCGGTATCGAGAATCGGCACCTGCCGGTACAGCCGCTTGAGGAACTCCCTCGCGGTCGCATCGCTCCCGCCGGGCTGGCGCAGGGCCCAGGCCCAGGCGGCGAGATAGTTCCAGCGCGCCCCGCCCGAGGTCTTCGGATTCGGCGTGACCACGGAGATGCCCGGCCGGATGAGATCTCCCCAGTCGCGAATGCCCTTCGGATTGCCGCGCCGGACGAGGAACACGATGGTCGAGGTGTAAGGGGCGCTGTTGTCCGGCAGCCGGCTCTGCCAGTTGAGCGGCAGGAGCTTCCCGCGGAGTGCGATCTCGTCGATGTCGCCGGCCAGCGCGAGCGTGACAACGTCCGCGGGCAGCCCATTGATCACCGAGAGCGCCTGGGTTCCCGAGCCGCCGTGCGATTGCCGCACCGTCAGGATCTGTCCGGTCTTCATCAGCCAGTCGCGCGCGAAGAGCGGGTCGAAGGCGTTGTAGAGCTCGCGCGTGGGATCGTAGGAGACGTTGAGCAATGCGACGTGAACGGCGGCCCGGGCGAGCGGCGCGGAGAGCGCCGCAGCGGCCGTCTGCACGGTGATGCCGTTGAGCCCGGCGAGGAAGCGGCGTCTCGATTTCCCGAACGTCATCGGGGGAAGTCTAGCGAGGCGGACGGCGCATCGCAGTAACAATTGGGTGAGTGCGCCTCGAGCCGCAGCTCCGCGAGCAAGCGAGGCGCGAGCCCGCGCACGACCGCCTCGACGGACAGGCCCGGGACGAGCGCCGCAAACTGGGTCATCGCGAGGCCGGCCTGACCGCACGGATTGATGCGGCTGAAAGGCTCGAGGTCCATGCTCACGTTGAGCGCGATGCCGTGGTAGCTCGCGCCGCGGCGGATGCGCAAGCCGAGGCTCGCGAGCTTCTTGCCCTCGACGTACACCCCGGGCGCATCGCCTCTGGAGCACGCCTCGATGCCGAGGTCGGCTGCGTAGCCGATCACCGCGCGCTCGAGCGCAGTGACGAGATCCCGTACGCCGAATCCGCCACGCTTCAGATCGATGAGCGGATAGACGACGAGCTGTCCCGGTCCATGGTAGGTGACCTGGCCCCCGCGGTCCGTTTGAACGATCGGGATCTCGCCGGGCGCGAGCAGGTGCTCGCGCTTGCCGCTCATGCCGAGCGTGAAGACGGGCGGATGCTCGAGGTACCAGATCTCATCCGGTGTGGCCGCGTGCCGCGCGTCGGTGAAGCGTTGCATCGCGCGCCACGTCGGCTCGTACGGCACGAGCCCGAGGCGGCGAACGATGGCCGCAGGCGGCGCACGCTCGGCGCGCAGCGGCTCAGCGCGGGGCAACGAGGGCGCGGTTGTCGAGGCCGGCATTGTTGCGCTGGAGCGCCCGCTCGGCGCGATAGCTCGAGCGCACGAGTGGCCCGGAGACGCATTCCACGAAGCCGCGATCGAGCGCCCACTCGCGGTAGCGGTCGAACTCCTCCGGCGGCACGAACCGCTCGACGGGCAGGTGATGCCGCGTCGGCTGCAGATACTGTCCGAGCGTGAGGATATCCACGCCGACCCGCCGCAGATCGTCCATCGCCTCGCGGATCTCCTCCGCCGTCTCTCCCAGGCCGAGCATGAGGCTCGTCTTGGTGAGCACGCCTGGCTGGCGGCGCTTGGCATGCTCGAGCACACGCAGTGTCTGCTCGTAGCCGGCACGCGGGTCGCGGACCGGATGGGTCAGGCGACGCACGGTCTCGAGGTTCTGCGCGAACACCTCGACTCCGGAGTCGACGACGGTCTCCACGCCCGCGAGCACACCCTGGAAATCGGGCGTCAGCGCCTCGACCGCCGTCGAGGGATTGCGCGCCTTGATGGCGCGGACGCACGCGGCGTAATGCCCCGCGCCGCCGTCCGGCAGATCGTCCCGATCGACCGAGGTCAGCACGACGTATCGAAGCTGCATGAGCTCGACCGTGCGCGCCGCCTGCAGCGGCTCCTCGGGATCGAGCCAGCCGCGCGGGTTGCCGGTGTCGACGGCGCAGAAGCGGCACGCCCGCGTGCAGACCGCTCCCATCAGCATGAGCGTCGCGGTACCCGCGCTCCAGCACTCGGCGATGTTGGGACATTTCGCCTCCTCGCACACCGTCGCGAGACGATGCTCGCGCACGAGGGCCTGCACGGCGCCGAAGCGTGCCCCGCCCGGCGCCCGCACCCGCAGCCACGGCGGCTTCGGCGTGGAGACAGGCGCACCCGTGCCCGGGCCCGTGCGCGCCTTGATGCCATCGCGAATCGCGGTGAAACCCTGCGCCGTCACGTATTTCTCGCCGCTGCGCGCGGGCGCAGGCGGCGCCGCTGCGGGCGGGGGCTCCTCGGCGATCACCCTGCGTTCGAGCTCCGACATGCCGCTCATTGTACCGCGGACGACCGCCGGCTCCCCCAGGCGGTGAGCTTCGGCAGCGCGGCCCGGGCGAGCGTGAAATAGCGGCGATCGCGCTCCACGCCGACGCTCGCGTACCCGAGCGACTCGGCCGCGGCCAGCGTCGAGCCCGAGCCGGCGAACGGATCGAGCACGAGGCCTTCCCCGAGCGGCAGAGCAGCCCGTACGAGGGCGCGCAGGAAGGCCTGCGGCTTCAGGCTCGGGTGCGGCGCGAGCGCGCGCTCGCGCCGGTGCGTCGGGGCCGATCGGATCACATCGGGAAAGGGCTTGTGCGCCACCGGTCTGCGGAATCCACCGGTCCTCCAGCGCCGCAGGTTGTCCTGGGCGCGCCCTTCGAGCCGCTTGCGATAGGCGAGCCACGGCTCGTACATCGAGCGTGGCATGACGCTCACCTCCGCGAACTCCTCGTGTGCCGCCTTCGGCCGATCGCCGCCGCGCAGCGTCGTGACGAGCCGGATGATCTCCCCCCGGCGCTCGAGCCCCGCCCGCGCGAGCGCGCCGCCCACGACGAACGAGACGAGCGGATGGCTTGCGACGATGACGTTCGCGCCCGGCACGAGCGCCGGCAGCAGCGCGCGTGCCCACTCGAAGAAGAACGCATCGAGCGCGCCGAGATCGGCGGGGGTGAGGACCGTGAATCGCGGCAGCGGCGCGCGCTCGACCCCATCGTACGAAGGCGGGATGCGCCACACGCCGCCGCGCCGCGCACGGAGCTTGCGTTGCTCCTGCGGCGAGTACTCTTGCAAGCCGTACGGCGGATCGGTCACGACGGCATGAATCGCGCATGACGGCTGGCCGCGCAGCCACTCGAAGCAATCGCCGTGGTGCAGGGTCGCGCGGCCGAACTGGAAGACAGGCGTTGCGCGCCGCTCGGCTCTCTGCGTGCGCGACACGCCCCGCCCTCAGGCTGCCGGAGATGCGCGGCGCAGCCGCTGGTCGAGCGCGGCGAGCTGCTCCGGCGTGCCGATGTTCAGCCACTCACCGCGGTGGATCCGGCCGCGCAGGCGCCCCGCGGCGATCGCACGGCGCAGCACATCGACGAGCGGGAAACGCCCCGGCGCACAACCGCGGAACATCTCGTGCCGGTAGAGCCCGATGTTGGCATACGTGAGCCGCTCGCTCGCGCGCTCGACGACCCGGTCGCCCTCGAGCGCGAAGTCCCCGCGCGGGTGATGGTGCGGATTCGGCACCAGCACGATCTCGGCATCGGCATCCGCGGCGAGCTCGAGGTCGCGAAAATCGAAGTCCGACCAGATGTCGCCGCTCACGACGATGAAGGGCGCCTCGCCGAGCAGCGGCAACGCCTCGACGATCCCACCGCCGGTCTCGAGCGGCACCGGGCCCTCCTCGCTGTAGCGGATTCGAACGCCGTACCGAGCGCCGTCGCCGAGCGTCGCGCGAATGCGCTCACCGAGCCAGGACAGATTGATCACGATGTCGAGCACGCCGGCGCGCGCGAGCGCGCTCAGCACGTGCGCGATCAGCGGGCGTCCCGCGGCCGTCAGCAGCGGTTTCGGCATCGCATCGGTGAGCGGGCGCATCCGCTCACCGCGCCCCGCCGCGAGCACCATGGCTTTCATGCGTGGAGGGCGCGCGCGTTCGCCTCGGCGAGCCGCGGCGCGGCGCGGCGCTCGAGAAAGCGGCCGAGCTCGGTGAGCTCGGGGTACGCGGCGCAGGTTTCCAGCACGTATCGCAGCGTGAGCGGCAGGTCGCCGAGGTAGCCCGGCTTGCCGTCGCGATGATACAGCCGCGCGAAGATGCCGAGCACCTTGATGTGTCGCTGCACACCGATGAGGTCGAACGCGCGCAGCAGCTCGGCCTCGCTCCCGGCGGCCGCGAATCCGCGCGCGACCAGTCGGTCGCGGTGCGCGCTCACCCACCGCTCGACGCGTGCCCGCGGCCAGGCGATGTAGCAATCCTTGAGGAGCGAGACGAGGTCGTATCCGATCGGTCCCCGCAGCGCGTCCTGAAAGTCGATCACACCGGGATTGCGCGACTCGACGACCATCAAGTTGCGCGAGTGATAATCGCGATGCACGAAGACACGCGGTTGCGCGAGCGCCTCGCGCATGAGCCGCTCGAACGCCTGCGCGAGCAACTCCCGCTCCTCGCTCGAGAGCTCGATCCCGAGGTGGCGGCCACAGAACCACTCCGGCATGAGTGCGAGCTCGCGCAGCAGCGGCGCGCGGTCGTAGGGCGCGAGCTGGGTGGCCGCCTCGGCGCCGCGCGCCTGGATGTCCGCAAGCGCATCGAGCGCGTCCCCGTAAAGGGCATCGGCATCACCCCCCGCCCGCAGGCGGGCGAGATACGGCGTCGTGCCGAGATCCTCGAGCAGCACCAAGCCGCGGGGGGCGTCCGACTCGTGCACGCGCGGTACATGAATGCCGAGTGATTCGAGCAGCGCGCTCACCTTCAGGTACGGACGGACGTCCTCGCGCTCGGGTGGGGCGTCCATGACGATGAGCGTCCCGCGCGGACCGAACGTGCGGAGGTACCGCCGGAAGCTCGCATCGCTCGAGGCCGGCTCGATGCGCGCGACCTCGAGCCCGAGGTCGCGCGTCAGCCAGTCGCGAGCGAGCGCCAGGCGCGCGTCGGGGAGGTTGCAATGCGGTGAGCTTCGAGCGCGCATGCGGCTCGCCATTATAATGCCGAGCCGCATGCTGCCTTCGCGCCCATCGCCACCGCTGTGCGGGCCGTCACGCCCGTGGCAGCTCAATCGGCGACTGGCCTCGATGTTTGCCCCGTGGATACTCGCCGCGGTGCCGCTGCACGCGATCGCCCAGTCGACTCCCCCGCTGTGCCCGTCCGATCTCGGCAGCAACGCGGGCGCCCTCGCGAAGGAAACCAAGCCCAACCCCGCCGCCGCGCTCGAATACGACGCCGACCATTTTCTCTACGAGAACAACAACGTCACGCTGCGCGGCCAGGTCGTCGTACGCCAGGGCGACCGCGAGGTGCACGCGGACCAGGCGCAGTACGATCGTGCGACGGGCGACCTCACCGTGCGCGGATCGGTCACCTACCAGGATCCCATCGTGCGCCTCAGCGGGCGCGACGGGCAGTACTCGCCCACCGCCGGCACGCAGGTGCATGCGGCACAGTTCTCGCTGGTGCAGCGGTACGGGCGCGGCGCGGCAAAGGTTCTCGATCTGACACCGCAGGGCATCCTCGATTTGAACGGCGTGACGTTCACGACCTGCCCCGCGGCCGACGAATCGTGGCAGCTGAGCGCGAAGTCGCTCTCGCTCGACACCACACGTCAGATCGGCACGGGGCGGGGCGCGGTCGTCGACTTCCAGGGCGTGCCGATCCTCTACCTCCCGTGGTTCTCCTTTCCGCTCAGCAACGAGCGCAAGAGCGGCTTTCTCTTTCCGAGCGCCGGCAACAGCTCGGTGAACGGCTTCGAGCTCGAGGTGCCGTACTACTGGAATATCGCCCCGAACGCGGATCTCACCTTCTCCCCGATGATCTACACGAACCGCGGCGTCGATCTCTCGGGCGACGGGCGCTGGCTCACGGAGGACCAGAGCGGGGAGCTGCAGTGGCACTTTCTGCCGGACGACCAGCGCTTCGCCTCCGAGGAGCAGAGCCTGCTCGCGAGCGGGGAGGACGCGCAACCCCCGCTACCGGTGAGTCCCGTCGGCGACTCCGACCGCAGCTTCGTGACCTTCCACGACGTTGCGAACCTGCCGGACGACGTGCGCATGCTCGTCGATGCGGCGAACGTGAGCGATCCGCTCTACTTCCAGGACTTCGGCACCGGTCCCGAGACGACGAGCACCGCGTTCCTGCAGCGCCTCGTGCAGGTCACCTACCGCGACGAGAACTGGAATCTCGGCGCCGCGGCCGAGCAGTATCAGCCCGTCTCCGTGGAGCTGCCGGTCCCCACCCAGTACCTGCCCGATGAATACCGCCCTTACGCCCGCGCGCCGTGGCTGTGGGCCAACGGAGATTACGCGTGGGGTCCTGCGGACCTGCTGCGCTATGGCCTCAATTCCGAGCTGGTGGACTTCATCCGCTCCGGCCTCGGCGGCTGGCGGCTCGATATGACCCCGCACGTCGGGCTCGATTACGAGGATCCCGGCTACTTCGTCCGTTCGACCGTCGATTGGCGCTATACCCAGTACGAGCTCGACAACACGTTGCCGGGCGAGGATCGCTCGCCCTCGCGCGCGCTGCCCATGGCGAGCCTCGATGCGGGTCTCATGCTCGACCGTCCCTGGGCCGACGACCGAACGCTCACGCTCGAGCCGCGCATGCTCTACCTGTATGTCCCTTACCGCAACCAGGATGATCTGCCGCTCTTCGATACGGCGCTGCCCGATGTCAACATGGTCGAGCTGTTCCGCGACAATCGCTACGTCGGGGCGGACCGCCAGAGCGATGCCGATCAGATGACGCTCGGTCTCACGAGCCGCCTCGTGCAGAGCGACACCGGCCAGCAGTACTTCTCCGCCACACTCGGGCAGGCGTATTACTTCCAGACCCCTCGCGTCGAGCTCCCGGGCGAAACGTTGAACGGCCGCGCGGATTCCGACCTCGTCGGGGAGCTCGCGGTGACCGCGTACAAGAACTGGAACGTGAACGTGAACCTCGAGTGGAATCCGGCGACGCAGCAGGAGGAGCGCACGTTCGTGCAGCTGCAGTTCAAACCGGCGGCCGAGCGCGTGGTCAACATCGCCTATCGCTATCAGCGCGACGTCGTGCTGCCCTCCGCGCTCGCCATGCCGGGTCAGATCCCCGCGGCTCAGCCGCTGCCCAACGCCGTCCCCGCAAGCTTCACCGCGAGCCAGACGCTCAATCAGGCCGAGGTCTCCGGCGCCTGGCCGATCTCCCGCGCCTGGAATGTGCTCGCGCGGTGGGTTTACGACTTCGATGCGCATGAGGGCCTCGACCGCCTCACCGGCTTCGAGTACCACGCTTGCTGCTGGCGCGTGCGGGTGCTCTACCGGCGCTACCTCGTGAACGGGACGGGCCAGCAGGACACGGCCTTCATCTTCCAGATCCAGCTGAGCGGCCTCGCCGGGGTGGGCCCGGCGACCGATGCTTTTCTCGGAACGGCAATTCAGGGATACTCGCCCCCCTCGCTCGTCCGCTGACGCTCGCTCAACCGTCGAGGTTATGAAAACAACCCTCCTCCGTGGAATTCTCGCCGCGCTGCTCCTCGTCTCGCTCGCATCGGCCCGCCTGAGTCACGCGCAAACGCGCGACCTCGCCACGCATGGCGAATCGCTCGACCGGATCGCCGCCATCGTCAACGATGGTGTCGTCCTGCAGAGCGAGGTTGATGACGAGCTGCAGCTGGTCACCCAGCGCCTGCAAGAGCAGAAGCTCGAGCTGCCGCCCGAAAACGTGCTCCGCCACCAGGTGCTCGAGCGGCTGATCGTCGAGGAGATCGAGATGCAGCGCGCCGCCCATGACGGTATCAAGATCCCCGATGAGGGTCTGAACAATGCGCTGCAGGAAGTGGCGCAGCGCAACGGCATGACGCTCTCGCAGCTGCCCGATGCGCTCGCCTCGCAGGGCATCGACTACGCCTCGTACCGCGACGCGATCCGCCGGCAGCTCACGCTGAGCCTGCTGCGTCAGAAGGACGTTCTGCAGCACACGATCGTCACCCCGCGCGAGATCGATCGGTATCTCGCGCGTGAGGGCAAGCATCCCTCCGACAAGAGCGAGTTCGAGCTCTCGCACATCCTGATCGCCGTCTCGGAGAATGCGACCCCCGACCAGCTCGCCGCGGCCGCGCAGCGCGCGCAGGATGTGTACAAGCGCGCCCAGTCGGGTGAGGACTTCGCGAAGCTCGCCGTGAGCTACTCCAATAGCGATACGGCCCTGCAAGGCGGCTCGCTGGGCTGGCGCAAGGGCACGGAGCTGCCGACGTTCCTGTCGGACGCGATCCTCAAGCTCAAGCCCGGCGAGGTCAGCCCGCCCGTGCGCGCCCCGAACGGCTACAACATCGTCAAGCTCGTCGCCGTGCGCACCACGGATCAGACCGTCGTCATCGACCAGATTCACGTGCGGCACATCCTCATGCGCACGAACGAGCTGCAGGACGATGCGCTCGTGAAGCAAAAGCTCACGCAGCTTCGCGACCGTATCCTCAAGGGCGAGGATTTCGCCGGCCTCGCGCAGACGAACTCGCAGGACGCCGGCTCGGCGAGCGATGGCGGCGATCTCGGCTGGACCGCCCCCGACGCGTTCGATCCCCAGTTCCAGAAGGTGGTCGAGAATCTGAAGATCAACGAGATCAGCGAGCCGTTCAAGACCCAGTACGGCTGGCATATCGCTCAGCTGCTCGGCCGCCGCCGCTACGACGACACCGAAGAGCTCAAGCGCAAGCACGCCGCCGAGGAGATTCGCGCGAGCAAGGCGGACGAGGAGACCGAGCTGTGGTTGCGCCGCCTGCGGGACGAGGCCTACGTCGATTACAAGATGTAGAGCGCAGACGCGCGTGCGTGGCCGGCCGCTTGCCTCGTATCGCCCTCACCTCGGGTGAGCCCGCCGGAATCGGTCCGGATCTGTGCCTGTCGATCGCCCGGCACGAGCTTCCGTGCGAGCTCGTGTGCCTCGCGGACTCGACGCTCCTCGAGGAGCGCGCACGCCTCCTCGGTATGGGCGACATCCTGTTGCGTCCGTACCGCGCGGATGAGGCGCGCACCCACGCGCCCGGCAGTCTGACGGTGCTCCACGCTCCGCTCGCGGTGCGCTCGCGGCCCGGGCAGCCCGATGTGCGCAACGCCCGCGCCGTCGTCGGCTTGCTCGATCGTGCGCTCGAGGGTTGCCTTGCCGGCGAGTTCGGCGCGATGGTCACGGCCCCGGTGCAGAAGAGCTGCATCATGGACGCCGGCATTCCGTTCTCGGGTCACACGGAGTATCTCGCCGAGCGCACCCATACCCGCCGTCCCGTGATGCTGCTCGCCGCCGGATCGCTCCGCGTCGCGCTCGCGACCACGCACCTGCCCCTGAAGGCCGTGAGTCCCGCCATCACGACCGCAGGGCTCTGCGAAGTGCTCGAGATCCTCCACCGTGATCTTGGGCAATGGTGGCACATCCCGGCGCCGCGGATCGCCGTCTGCGGGCTCAATCCGCATGCCGGGGAGGGCGGACACCTCGGCGAGGAGGAGATCCAGACGATCGCACCGGCCGTGGCGCGCGCACGCGACCGGGGCATCCACGCCGACGGACCGCTGCCGGCCGACACGGTCTTCGTCCCGCAGCTCCTCGCGCGGTACGATGTGGTGCTCGCGATGTACCACGACCAGGGCCTGCCCGTGGTGAAGCATGCGGGCTTCGACCGAGCGGTCAACGTCACGCTCGGCTTGCCGATCGTGCGCACCTCGGTGGACCACGGCACGGCACTCACACTGGCGGGCACCGGGCGCGCGGACCCCGGCAGCCTCCTCGCGGCTTTGCGGCTCGCGATCGAGCTCTGCAATCCTTGACCCGTGGCGCACGCTCGCAAGCGCCTCGGCCAGCACTTTCTCCACGATCCCGCGGTGATCGCTCGCATCGTGCGCACGATCGATCCACGCGCGGGGGATCACCTCGTCGAGGTCGGTCCCGGCCGCGGCGCGCTGACGCGCCGGCTGCTCGCGGGAGAGCTCGCAACGCTCGATGCCGTCGAGATCGATCGCGGCCTCGCGGCGCGGCTCCGCGAGGACCTGGCGCGCGATCCCCGGTTTCAGCTGCATGAGATGGACGCGCTCGAGCTCGACCTCACGGCGCTTGCCGCTCGGCGCGGCGGCCTCTTGAGGCTCGTCGGGAACCTCCCGTACAACATCTCGACGCCGCTGCTGTTTCATTTCCTCGAATGCAGCGCGGCGATCGAGAACATGCACATCATGCTGCAGCGGGAAGTGGCTGCGCGCATCGCCGCGCAGCCGGGAACGGGCGACTATGGGCGGTTGACGGTCATGCTGGCCCCGCGCGTGCACGCCGAGCGACTCTTCGATGTGGGACCGGGGGCGTTTCAGCCGCCGCCGAAGGTGTGGTCATCCGTGATCCGCTTGACCGTGCTTCGCGAGCCGCCCTTCGCTCCGAGCCCCGCGTATGGTCCGCTCGTCGCCGCAGCCTTCTCCCATCGGCGCAAGACGCTTCGCAACGGGCTCAAGGGATGGCTCGATTCCCGCGAGATCGAGTCCTGCGGGGTCGATCCGGCCGCCCGCCCCGAGACCCTATCCGCGCGCGCCTTCAACGATCTCGCCCGCGCCTTCGAGCGCGCCTCGCACGGGCGTGAACCCGCCGGACGCTGAGGGGCGGTGTGCGTGCCGCACCCGCACGCACACGGAACCGCACGCAGACGGAGCCGCACGCACACGGCTCAGCGATAGGTTACGATCCCGGCGGCCCCAGGCTCGGAGAGTGTGTGCATGCCTGTCTACCGGCGCATTCTGCTCGCGATCGAGCTCAACGAGGACAGCCTCGCCGTGGCCCGCAGGGCCCAGGCGCTCGCCTCCGCGCTCGGTGCAGAGCTCGAGCTACTGCATGTCGTCGAGTACGTACCGGTCGAGCCGATGGGGGAGACTCTGCTGCCCGCGGTACAGATCGAGGAGGAGCTTCTGACCGGTGCCCACAGGCAGCTCACGGCCATCGCGGCCGACATCGGAATCGCCGCGGATCGCTGCCGCGTCGAGTCGGGGAATGTCAAGGCCGAGATCGTCCGCAGCGCCCGCGAGCGCGGCATCGATCTCATCGTCCTCAGCAGCCGCGAGCGCCACGGACCGTCGATCCTTCTGAACCTCACGGAGGATACCGTCCTGCACGCCGCGCCCTGCGACGTGCTCGCGTTGCGGGTCGGCAGGTAAAATGCGGCCGTATGGAGCCGGTGGACCCCACCCAGGCCCACCCGATCCGGGTGGACGTCGAGACGGCCTTCATCGCCGATCAATCCGATCCGGCGAGGTCGAAATACGTCTTCTCGTACACGATCACGATCCGCAACGAGGGCCCGGTGCCGGCCCGGCTGCTCGCGCGCCACTGGATCATCACGCACGCGAACGGTAAGGTGCAGGAGGTTCGCGGCGAGGGCGTCGTTGGCGAGCAACCCTATCTCAAGCCGGGACAGGGCTTCCGATACTCGAGCGGCGCGACGCTCGAGACACCCGTCGGGGTCATGCAGGGCAGCTATCAGATGATTGCGGAGGACGGCAGGCGCTTCGATGCGCCGATCGCGCCGTTTCGTCTCGCCATGCCGGGCGTGCTGCACTGACCCCGGGCAGCCGACCCTGACGATGCGCTACGCGATCGGGGACATCCAGGGATGTGCCGCGGAGTTGCGTGCGCTGCTTGCGCGGATCGGCTTCTCGCTCGACCGGGACACGCTCTGGTTCGTCGGCGACCTGGTCAATCGGGGACCGCGCTCGCTCGATGCGCTCCGCTACGTGCGTGCGCTGCGCGACAACGCCATCGTCGTGCTGGGCAACCACGACCTGCACCTGCTCGCGATCGCACTCGGCGGCGAGGCCGCCCGCCGTGGCGACACGCTCGATGAGGTTCTCGCGGCGCCGGACCGGGACGACCTCCTCGAGTGGCTGCTCCATCGTCCCCTCGCGCACTTCGATCCCGAGCGAGGGGATCTGCTCGTGCATGCGGGTCTGGTTCCCCAGTGGCCGATCGCCCAGGCGGTCGCGCTCGCGCGCGAGGTCGAGGGAGCGCTGCGGCGCGATCCGCGCGCGTTTCTTGAGAAGATGTACGGCGATCGGCCGGACCGCTGGAGCGATGAGCTCACCGGGATGGAACGGCTGCGCTTCATCGTGAACGTGCTCACGCGCCTCAGAGTGTGCGCGGCGGACGGACGCGTCGACCTCAAGATGAAGGGTCCCCCGGGGCACGCGCGGGGGGATCTGCGGCCGTGGTTCGAGCTATCGCAGCGCGCCAGCCGCGACGCCCGCATCATCTTCGGCCACTGGTCCGCCCTCGGTTATGTCAATGCGCACGGCGTCGTCGGACTCGATACCGGGTGCGTTTGGGGAGGCGCGCTCACCGCGTTCAATCTCGACCGCGCCGAGGAGCCGGTGAGCCTGCCCTGCGCGGGATATCAGTCGCCGGGCGATTGACGCCCAACGCCGCCCGTTGTCCGACGAGCACCCGAGGGGATATTCGACTATCCGTACGGTGCTCATGGCGGCTCCGCGGGCCCCCAGCGCACTCGGATCTCATCCGTCTTCGGGGTGTAGACGCCAGGGGCGAGCTCGAGGTCGACCGGTTTTGCACCCTGCGTGGTGATGGGAATGACGACGCGCTGGTCCGCTCGGATCTCGAGCTGGCCGACCGTACCCGGCCGCACCCGCATCGCCAAGCGAATCGGCCAGGTCGTGCCCGCCCTGGGCCGCAGCACGAGACCACCCGAGCCCGCGATCCCCTGCAGGTCGAGCACGAGCGTGTTGCGCTTCCAGTACTGCGGGTAATCGAGCGCGGACTTGCCGTCCGCGGACGTGATGTCGAGCTCGTGCACCACCGGGGGCGCCGGCGGCGGGCGATGCGTCCACGGCCAGTGCAGGTGACTGCAACCCCCGAGCGCGAGCGCCGTGCCGGCAAGCAGCGCAACGCAGGCGAGCCTGCTCCCGGTCGGCGTGAACGCCGTGCGCGCGCGGGTGCGCGCACGGCAACGCTGTGTTCTCCTCACCTGCAGCCGCTCCTCCCCCCGATTGCTGTTCTCGGTCGCGCCATGGGGCATCCGACCGCGCGGGGCCGCAAGTCGCCTTGGGCGACCCCCGGGGCATACCATAGCGGAATCACCCTCAAGCCACACCCGTATGCAGACGCAGACGCTTCGACCGCTCAATTTCCGCCGCTGGATCGACGACAACCGTCATCTGCTAAAGCCGCCGGTGGGCAACAAGCGGATCTATCGCGACAGCGAGCTCATCATCCAGGTCGTCGGGGGACCGAACGCGCGCAAGGACTATCACGTCGACCCCGGTGAGGAGTTCTTCTACCAGCTCGAGGGCGACATGCTGCTGAAGACCGTCCAGGACGGCCGCCCGGTCGACGTTCCGATCCACGAGGGCGAGATCTTCCTGCTTCCACCCCGCATTGCGCACTCGCCGCAACGCTTCGCCGGCACGGTGGGCCTCGTGATCGAACGCGAACGCCGGCCGGGTGAGCAGGACGGACTGCAGTGGTACTGCGAGCGTTGCGGGCAGCTGCTGTACGAGGAGTTCTTCGAGCTCGAGGACATCGAGACGCAATTTCCGCCGGTGTTCGAGCGCTTCTTCAGCAGCCGGGAGCGGCGCACCTGCTCGCGGTGCGGCGCGGTGCTGGAGCGGCCGGGTTGAAAGCGCGAGTCCGGGTCGGCCGCCTCGAGTCCAGCGTCGATCTCGCCCACCCCGTGAGCCTCGCGATCGAGGTGACGTTCACGGCGCGCGATCCACGCCACTTCGGCGCACCCGGCGCGAGCGCGCAGCCGCTCGTCGTGGCCGGCTTCTCGGGCAGCGTCGCGGCCGGGGCGAGCTGCAATTGCAGCACCATCACGCTCACGCCCCACTGCAATGGCACGCACACCGAATGCGCCGGACATCTCACCCGCCAGCCGCTCGATGCCTTCCGGATCGTGCCGGTGGGTCTCGTTCCTGCGCTCGTCGTGACGGTGACGCCGGAGCCCGCGGACGCCACGGCCGATACGAGCCGACCGCCGGCCCGGGCACACGATCGGCTCATCACGCACCGTGTGCTCGCGGACGCCTGGTCCGCGGCCGCATCTCGATCGCAGGCCTCGCCCCGGGCGCTCGTGATGCGCACGCGGCAGAACGCCGCGGCGCATCCGACGAGCGACACGCCGCCGCCCTATCTCTCGTACGAGGCCGCGCTCTGGATCGTCGCGCGCGAGATCGAGCATCTGGTCGTCGACCTGCCCTCGCTCGATCGCACGCAGGACCAGGGCGCGCTCACCGCGCACCGCGTGTTCTTCGGCCTCCCGCCGGCCTCGCACGAGCTCGAGCGCGCGCGGCGTGCGCAGTGCACGGTGACGGAGCTCGCCCGTGTGCCGCAGTCCCTCCCCGACGGGGAGTACCTGCTCGAGCTCCAAGTTCCCGCGCTCGCCGGCGATGCCGTGCCGAGCCGGCCTCTGCTCTATCCGCTGCAGACGTGCTCGCCGTGAGCCCGGAGCCGCGGTTCGGCGCGAGTCTCGGCGCGGACGTCGAGCCGACGCTCGAGTACGCCCGCCGCCGCGACGCCGGCGATCCGCTGCGCGACTTCGCGGCGCGCTTTGCCTTGCCGTGCGACGCGCGCGGTGCGCCGCTCGTGTACCTCTGCGGTCACTCGCTCGGTCTGATGCCGCTCGCCGCGCGCGCGGCCGTCCTGCAGGAGCTCGAGGACTGGGCGCGGCTCGGCGTGCTCGGCCACGAGGCCGCCCGGCGCCCATGGCTGCGATATCACGAGCAGCTGCGCGCGGGACTCGAGTACCTCGCGGGCGCGCGACCGGGGGAGGTCGTCGCGATGAGCTCGCTCACGATCAATCTGCATCTGATGCTCGCGAGCTTCTATCGGCCCGCCGGCCGGCGCACGAAGATTCTGATCGAGTCGGGGGCGTTCCCGTCCGACCGACACGCCGTCGCCTCCCAGATCGCCTGGCACGGCCTCGATCCGCATACCGAGCTGATCGAGCTCGATCCCCAGGCGGACGAGGAGCTGCTACAGCCGGCGCACATCGATGAGATCCTGGCGACGCGCGGCGGCGAGATCGCGACGGTGCTGTGGCCGGGCGTGCAGTACCTGACCGGTCAGGCCTTCGATCTCGCGGCCATCGCACGCGGCGCGCGGCGCGCGGGCTGCATCGTGGGCTTCGATCTCGCGCACGCCATCGGCAACGTGCCGCTCGCCTTGCACGAGACCGAAGCCGACTTCGCCGTCTGGTGCAGCTACAAGTACTTGAACGGGGGCCCCGGGGCGGTCGGAGGCTGCTTCGTGCACGAGCGCCATGCGGCCGGCGAGCGCCTGCCGCGGCTCGCCGGCTGGTGGGGACACGACCCGGTCACACGCTTCGACATGCGCCCCGAGTTTCGGCCCACACCGGGCGCCGACGGCTGGCAGGTGAGCAACCCGCCCATTCTGTCGAGCGCGCCGCTTATCCCCTCGCTCGAGCTCTTCCGCCAAGCGGGCATCGAGCGGCTGCGCGAGAAGTCCCTGGCGCTCACGGACTTTCTCGAGCGGCTCGTGCGGCCGCTCGCGGTCACGCTCGTGACGCCGCCCGACCCGCGCGCGCGCGGCTGTCAGTTGTCGCTGCGGGTGTCCGGGGGGCGCTCGCCGGGGGATCGCGGTCGGCGCGTCCTCGAGTGGCTGCAAACGCAGGGCGTGATCGCGGACTTCCGCGCGCCCGACCTCCTGCGCGTCGCGCCCGTACCGCTCTACAACGGCTTCGAGGACGTCTTCCATTTCGCCGAGCGATTGCGCGAGGCGCTCGCGACCGTTCGCTAGGGCGTCTCCCGTGCGAACCCGCCACCTCAACATCGTCGGCGCGGGGCTTGCCGGCCCACTGCTCGCCATCCTCCTCGCCCGGCGTGGCTTCGCCGTGACCGTCTACGAGCGCCGCGGCGATCCGCGGAGCTCGACGCACGCTGCGGGCCGCTCCATCAATCTCGCACTCGCGGCGCGCGGCATCCGCGCGCTCGAGCACGCGAATGTCATGCCGCAGGTCCGTCCGCTGCTCATCGCCATGCGGGGCCGGATGATTCACGAGCTCGCAGGACCGGCTCGCCTCCTGCCGTACGGGCAGCGCGAGCACGAGCTCATCTACTCGATCGGACGCGGCGCGCTCCATCGCCTGCTCGTCGAGGAGGCGGCGCGCTACCCGGGCGTCACGCTTCAATTCGAGCAGGCCTGTGTCGCTGCGGAAGCCGAGCGCGATGCGCTCGTGCTGCGCGATGTCATCACGAGCCGTACCTACGAGCTGCCGCTCACACCGACCTTGGCCACCGACGGCGCCGGGTCGCCCGTGCGCACGCGCCTCGCCGAGCAGGGGCTGCTCGCGGCTCGCGAGGAGCTGCTCGATCACGACTACAAGGAGCTCACGCTTCCCGCGGCCGCCGGCCGTCACGTGCTTGCGCCCGAGGCGCTGCACATCTGGCCGCGTCACGGATTCATGCTGATCGCGCTGCCGAACACGGACGGCACCTTCACCGCCACGCTGTTTCTGCCGCGCACGGGTCCCTGCAGCTTCGCCGCGCTGCGCACCGAGCGCGCCGTGCACGAGCTCTTCGCGCGCGCGTTTCCCGATGCGCTGCCGCTGATGCCCGCTCTGGGGCAGGAGTTTCGCACACATCCGCAGGGGCGCCTCGGAACGGTGCATGCGGCGCCGTGGCACATCGGCGGTCGAGTGCTGCTGATGGGCGATGCGGCGCACGCCATCGTCCCGTTCCACGGGCAGGGCATGAACGCGGCGTTCGAGGACTGCTGCGTGCTCGATGCGCTGCTCGATCGCCACGAGCGCTGGGAGTCGCTCTTCGAGGCGTTCGAGGCGGAGCGGCGTCCGAACGCCGCCGCCATCGCGCAGATGGCGATCGAGAACTACGGCGAGATGCGCGAGCGCGTGCTCGATCCGAGATTCCTGCGCCAGAAGGCCTGGGCGCTCGAGCTCGAACGGCGCTTCCCCGACCGATTCATCCCGCGCTACTCGATGGTGATGTTCCATGCGGACATCTCCTACGCCGAAGCGCGGCGCCGCGGCGCCGTGCAGCAGGAGATTCTCGACCGGCTGGAGGAGCGCTCGGGTGGCTCCGACAGGCTCGATCACGAGCTCGCGCGCGAGCTGATCACCCGTCGGTTGTGACTCGCTCGAGCACGCAGAAGCTCATCGCGTAGGCGTGCCGCTCGTCGGCCGGATGCTCGTGTCGTTCGCATTCGCGCCATTCCCGCTCATCGAGCGGCGCAACCACCGCATCGCCCGCGACGACCGCATGCACTCGCGTGATGTACAGGCGCCGCGCGCGCGGGAGCGCGAGCCGGTAGACATCGGCGCCCCCGATGACCGCGAGCTCACCGGCATCCCCCGCTCGCTCGAGCGCCTCATCGAGCGAGTGAACGACGACCGCCCCGGCGCTCGACCACGCTCGCGAGCGCGTCAGCACGAGGCTCGTGCGGCCCGGCAACGGCTTGCCGATCGCCTCGAAGGTCTTGCGCCCCATCAGCATCGGTTTGCCCATCGTCAGCGCCTTGAAGCGCCTCAAATCCTCGGGCAAGTGCCAGGGCAACCGGCCGTCACGACCGATGACGCCGTTCTCGGCCACGGCCACGAGGATCGAGACCATCGGCCCCGCGACCGCGCTCATCGCTTGGCAGCCTTGGACGGCTTCGACTCCTTTTTGGTCTTGGCGCGGCTCGCATCCCGGGCACGCCTGGCGACCCGGGTGGCCGCGGCGCCCCCGTTCTTGCGCTTGCGCCGGGTGCGGGCGCGGCGCGGCGGCCACAGCATCGTGCCGCGGCAGCGCGCGCTGCCGCAGCGGCACGCGTAGATCTGATCGACGTTCGGCGGATCGCCGCGCTCGCGGCCGATCTGATAGTCGTACGAGAGCTCCTCACCCGGCTCGATGTCGCGCAGCGCATCGATGAAGACGCGCCGCCGCTCGATCACCGATTCGCAGTTCGGATCGCAGGAGTGATTGATGAAGCGGGCGTCGTTGCCATCGACGCCCGCATCGATCACGAGTCGGCGATCGACGCTGAAGAGAAACGTGTGATTGTCGTTCTCGTCGTGGTCCTCGTAGCGCTGGTCCGCCTCCGCGTGGGAAATCCGATCGCCGAGGTATTCGACGATCCGTGTGCCCTTCGCGATCGGGCGCACCGCGAACACGCCGCGGCCATGAACCCTCGACCGCCGTACCTTGATCAAGATCAACTCCCCGAGCGCCCGGCTCGCGCGCCCGGCTCGCGCGCCCTGTCCGCGCGGACCGTCTCGCATGTCGGACGGGCTCCTAGACCGCCACCGCCGCGCGAATGGCGGGGTGGCATTGGTAGTTCACGAGCTCGAAGTCCTCATACGCATACTCGAACAGGCTCGGCGGCCGGCGCTTCAGCTGCAGCCGCGGCAGCGGATACGGCTCGCGCGCAAGCTGCGTGGCCACGGCCTCGAGATGATTGAGATACAGATGACAGTCGCCGCCCGTCCACACGAGCTCTCCCGGGGCGAGGTTGCACTGCGCCGCGAGCATGTGCGTGAGCAGCGCGTAGGAGGCGATGTTGAACGGCACACCGAGAAAGAAATCCGCGCTGCGCTGGTACACCTGGCAGGAGAGCTCGCCGTCGGCGACATAGAGCTGAAAGAGCGCGTGACACGGCGCGAGGGCCATCCGGTCGAGCTCTGCCACATTCCACGCGCTCACGAGAATGCGGCGCGAGTCGGGATTGCCTCGCAGCGCCTCGACCGCCTGGCTCATCTGATCGATCGTGCCGCCGTCCGCTCGCGGCCAGGCCCGCCACTGCTGGCCGTAGATCGGGCCGAGCTCGCCACGCTCATCCGCCCACTCGTCCCAGATCGTCACGCCGTGCTCGCGCAACCAGGCGACGTTCGTGTCCCCCCGCAAGAACCACAGCAGCTCGTAGACGACCGAGCGCACGTGAATCTTCTTGGTGGTGACGAGCGGAAATCCCGCGGACAGATCGAAACGCATCTGCCGCCCGAACAGCGAGAGCGTTCCCGTCCCGGTGCGATCGGTCTTGCGCGCGCCGTGCTCGCGGATGGCGCGCAGCAGATCGAGATACGCCCTCATTGCGCCGGGACCCAGTTTCCCGACGGCAGTCGTCGCCGATGCGCCCAGATGAGCAGCGCAACACCGATCAGGATCATCGGCATCGACAGCACCTGACCCATCGTGAGCCATCCGCCCGCGAGGTAGCCGATCTGCTCATCCGGCACGCGCACGAACTCGATCAGAAAGCGGGCGACGCCGTAGACGAGGAGAAACAACCCCGCGGGCGCGAAGCGCGGACGCGGCTTCGAGGTGTAGATCCAGAGCACGGCGAAGAGCACGAGTCCTTCGAGCACCGCCTCGTACAGCTGTGAGGCATGCCGGACGACGCCGTTCACCTCGAAGCCCCAGGGAAGCGTCGTGGTCTTTCCCCACAGCTCGCTGTTGATGAAGTTGCCGATGCGGCCGGCGAAGATGCCGAGACCCGGCAGCGGCGCCGCGAAGTCGAACACGTCGCCGATGTGCCGGCCGCGGCGCATGGCGAAGATCGCAAGTCCGATGAGCACGCCGATCAGGGCGCCGTGGAAGGACATGCCGCCCTCCCAGATCTTGATGGGATACCAGGGGTCCTTCATCCAGAAGCTCGAGCCGTAGAACAGCACGTAGCCGATGCGCCCGCCGAGGATGACCGCGAGCATCGCGTAGAAGACGAAGTCATCGACATCGATCGCCTTCCACGTGGAGCCCGGGCGCGCGGCGCGCATGCGGGCGAGCCACCACGCGGCGGCGAACCCGATGAGGTACATGATGCCGTACCAGTGCACCTGGATCGGACCGAACGTGCGGCCGTTGAGCTCGAACGGCCCGATCTGGAAGGCGATCGGATTGATGTGCGGATAGACGATCATGGGAGCGATATAGTGTAGCGGTTTCGGGCACGGGGATGTGCCCCGCGGCCAAAGGCGCCGAGCCTGCTACTCGCGCGTGACGCGGGCGTAGATCGCCTTGAGATAGCGGGTCTCGGGGATCGCCGGGTGCACCGGGTGGTCGGGCGACTGCCCCCCGAGCTCGAGCACTTGCACGAACCGGCTGCAGTGCCGCGCGCCGGCCTGCACGGCGGCGAGCAGCTCCGCTTCGGCCAGATGATACGAGCAGGAGCAGGAGAC
>Ga0335074_10001347_pt1 | contig 33314 bp, 30 predicted proteins | sample Lox_Sample_23_FD_206715 | JGI IMG/M metagenome (GOLD analysis project Ga0335074, IMG submission 206715) | Soil microbial communities from Loxahatchee National Wildlife Refuge, Florida, United States - Lox_Sample_2.3 | ecosystem: Environmental > Terrestrial > Soil > Wetlands | place: USA... | reverse complement strand
CTACATGCAACTCGAAGGACTCACGGCGCTCAGCGACAATCAGGCCGCTAGGCTTTCAGCGGTGATCACCGGCTGACAGCCCACCTCGCCGAGCCGCGGTTCATACACCACGCGCTGGGACACGATCGCGCGAAGCCCGGCGCCACTAGGCCCCGGCGAATTGAAGAGAGGGAGTACGTCAGTGCGGCGAATGCGGGTGGCTCGTGCCCGGCGTCAGCGACTAGGGATTCGTTTTGGGTGCTGGAGCCGCCAGCATCGCATCGATCTTCACCATTCTGGAACTGCTAATGCCCGCTTGGCGGAAAATCCCGTCAAGCGCTGCGTAATCCGACGGTGCGCCCGCCGCAGCAAAACCTTTCAGGTGCATCTGAAGGGCCCCCATCGCCAGCAAATCAAGAACAGAAACATCATGAAAATGATATGACTGCTGGAGCTTCAATGCGTTCGCCTGTAATGCAGCCGCGTATTTTGCGCGCTCCTTAGGATCCTGAATCTGATCCGGAGAGATGTTGCAAGTAACAGATCCGTTATGCGGCAGGACGCAAAGATTCGGCCTATCGGCGGGGTTATTTGGATCGTACGTGGGGTCGTAAGATTGCTCGATCGCCTTGAGAATGTTGGCCCACCCCTGCATGACAGTGCGGCGAAACGTCACGTAATCACTGGGCGAGACAGAGCGCGTGTCAACTGCATTGAACAGCGTTTCGATCGCGGTCTTGAGCGCCGGGAAGGAATGGGTCGTGTTGTACGTTTGCAGTTCCTGCATTGAGGTCGTAACGCGCGTTTGTATCTGCGGATTAACTGCCGCATGTGCCGCAACGGCCGGGAAGAAGCTCAAGGCGAAAATGAGCGAGGCCGCCTTAACCGGTTTGTAAAGCACACGTTTCATCACGTATTTGCGTCAGTCGCGAGCAATTACCTTGGAGCAGCTTCCGGAACCAATTTACGGCGTTTATCGTGGAGCCGGCGCGGCGAGCATTGCGTGTATTGCGGTTTGCCGGGACTCACTGAGTCCTGCCTGTTGAATAATCGCATCGAGCGCCGCAACGTCCGGCGGTGCGCCGGCGCCGCTGAAGATTTGCAAATCCATCTTTAGCGAACCCATCGCGAGTTCGTCGAGGTTCCAAAGCCGGCTGTAATATAGCGCCTTTCGAGCCTTTGCTCCGTTCGCCTTAATTGCCGCAATAAAGTCGGCGCGCGCCTTGGGATCCTTGATGTTTTGGTAATCGAAGCACGTGGGACTGGTTGCTCCGGGCGCTATAAGGCAGTCGAAAGGAACATCATTTGGATCATGCGGATCGTACGTGGGATCGTACGACTCCTCAATTACTTTTAGGATCTGCGCCCACGCCTGAACCAGACTTCTTCTGCGCGCCACATAGTCTGCAGGCGCGATCGATTTAATATCCCCAAAGCTAAAGAGAGTCGTGATCGCACCTTGTAAGTCGCTAAATGAATGCCCGGTCCTGAAGCGCTGAAGGTCCTGCATCGAAGCAGCCACCCGCTGTTGCATCTGATCGCCCGCGGTCGCTGCATTTGCTGTGACGGGAAGAGCGAGAATGAGACATAGGGTCAAGCCAATTGTTCTCTGCATCATGTTCGCGGGCTCCTAACACGGGAAGGACGTGTAGCAGGACGTCGGGCTGTTTATTGTTATCGACGGCTCACTCGTGACGCCTCCCTTGTACATCGACAGAGCGCCAGCGCTAGTGAGAGTCGCTTCCTGTGTTGTGGTTGTAATCGGATACCACGTCCCTGTCGGATCGCTGACGACCACGTACTCGTCTGGTATCTGAAACTCCTCATATCCAGCGGTCGGCGCCACAGGCTGACCGTTGCTCGTGAAGGTGCAGCCGGCGGAATATGCGATATCGGTGGTGTTAACTTGCGACCCAAGGGTTCCGGACTCCGGTAGAACAGCAAGCGGTGTCGGTGTTGGGGCTGGCAGGTGCGGGTTATTAGCCTGGCAAGACCAGGCGGCTGGCTCGGGTGCGGCAACCTGCGCATAGGCTTGAACCTCTTGAAATTCGACGTTCGTGAACGAGACGGTGTCCGGTTGCAGATAATAGTAAGTTTCCATGCCAATGTCGTCGAGGCCCTGGGTGTGCTTCAGACCGTTCACCTGTTCATAGACCAAGCCACTGGGCGCAATGACGGTAAAGGAGACGGACCTCTCATTGCATTCCTCGTCATAATCCAAATTGCTGTCTTCGGTAACGGTCACCTCGCCCGCTACGGCACCCGCATAAAATACCGTCGGGCCCGGCACGGTGCTGCTGAGCGCCCCGTCGTCGCCGGTTACGAACCAGCCGCCGCCGTTCCCCGAGAGCTCAACCACTTCGCCGACGCCGATAGTAGTTCGTTGCTGATCAGCAGGCGACGTGGCGAGTTCGGTGTAGTTTAGGGTGCATGGGGGCGGCACAGCAGGGTGGCAGGGGGACGTGCCGCATCTTGGGATGACCGATTGCGGACTCGCATGAACCTGGGGACCGCCGCTCGTGTAATCTCGAACTATCGGCATGCCGCTGCCACCGCCGCAAGCAACCAATGCAACGACGAGCCAAAGACAAAAAAGACCCTGCAGTGTTCTCATTCGCCTGCCCCCACATGCCGTGCCCACACCAAATTCCGTGGGACGCCGCCCTGGCGAGCGTTACGGAAAGCCAGTGTAGCACGGTCCGAAAAGCCCAAGCAAGTCAAGGGTCGGCCGGTAGGCCTTAAGTCCTACATTCCTCATTCATCGGGGAGTCGGAAGACAAAGAGGGCGTCGCCCTTCGGCGTCCCGAGTTGTTGATTACCGCCGGAGGCGACGGCTACGTACTCGCGACCGTCCTCCCGAAAGACGATCGGCGGCGCGTTGACCCCCGCGCCCGTCTGAAACTGCCATAGCCGCACACCTGTTCGCGTGTCGAGCGCATCGAAATGTCCGTTTCCCTCGCCGACGAACGTGACGCCGCCGGCTGTTGAAACCGTACCGCCCACGAGTCCACCGTCGAACTCGTCTTGCCATACGATAGCGCCCGTTCCCACGTTCACGGCCGAAACGGAACCATATATCCGTGCCCACTCGCGTTTCAGCTCCTCGATCCCCGATCGGTGCTTCCCCCGCTCCGGCCGAAGATGTCGAGTCGCCGTCACGATCACATACCTCAGATGAGGATCGTACGACGTGGGCGACCAGCTCGCACCGCCCGTCCAAGCATCCTTGCTGTCACCCGGCATGTTGAGACTGGACACGTCGATCGATCGGCGTATCAACTTGCCGCTTTCGCGATTGAGGACGTAGAAGATTCCGTTCTTCCCGATCTCGCCGACTGCGTCGACCCGTCGCCCACGGGCATCCACCGTTTGAAATAGCACGGGCGGTGAGGCCGCGTCGAGGTCCATCGTGTCATGAGCCACCTCCTGAAAATACCATCGCATCCGACCGGTAGAAGCGCTCAGAGCGACGATACAATCCGTAAAAAGGTTGTCACCTGGCCGCGATTCACCATTGAGATCGGGCCACGGATTTCCAGTCGTGAAGTAGATCGAATCGCGTGAAGGATCGATCGCCGGTGTGGTCCAGATCCCGCCGCCGCCGCGCTTCCAGGTATTACCAAACCAATGGTGCGCATCCGTGGCAAACCAGCGCCAACGCAGTCTACCATTGCGCAGGGAGAGCGCCATCAGAGCTCCACGAATTCCGAGGTCGCTGCCACCCACGCCAACGATGACAGAATCGCGATAGATGAGCGGCGCCATGGTGATGCTATAGCCCTGCGCGTTATCGGCGACGCGAACGCTCCATTTCCGAAGTCCCGATTTACGATCAAGCGCAACAACGCGGCCATCTAACTGCCCGATCACGACGAGGTCTTTGGACAGGGCAACGCCCCTATTCACCGGACCACAGCACTGGCGAAATGTGCCTGGCAGCGGATCGCGCTTCCACAGGAGCCTGCCGCTCTGCGCATCGATCGCGAAGACGCCGTCATACGCGGTGGTCAAGTACATCACACCTCCGGCAACCAGTGGGCTGGTTTCAAACGCCCCGAGGACGCCGGTTTGAAATACGTACACAGGAGCTAGGTGCTGCGCGTTGCGGCTGTTGATCTGATCGAGCTGCGAAAAGCGTTGGTTGGAGTAGTCGTGACCATAAGAAAGCCACTCTGCGCTTGATGCAGAGTAAGAGTTCCCGGCTGAGCACGCCGAACAAAAGACGACGGTAGCGAATAACAGCCAGCGGAGCATGCGGGTCGGTTATTGCGGACCGGAAGCCAAATCCTCGGTGACCACGGTAGAGGCCGGATTACCGTCGCTGGTCACGATTGTAGCGCCATTCTCGTCGGTACGGTAGACCTGTGCCCCGGCGCGTTCGAGCGTCTCGATTGTCGACGGCGCCGGATGGCGGAAGATGTTATGACGTCCGACGGAGATGATCGCGTAACGCGGGTGCACGGCGGCGATGAATTCGGGTGACGATCCGTAGGCGGACCCGTGGTGCCGGACCTTCAGGACATCGGCGTGCAGATCGATCCCTTCATCCAAAAGGCGTTGCTCGGCGAGGCTGCCCGCGTCACCGGTGAAGAGCATCCGAAAGCGCCTATACGTCAGGATGAATGCGATAGAGTTCTCGTTGATTGCATTACGGCCGCCCACGAATGGCAATTGCGGTCCGATGAATTGCAGCGTCACGCCGTCGCCGGTGCGCCACACCTCGCCGGCGCGCGCTCAGCATGTGCAACGTCGAGGAAGTCGTGATAGGCGTGACCGCCGGACGTCTGACCGCTATCGGCGATCTCCGCAACGCGCAATTTCCGCAACACCGGCGAACACCCGCCAACGTGATCGCCGTGCGGATGCGTCACCGTGACTCGGGACGGCGGGTCATTTGAGGTGACGTGATGCCCGTATCACGAGTCTCTTCACGGGGTTGCCTACTGCGAGGGCGGTGTGACCAGCGTCAGCGTCGTCGGATCGACGTCGTAGTTTCCCGGCGCGACCACGTTGTTCGGAAACGCGCAGACCACGCTGTTGTCCGGGCCCCAGATGACGACGAGATTGGGCGGTCCGCAAGGCGTCTGCGTCAGGCCGTAATCCTGCAAGAGGGTTGCACCCGGCGATTCCGGCTGCACCGCGTATGACGGATAGATCTGCTGATCCTGATAATCGATGATGGACCCGAGCAGCGCGATGCCGAGAGCCGCGCCGATCGCGAAGGGACCCCAAAAACCGCCTCCCCAGTAGATCGGCGCCGGATACCACCGCACGCCGTGATTCCAGGACCAGTTGCTCCAATGGTGCGGGTTGACGATATGCGGGCCGTTATAGTTTGGCGGAATCGGGCGCACGTACGCGCGGGCCGGCGGGCGCGCGATCGGCGCACGCGGACCCTGCGGCAGATTTCCGGGACGCGCGACGGGGCGCGCTGGGGCAGCCGGACGGTTGACGTCGTGCGGAAACGAGAAGCCGGGCGGTTGCGCCGGACGCGCCGGGGCAGCCGGCGCCGGATGATATGCCGGGGCCGGACGTGCTGCAGGCGCGGGGCGTGCCGCGGGCGCGGGGCGCGCTGCTGGCGCCGGATGCCCTCCGCCGCCGCCCGGACGTTGAGCGAGCGCGGCGGCCGGCAGGGCCGCGGCTAAGATGAGCGCCACGGCGGCGCGCACGATGCGTTTCACCTATTTCACCTCGTCGAGATGGCCGCGTACCGTTATGAAGGTTCCGTGCTGCGTCTTGATCGCCACCATCAGACCGTGCGGCCCGATCGGCCGCGACGAATATGGAACGTGACCTGTTTTGCCGGAGAGATTGATGTAGACGGTGCCGTTCGCGATCGCGATCGGATGCTTCTTGCCGCTTTGATGAAGCGTGATCGAGTAGGGTAGGCAGCGCAAAACACTGCCGGCATAGGAACAAGCACCAGTGGTGATTTGCAGCACGCCTTTGCCGTCGGCGCTGTGGAGCCAGAGCGTCTGCCCGGTCCAGGCCATCCGGACCTGCGGGTAGTCCCGCACCGAACCGTCGCTCTGCTGCACGCGCACGACGCCGTTGGCGTAGGCGGGCGAGGCGAAAGCGACGCCGGCGAACGCGGCGCACAGCAGTAGGGCCGAGGCCGTCTTTTTGTAGCTCATGACGCACCAGTTCGCGCTGCTGCTTCGTGATACTTGCGCCGGATCTGGTCGAGATCGACGGTGACGGGCGGCAAGCGCATGTTCAGTGTTTCGAGTGTTTCGACGACGATTTTCGAGACCGCCAGGTTGCGGAACCACTTGTGGTCGGACGGGATGACGAACCAAGGAGCGTACTCGGTGCTCGTCTCTTCGAGCACGTCTTCGTAGGCTTTCATGTATTCTTTGAAATACGATCGTTCGGTGTAGTCGGCTTCGCTGATCTTCCACCGGCGGTGCGGATCGTCGAGCCGGCCTTTGAAACGCTCGAGTTGCTCTCCCTCGCTCATGTGCAAGTAGAATTTCAGAATCGTGACGTTCGCCTGCCCCAGATCCGCTTCGAAGGAATTGATGAGGTCGTAGCGTTTCGACCACACGCTCTTGGGGACGAGATCGTGTACGCGTACGATCAACACGTCCTCGTAGTGCGACCGGTTGAAGATGACGATCTCGCCGCGCGCCGGCGTCTGCAAGTGCGCGCGCCAGAGAAAGTCGTGCGCGAGCTCTTCTTTCGAGGGTTCTTTGAAGGCGTGCACGCGCGCGCCTTGCGGATTGAGCCCGCTAAAGACGTGCGAGATCGTGCCGTCCTTGCCGGACGCGTCGAGTCCCTGCAGCACGATCAAGAGCGCGTGCGCGTTGCCGGCGTAGAGCAGGTACTGCAGTTCGGTCAGCCGTTTGGTGTCGGCCTCGATTTCGGCGGCCGCGTCGGATTTGTGGCGGTGGTGCCCGGTGAAGCCCGGGTCGATATCGGCTAGGCGAACCTTCGCGGCCGGCTTCACCATGAATCGCTTGCGGAAGCTCATGGCCTCAGCTTTCCCCGGCAGGGCGCAAGCGCCCGCCTGGGCAATGATTGCGAACCTAATGACAAAGATCATTGCCTGCCGGCTGGAATCGCTGCGAACCGCGCGCGGGCTCTCGCAGCGGACGCTGGCGCGGGCGGCCGGCATCACGCGGCAAACGGTCGGCGCGATCGAGAGCGGGCGTGTGCAGCCGAGCGTCGGCATCGCGCTTTCGCTGGCGCGCGTGCTCGGCTGCACCGTCGAAGAACTCTTCGACCTACCGGCCGATCCGCCGCGACGCGCGTTCGACGCGGTCGCGCGCGAGCATCTCGCGCTCGAGCCGACGCAGCGCGCGCTCCCCACGATCTTCGTCGCCGGATGCGACGTCGCCGCAGGATTGCTCGCGCGGCACGCGATGCTGCGCGAACGCGATCTGCACGTACTGTGGCTGCCGATGACCAATCGCGCGGCGTTGGACGAACTGCGCGCCGGCAGCGTGCACGCCGCGGTGCTGCACGGCGAAACCGGCACACGGCTCGCGCGCGAGGGGTACGAGCGCTTCGAACTGGCTACCACCGAAGAAGGCTGGCTGCTGGCGCGCGACAATCCGCTGCGATTTCGCGGCGCCGGCGATATCGCACGCACGCGCGCGCGCCTGGTGAACCGCCCGCGCGGCGCCGCGGCGCGCGCATTGCTCGACGAGCGCCTGCGCGGCGCCAAGCTCGAACCGCAGCGCATTCGCGGATACGATCGCGAGGTCGCCGGTCAGGTCGATGCCGGTCGCGCGATCGCGCAGGGGTTCGCCGACGTCGCGGTCGGCATGGCAAGCGTCGCGCGAATCTTCTCGCTTGATTTCATTCCGCTGCGCGAGGAGCGCTGCACGCTGGTCGTCGCGTCGGGCGCGTTGCGCGTGTCCGGCGCTCGCGTGTTGCTCGAAACGCTGCGATCGCAAGCGTTCCGGCGCGACGTACATGGCCTCGACGCGTACGACCTGAGCCGAGCGGGGGAGCGTATCGCGTGAATCGACGGGAGTGGATCGCGGCGGGCGCCGGTCTCGCAAGCGCCGCGCTGATCGCCCCCGCAAACGCGCAGCCGTTGACGGTGCTCGACGTCGCCTACGCGGGGTCGATGGGTTCGATGATGGAAGGGCCGGTGAAAACGGCGGTCGTCAAGAGTCTTGGTGTTGACATCCACGGCCGCGCGCAGGGTTCGGATGCGCTGGCGCAGTTGATCGTGAGCGGCACGATCGCGGCAGACGTCTTCGTGCCGGTTACACCCGGGCCGATGCGCACCGTGCTCGGGGCCCGCAAGGTGAAACGCGCGATTCCGATCGCGCGCACCGAGATGGTGATCGCGTACAGTCCGAAGAGTCCGGTGGCGGCGTCTTTCGTCGCGCGCCCGTGGTACGAGGTGCTGCAGCAGCCGGGGGTGCGGTTCGGACGAACCGATCCCGCGACCGATCCGCAAGGCCGCAACATCATCTTCACCCTGCAGCTGGCGGAGCTGTACTACGATCGGCCCGGCCTCGCTCAAAAAATCCTCGGCGAGACGATCAATCCGGCGCAGATCTTCGCCGAAGGGTCGGTGGAGGCGCGTCTGCAGAGCGGCGAACTCGATGCCGCGTCGGCTTATAAGACGCAGCCGGGACCGTTCGGACTGCCGTTCGTGCGGTTGCCCGACGAGATCAATCTCGGCAACCAATCGATGAGTGTCCGCTACGCGCACGCGTCGCTCGAATTGAACGGTAAGAGCTACCATCCGCAAGCACTGGTCTATTATGCCGCCGCGATCGAAGGTTCGCGGCATGCCGCCAAGGCGCAGGCGTTCGTGAATTGGTTCTCCGGCCCCGAGGCGAAAGCGATCCTCACCCAATACGCCTACGATCCGCCTACCGGCGCAAGCATCTTGACGTGAAGCGTGCGGGCGCGGCGCTTTTCGCTCTCGCGCTGCTCTACCCGCTGGCGGGACTGTTCGCGCGCGTCGGTCCGTGGCGCTGGAACCTCGCGGCAATGCTCGCCCCGGTGCGCGTCTCGCTCGGTCTGACGGCGCTTGCGATGCTTATCGTCGTCGCCCTCGGTACGCCGATGGCGCACTACATCGCGCGCGCGCCGTCGCGCGAGCGCATTGCGTGGCAGGCGGTCTTGCTGATCTCCGTGTTGCTGCCGCCGCTGGCGCTCGGAATTCTGCTCTCGCTCGCGTTCGGCGCGCATTTCGCCAACACGGCGATCGCCTTCGTCGTCACCCAAGTTTACGTGAGCATCGGGTACTACGTGCTCGGTGCGATCGCCGCGCTCGAACGCGTGCCGCGCGCGCTCGAGGTGCAAGCCGGCCTGCTCGGCCGCGACGCCTGGAGCGTGTTCTGGCGCGTCACCTTTCCGGTGGCGCGGCTCGGTTTTGCCGTCGCCCTCAGCCTGGCGTGGGTGCGCGCGCTCACCGAATTCGGTGCGGTGGTCATTACCGCGTACTATCCCGCCGGAATGCCGGTCGCCATTTGGGTCAACCTGCAAAACTTCGGTTTGCCGGCGGTGATGCCGCTGATGGTCGTGTTTCTTGCGACCGCGCTGCCGCTGCCATGGCTCGTGCACGTGCTCGCACAGCGCCGGGTACGCGAAGCGAATCGTGCTTGACGTTCGTCTTCGCAAAGCCCGCACGCAGTTCACCGTCGACGTGCGCTTTCGGGTGGCATCCGGCGAGGCGTGCGCAATCTTCGGCGCGTCGGGCGCGGGGAAGAGCACGATTCTTGCTTGCATCGCAGGGGCCGAGATTCCCGACGACGGCGAAATACGGCTTGACGACGACGCGCTCTTTCCGCCGCCGTTGCCGCTGCATCGCCGGCCGCTCGGCTATCTGACGCAGGACGCGCATCTCTTCCCACATTTACGCGTGAGCGAGAACGTGCGCTTCGGTCTGACCAACGGCGCGCGCGGAGCCGATTCGTGGGTTACGCAGTTGCGCGAGCGTTTGCAGCTCGAACCGATCTGGAATGAGAACGTGCACGCGATTTCCGGCGGGCAAGCGCGGCGCGTCGCGCTCGCGCGGATGCTGGCGCGCAAGCCGCGGCTCGTTCTGCTCGATGAGCCCTTCGCCGGGCTGGATCGATATCTGGTACGCGAATTGGTCGCCGCGCTCGCCGATTGGCAGTGCCAACTTCGTTTCACCATGCTCGTCGTCGATCACGAAGCGGATCTACTTGAACAGCTTTGCGCTCGGGCGATTGCGATCGAGCGAGGGCGCGTCGTGCAGGATGCTCCCTGGCACGCGCTCAAATCGGCTCCCGCGACGCCGCTGCTCGCGCGTATTCTCGCGCCGTAAGGAGGCATTTGATGGTCCGCCGACTCGCCGAGTTCATCTCGGCCGCTCTTGTTGCGATCGTTTTGACGGCGGCTGCTCCGTCGCCCGCACCGGCGCCGACTGCGCTCGAAGCGTTCATGAAAGGCGCGACGATCCACCCGGGATTGATTCCGATCGTGGACAAAGCGGGCAAGACCTATTTGGAACTTTCGACCGCGCAATTCGGCGAGGATTTCATCGAAACGTCGGTACCGGCGAGCGGAATGGGCGGCTTCGGTCCGGCGCCCGGCGAGCCGTACATCGCGCCGGCGCGTATCCTTCACTTCGAGCGATACGGCGAGACGATCGTGCTGCGCTGGCCGAACACCTACGCGTTGACCGCGAACGGCTCCGCGCAGCGCGCCGGGGTCGAGCAGTCGCTCCCGAACTCGATCGTAGCCGTCCTTCCAATCGAAGCGCAAGACGGCGAGCACGTCGTGATCTCCGCAGCCCCGTTCCTGGGCGACGTCGGGAATCTCGCGGACACCCTGAAGTATGCGGTGAAAAATCCCGCGCACGCCTATCATATCGACGCGACCAAGTCGTTCTTTCTCGCGACCAAGGCGTTTCCCGAGAACGACGTGCTGCGCGTCGATCAGACCTGGACCTCGGCCGATCCCGATCTGGTCGATAACGCGCCGGATCCGCGCAGCATCGAAGTGCGCATCACCTATAACCTGATCCAGGCGCCGAACGACGGATATGTGCCGCGCGTCTACGATCCCCGCGTCGGCTTTTTCTCGCAACCGCTGCTCGATTTCAGGAACGACACGCGGCTGCAGCGCACGATCGATTACATCATCCGCTGGAATTTCGGCACGCGCACGTCGAGCGCGCCGGCAAACGCGGCGAATCCGGTCGTCTATTATCTGAGCAGCGACATCCCGCCCGAGTACCGCCAGACGGTTCGCGACGCACTCTTGACGTGGAACAAAGCCTTCGCCAAAGTGGGCATCTTGAACGCGATCAAAGTCGAGCAACAGCCCAGCGATCCGTCGTGGGACAGCGACGACATCCGCCACAACATGATTCGCTGGGTCGACACGAGCAATCCGGCCTACGGTGCGCAAGCCGAGATCATCGACGACCCGCGTACCGGGGAAGAGATCAACGTCGGCGTGAACTTCGATGCGGCCGTGCCCATGCACGGACGGCTCGATTACAAGTACGCCGTCGCTCCGGCGCGTGGTCTGCCCGACTCGCTTGCCGCCGAGAATGCGTTTGCGCAGAACCTGCTTCGCTCGGTCGTTCTTCACGAATCCGGCCACGATTTCGGTCTGCAGCACAACTTCATCGCTCACGAAGCCTATTCGGCGCGTCAACTCCAGAGCAAATCGTTCACCGACCGTTACGGCATCGCAAGCTCGGTGATGGAATACGCGCCGATCAACCTCTGGCCGAAAGGCACGCCGCAGGGCGACTACGTGCAGCTCGTGCTTGGGCCGTATGACTACTACGCGATCCAGTACGGCTACGGCCTCGTTCCGAACGCACCGAATTGGACAAATCCATGGTTTCGTTTCGCGAGCGACGAGGACGCACGTGAGTTCGCCGGCGGGCATTCGATCGATCCGCGCGTGCAGACCTTCAACCTCACCAACGATCCGCTGGCGTGGTGCAAAACGCAGGCGGCGATGTATCACGGCTTGATGGACTCGGTCAATGCGCGATTTCCCGAGCGCGGCATGCCCTACGATGAGGCGCGCGCGGCGTTCGTGACCGATATGAGCGGCTACCTGCGCTGCGTGTACGATCCGGTGCACACGATCGGCGGCGAGTATCTCTCGCGCGCACAGCGCGGCGATCCCGGCGCGCTCGCACCGCTGACGCCGGTAACGCTGGCGCAGGACCGTGACGCCTGGGATCAGCTCGACGCCGGCCTCTTCTCCGAGGCGGCGTGGCACTTCAATCCGGCGGTGCTCGACACGCTGACCTATTCCGAGATCAGCGTGCCGTTGTTCAGCGCGAAGTGGGCCTACGATCCCGCACCCCATCACGGAGTTTCGATCTTGAGCACGGTCGGCGCGGCGCAGCAATCGGCGCTCGCGGAACTCTTCTCCCCGATTCGTCTGCAGCGGATCGACGAGTTCTCGCTGCGCTATCCGCCGGGAAAGACGATGACGCTCACCGATCTCTTCGATTGGACGCGGGCGGGCATTTTCGGCGACATCGCGGGCGGGGCCGTGACGCACGAAGGGCCGGTCCGGCGAAATCTGCAGACCATGTACGCGACGTTTCTGGGACAAATGGTGACCGCACCGCGGCCCGGAACGCCGGGCGACGCGCAGGCGCTCGCTCGCCTGCAACTCGAGGATCTGCGCAGCGACACGAGCGCCGCGCTTTCGCGGCGGGGCCTCGACGAAATGACGCGCGCACAATTGGAATCGCTGCGCGCCATCGCCGAGCAGTCGCTTTCGGCGCGCGCAACGATTGGAACGTCGCTCCACCCATAGGATTTAATTATTCCATAACCCTTGCAATTGTTGGCATAATTAGATTACGAAGAGGTATTATTTGGTATAGCGTTGCGCGCATGCCACAGGAGCGGCACCGCGCGTCAGAGCAGCCGTAGGGCATGCAAACACTCGCGCGGCGAGCCATGCGGCTGCCGGGGCCGCTCCATCCGGATTCGGCCGATGCCATTTCACTGGACTCCGGCTATGCGTTTCCGGAGATCTTCCCGGATCTGACCCGCGCCGCGGCGCGGGCGCTGACCGTTTTTCGGAGCGAGTCGCTGCAGTACGGCTCGCCCTACGGATTGCGGCCCATGCGTGAGTGGATCGCTCAATACATGCGCGACGACGGCGCCGCGGTTACCGCGGAGAACGTGATCGTCGTCAACGGCGCGAAGCACGGTCTGGAGTTGATCTGCCGCCTGCTGGTCGACGACGGTGACGCGGTCGTCGTAACCGGACCGACGTACTTCACCGCGATTCCGATCCTACGCAGTTTCGGCCTGACGTTCATCGAGGTGCCGCAGGACGAGGAAGGTCTCGACGTCGTCATGCTCGCCAAGCGGCTCGCCCAGCGCGAACGCGACCGGTTGCCCGCCCCGAAGTTCATCTACGACGTTCCCGACTTTCACAATCCGAGCGGTATCACGATGTCGCTGCGACGGCGGCAGGCGTTGCTTGCCCTCGCGACGTCGCGAAGCATTCCGATCGTCGAGGATAGTCCCTATCGCCGGTTGCGCTTCGAGGGTTCGTCGGAGCCGTCGCTCAAATCGCTCGACCGCTCCGGCATCGTCTTTGCGCTCGGTACGTTCTCCAAATTGATTGCGCCGGGCTTACGGATCGGTTGGATCTGTGCCGAGGCCGATTCGATCGTGCGGATCGCGCAGCTCAAGAGCGACGGTGGAACTGCGCCGATGACGCAGCGCATCATCGTCGAATTTTTTGCCGACGGAGGCCTCGAGCCGCAAATCGCGCGCGCGCGCGCCGCGTACGGGGAGCATCGCGATCGCATGATCGAAGCCGTCCGGCGCGACCTTCCAAGCGCCGTTTTCACGCCTCCTCACGGCGGATATTATCTCTGGCTGCGCTTCCCCGACGGCATCGACACCGGCGTGCTGGCCGAACGCGCTTTTGAAGCGGGGGTGTCGCCGATCGCCGGGAACGCATTCTTTGCCGCCGATGACCCGTCGTCGGCGCGGGCACAGGGGATCCCAAGCCATTACATGCGGCTCGCCTACAGCAACGCGACGCCGGATCGGATCGACCGCGGAGTGAAACTGCTGGCGGACACGCTTCGTTCGATGGAGTAGTGCGTCTTCTAGCCCTACTTGCCGCGGTCGTACTTCTGAGTGCCTGCACGCTACGCGATAGCGCGCCGCTCGACCAAACGACGCTGATCATCGGGGAGCAGCAGGAGCCGATCTCACTCAATCCGGCGCTCGATAACGGCCAACTCTCAACGCAGTTCGGCGAGTTGCTCTTTTCGTATCTGGTGAAGTACGACGATCGCGGTGACTTGATCGGCGACGTCGCAACCGAGGTGCCGACGCTCGCGAATGGTGGGATCAGCGGCGACGGCCGCACGATCACCTATCATCTGCGTCGCGACGTCCGTTTCGCCGACGGCGTGCCGCTGACGGCCAAGGATTGCGTCTGGTCGATCGACGCGATCGACAATCCGGCCAACAACGTGCAGACGCGTTACGGTTACGATCGTATCGTCTCGGCGCAGGCGCCCAACGATTACACGCTCGTGCTCCACTTGCGTGCGCCGTTTGCGCCGATCGTCTCGCTGGTGCTTGCACCGCAAGGCTTTCCGATTCTGCCGGAACATTTGCTCGCGAAATACCCCGACTTCAACCATCTGGCGTTCGACTCGAAACCGGTCGGTTCGGGGCCGTACGTGGTCGTGCGCTGGCTTCGCGACGACCAGGTCGAGATGCGGGCGAATCCGCGGTATTTTCTCGGCGAGCCGGAGATCCGCCGGCTGATCGTGCGCTTCATCGCGGTTCCCTCCGAAGGCACGACGCAGCTGGCCACACACGAGATCCAGGCGTACTTCAACGAGCAGGACTACTCGCAGTATCCGCAGCTGCGCGCGCTGCGCGGTTACCGCGTCATGGACACGCCGGTCGACGCCGTCGACGCGCTGATTTTCAACACGCAAAATGCCGTGACGAACGACGCGCGCGTTCGCCGCGCGCTCGCCGAAGCGATCGATTTCCGCACGCTCGTGGCAACGGCGTACCGTGGCGCGCTCGATAGCCGGCAGGCCGGGCGCGGGCTCTTTCTCTGGGCATTCGATTCGAAGGCCTATCCCGATGTGCCGTACGATCCCGCCGCCGCGCGGCGGCTGCTCGACGAAGCGGGTTGGAAGCGCGGCCGCGAGGGAGTCCGGCACAAGGACGGACGGCCGTTGGATCTGCGGTTGATCGTACAAGCCGGCGTGATCGGCGAAGCGGTTGCCGCCAACGAGATCGCGCAGTACGAGCGCGCCGCCGGAGCGCGCGTGACGATCCGCGAGTTCAACGTCACGCAGTTCGGTGCGCCGGCCGCAATGGGAGGTCCGGTCTATGCCGGCAGATTCGACCTCGCGTTGTACTCGTTCGTGAACGGCGACGATCCCGATACGACCGACCAGTTTGCGTGCGCCAACGTTCCCCCCAACGGATACAACAAGTCGCGGATCTGCGATCGGCGCATCGACGCGCTGCTCGCCGCCGGGCGTGCAACCTATGACCGGGCGCGCCGCGACGCCGTGTACGCGCGCCTGCAGTCGCTGCTCTACGCCGACTTACCGATCGTTTTGATCTATCAGCGTCGTGAGCTCGACGTTTTTCCCGACCGTCTGCGCGGGCCCAGCGGCTCCAACGATTCGGTTTTTTGGAACGTCGCGCGCTGGCGCTTCGCGCGCGGTGCCTGAACCGCGGCACCCGGCTCGACGCCGTCGATCGGCAGCGGCGCGCTGCCCTCTTTGACGGATTCGAGCAGCACGCTCGACTGAATGCCGCGCACCCCGGCGACGTTGTAGAGCGTCCCAAAGAGAAAGTTGGAGTATTCGGCGAGATCTTTCGCGACGATCTCGAGCAGTACGCCCGACTCCCCGGTCAGGATGTAGCACGCGACGACTTGCGGCAGTTTGGCAATGTCCTCGCGCAAGGTTCGTGCGCGCGGCCACTCGATCTGAAGACGGGCGAACGCCGTGACCCCCAGTCCGATCGCCGGCCGGTTGAGAATCGACCGATAACCTAGAATAAAGCCCCCTTGTTCCATGCGCCGGACGCGGCGCAGACAGGGCGAGGGAGAGAGCCCGACGCTCTTCGCAAGATCGGCGTTGGAAAGGCGACTATTGCGCTGAAGGGCAATCAATATGCGCTTATCTATCGCGTCGAGCTCGATTCTTGGCACAAAACACTCCCCTAATACGGAAATTTGGTACAAGATTGCTGAGTGGGCGGAGGGCTTCGCAGCGGTATCGTGGCAAGCCTTCACGATGCAAAGCCTTCTTCGGAACTCGCTACTCGCGGTAGTGATGGCCGCGATGACCTCTATTCCGCTCGGTGCGCTCGCTGCGGAAACCGGCGTCGTTTCCGGCACCGTGCACACCGCCGACGGCGCGCCGATCGGCGGCGCTGCCGTGTCGCTGCGCGGCGCGGCGACGCTCGGAACCACGACCGACGCGGCCGGCGCGTTTACGATTGCGAACGTACCGCCGGGAGAATATACGCTGCTCGTTTCGAAGGCGAGCTTTCAAGAGTACCGCAACGACACGGTGCTGGTCTTCATCGGCGAAAACGAGAGCCTGGCCGTGACGCTGGTACCGGTGAGCTTCTCGGGGCTGCGCACGATCGCAACGGTGTCGACCAACGCGGCCGGCCAACCGCAGATGAACACCTCGAGCGCGGCGGTCACTTCGATCAGCAACCAGGTCTTCCAGGACCAAGGTGTGACGCAGGTTACCAAGATCCTCAACGAGACCCCCGGCATCATCTCGGCCGCCTCACCCGAAAACGGGAACGGCGCATCCGCCGGCGCGCTGCAGAGCATTCAAATTCGCGGCGCGTTGCCGTACGAGACCGAGCAGCTCATCGACGGTCACCCGACGGCCCTCTCGCTCGGCGGAACCTACAATCCGATCTATCTCAACCCGCTCTTGCTCGACTCGATCGAGATCGTGAAGGGTCCGGGCGCGATGCCGGAAGAGATCAACTACGCGATCGGCGGAACCGTCAACTACGTCACGCTGCAGCCGACGCGTACGAATCAATCGACGCTGCTGCTTGGCAGCGACAACTGGGGCGGCATCACGACCGCGCTGCGCGCGACCGGTTCCACCAAAACCCACTGGCTCGATTACGCGCTGGGTTTTGCGACCGACGGCGCACCTGGGCCGCTCCGGAATTACCCGATCGCCGGGTCGCAGATCAACCTCGTCGCAGGCTTGGGTGCCCCCACGATCAACGGTCAGCAGATCGCGCAGTCGGTCGAGGGCTTCGGGCTCTATCCGCCAACCAGCAACTACGCGGGCATCGGCGGATTGCAATTCTACGACCCGCTCTACATCTGTTGCTACGACGTCAATACGGCCTATTACTCGCGCAACGAACTGGCGAAGCTACGCTTCAATCTCTCGCCGTTCACTTCGCTCACGGTCAGTTATCTCGGCGCGCAGGCGTTCAGCAATGTCGGCGGCGTCGACCTGACGTCGCTTTCGCCGATCGGCACCGATAGCTCCAGCTTCTCGGTCTTCGAGCCGTGCGCGAACGGCTTCAACGCCACGCCCCCAGCGTGTCCGGGTTACACCGGCTCCGTCGCACCGGGCACCTCGATTCCCTACGACCTTGAAGCTTTCATTCCGCAGTACGAGTCGGTGCAGCAGAATCTGTTTCAGGCCGAATTTCGCACGAGCTTCGGCAACTGGGCGATGCTCGGGCGCTACTTCAGCGGTTCCGATACGGACTACGCGTACATTCAAACCGCTCCCGACGGCAGCTTGAGCTTCAGCGGCGCAACCTATGGCGGCATCATGGTGTGTCCGTCCGGCGCCACGTACGATCCCGCGACCGGCGCGTGCAGTTCGGGTGCTCCCACGACCGAGTATTTCAGCGGACAAACGGCAACGCTGAGCGTAGCTGACGCGACCAACGAAGATCTCGAGCAGGATCATCTGCGCGGCGAGTCGCTGCTCTTTACGCGCCCGTTCGGCAACGGCGACGACGTTTCGTTCTCGATCGATCAGGCGCACCACGATTCGCTCTCCTATACCGACGACGCGACCGCCGGTCCGCCGTTCTTCGGCTTGCCCCCCGGCGCCGGCCAGAACTTCACGACCGAGATGGTGCGCGGGCACTTCTACGTCGCTCCGCGCGTGTTTCTTGGCTTGGCAAACTACGGGATTCAGTACAGCAGTCACTACACGGACAATGGTGGAGCGACGTGGCAGAACGCGACACGCGGCTACGACGCACCGCGCATGGGTCTAACGTGGGCGCCGAACAACGATACGACGTGGCGGCTCGGAGCCGGGTTTTCGATTGCGCCACCGGAACTCTCGCTGCTCTCCTCGCCGGGCACGACGCCGCTGCCGAACATCAACGGTGCGCCGACATACTACACGGAGAACCTCAACAACGGCGCGATCGCGCCGGAAACGGCGTTCGGTGTCGATCTCGGCGTCGACCGCCGGCTGGATCGATCTACGCTGCTTTCCGCGGACGTGTACGACGAGACGCTACGCAACGAGTTTCTCAGCAGCACCTCGCTCATCGGAACTTACGTTCCGCCGGGCGTCGAGCCTCCGCCGGCACCGTTGCCTCTCTACGCGACCGAAACGAGCAATCTCGGTCATGCGAGATACGCCGGCCTCGAAGTGATGTTAGAAGGAACGCCGCTGGTCGGCTGGGGCTATCGGATCCAGGGCGATCTGCAGCGCGCGTACGCATACGATCTGCCGCCGTACTTTTATTGCTCGGTTCCCGGACCGGGCTGCACGCCCAATACCAATCTCGGCATTCTACCCAACGCCAATTGGAACGCGAGCGGCCTGGGATTCAACACGGTCAACGGTTCGGCTGTCCCCTATATGATGGGGTACGCGGAAGTGAACTACCGCACGCCGCACGGGACGTATTATCTCTTCGGGTCGACCTACTACGGAGAGAACAATACGTTCAGTTTACCGCCGTTCTTCATCTTCAACGCCGCCATTCGCGAACCGCTTCGTCCGGGAACCAATTTGCAACTCTCGGTCGATAACATCTTCGACACATACGGCTCGAGTTGGACCAACTACTTCGGCGGCATTAATGCGCCGCTGCTGCCGGGAACCGGTTTGGTCGGTCTCACCGTCGGCGGCAACTACGGTCCGACGAGCGTCCACGTGGAGTTGATCCAGAATCTCGGCTCGACGCCGCACTAAGGATTACCGACGATGATCACTCCAGCGGCGGCGCACGCGCGTCCGTTTACTTTCGATGACTATTACCGCATCGTCGGCGTGGAGAGCCCCCAGCTTTCTCCCGACGGCAAGCAGATCGTCGTGGTCGTCTCGCACACCGATGCCAAAGCGGATCGCAGCGATCGTGAGCTCGTCCTAGTCAACGTGAACGACGGATCGCAGCGTGTTCTCACGCACGACCGCAAGGACGTCGGCGATCCGCAGTGGTCTCCCGACGGCACGCAACTCGCATTCGTCGACGTGGTTCAAAACGGCAAAGAGGAGACGGCGCAGGTTTGGGTCATGCCGATGAACGGGGGCGACGCGCATCCGGTGACGAGCGCAAAAAACAGCGTGGAGGCGTATGCGTGGCGGCCGGACGGGAAGGCGATCGCCTTCGTCTCGCCTGACGATCCGGCGAACGCCGCGGCGCTCAAAGCGCACGACCAACTGTGGACCGTCGGCGACAACTCGTATCTCTTGCGCGCCGAACCGATTCCGGCCCATTTGTGGCTGCAAACGATCGGCGGCCAACCGGAGCGATTGACGCAAGGGTCGTGGAGCGTCTATCCGGATCAGCTCTCGTTTTCGTCCGGTGGAAAGTATTTGGCGTTCAGCCGGATGCCGGACGCCTATCACGATAGCCTGTTCAAGACGCGCATTGCCGTCTACGACTTTGCTACCAAAACCGTGAGCATCGTCGGCGACGATCGCTGGAGTTGGAGTCCCGCGTTTGCCCCCGAGGGCGATCGTATCGCGTATGAGGGAGCTGCGCATCAATCGGTCGTGCTCCAACAGGATCTCGTTGCAGCCACGCCGGGTTCGCACGAAACACGCGAGATCGCGCCCTCGCTCGATCGCAACGTAGAATTTCTCGCGTGGATGCATCACGGCGACGAAATCGCCGTCGCCGCGAACGATCATGTCACGACGCCGATGTGGATCGTGAGCGGCGGGAAAGCCCGTCGCGTCGACATGGGCGACGTCGCTTTCGCCGGCAGCGGAAGCGCGGCGAACGGTGCGGTGGCGTTCATCGGCTCGACGCCGCACGACCCGGGCGAACTCTATTACCTCGCACCGGGCGCATCGAAACCGGCGAAGCTGACCGACTTCAACCACGCAACCGCCGCACTCGATTTGGCGGACTCGCGCGAGCTGACTTGGAAAAACGGCGGCTTCGACGAGGACGGCGTGCTGACGTATCCGCTCGGTTACGAACGCACGAAGACCTATCCGCTCGTACTGGTCATTCACGGCGGCCCGACTTTCGGAGCCTCGACGACCGCCTTCGATCCGCTCGTGCAGATCCTCGCAGCCCACGGCTACGTGGTGTTGCAACCGAACTATCGCGGCAGCGACAACCTCGGTTTTGCGTACGCGCACGCGATCATCGGTGACGAGCCGCCGCTCGGCCCGGGCGAGGATTGCGTTGCCGGCCTCAAAGCCGTCGAAGCCGCGATTTCGATCGATCCGGCGCGTGTCGGCGTTTCCGGTTGGTCGGCCGGCGGATGGCTGACCTCGTGGCTGATCACCCACTACGACTATTGGAAAGCCGCGGTGAGCGGCGCAGCCGTCGACGACGCGGTGATGCAGTACACGCTCAGCGAGATCGACTCGTACATGGCCGATCTGTTCGGCGGCCTCACGCCGTGGACGCCGCACGGCCTCGACGCGTACCGCAAGAGCTCGCCGGTTACCTACGCCGCGAACGTCAGCGCGGCGACGTTGATCTTGAGCGACGATTACGATCCGCGGGCACCGACGCCGGAAGCATACGAATTCTATTCGGCGCTGCGCGACCAGGGGAAGACGGTGCAGTTCGTCGCCGCGCGCGCCTACGGCCACCACCCATCCGATCCGGTCCAACGCATGGCGATCGATCGCACGTGGGCGCAGTGGTTTTTCCGCTACATTCCGAGCAATTGACGCAAAAGGGGATACGATGCAAACCCGTTCGATTCGCAGAGAGATTCGCTTTCTTCGCTACTATTCGCTGGCCGTCACGCTGATCGCCGGTACATTCCTACTCGCGGCCGCGCACGAAGCGAGCAGCAATGCGACGATCGACACGCTCACCGTGCATCGCATCAACGTCATCGATCGTGAAGGCAAGCTGGCCGTGGTCATAACCAGCCACGACGACTTTCCGCCGCCGATCGTCAACGGCAAGGCGCTCAAGCGTTCGAGCGGCGCGGACAACGGGCTCATTTTCTACAACGAGCGCGGTGACGAACAAGGTGGACTCACCTGGACCGGCATCAAGAAAGCCGACGGCACGTTCGCTTCCGGCAATACGCTCTCGTTCGATACGGTCGTGACGGATCAATTGCTGCAAGTCGATGACGGTAACGACAACGGCAAGACGTATGCGTACATGGTTGGCTGGAATCGTCCGCGCTACGATTCGCCTGAGATGATGAACGTGATCCAGCAGGTCGAGAACGCCAAGACGATGGCCGAAAAGCGCGCGATCATCGCGCAGCACCCGAACCTGCGCGCGGCAACCCGCTTCCTGTTCGGATACGATCCGGATAATACCGCGCAGGTGATGCTGGCCGACGGAGCAGGCAAGCCGCGCATCAAGATGTTCGTCACCGCCGGTGGGCAGGCCGAGCTGCAATTCCTCGACGCCGACGGCAAGGTCGTCGCGCAATATCCGGAGGTGAAATAGTGATCGCGGCGCCTCTCCTCGCGTTGCTCGTGAACGTCAGTTTCCCCGCGTCGGTACATTCGGCACCGATCACCGGACGTGTCTACGTCGTCCTGACGAAAAGCGATAAACTCGATCCACGCATCCAAGTTCTCTCGCCGGAAGAATCGCCGCCGTTCTTTGCCGCCGACGTGAGCGCGCTTGCCCCGGGGCACGACACGGTGATCGACGGATCGAGCGAGGGCTATCCGCTCGCGAGCATCAATGACGTGCCGGCCGGCGATTACTACGCCGAGGCGTTCGTCGACATCTACGTTCGCTATCATCGCGCCGACGGCCATGTCATCTGGGCGCACGAACAGTGGGCGCCACAGATCTTTTCTCTCGACCCCGGCAATCTCCACAGCGCGATCCAACGCGTGCACATCGATGCGGCGCACCACGCCACCCTGCGTTTCGTGATGAATCAGGTCATCTCGGAGAAAGACATTGCCAACCTGCTCGGCGGACCCGGCTACGACAGCGACACGCCGTGGATCAAACACATTCGCATCCTCAGCCCCTCGCTCACGAAGTTCTGGGGAAGCCCGATCTATCTGGGCGCGACGATCCTTTTGCCAAAAGGGTATGCATCGCATCCGAACTCGCGCTATCCGGTCGTCTACAACCAAGGACATTTCTACGATCGGATACCCTGGGAGTTCACGACCGACAACAGCACCGAGACACCCGCCGCGGCGGCCGCCGGCAAACGCGCGGGGATCGGGACCGGCTACGAGTTCTACGAAGCCTGGAACTCGGATCATTTTCCGCGCTTCCTGCTGATCACGTTCCAGCACCCCTGCCCGTTCTTCGACGACTCGTACGCGGTCAACGGTGCGAACTGCGGTCCGTTCGGCGACGCGCTGATGAATGAGTTGATTCCCTATCTCGAAACGCATTTTCGCGTGTTGCGCGAAGCGCGAGCGCGCTTCACCGAAGGCGGATCGACCGGCGGGTGGGAGTCGCTAGCGCTGATCTTGCAGCACCCCACGTTCTTCGGTCACGCGTACGTCTTCGATCCGGACCCGATCGATTTCAGCGCTTTCCAGCTCGACGATCTCTACACCGACGCGAGCGGCTGGTTCGCGCCCGCGCCGCCGGACGATCCTTGGCATCGCTACCCGCGCTATTTTTCGCGCATGCCCAACGGGCAGAACCTCGCGACCGAACAGGAGTTGAGCCGATACGAATTGGCGATGGGTTCGCACGGGCGTTCGGAGTATCAGCTCGACGGCTGGTGGGCGATCTTCGATCCGGCCGGACCCGACGGTTATCCGAAACCACTCTGGAACATGCGCACCGGCGTCATCGATAAAAGCGTCGTGCAATACGCGCGCGATCACGGCTACGATTTGGTTGCCTACATGAAGGCACAGTGGCCGAAGATCGGTCCCGATCTGACCGGCAAGCTACGCTTCTTCGTCGGCGACATGGACAGCTATTTCCTCAACCTTGCCGTCTATAAGGCACAGGACTTCTTGCAGAGCGTTACGCCGAACCCGAAAGCGACGTTCGAATACGGGCGTCCGATGAAAGGCCACGGCTGGCATCCGATGACCTGGGCCGCGTTGTTAGAGATGATGGCGCGGGACGTGCGCAACGCGACGCCGGCGGGCGTAAGCAACGCGGAGTGGAACTACTAGCGCATGATTCCTGCACTGCTTCTCGGCGCCGCGCTCGAGTTTCGCAACATCGGGCCGTTTGACGGACGGCTCGACACCGTTGCGGGCGTTCCATCTGACCCGGCGATCTATTACGCGGGTGGTCTCGGCGGCATGTTCAAGAGCACGAACGGCGGCGAAACGTGGTCGTCGATCTTCAATAACGAGCCGGTCAGTTCGATCAGCGCCATCGCGGTCGCGCCGTCGAATCCGTCGATTCTGTACGCCGGTACCGGCGAGCAGAATTTGCGCAACGACGTTGCGTTCGGCGACGGCATGTGGCGCTCGAGCGACGCGGGTAAAACCTGGACGCATGACGGACTCGACGCCACCGGATCGATCGCCGCGGTCGCGGTGGATGCGAGCAATCCGGATCGCGTCTTCGTCGCGGCGCTCGGCGACGTGTATCGCGCCAGCACCGATCGCGGTATCTACCGGACGACCGACGGCGGCAAGACCTGGCAAAAAGTTCTCTATACCGACGATCGCACCGGCGGCTCGAGCATCGCGATCGATCCGGCCGATCCGAACGTGATCTTCGCCGGCATGTGGGAAGGCTGGCGCAACGCGTATCATCTCACCAGCGGCGGTCCCAACGACGGCATCTACGAATCGACCGACGGCGGCGACCACTGGACGCGCTTGCAAGGCCACGGCCTGCCGAGCGGCGTCACCGGACGCATCGCGCTCGCGTTCGCGCCGAGCAATCCGCAGCGGATCTATGCGATGATCGAATCATCGCAAGGAACGCTCTGGCGCAGCGACGATCGCGGCAAGACCTGGACGATGGTGAACACCTCACACGGCATCGATCAGCGGCCGTTCTATTTCACCTCGCTCGCCGTCGATCCGAAGAACGAGAATCACGTCTACTTCATGTCGGTCGAGATTTGGCAAACCACCGACGGCGGAAAGACGGTTCACACGATCAAGCGTCCGGCCGGGTTCGGCGACAACCATCAGATGTGGATCGATCCCTCGAATCCCGCGCGCCTTGCCGTTGCCAGTGATGACGGCATCGCCGTAAGCGTCGACGGAACGAACACGCTGACCTGGAAGCCGATGCCGATCGCGCAGCCGTATCATCTCGACGTCGATGACCGCGTTCCGTACACGATTTGCGCCGAGGATCAAGACGCCGGCAGCGCCTGCGGCCCGAGCAACAGCCTCGAATACCAAGGCATCGGCCTAGGCGACTTTTTCTACGCCGGCGGCGGGGAGAGCGGTTGGATTCTTTTCGACCGGGCGGATTCGAACATCATCTACGGCGACGGCTACCAAGGATCGCTCACGCGATTCGATCGCCGAACCACGCAAGTGCATGCGATCAACGTGTGGCCCGAAGACGCGATGGGGTGGCCGGCGGCTCCGCTCAAATATCGCTTTCAATGGACCTCGCCGCTCGCGATGCCGCCGCAGCATCCGCACCGGCTCTTCATGGGCGGGAACCGAATCTTCGAAACCGACGACGGCGGGGCCACCTGGCGCCCGATCAGCCCCGACCTGACCCGCAACAACAAGGCGCGCCAACAACTCTCCGGTACGCCGCTCACGCCCGACAATACCAGCGTCGAATATTACAACGTCGTCTTCAGCATCGGTCCGTCGAGCGTTCGCGACGGCGAAATTTGGGCCGGCACCGACGACGGCCGCGTGTGGCTCACGCGTGATGACGGATCGCACTGGCAAAACGTCACGCCGCCGCAGTTCCGTTTCGTGCCGAAACAGCATTGGCTGCGCGTCGACTACGTCGCGCCCTCGCCCTTCGACGCGGCGACGGCCTATGTCGCGGCCGACGCGCACAAGTGGGGCGATCGCGCACCGCATCTGTTCGTCACCCACGACTACGGCAAGAGCTGGAGCGTGATCTCGAACGGATTGCCGCAGAACAGCTACACGCGCATGATTCGCCCCGACCCGTTCCGCCGAGGTATGCTCTACGCCGGAACCGAGACCGCGCTCTGGTATTCCTACGACGACGGCGCGTCGTGGACGCAATTCGGGTTCGGATTGCCGACGGCCCCGTATTACGACTTCAAGATCCAGCGGCGCTTCGACGATCTCGTCGTTGCGACGCACGGGCGCGGCATCTGGATTCTCGACGACCTGCATCCGCTGCAAGAGATGAGCGCAGCCGTCCGCGCGCAGCCGCTGCACCTCTTCACGCTGCGCGATGCCTATCGCTTCGAGCTGCGGCCGAGCCTGGCGACCGCGTCGATCTGGGGAGAGAACCCCGGATACGGCGCCGACGTCGATTTCTGGTTGTCGGCGGTGCCCGCACACGCTCACGTGACGGTTGAAATTCTCGACGGAGCGCACGTGATCCGAACGATCGGCGTGAAGAAACCGATCGCCGGCATCAATCGCGTTTGGTGGAATCTGCGCTACGACAAGATCGAACTTGCTGCAAACTACGTTCCTTGGAACCCCGGCGGCTTTGCGGGGCCGCTCGCCATTCCGGGACGCTACACCGTTCGAGTGCTTGCCGGCGGACGAACCGTCCAAGGGTCGGTGCGCGTGCTGCAAGACCCGCGCTCGACCGCGTCGCCCGCGGCCCTGCGGGAGCAACTCGCGTTCGTGCTGCGCATTCGCGGGGATCTCGTGTCGCTGACGAAAACGATCGATCGTTTACAGGCGCTCAAGAAAAAGAAACCCGCGCAGGCCGCGGCGATCGACACCCTGCTGCGCCGCATTTACACGCCGGGTTTGACCCAGGGCGAGGACGCGCTGCGCGTGCAGGAGCGCGTCTACGGGCGTTTGAGCTTCCTCGCATCGGATGTTCGCTCCGGCGAGGCGGCGCCGACACGCGCTGATTACCAGGTCTTGCGATTGCTCGAAACGCAGGCAAATACGCTCAACGCCCAGGCACGCGCCTATTTCTGATACGCATTGACGGCGCGTTCGGCGGCGCGGAGCGCTTCGGCTGCGACCGGAACCCCGGCGTAGACGGCGGTGTGCAGGATGACCTCGATGATCTCGTCTTCGGTGAGGCCGTTGTTGAGCGCGCCGCGCACGTGTGTTTCGAACTCCGGCCAGCGGCCGAGGGTGGAGAGAATCGCGAGGTTGATGATGCTGCGCTCGCGCAGCGCCAGTCCCGGCCTGATCCACACGTTCGCCCAAACATGCTCGGCGGCGAAATCGGCGAAGGCCTTTTGAAACTTCGAGGGCGCCGCCCCGTGGAGGTCGACGTACTCGTCGCCCAGCACGGTGCGCCGGAGGGCCTTGCCCTGGGCGATGCGTTCTGTTTCGTTCATTCGTGCACTGTACTCCGCGCGCGAGGAGAGCGTCAACGTTTCGGGAACGGAAGGCCACGGACCGGCGTGGGTGAACGGGGGCCCGCTCGGCACCGAAGCGAGTTACTTCGTGGCAATTCGCCAAGGTTGGGTAGATAAAAGAATAGCGGTTGCGCGACGCAACCGAACACCCATCCCTTAGGAGGAACACAATCTCATGACTACGTCTCACGTCCACGGTGAACGAACGGTCGTCGAAGTCGAGACCGCCGGTTCGGTTATCGAGGCTGGAGCCGGAGTTGCCGTCATTGCCTTAGCCATTATCGGTTTGGCGCGTGGCGACAATGGATTCGTCACGGCCATTGCGGCGATCGTTCTCGGCGCGGCGCTATTCGCGCAAGGCGGAGCGATCGCAGCTCAATACTCCAAACTCGTCGATCTCATCAGCGGAGGCGCGATCGGCGCGATCGAACTCGGCGGCGGCATGGGCAGCGATATCATTGCCGGTGCCGCGGTCGTCGTGCTCGGCATTCTCGGGTTGATCGGCTTTTCGCCGGGCATCCTGCTGGCGAGTGCCGTCATCGCCGCCGGCGCAACGCTGCTGTTAGGTTCTGCCAGCATCGAGCGCCTGGCGATGTTTCGCGCCAGCGCTGCCGGCCTCAGCGAGATGGCCACGAAGCTCACGCAAGCCACCGTCGCGAGCGCGGTGACCGCACAGGTCCTCACCGGCTGCGGCGCCATCGTACTCGGCATCATCGCTCTGGCGATGCCGGCGCACGCCATCGCGCTTACGCTGATCGCGCTTCTGGCGCTCGGCGGATCGATAATGGTTACCGGCGCGGCGCTTACCGGCCGTCTGATGCAATTCTTCGAACGCTGATCCCGATCGCCCAACCATCCGCGCCGCGCGGCTATGACGATGCTTGCGCGACGCGGCGGCGCTGGAAGCGCCGCGGTACACGCGGACTGGGTTCGCGCCGGTCGAGCATGATCGGCAACTCAGCCGTCACGCGATTACCGCGGCGCGTGCGCGCGATCGTGAGCGCGCGCGCGAGGTTCTCGACCAGCAGTAAGCCGCGTCCGCCTTCGGCGAGAGCGTCGGGCTGCGCGACCGCATGGACGATCGGCTGGCCTTCGTCGGCGACGTGCAAGAACGCGCCGTCTTCCATGATCTCGAGCGTGATCTCGGCCGATCCGGGCGTATGGCGTGCCACGTTGCCGACCAGTTCACCGAAAATGAGTTCCGGTGCGGACAGGTCGGTTCCGTCGGACGCGAACTCGCCCAGATGCCAGAGGAACGCGCGCTTGGCGCGGCGGGCGGCCGACGCGCTGCGCGCGTCGATCGTCCAGGTCTTCACCGTGTTCACACGCGCGAATCCGATGTCGGTGATGCCGATGAAGAGCACGGCCGCGTCGTCGCCGGGAACGCTCCCGTCGAGTACGTCGCGCAGGATGACGTTCGCGATGTTCTCGGTGGCGTTGTAATACTCGCGGTTCACGATGTCGATCAAACGCTCGACGCCGGCGGAGTAGTCGCGGCCCAATTTCCGGTCGACTTCGACCACGCCGTCGGTGAAGACGACGATCGCCGAACCGGCGTCGAGGGAGAGGGAATGTTGCCGGTACTCGGCGCGCCGGTCGGCGCCCATGATCAGACCGCCGCCGGTAATCTGCTCGACGACGCCGGTTGCGCGAACGGTGATCGGCATCGGGTGACCGGCCGACGCGTAGCGCAATACGCCGCTGGTCAGTGAAAGCTCGCCGTAGAAAAGCGTCACGAGCGGGCCGCTGTCGTCGCACGCGGCGCGATTGACGGCTTGCAGCACCTCCGAGGGCTGTTCGTACAAGCGCGCGGCCATGCGCACGGATTGACGCATCTGTGCCATCGTGCTCGCGGCTTGCAAGCCATGCCCCGAAACGTCGCCCACACTGATGCAGAGCCGTCCGTCACCGAGCAGAAAGACGTCGTACCAGTCGCCGCCGACGTCGGCGCCGGCGAGCGAAGGCGTGTACGACGCGTCGATGCGCACGCCCGGGACCTGCGGCAGATTTTGCGGAAGCAGCGCGCGCTGCAGCACGGTTGCGTTGTTGTGCTCTTGCTGCATGCGCGTGAGGATCGTACGGTATTCCCGTTCGGCGCCCGCGATCTCGTCGTCGCCGGGCAACGGATCTGGATGTTCGCCGCGCAGCAGTTCCTCGGCGTTCGTGCGCAATCGCTCCGCACGTCGCGCGACGTGGATCGCGAAGGCGACGGCGAGCGCCAGAAACAGCACCATACCGCCGAGGAGCGTCCCGAGCAAGATCGCCGAGAAGCGGCGAAGGTACAGGCTGGTGCTCGCGAGCGCGTTGACGGCGATCACACGCTCGGCGCGGTCGACGTCGCGTTTTGCGGTCACCAGCGTGGCAGAGAGTTTTGCCGTTGCGGGCGATGCGATCATCGCCTTCATCGTGGCCGAATCGCCGCGCCGCGCCGCGTAGAAATAGCGCGCCAGAAACGCGCTGCCGGTATCGACCGCGGTCGCGAATATGCCGGCGTACCGCCGCTCGCCCGGCGTCGCATCGGCCTCCGACACGAGGGTAGCCACGCGCCGGCGCACTTCTCGAACCGCCGCACGAAATGCGGCGACGTCTCGCGCGTCGTCCGCCCGGCGGTAGCTGGTGGCGACGTCGTCTTCTTGGCTGAACGCGTTCTGCAGCGCGTCGTTGGCAAGGATCACCCGCTGGGTGTGATCGGCCCAAAACGCGGTTCGGCCGATTGCGGCTCGCGTGCTCACGGTATAGGCGAGCATTGCTGCCAGCACCACGATCGGCACCAGTGCGATCAGAATCGCTTGGACGCGGAGTTGCGAGAAGAGCGTGCCCAAAGGCCGTACCATGCAACGCCTTTCTTCGTCGGCACCTCAATCTCGCCTAGGCGCCTGCTTGCTTCCTTTCTCTCCACGCTTTTAACCGGTGGGGCGAGCCGGGTATCTTTCTCACCATGGCCATCTCAAAGAAGAAAATCGACGCGATTTACGATCTCCGCGAGGCCGCCGAGGCCAAGGCGATCGCCGAAAAGGAAGCGAGCGATCATCCCTCACCGCAGCGCCGGAGTGAATTGCTCGATGCGCAGCTTACCCTCGAAGACAAGACGATAGTGGCCATCGAGGCCTGTCACGAATGCGGTCACGAGCACGAGGTGGGAATGCCGCATGGGCCGGCCGCCGACGTGATTGCGCTCGACGTCAAACGCCGCCGTCGGCCGGCGTCGCCTGATGCGAACTCTGGGGAAGGTATTTGACCAACCGCAGCCGCCGCCCGCGATCGAGGTAATGCACCTCGTCGAGCAAGCGGTGCATGATGAGAAAACCGTAGCCGCGCGGCGATTCGCGCTCGCGCCGCTCGGCGACGACGTCGGACCGCAAAAAGCCGACGACGCGATCCTCGATCTCGACGACCACGCGTTCGTCGTCGCACGCGCACGACACGATCAGTGTCTGTCCGCCGCCGTGCTCCACCAGGTTCGCCAGTGCTTCGCCCAACGCGATCTCGAACTCGGAGAGATGCTCTCCCGAGAGCCAGGAGCGCACCGCATCGACGATGATCTTCCGCGCCCGATGCAGACTGTCTGCCGAGCGCTGAAAGTAGCGGCGATAGCTCGCGGGGTCCATTATAGAATGTTCATGCCCAAGCGCTCTCCTCGTTACACCGCGAATAGTGCTCAAGGCGGGGCAGGAAACGGAACGCGGACGCCGATTCGTTCGCCCAGGAAGTAGGCAAGTAGCGCGCCCTCCCAGCGCAAGTGGCGTTTCAGCCAGGCGTATTGCGCCGGACACGTCATCTCGCCGCCTTCGATCAGAAACTGGCCGTCGGTTGCGATCACGTGATGGTATGCGTAGTACGCGCGCTCGGTCGGCGTGAAGTCGTCGTGCTTGAATCGGTAAGGCCAATATTTTCCGTAGAGCCGTTTCCACGCGTCCGCGATATTTTTCGATGCGGTGCTATAGCGCGGATAGGCGACCGATGCGCCCGAACTACACGGGACCACGTTGCCGTCGAAGTGCACGTAGACCGCGACGCGCACGTGATAGGTTCCGTGCACGTACGCGGGCAGCCGCAACACGCGCACGCCGTGCGCGCGCAAAACACGCGCCGCTTCGTTGGCCACGATCGGATTCCAGACGATCTCTCCCGGCGGCGTGCCGGCCCCGGTGTTGTGGCATAGGCTCTGCGGCTCGCGCCAACAATCGGGACGCCCTTGGTGCCCGGCTTGAATCAATACGTCATAGTGTGTGAGGACGGCGAGGAGCAACCCTAGCATATCGAGGCCTGTTCCACACGATAGCTATGCGTGCATTGCGATTCGAAAAATTCGGTGAGCCCTCGTCCGTGCTTCAGGTCGCGGACCTTCCCGACCCGGTCGCAAGCGAGGGCTTTGCGGTGGTTCGCATCACCGCCGCGTCGATCAACCCGAGCGACGTGAAAAACGTGGCGGGTGCGATGGAGGGGACGACGCTGCCGCGCACGCCGGGGCGCGATTATGCCGGTATCGTCGAGGACGGTCCAAGAGAGTGGCTCGGTCGCGACGTCTTCGGAACGGGCGGCGAGATCGGGTTCACCATCGACGGCTCGCACGCCGAGTTGATGCGGCTGCCGGTCGCGGCGCTGACGCCCAAGCCTTCCAAGTTGAGCGCTGCCGAAGCCGCGAGCGTGGGCGTAACCGCGGTCATCGCATGGCTCGGCTTGATCGAATTCGCGGCGTTGCTGCCCGGCGAGAGCGTCGCGATCGTCGGCGTCGGCGGCGGGGTAGGCACGGCGGTCGCACAACTTGCGCGCTGGCGTGGTGCATCGTTCATCGTCGGTGCCGACGTGTTGCCGCCCGCACCGGGTTCACCGGCCGCGCGCGCGATCGATCGCTACGTCGCAAGCGACGAGCATCTCACGCAGGCGATTCGCGATGCAACCGGCGGCAAGGGCGCTGACGTCATCTTCGATGCGGTCGGCGGCATCACGTTCGAAGCTTCGCTCAAGAGCCTCGCACTCCGCGGGCGACTGGTGACGATCGCCGCGACCGGGAAGACGCGTGTCGAATTCGATCTGCGGGACTTCTATCATAACGAAAGCCGAATCATCGGTGCGGATAGCCGTAAGCTCGATGCGAGCGCGTCGGCCGAGCGCTTGCGGGCGATGCTTCCCGCCTTTGAATCGGGCGCGCTGGCAGCGGCGCCGATGGACCGCGCCGTGCCACTGGGCCAGGCGGTTGATGCGTACGAGCAGGTGGCCAAGGGTGCGCGGGATCGCTTCGTTCTGGCACCGCGTGGTAGACTCTAGACATGGAACATACGACGCACGACAAGCATTCGCATAGTCATGGGACCGATTGTGCGCATCCGAAAATCCAACACAAAGGGCACGTGGATTATCTTCACGACGGCCATCTGCATCACGTGCACGAAGGACACATCGACGAACACGTCGTCGAGGTCTCGAGCACGAATCCCGCCGAGTGCACCAAAACGCATGCGTGCGGAGGTCACGAAGGATCGCACAAACACGGCACGGGTTGCGGCCACAATGCCGTACCGCACGGCGATCATGCGGATTACTTGGTGAAGGGCCATCTGCACCACGCGCACGATTCGCATTGCGACGATCACGGGGTGCTGGCCACCGCGTAAACCGAGCCCCCGTATCCCTTGAAGAAGCTGGTCGTCTTCGATCTCGACGGCACGCTGGCACCGAGCAAGTCCGCGATCGACGACGCGATGGCGGCGTTGCTCGGGCGTTTGCTCGAGGCGGTGAAGGTCGCGATCATCTCCGGCGGCGATTTCCCGCAATTTCAAAAACAAGTCGTCGACCGTCTTCCGGCCGCAAGCACGCTAGAGAACCTTTCGATCTTGCCGACGAGCGGAACGAAATTTTTTGCCTATGACGGCCGGTGGCGCAAGCTCTATTCCGAAGATCTGACCGATACGGAAAAACAGACGATCGAGGAGGCGCTCGAGAAGGCCGTCGCGCAGGCCGGGTTTCAGCCGCAGCAAACCTGGGGCGAGCGCATCGAAGATCGCGGAACGCAGATCACCTACTCGGCGCTGGGCCAGCAAGCTCCGCTCGCAGCGAAGGAGAGGTGGGATCCGGACTTCGCCAAGCGCAAAGCGATCAGCGCAATTCTCGCTACGACGCTGCCCGGATTCTCCGTGCGGCTCGGCGGCACGACCTCGATCGACGTAACCCGTCCCGGTATCGACAAAGCCCACGGCATCCACAAGCTGCGCGAGATTTTGCACGTTTCGATTGCCGAGATACTCTATGTCGGCGACGCGATCTTCCCCGGCGGAAACGACTACGCCGTGTTGCAGGCGGGCGTCGACTGCATCGGCGTTCGCGATCCCGAGGATACCAAGCACGTGATCGAGACGATCCTCGCCTGGACAGGGTATTGAATCGTAGGGAAGCTCTGACTTCTTCAGAGCTTCCCTAGTGTAGTGTCTCGTAAATTAGTTGAATAATTCTGCACATCGTGTTAGAGTTACATCATGGGTCGTCCTCTTCGTGATCTGAACATGACGGATGCAGAGCGCGCGACATTGCAGAGCTGGGCG